>BFBZ01000880.1_pt1 | contig 23268 bp, 16 predicted proteins | sample 1888401 | NCBI WGS metagenome assembly BFBZ01 (sample SAMD00112614, study PRJDB3348) | symbiont metagenome | host: Chara braunii
GGGCTGCTTCCTCCGTCGAGCCTTTGCGCCTTTGAGGCTGCCAAGGGGCCGACGGCACCGGCTGGTGTCCAGCGCTTCCGCGGGCCGCCCGCTGTCGCCCGTTGCCGGGCCACGAGGGGCGATAGATTAAATCTACAGGGTTAGCGAAAACTCTTCGCCGAAGGACGATTTAGTCGGCCAACGGAAGTGTAGCCACAACATGATGATGGCGTCGTCCCTATAGTGCAAGGGCAAAGGTTGTGGATAGCAGCAGAGTTCACGCTCCAGTCCGCAGGTATAATGCATTGGGGACGATGTTCAGACGGGACTGCAGAACAATGAACAAAACACCTGTGGGGCAGCAGTACGTGTGTCGCCTGACACTCATCAATGATCAACTCTGCTGTTCAGCTCTCGCGCACGATGAGATTGCGAAGACAATTGCCCCATACGCGAAGGATGATCCCATCTGCATGGCGTTAGCACGGATGGCACGCCCGCTGTCGTCAGTGTCGACAAGGTCGGCCGAGACTATCGCATCGCGCATGACCACAAGCGGCACCTGTGCCACCCCTCTGTCCGATCCATTGCCAAGGTGAAGGCCGAAACTTTTCTAGTCTTCCACGTCAACAAGGCGAGCTTCGAGGCGATCTAAAGAAGTGGGCAAACAGGAACCTCGAGATCACCACTACGCGCCGCAATTCTATTTACGGAACTTCGCCATCGACCCGGAGCGGCGGAAGATTGCGACGGTGGCCAAGAATGGCCACGTCGCCGTCTGGTCGCAGCGGTCTATTGCAGGTCTGGGCTATGAGCGGGACTTCTACGTCCATCTACGAAATGGCGTGCCCGTATCTGTCGAGACGGCAATCAACCGTCGGGTTGAGACTCCACTCTCCGCGAGCGAAACATGGCGAAAGATCACGGCCGGCCATGCGGGTGATCTGGTTCAATCCGATCGACCAATCCTCTACGCCCTGATCCGACATCTCCAGGCGCGGACGCCACACGCGCTCGAAACCATGCGCAAGTTGGTGGAGATGGCGGCCTCCCCGAATAGCAAGATCCCATTCTCCGCCCAAGAACGCGAAATGTATGCTGCCGTGCGAGCCTCGTCGGGGGGCCACAAAGCGTACATGAATGCCATGGCTGCAAGATTGGACTGGGCGTTGGAGGATTTCGAAAGCTGCGGGATTTCGATCTTTCGTTCACCGATCCCGCTGAAGGCTTCAACGACACCGGTCCTCTCGATTAAGACCCCCTCCCATCCGGCTCTGAAGCTGCCATTACCAGGAATGACCCCGTACACATTCGTGCTACCGCTCGATCCCCACACCTTAGCGACTCTGACAATCGGCGACTTCGATGGGGCTTTTGTGAACCGCGCCATCACGACCCAAGAAGCGAAAGGATTCAATCAGCAGTACGTGGGGCAGTTCGCCTATTTCGACACAATCCGGCACTTAATCACTACCCGAGAAGGATTGATTGAGGCGATGACCTGGGCACCCTATGACCTCGTCGAGGAGGACCATCGTAAGGTCGTGTTTCGTCGTCGACAGCCTTCCGCCTAACCGCTCAGAAGAACTCATGCGGGCTAACCTTCCAAGCATCTAGTCATATGGTCGGCGATCGAAAGTAACAGGCCGATCAGGCCTGTTCACTAGGACAGCATGCAGCTCTCCTGATCTTCTACCCTCTTCGTCCTCCTCAATCGAGGCGATCCAAAACCAAGGAGGTCTGCAGCGACAGTGATGCCCAAAATCATCGTCTTGATCCTCTGGGAGAGACAAAATGTCTCCGCACCTATGGCATTCGACGTGAAAACGGCCACAGCGGTCGCACTTTCCGACGCTGTGTACAAACGGAACTCTTATCCGCTGCGCGCCATTTGTCATCACCGGTGATAGCTCGGGGTACCCACCCCAGAAGATACGCCCTTGTTTGCAGGCCGCGTTCTTACACAGCGGCCACTGCCAAGGATCAAAGTTTGGTATGTGATCTAATGCGACAAGACATATGGTCACTGCCATCTGCGCCCTCTTCTCTGCCGCCTTGGTATGACCAGTGGGGCAAATCAGATATCCATGAGTAGCACCGACGTCGTCCATCAAACCGCGAAACGCCTCGACGTCGGTAACGTCGATCTTTCGCTTCCTTTTCTTTGCATCCACTACTATGCGGCGAGAGTTGTCAGTGTCGTGTCGAGCATCGATTAAAGCGTCGATCTGTCGGCTGCGACCGCTAATCTTTCCCATCACGCGAGCATTGGCCGTGACGCAAAGATCCGTCGAGACTTGATTCGCCATCAACTGAGCGATCATCCGCTCATAAACAACCCATCCCGGCGACGATCGCGTCACTATCGCTCATTCCCACTCGATTCTCTCAACGCATGGTAACGCGCTGATTTTTATACGCAAAATTTTCTGCTGACGGTCTAAACCCGACTGTCAGTCCGTCAAATTTTTTCGCTTTTGATTTCAAAGGGAAATTTGCGCGATTCAAATTTTGCGCGGCTTCGACAACTATCGCTATCGATCGGTCGATTTCCTCGAAGACTCCGGGGAGCAGCGTATGGCCAAGGGGCCTGAGAAAAGACCGTCACTGCTTATAGACCAGCTCGACCGCTTTGTCACAATCGCGATACTGGTGCCGCGCGGCACTAGCCCCAGAAGTCAGCCCGCATGCCGACTTTCTTTACGCCGGCAGCGTGTCCGGGTCATCGCCTGATGTTGGCGGAAGCCCGTGGATCATGACAGCTATTCGTCTTTCCCTCTGCGTGGTCGATCTCGCACCGTCATTCTCGATCGATGATCAAGCGTGCAGCTAACACAAGTCGCTATGACACTTCATCCAAAAGTGCTTTGAGGTTGGTGCCGATCCGGCGACCGACATCGGCTGCTTCCAAATCATGCAGGCTCGCCAAGCCTTCGACCGCGCGCCAAACATCACTGGGCTCGGATGGGCGAGCGCCGGTTCGTGTGAATGGGCCATCGGTCTCTGTAAGGACGCGCCCTAACGGGAACGCGCGGTTCGCGACGGTTCGACTTTCATTCGCGAGCATTTCAGCGTTGATTGAGAAATAACAACCGAGATCTACGGCGCGGCGGATTTCGGACGCCGTCCCAGTGAACCAATGCAACACCACTCGGCCGCGCGGCGGCGGAAGATGCTTCTCGATCATGTCGAGCACGATCTTCGTCGCGCGAACACTGTGGACGGTCAAGATCTTCTCGGATGCTGTGGCGCACGAGGTAAGGACCTCTGCGAAAACCTCCTTCTGCCGGTCGAACGAGCGGTAGAATCTCGGCCCTGCGTCGAGACCGACCTCTCCGACGTAGCGCGTCCGCGGCAGCAATTCCTTCCAGAGCGCAATTTCGTGGCCACGCTCGGCGACGAGCTGCGGATGAAGTCCCAAAGCAGCTCGGACGTGGCGCGTCGCTGCCGCGAGTTCGTGATTGCGTGGCCAAGCCTTCGGCGTCGTTGTCACGGCGAGGGTGAAGACACCTTCGCGCTCACACCGCGCCACCGCTTCGGCATGGTCGGGATAGAGGTCGAGATGGCAATGGAAGTCTACGAGCGGGCGCACTTTATCCGAAGTCACGTTGGAGCCGTCTGAACACCGGTCAAAAGTCGGCCGACCTCCTCTAGCCCCCTACGGTAGACGCCTGCCAGCGCATCGTGTCGGGCGGGATCGTCGTAGAGCGGCCCGGGCTTATGGATCAGCACCTTGGCGAGTTCAGGACGGTCAGCCAGACGCGCGATCGCAATCTGAAACGAGCGCACCTGCTGACCTGCGGCCTGTTTCGTGTCGAGGGGACCGGCGCGGAGATTCGCAAGCGTATACACCGTCGGGTCGTTCGGCTGGAGAGCGGCGCGCCGGATCAAACAGGGCAAACAGAATCCGCAATGACCTTGCGGCTGCTTTGTCCACCGTCCCTTGCTGGGCGACGAACACGACAAGGACGACAGCACGAGCTTCGACAGCACGGCCGGGCTCGCACAGGCGGTGACCATCTCGCCCTTGGTCTTGTCCCAGTACGGATTGTCGATGCGACCTCCGATCCCGAGTGCAGTAAGCATCTCGTTCCAGCGCGCGATATAAAATGGGTGTGTCGTCCGCGTGCTGAGCGCCCCGAGCCTCAGGCGATCGAGCGGCACATTGAGCGCGATCAGACCATTCTCCGGCACCTTCAGCACGAACGGCCTCGCCAAGGATGTTCCGGCCGTCACCCCAAGAGAGAAAAATAGGAAGGATCGGCCGCGTGTCGTATCCTCCGACGCCACATCATCAAATAGACCCGCATCGAAGCTCATCCAGACTCGGAGCCGATTGAATGCGGACCCGGGATATGCGGCCTTAAGGCCGTCGAAGCAGCGCTCTTGCGATTTGCTCACTAACCCTTCGCCTGCATGGCTCACGAGCAGCGGCGTCTCCTTACCTTCAAGGGCATCGATCGCGCCGATCAGGCTGTCGAGGCCGCCTGAAAATAGGCTGACGCCGTCAAACGGGGGCAGCAGCAAACTCGGCGGCGCGGCAGGCACGATCGTCTTGAACGCCTTCGGCCGTTTCCTGAAGCCGACTACCCATCGGTCGCCGGTAAGGAAGTTGAGGGCCCGCACCAGGATCGGAGCGGCCGCTGCCCATCGAACCGGATCACTGACCGGGACGACCAATCGAATCTCACGTGTCCAAGCGTCCTGCGACTCGCTGGAACGGGACAGCCGAGTGTCTGCCGCATGGACATGCGCCGCGACGACAAGCAGGTCCGCGCCGATTTCGCTTGGCGACAGAAACAGCGCCTTCAAGTCGTCCAAGGCCCGCCCAATCCCATGGTCTAAGCGCTTGCCGGCGACGAGTTGAAGGGTTGAAGCGACCTCATCACGCGCTTTGGGCACGCGGGTTTTATCGTCGGCGCCGAAGCGCCCGATCAGGACGTGCCGCCTCATTCGCCCGCCTCCGCATCGCCCATTGTCTGTAGGACCTCGAACGCGGACTGGTAGACCGTCGTGACGAAGCCTGTGACCGCGTCCGACGACAGGGCCTGGATGTTGACGCCGGCCGCGTTAATGGCGTCGCTGACACCGCGTTGAATGAAGTCCCGAAGCTGCGCTTCGACGCGCGCCGCCGCGCGAGGGTCCGCCGGCAACGTGACGACTTTGGTCCCGATGTCGTTGCACAAGCGAGCCTCGATCGCGTGGGTTGCGTAGAGTTCAAACACCGTCTGGATCTGTGTGGGGGTCAGAGAGTCGATGTCGGTGATACCGGCACCCGCGAGGTCTGCGATCGTCTCGATGAACGCGTCGCGCGCGATGCCCTCATCAATCGATCCGCCTTCCGGACAAATATAGTCCGCGAGCCCGGCGAACACCTCTTCGATCGGGCGTCCCGCTAGGCTTTCGAGGTTCAACGCCCGGAGCGCTTCGCGGGCGCCGTTGGCGCTCGCGTCGTTCAGGAAGCGGACAAGCCCCGCTCCTGCCCCACGGGACGAACCCATCCGTTGAGCGGCGCGACGAGCCCCGCCGGCCGAGGTCGAGACGTAGCGAGAGACCGCGCGTCCCAAGTTACGGCTATCGCTACCCCCTGAACCGGCGAAACGCGAGAAGCTGTTACGCGCGGCTCTGAAGCGGTCAGAATCCGCTGCCGCCGGCGCGATTGGTCTCGGCGCCGGCGCGGGAGGGACCGCGGGCGTCGCGCCGTCCGCAGGGGGAAAGCGCGCGCCATCGCCCGGCGGTGCCGCGCCACTTCCTGCGCCGCCGCCATCGCTCTCTAACCAACTCGGGATCAAGGGGGTCCCGCCGCCGGCGCCGCCATATGCGTTCGAGGTTCCCATCAGCGTCGATTCCCGCGCGTGCGCAGCGCCGCCGCTGCCGTCGTCTTCAGGAACGAGCCCTTGGATGTGGACCAAGTCTGCAAGAGCCGCTCGAAGCGGGCCACCGATTCCCCATCCTTGATCACGCCCTCCCAGCCGGACGCCGGCCAGGGACCGCAGCGATCCGCCGGAAGAGCCTCCAGGAGATCGAGGAGATTCGGCTGCAAGGTCGGATGGGCGCGCACCAGCACGGCGACACCATCGATGCCGGGCGGCGCTGTCTCGAAGGCGTCGCTGCCCATGACGCGGCCGCGCAGTTCTTCGAACACCTGGGCCGCTTCCGCGGGCACGAGCTGCTTCAGCTCCCCTTCGAAGGCCTGTACGGCAAGCTTTGACCCGAGCAGCTTTTCGACCACAGCGGCCAGCCGACCCAGGACTGAGGCCGCCCCAAAATAGTCCTTCCGGTCTTTGGTGACGAAGAGGTACGGGCGAAGATCGACCTCGGCCAAGGACGGCGTGAGGCGCGCCCAGGCCCGGATTGCTTCCGCCGCCTTCCATTCCGCCAATACAGCGCTGTCCTTCGCCTCGGCGTCCGATTTGACCTCGTCGTCGACCGCTGTCTTCGAACGGCTGCGTTTGGGTTTCGACGTATCCGCCATGTCGGTGGCGGCCCCTTCGAGGGCCGATAGGTCCGCGCAACGTCCATCGGAACTGCGGGCAGCGGCACTCGCGATCTGGTCGAACAACCGCGACATGAAGCGCTCGGCCAACATGAGCTTGGCCAGGACCGGGAGCTTAACCTCCTCGCCGAACCCACGCGCCAGCGCCGTCTGGTGCCGCAGCATGAGCGTGTTCAAGAATCTCTTGATCTGTCGCGGATTACCCTGAGTGCCGCTGGCGAGGATGGGGCCGATTTGATCGCTCAGTGTGAGCGCGTTCTGAACGTCACTGGCCTTGTCGCCGAGCGCGGTCCTGACGGTCTGCGCATCCAGGCCAGCCGTCGTCCACGGCCGCTTGAGAAGGCTGCGCGCCGCGTCGATCAGTTTCGCATAGTCTGCGTCGTCGTCGGCGAGTTCCGCGCCAATCAGGAGCAGCGTCACGTAGATGCGGGTCTCGGTCTCCCCCAACGCCGGTATGCGGAATGGTATCTGGATCAGCTTCTCGAGGTAGTTCCGAGCGTAGTCGCGGGGACCGGTCGTGTCCGGCAGCTCGGGGAAATGCTTGCGCACCGAATACTCGATCATCGCCTCATCGGCGGCCACGACGAAGGCGGTGCGGTCGGTAAATACAAACAGGCGGACCGCTTCGAGCGTCTCGATGGCAGTGTCGGGAAGGCAGCGATCGAGATCGTCGATCAATACGATCAACTGGTCGACACCGGCCGCCTTCAGGAGGCCCGTGAAAGCCTTCCGGAAGGCCTCGATCTCTTCCGGAACGTTCTTCGACTCGGCCGGCTTCAACAGCCCCTGCACGCCATCAACGGCCTTGTCGTAGTTCTCCTTGGTCGCGAGTTTGGCGGGATCGGCGAAGGCGCCCTTCACGGTGTCGACGACCGCGCCGATTTGGTCGGCTGTTGGAATGCCCGTCATGGCGGTGAACGCCAGACCGCCGCCGTGGCGCGCGATCTTGAGCCAATCGATCCGGCGGAAGATATCTGTGACCGCTGCCCCGGCCTTCGACAGCAACGGACGCTTCTCGATCAAACCGGTGACGATGCCCTCGATCAGCGCGATCTTGGCGTCTTCGAAACCCTGAAACCGCCATCCGTTGAACTTGAGACAGAGGACGCCGTCCTGGTCCGCGAGGCCACCCTCGATCATCTCGAGGATGCTGGACTTCCCCGCGCCCCAATCACCGTGAACGCCAATCGTCACCGGCCGCTCCGGTTTCTCCCGCAGCAACGCGATGATCGTCTTGGCGATCGCTTCGTTGTTAAGGAGATCGACCTTCGTCTCGTTGTCGGTCAATATCACTCTGTTTCCCCCAGCCGACGTTCTCGCACTCTCGCGACGACCAATATTTCTTCACGACCGACATTGCCGTAACGCAGGACTTTCCGATACGCATGTGCTCGCCATGCTACCTGTTCTGAATAATCCCGCGGCCCAGCTTTTATTGACGTCACGCCGCCAATCTCCGAACTACGAAAGCGCGCCGCGGAGCGATTTCAATAACACCTCCGCTTCGTCGATCTTCTTCAAGATATCCGCATCCCCTTTGAGTTCCTGCAGGGTCGAGAAAGGAATCTGTTTCATCGCGTCTACCGCAGCTTCAAGATCGCCGGATAGGCCGCCCTTGACTGGCTTAGGCGCGGGCCCCAGGCGCAGCATTGCCGACTCCAAATCTCCCGCATCGCTCAGAAACTGCGAACGCGCGACTGGATCGGGCAAGATCGTCCGGAGCTTCCGAAGGTCTTTCGAATTGGTAATGCGCTTCTGGTTGACCTTCTTGACCACCGCTTCGATGACAGTCGGCGTAAGTAGTTTCTTGCTAACGCCCATCAGCTCACGTGACCAGGTGATCGCGGCGCTGGGGTCACGAAGACTGGTGAATTTTTCTGAGAGCTCGAACACATCGACTAGCTTGTCCAGCTCACGCACTGTGATGCCGAGGATGTTGGCAGCGCTCGACCGGCCCATCATGTCGACTAGGCGATAGGCCACCATTTCCTTTTCCTTGGCGTCCCATTCCTTCCGCTGGCGATGGATATAAATCCAGACCCGAAGTCGGTCCTCCTCGCTCAAGGTTCGGTCGGTAACCTCGATTGGGATCTGCCGATAATCTTCCTTCCCCTGTTCCACCAGAACCTGCGAATTGGTCCACCGGCGGTCGCCGTCAATAATCCGAAACTTTCCCGGTAAGTCAGGGTGTGGCTCGACAAGTAGGGGTTCGAAGAGGCCGCCATTCGCTTCGATCTGCCGCTGCAGCTCTTCATCGATCTTCGGACCCATGCGGGGCTGCTTTTCGTTCGGCACGATGTCGTCGATATCGGCCTTTGTCCGGTATGTGCGCAGGACGGTACGATCGAGCCGACGCTCCTGAAGATTGATGACATTGTTGCGGTCCGGAATGACCTGCGCGCTCTTCATTGAGGGCTCTCCGGCGCGGATGCTGTGCCGATGATGGAGTCGATCTGGTTGCGCAATTCAGCCTGCACTTTCATGGCCGCGCGGATGGCTAGGCCCTGCTGCTTCCAGACGTTTTCGTGGGCTTTGACCTCCTTCGTCTGAATCTCCAGCAGCGACTCCGCTAGCTCATCCAGCCGCGCGAATGAGTCGGCGCACTGCTGGGAAGTAATGAAGCTGTACAGGGCCGCAGTTTTCTGGGTCCGTTCGGCGTTGCTCATGCGCAGGGTGTGAGATTGAACCAGATGGGCGCGAACGAGCTGGATGAGAGCAACTACCCGCGCCGGGCAAGCGATCACGACGCCGTCCTGAATATGCAACTGCCGGGCGCCGGACGGGAACTTGCTGGACGACAAGACGGCATGGTCGGCCTGCGCACTTAACTGGTCCGACCGCAGTTTGGTCACGAAATCATTCCGCCACGCGTTGTGGTTCTTCGAATCGTAGATGATCGTGCCGCACTCCTGTCCGTTGTGAATAACGGTGTGCAGGATGTCTGCGCCTTGTTGGCCCTTTGTCACGCGCACGATGCGATCACCATCGAACTCAGCCTTCAGCGCTTCAAACAGATTGATTTCGGCGCCTTCGCCGAGCTCTTCGGCGGTCTTCTTCTCGAGGGCGCGTTGCAGTTCTTCCACCTTGTTGGCCAACTTCTGGCGGTCTTCAAACGTGGCCGACTTCTCGGCGTTGACGGCCGCTACCTTGTCGGCCTCGAGGGCCTCACGCTGTTCTTGCAGCCGCTCATTGAGTTGAGCTTCATGGGATTCTTGGAGGCTTTTCGCTGTCGCCTCCGCGGCGGCCGCCTTAGCTTCGGCGTCGGCCTTGGCCTGTTCGGCGGCGCCAATCTGCAGCAGTGCCGCGGCCTCAGCGGCCGCGCCGACTTCAGCACGGACTTCCACTTCACGGGCGGCCGCTTTTGCCTGGGCGTCCGCCAGGGCTTGATCGCTGGTCAGCCTGGCTTGCGTCAGTTCGGCCTTCAGTGCCTCGCCGGCATTTTCGGCGGTCACTTTCTGAGCCTCGACTTCCGCCAGCCGGCTCGCAGCCGCTTCCGTTGCGACGCGCGCCGCCTCTGAGCGGATCGCGTCTTCCTGCGCCGCCGCGTCCGCCTTCACCTTCTCGATCGCGGTGACGGCTTCACGCTGCACCTGTTCGAGTTGGCCCTGAAGCGCAACCTTCGCCGCCTCAGCGTTGGTCTTCTCGGTCGCAGCCTCGACAGTCTTGGCCTGAAGCGCATCCTGGGCTGCAACACGCGCGGCTTCCGCCGCGTCCACCTGCGCCTTCGACTGGAGTTCAGCCGCCAGGCGGGCCTGTTCTCTGGCCTCAATGATTTTTTGGTCAGCTTCTAACCGTGCACGCTCGAGAGCCTCTGCCTTCTCGGTGTCGAACTTCTCCTGCAGCCGCGCGGTGATAGTGGCAGACTGAGCCTTCTCACGCGCCTGCAGCCGCTCAGCGACCTCGTCGGCGCGGTCGTGTGGGATGGCCTGCTCGCAAACCGGACAGACGTCGCCGACCGGATGAAGGTGGTGGATCGGACTGGAACGCACGGTCGACGCTACTGAAGTCTGCGGATTCGCCATCATTGCCTCCAGATTTTTCTAGGTCCTATTTTCTCCTAATTGATCCTGGAGTCAATCCCCTTCAGCCTCGTGGCGGAGCGGATGGGCCGCGGGCCGGCATTGGAGACAAGCGGGGCGGCTGGCATCGATCTCGGACGAGTTCGGCGTCGTGGGGGCCCTCGGGGCGGCGCAACCAGGCGAGCCGACGTGAGAGCCGTCGGCGTTCAGGGCGTCGCCTTAATCGCCCTTCAGCATTGCTCGGGAGTTCCAACCGCTGGCGCAGGATTGTCTCAGTAGGAGTTCGCTCGCCGGAAGTGCTGAGCGATGCGCGCTTAGCATCTTCAGGGCCGATTAGCTGCCGCGCTTAATAGAATGCTTGGTGTAGCAGAGCCGGAATCAGACGAGCCAGCTCGCCCGCGACATCTGATTGACCGACATGGACACCGACGGCCTTCTGTTGGAGTTCATCGAACCAGAGTTGCGCGTCCAGAGACGGCGCGGGCACGACGATCGACTCTAAACCCTTGAGTCCGAGCGTGCGGTTGCGCCCTGCGCCGCCTGGCGAAGCAGCACCGAGACGCTCCGTCCCCTCCAATGTGAGAAAATAATAGAGAAGGAAATTGGACGTTGCGCGCCGAGGGTCGGGAACGCAGGTCAGGAACCTATGGGATCCTAAGCGGCCATGATCGGCCGCGCTCGCCACCGCGACCGCCCCCTCCCAAGCAAAGACAATATTAAAGAGTAGATCGCCCTCGTGAATTTCGAAAAGCCGTTTGCTGCCGACCTCAATGCCCGAGAGTGATGGTTTTCGGAATGTCCCTTTGCCGAACGACCGCACGCCAAGTTCCGGGTAACTTCCGTCTGGATCAACTGCGATCGGTCGCCGCACGAGCGGCGCAATGTCCATCATCGCGACGCGCGGAGCGCCTGCGATCACCTTCCGAAAAGCTGCCTCAATTGTTGCGTTGAGCTCCGCGCGCGCGGCATCGGCGGCCCGACGCATCGTCTTCAGTTGCGACGCCGCGCCGTCGAGCTTCGCAATGATCCGCCGTTGCTGCTCGATCGGAGGAAGGGGGATGGCGTGATCGAGGAGGCGCCTGGGATGCAGCCTCTCTCGGCGGGCGCCGATTCCCTTCCCGTCTGAGGCTAATTGCTGCCAGACTCGGTCCTGTTTGAAGTACCAGCCAAGGAATCCGGGCTCGAGTTGTTCATAATGCAGGTCGAAGGTCGGGAATTCGTTCGAGACGAAATACCCGTCCACCTCTGAAGAAACGATCGCATAAGCGCCTTCAAAAGACTTCAACCGGCTATAGATGAACTGGCCCGCCCGGATTCGAAACAACTGCGTGGCGGCCATCTCGCGTCCAGCGACCGCCGCGCGCTGAATCATCCCGCGACCGAATCCATAGATGCCCGCGATCGGATACTCGCCGTCGGGCTCCACCCCGTGAGGCTCCGGCGCGTAGGTGAGGAGTTCACCCAGTGGGATAAGAGGAAAGCTCGGCATGAACTACTCGCGCTCCGCCACAAGCGCCTTGATCTCGTTCAAGACGGCCAGCACGTGTTGCTCTTTGACGATGGCGCTCTCGACGATCTCCTCCGGCAGTCGGTGATCGATCGCTGCCTTCGCACGCGGATTTCTCAGATCTAAATCAACCGTGACGACGCGCCCCTGTTCATCGCGCTTGATCAAATCGGGACCGAAGACCTTCCAAGCCTGCGATCCTTCCTTTCGGTCAGACCACCAGGCTCGGCAATCGGCGAGCTCCTCATACTGCAGCGGCTGCGTCTTGGAGTATTTCCGCCGGCCTTCCGGAAGCGGTTGCTCCCAGTACCAGATGTCGCGCGTCGGACCGGACGTATCGAAGAAGATGATGTTGATCGGGATGTCCGTGTATGGCGCAAACGTGCCGTCGGGCAACCGGACGACGGTGTGAACATTGAACTGTTCCAGAAGGTCGGCCTTGATCCGCGCGGCAATGCCGTCGCCGAAGAGGATTCCGTGCGGCACGACTACGCCGGCGCGCCCGAGTCCGCCGCGCTTGAGCCGCCGCATGATGAGCTGCAGAAACAGCAGTGCGGTCTCAGCAGTGCGGCGATCATCCGGAAAATTCGTGAGGATGCCGGCTTCTTCCTCACCGCCGAACGGCGGATTGGTCAGAATGACTTCGACCCGATCCCGCTCGCCGATCTCGGTCAGCTTGAATCGCAGCGCGTTGCCGAATTCGATGTCGGGCGCTTCGATCCCGTGCAGCAGCAGGTTCATCTGCGCTAGCAGGAACGGAAGCGAGGAATCCTCGCCGCCGCGCAAGGTCTTGCGCTGAAGGATTTCGCGTTTTTCGACCGTGCTGGCTTGCGGCTTCATATGGTCAAAGGCAGCGGCCAGAAACCCGCCCGTGCCGCAGGCAGGATCGAGCACGACTTCGCCGAGCTTGGGATCGATCGCCTCGACCATGAAACGCACGACGGGACGCGGCGTATAGAACTCTCCGTTCTGACCCGCGGCATCGCGCATCTCGCGTAACAGAGTCTCATACATCCGGCCGAGGGTCTGGATGTCCTCGGTGCTGTCGAAATGGATGCCGTTGATCAAGTTGATGACGTCCCGCAGCACATACCCGCTGGTCGCGTAATTCCGGAGATCGCGAAACACTGCGGAGACCACATCGCGACGCTGGCGGCCGGCGCCATTGCCGCGCAGACCTCGTAGGAAAGCGAACAGGCCCGGACCCTGCGTGCCGTCCGCACGAACGGACTGCTCGCCGTTGATGAACGAAAGCAGGTCCGGCCCGGTGATGCCCGCCGGATCGGCCGCCCAGTCTCGCCAGCGGTAAGGCGCATCGATCAGAAGACGATACGGTTCGACGGCGAGCACAGCCTCGTCCTCGTGGACGCGCTCCATGTCGTCGACGAATTTCAGGAACATCAGCCAGGTAAGGGTGGGCAGCCGCGTGAGGTCCGTCTTTAGCTCCCGGTCCTTGCGCATCTTGTTGCGTGCGGACTTGATGAGGCTGTCGAGCCTCTGCGCCGTGGTTTTCGGCGTATTGATCTTCTTCTCACGGGGCATTCACAGGTCTTTCCTAAGCGGCGTACAACAGGCCGGACATTTCGTTGACGGCGTCGCGAAGCTTGTCCGGGCCGCCGAAGCGGCGAGCGATCTCGCTCGGATTGCCGAACCCGGCCAGCGGCGGCACCTTCAAGATACCCGGCAGGACGAACTGTGCGGCGCCGTGCTCGGCGTATTTCTCGAGTAGCGCCTCCAGCACGGTCCGGGCATCGCCGCCATACCGGTCGAAGAAATCCGTTCGATCTCGCTTGAGACGTTCGGCGCGTTCACGTCGCGTGCGGAGCGGCGCGTTCCAGGCGAGATGGCAAAGGAGATCGAACGGATCGTCCTCCGGCCGCCCGGCTTCTTCGGCCAGGCTCTCCAGGTCGATGCCCCGTTCAGCGAGCGCCTCGACGATCGCGTGGCGCTTGTCCGCTCGCACCCAGTCGGCGCGGAAGCTTGCAGCGGTCGGATAGAGCGTGCGGACCTTCTCACCGGTCCAGTCCGTCAGCTTCTTGCAGGTCAGTCGTTTGCCGTCCGTATCAAGTTCGTAGACCAGATGCGCCACCACTTCGACCGTGCCGCCATCGACGTAGAGTTTACGCGGTTCTCCGGGCTCCTCGTCGGGGGGAAGACCACCCTCGGTTTCCGTCTCGATCTCGTCCGGCGCCTCCGGCGCTGGATTTTCCTCTTCTTGGGTGGTGACGATCTCGCCCTCGGCGTCGATTTCCGTGATCGTCTCTACGGTCGGCTCACCATCGAAGTCCGGATCAGCGAATTTTTCAGTCGCGGTGCCGGTGTAGTCGAGGATGTTGAAGAACAGCTTGCCGTAGTCTTCACGCAGCCGGGTCCCGCGGCCGATAATCTGCTTGAACTCCGTCATTGAGCCGACCACGCGCGCCAGCACGACGTTCTTGCAGGTCGGCGCGTCGACACCCGTGGTGAGAAGCTGAGATGTCGTCAGGATCACCGGAACCTTCGTCTCGACGTCCTGGAAACGGCTGAGTTTGCCCTTGCCGATATCACCCTCATCGGCCGTCACGCGGCAGGCATAGTCCGGATAATCCGCAACGAGATCGGCACTGAGATTGGCAAGGGCGCGACGCATCTCGCTTGCATGCTCTTGGTCCACGCAGAAAACGATCGTCTTCGCGAAACGATCGGTCTGCGCGAGGAAATGCGTGAGGTGGCGCGCGATCGCCTCGGTGCGAGCGCGCAGCGCGACGACGCGCTCGAAATCCCTCGTGTGGTACTCATCGTCGGGAATCTCGCGCCCGAAGCGGTCCAGTTCGCCCTTGGTTGGTCTCCATCCCGCGGCATCATAGTCCGTGACGACACGATGTACGCGATAGGGTGCCAGGAAGCCGTCCGCGATACCTTGCGCCAGAGAGTAGGTATAAAGCGGCGCACCGAAATAGGCGTAGGTGTCCCGGTTGTCTTCCCTTAGTGGTGTCGCCGTCATGCCGAGTTGATAGGCCGGTTCGAAATACTCCAGGATTTCGCGCCAGCTGCTGTCGTCGCGCGCGCTGCCGCGATGGCACTCATCGATGATGATCAGGTCGAAGAAATCCGGCGCATATTCCCGATACAGACCCGGCCGTCGTTCGTCGCTGGCGATGGCTTGGTAGATCGCGAAATAGATGTCGCGACCATGGCTGATCTCGCCATTCTCGATCTTGAAACGCGCGTCGCCGAAGGGCGCAAAGGTCTTGGCCATCGGGTCGTCGACGAGAATGTTGCGATCGGCGAGGAACAGGATTTTGGGTTTGCGGAAGTCCCCGCGCTTGTTCCAACCGGCGGTCCACAGCCGCCAGGCGATCTGGAATGCCACCGCGGTCTTGCCGGCGCCGGTGCACAGCGTGAGCAGCGCGCGCCGCTGGCCGGTGAGAACCGCCTGAAGCGCGCGATTGACGGCGATCTCTTGATAGTAGCGCAGCGGCTTGGCGGGATCGGGAAACCCGGGCGCGAGCAGGCGCTCGGCGGCCGTGTCATCAGTCAGACCGACACCGACCCGTTGGCGCCCCCACAGCTCAGCGGGTGTCGGAAAATCGTGCCGTAGGGCTTCGCGTCCGGTGAGAAAGTCGAATTCGAGAATCTCCGCGCCGTTGGTCGCGTACGCGAATTTCAATCCAAGAATCTCGGCGTAGTCCTTGGCTTGCTGCAGACCGTCGGCGGCAGATTTGTAGGCAGCCTTCGCCTCGACGACCGCGATCGGGTAGTCGGCGCGGTAGCGCAGGATGTAGTCGGCACGTTTTTGCCGGCCGCGCTTCGCCTTACCACCGATGAAGATCACCCGGCCATCGGTGAAGGTCCGTTGTTCGTTGATAGAGTGAGGCGCGCCTTCCCAACCTGCCGTCTGCAGGCGCGGAACAACGGATTTCCGACAGGTATCCGCTTCAGTATTCACATGGTCTCTCCACGTGGCCGCCTTGCTCGTCGCGTGCGTGGGGCCAGCGACTTGTCGCCAGATTTCCATGCTTTGACGTTCTGTGCTTTCCACCGCAGAGCCGGACTGGCTTCTATCGAGGCGCGCACGTTCTCCGGCGCCTCCAGAGCCGACGCGTCGATCTCGCCCCGGTCCAGCACGGCATCGAGAAATGCCCTCTCCCCCGCCGTGAACCGAAACAGCGACGCGAGCTTGTCCCGGCACTCGGCCGTGACGCTCTCGATCCAGGCTGCGGGACCACCGAAGGCGTCGAAATACCGGTCGTGCAGGCACATGGTCAGCTTGCCGGTGATGTCGCCGACCTCGCATCCGATCTCGTTTGGCGAGGCCGTGCGCCAGTCGAAGCTCTTGGCGCTCGCGCCGATCATCAAGGTGCCCGCCTTGATCTTCACCCAGTCGAGACCCGGCATGGCGACGATCCGGTGCGCATCGAACAGATCACGCGCCGTGCGTCGCGTGACCAGCGCGACCATCTTGCCGGCGACGATTTCATGGATGTCGAGAACCGGCACGTTCGTGGCTCGGTAGGATCCGATTGTCGCCGAGGACATGCGGTCCACACCGTAGAGAGGGCCGCGGTAGAGATAGTTGATATCGATCTCGATGGTCCCCGCCCCACCTAGCGCGGAGGCATAACGGTAGATCCATTTGCCGCCGGCATGTTCGGACGGCTCACGCCGCGCGGCATAGCCTTTCGATTCCATCAAGCGCTCGATCCGGTCTTCCAATCCCGGCCGATCCGCATCCATCTGCTCCTTCTTGAGCGCCCCGACATAGTTGACGTCGATATCGACCGAGAGGCGGTCCAGATCGGAGTGGAAGACGTTGAGCGCCGTGCCACCCTTCAAAGCGATCCGCGGCCCGATCAGCGTGTCGGCACCGAACGCATCGAGAATGTCAATCAGCCGGATCACCCGTTCGAGCGTCGCGGGTTGAAGCTGCCGCTCGGCCGCAAGATCGTGAAGCGTTTCCCGCGACGCGACCATCACACGCCCTCAAAAGCAGCGTCGACAGCCTGCCGCGGCAGAAGCACACGCCACGCCTCGACGAGCACTGCGTGACCAGGTTCGGCGCCCAGCGCGTAATGCTTTGATCGTGGAAGACGGCGCTGCAAGCGCGTCAGGACGTCGTCGGTGACACCGAGCGCCGAACGTCGCCTCTCAAGCCACCAACCGGAAACGGAAGCGAGCGACCGGTTGTCCAGCAGTTCGACATAGTCAGCGACTTTCACCGGATCGAGATAGCGCACCAGGTCTAGCGACTGCAGAACCTCCTCGACGCCGCCAGCGAGTTCCGGCCGGTGCAAGGCATCAACAACCGTGCGTTCAACAGCCGTCACACGGACTGCCACGCCCTGCCGATCCATAGTCATGGTCAGGTAGTCGGCCTTGCCGGCCGCAACCAAAGCCTTCGGCGGCGTGACGAAACGGCAAGCGCCAAATGGCAAATCCACGCGTTCGGTTCGCCCGGCGCTGATGAGCTGAACCTCGTTGAACTCGGAATAGGCTATGCCATGCAGCTCAAGGGCTGAGTGAAACCCCAAGACGCCATCGGGGCGCAGCTTGCTCGCCGCGGTGAAGCGGTCGATCACCATCCGCTCCGCCGGCAGATGGGCGGGTACCGCGGCAAACACCTCGCGACTGACGCGCTTGATGTTGCCGGCCCGCAGATGATGCCGGAGCAGGCTCGTAACATTGGCCCCGCCCGCGGGGTGGCCGAAGGCCGCCGCGAACTCAGCCCGGGTGAACACCGGATGAGCCGACAGGAAACTGGCCGTTTTGTGTTGGCGAGGTTGCATAGTGGATCTGTGATTCTGCGTCAAAGTGGGCAGTAAATAGCCATTCTGACGCATATTTGTCAACAAAGTCCTCTCGGCGGACGAACCGCCGGTACCGTCCTATCAGTCGCGAAAAAAGTGCCGCACAGGGTATAAAATGCCCCTTCCAACGCATTTTCAAGAACAAAGCGACCCTACGCGTCATCGAACCCGTGGCCTCGACATAGGCCCCCGAATACGCAAGTCTGAGGGGAAGGCCTTCCCCTGCGGCCGAGCCTAGGGTCTCGGCCGACCCCTTCTGCGGGGAAACCCCGCAACGCCCCGAGAGTCAGAGTGCGGACGGGGTTTCCGTGACGGGTTGAGGGTCGAGAGAGAGGCTCCCGGCCGGCTCGTCATGGAGATTTTGCCATGACCCAGACAAGCATTCTCGCCGAGCAAGACGCCTTCGGCGCCCCGCCGGTTTCGGCCGGTTATAAAGTCGACATCTCGCGCGGCGAACGGATCGGGCGGGTGTCGTCCGAATGGTTCTCGCGGCCCGACGACGAGCGCTATCTGTCGCTCAGCGCCCTCTACGCCGCCGTTCGCGCACGCGCCGACCGTGCCACCGCCCGCACCGTCGAGACCCGGACCCTTCGCGTCGAGGCGAGTCGTGATAACGCCGAACGCCTGGCCCTGATCGTGCCCGGTCGCGAGGAGCCCATCGCTCCAACGCACTGGTCATTCGGCCAGATGTGCAGCCTGGTCGGCGCGCCCGCCGGCTATATGCGGCAGCTCCCCGCGCCGCTTGCCGGCATCAACATGCAGCACGGGCTGCTTTCGCATCGGGCCGAGCTGGTGAAGACGCTGGAGGCGGACGACGGGCGGATCGAACTGCGCGCCGTCACCGGCCCCGACTATGGCCGCATCTGGGACCATGAGCTAGTCGCTGCGGTTGTGAAGATCGCCGGCGAAGGCACGGGTGATACGCGCTGGAAGGTGCCGGGCCTGCTCGATTGGTCGACCATGACCCACAACCCGTTCGTCGAGGTGACCAAGGATACGACCACCCTCTATGCCTCCGATCGCGATGTCTTCCTCTTTCTGGTCGACGACGCCCACCCGATCGAAGCCGGCCGCCTCCCCAACGGCGATCCCGACCTCTACTTCCGGGGCTTCTATTGCTGGAACAGCGAGGTGGGTTCCAAGACGCTCGGCATGGCGTCTTTCTATCTCCGCGCCGTCTGCATGAATCGCAATATCTGGGGCGCCGAGGGCTTCGAGGAGATCTCGATCCGTCACAGCAAGTTTGCCAGCCATCGCTTTGCGCATCAGGCGGCGCCGGCGCTGGAACGCTTCGCCACATCGTCACCGGCGCCGTTTCTGGCGGGGATCAGGGCGGCTCGCGAGCAGATTGTCGCCCGCAAGGACGAGGATCGCGAGAGCTTCTTGCGCAAGCGCGGCTTCTCGCGTCCCGAGACGGAGAAGATCATCGCCACCGTGCTGGAGGAGGAAGGGCGACCGCCGGAGTCGATCTTCGATTTCGTCCAGGGAATCACGGCGCTCGCCCGCGCCAAGCCGCATCAGGATGCTCGGCTGGAGCTGGAGGGCAAGGCCGCGAAACTCCTTTCCAGCGTCCGGTAATACCGGGGGAGATGTGGAGCCGGATCCACGGCTCCACGCCTTTACGCTTCTGCGCGGCCCCAGCCTCCTAGAGGAAGAGGGCTGCGCCTGCTTCGTGACGGGTTGGAGGCCGAGAGAGAGGCTTTCGGCCGCCCGTCGCGGAGTACATCCGATGGCTACTGCTGTTAAGAAGATCATCCTGTCCTCGTCGCGGGACATCCCGTTCAATAAGCTGGTGCTGAGCCAGTCCAACGTCCGACGGATCAAGGCCGGCGTCTCGATCGAAGAGCTGGCCGAGGACATCGCGCGACGCACGCTCTTGCAGAGCATCACCGTGCGGCCGGTCTGCGACGCCGACGGTGTCGAGACCGGCATGTTCGAGGTGCCGGCCGGCGGCCGCCGCTTCCGCGCGCTCGAACTTCTGGTCAAGCAAAAGCGCTTGGCCAAGACCGCGCCCGTGCCCTGCGTCGTGCGCGAGGACGGCATTCCCGAGGAAGACAGCCTCGCCGAGAACGTCCAGCGCGCGCCGCTGCATCCGCTCGACCAGTTCCGGGCGTTCCTGGCGCTGCGCGAGAAGGGCCAGTCCGAGGAGGACATCGCCGCGGCGTTCTTCGTCGCCGTGCCGATCGTCAAGCAGCGCCTGCGCCTTGCCTCAGTCTCGCCTAAGCTGCTCGACGTTTATGCCGACGACGGCATGACCCTCGACCAGCTGATGGCGTTCACCGTCAACGGCGACCACGAGCGTCAGGAGCAGGTGTTCGAGCGCCTGAGCCAGTCCTACTCCAAGGAGCCGCATGTCATCCGCCGGATGCTCACCGAGGGCGCCGTGCGGGCATCGGACAAGCGCGCGCAGTTCGTCGGGCTCGACGCCTACATCGAGGCCGGCGGCGTGATCCTGCGCGATCTCTTCCAGGGCGACGACGGCGGCTGGCTGCAGGATGCCGGTCTCCTCGACATGCTGGTGGTCGAGAAGCTGCGCGAGCAGTCCGAGGCGATCCGCGCCGAGGGCTGGAAGTGGATCGATGTCGCGCCCGAGTTCGCCTATGGCCACACCTACGGCCTGCGGCAGCTGCGCGGCGAGCAGCGTCCGCTCACCGGCGAGGAGCAGGCGGCGCGCGATGCGCTGCAGGCCGAGATGGACGGTCTGGAGGAGACCTACGCCGAGGCCGACGAGCTGCCAGAGGAAGTCGATCAGCGGCTCGGCGAGATCGAGACGGCGCTCGACCAGCTCGACGATCGCCCGCAGGTCTTCGACCCCGAGGAGATCGCGCGCGCTGGCGCCTTCGTCAGCATCGACGGCTCGGGCGGCTTGCGGGTCGAACGCGGCTATGTCCGTCCCGAGGACGAGCGTCCGGTCGACCCGGAGCCCGATGTCGAGACCGATCCAGCAGACGAGCCGACGATCGCGGCGCGAGCCGACTATGACGGCACGAGCGTGATCGCCGGTGCGGAGTCTCCTGCGGATGAGCCCGAGGAAGACGACGGCATCAGGCCGATCCCCGACCGGCTGATGACCGAGCTGACCGCTCATCGGACCCTCGCCCTTCGCCATGCGCTGGGCGAGAATCCCGACATCGCGTTCGTCGCCGCGCTTCACGCCCTCTGCCTCAAGGTGTTCTACCGCTACGGGCAGGACACCTGTTTGGAGCTCGACCTGAAGAGCGCCGGTTTCAGCGCTCAGGCGCCGGGCCTCGCGGACAGCACGCTCGCTGTCGCTTTCGACGCCCGGCATCAGGCCTGGCTCGCCGCGCTGCCCAAGGAGCCGGCCGAGCTCTGGGACGCGCTGATCGCGTTCGACAGCGACAGCCGCCAGGCGCTCTTCGCGCACTGCGTCTCGCTGTCGGTCAACGCGATCTACGAGGCCTACAATCGCAAGCCCCGCGCGCTGGCCCATGCCGACCGCATCGCCCAGGCCGTCGATCTCGACATGGTCGCGGCCGGCTGGACGCCGACGATCGGCAACTATCTCGGCCGGGTGACCAAGGCCCGCATCCTCGCAGCAGTACGGGAGGCGAAAGGTGCGCGGGCGGGCGACCGCATCGAGCACCTGAAGAAGGCCGAGATGGCGGAGCAAGCGGAAACGCTGCTCGCCGGGTCGGGATGGCTTCCGGAGCCGTTGCGCACCCCCGACCGCGGTGTGCCGAACGCCGCTGAGGCCGGCGCCATCGACGCTGCGCAAGCAGGCGCCGATGCGGCGGGCGAAGAAACGGCGGCCGACGGCGGCGAAACGGCCGTGGTGGAAGATGAGGAAGTGGCCGAGGATGACTCGGTCGCGCTCGAAGCCCACGCGACCGCGGCCGAATAACGAAGAAGCCAACGGCACTGCCAGGGGCCCGCCAGCGATGGCGGGCCCTTTTTCGTCTTGGAGAACACGATGTCGGACAATGCATCCGATCTTGCGCGCCGATTGGCCGGACAGGCTGAGGCGATCTGCCGTCATTATCTTTCCAACGGCCGCCGTGAAGGACGCTACTGGCTGGTCGGCGATGCCCGCAACACGCCGGGACGGTCCATGTTCGTCCGCCTGAAGGGCGCCGAATCCGGCAAGGGCGCCGCGGGCAAATGGACCGACGCCGCGACTGGCGAACACGGCGATCTGCTCGACGTCATTCGCGAGAGCCGCGGCCTTGTCAACTTCAAGGACGTCGCCGACGAGGCCCGGACCTTCCTCAGTCTCCCGCATCCCGAGCCTGAGCGGCAATCAAGTCCGCGGCACGCGCCAGCCCCGACCGGCTCGCCGGAGGCCGCATGCCGGCTCTTCACCATGTCGGAACCGATACCGGGCACGGTCGTGGAAACGTACTTACGCCAACGCGGCATCGCGGCTTTGCACGAAACCGGATCGCTGCGCTTTCACCCGCGATGCTACTACCGGCGGGATGAGCATAGCCCGACCGAGAGCTGGCCGGCGATGATCGCATCCGTCACCGATCTTGGCGGCCGGATCACCGGCGCGCATCGCACATGGCTCGCACCCGACGGCAGCGGCAAGGCGCCGGTCGACACGCCAAGGCGGGCGATGGGCGACCTCCTCGGCCACGCGGTCCGGTTCGGTGTGGCGCATGACATAATGGCGGCCGGCGAAGGCATCGAAACCATTCTGTCGCTGCGATTGGCGGCGCCCCGCATGCCGATGGTCGCCGCTCTATCAGCCGCGCACCTCGCAGTCATCCTGTTCCCGGCGACGCTCCGCCGACTCTATATCGTGCGTGACGACGATCCGGCCGGCGATGGTGCGCGCGACAGCCTGATCGAACGGGCGAACGCCGTCGGGATCGAGGCGATTGTCCTGTCGCCGACGCTCGGGGATTTCAACGAGGATCTCAGGCTGATTGGCATCGTTGCGCTCCGGTCCAACGTCCGTGTCCAGCTCGCCCCGGAAGATGTCGCACGCTTCATGGCGGCAGAAGCGATGTAGTCGGGGACGGGAGGGATAGCGGCAGCGCTGTCAGCGCGACCGCTCTGGCTGCTTCCCATCTCGCCGGAGAGACCGCGACCCGGCCTTCAAGAGGGCGATCGGCCGTCAAACGGTCCGGCGCCGCAATGGCTGCGCCCGGTTCTTTTCCGCCGGCCCTCCGGGCCTTTGCATCGCGAAGCAAAACAACCGGCTTCGCCATCCTCCGCTGACGCTTCGGCCCTGCGCTTCGCTCCGGGTGCTGGTCCGGCCCGCCCGACGGCTTTCGTCGCCAGAAGGCCGCGAAGGTCGCGGTCAGACCGACGAAGGAGCATCCCATGACGAGCGATCGCGACGACTTCGAGCCCCATCACGCTTCATCGCCTACCGACCACGTTCTCACCGAACTCCAGCTTTACGGCTTCCGTCCCTTTCAGGACGAGCTCGACCCGAGGCCGCTTCCCGAGGGGAACGCCGTTGCCGGCGCCATCGCCGACATCTTCGATGCGCTGATTGTCGCCTTGCAGGAC
>BFBZ01000882.1_pt1 | contig 23257 bp, 21 predicted proteins | sample 1888401 | NCBI WGS metagenome assembly BFBZ01 (sample SAMD00112614, study PRJDB3348) | symbiont metagenome | host: Chara braunii
CCATCTGCGGCAAGTTCACCGCCCTGCCCGCCTACGCCGCCGCGAAAACGGTGATGTGGTACGTGGACGCGGGCAGCGAGGTCCGCACGCGCCACACGCTCCCCGAGGCGCTCACGCACGGTAAACGAGTCGTGGTGCCGTGGTGCGTGGTGGAAACCAACGAACTCGAACTGTTTCTGCTCGAGGACATGAGCGAACTGGTCGAGGGCGCGTACAAGATTCTGGAGCCCAAAGCCGAACTGCGCGATCGCGCCGCGAAGAAGGTGCAGCCCGCCGACCTCGACCTCGTGATGGTCCCCGGCACGGCGTTCGATCTGCGCGGCGGGCGCATGGGTCAGGGCAAGGGCTACTACGACCGGCTCCTCGCGAACGCCCGACCGGACGCCCCGCTCGTGGCGCTCGCGTTCGACTGCCAGATCTTCGAGGAGATCCCCGTCGCCGGGCACGACGTGTTCATGGACACGGTCCTCACCGAGTCGCGCACGATCGCCGGTAAGGGCCGAAAGGGGTAACTGTACCGTGGCACACGACCGCCGAGAGTCCCCGTTTTGGCGGTCGGTCGGTGCCCGCCTTCTCGTCATCATGATAATCGGGTGGCTCTCGATCCTGTGGTTCCGCGGCTGCCTCGCCCCACAGATTCAAGACGAGATCTTGCAGGACCGGCAGAAGACGAATGGCGCCGCGTTCCCGGCGCAGTGACACGATTCTCGCCACCGCATTCGTTCCACCCATCTCCGGACGGGCCACACCTCGGCGCGGTCCCGCCCGCTCCTGGCGCTACTCGACATCAACGCGCACCGACTGGCGCGACCGCCCGCAGAAACTCCCGCACGGCCGCGTCATCCGCAGTGATCGCACCGATGTAACCGTCCGGGCGGATCAGCACGTAGCCGTCATCAACCCCATACGCTCGGCCGACGTGACCGTCCGCATCGACGAGATCGCCGGCGGGGCCGACGGCGAACGACCGGACCACGTCGCCGACCGGGAACCCGGGTTTGCCGAACGCCAACAGCGTGAACTGTGTTCCACGGAAGATGTCGAACAGCCGAACCGGAGAACCGTTCGCGCTGCGACACGGCGCATCGGGGGCGCGGTCGCCCGGCTGAAGCGGACCACGGGCACTCCCACGAGCCAGCGGACCGCCCCGGTAATTCAGCTTCAGTTGATAAATGTCGATCTCCGCGTTCCGGGGCGCGTCGCTTTTGAACCAGAAGCCCTGCTTGTGCAGCGCCGTGGTCATACCGAGCATGTCCGCGGCAACCGGTAACCGCTCGGATTCGAAGCTGTCGAGAAGGGAATCGGGCGCGCCGCGCAGCACCGCGCCGAGTTTCCAGCCGAGGTTGTACGCGTCCTGTACGCCCGTGTTCAACCCCTGCCCGCCCGCTGGAGAATGGACGTGAGCGGCGTCCCCCGCGAGGAACACCCGACCGACACGGAACTTCTCCGCCATGCGCACGTTGACCCGGTACACCGTCGACCACCGCAGGTCCGACAGACGCACTCCGGCGACGCCGGACCGTTGGTCGAAGAGGGCCTGAAGTGATTCGAGCGTGAGGTCCGGCACGGCCTCGGTGGTGACGGGGGCGACGAACTGGAAGAACTCGGTTTTCGGAAGGGGGCAAAGGGAAACCCGGTCCGCCGGGGCGCCGGGGTTCGTCCACATGTGCCAGTGGTCGCGGTCCGGCCCGGCGGCCTTCACATCGGCGATAATCGAGCGGTCGGTGGCATCGGTCTCGCCGAGGAAACTCACGCCGAGGGCCTTGCGGACGAAGCTCGAACCGCCATCGGCACCGACCAGGTACCGGCACCGGACCGGTTCCTCGCCAGACGGACCGGAAAGCGTGGCGGACACGCCCTCGGCGTCTTGGGTAAACGCCGTGAGACGGGTTCCCGTTTCCATTCGCCCGCCGAGGGCTACGAATCGATCACGGAGGATCTCTTCGGTCTTCCACTGAGCGATCATCCAGAATTGGGTGTACGGTCGGTCCGGGCCGGGCTCCAGTTCGGGAAACCCGGCCATCCGGTAGATGGTCCGGTCCCACAGAACCGCGCTGCCCGAGTAACCCCGGAACGGCGGAAACGGGCCGCCCGAAGCGAGTACCCGATCGATGACGCCCAGATCGTCGAACACTTCCAGCGTGCGCGGCATCAGCCCCTTCGCGCGCGAGCCGCGGAACGAGTCCGGAGACGCGTCGACGATCCGACACGAGACGCCGCGGCGGGCGAGGTCGCAGGCGAGGGTCAGTCCGGTCGGTCCCGCTCCGGCAATCAGTACGTCGGGCTGCATCACGAGATCCTTCTCTTGGCGCCGATGAAAGTACCTTCCAGCAGAATCGGACACGCGGTTGCAAGGGAATGTTCGCGCCGAAAACGAGGGCGCAGGGAAGCGTGTCGTCGTTCGTGTGCGCGTGACAAACTCAACTGCTTGTCAGGATTTTTCTCTTTCCGGTAGCCACTCGCTCGCGGTACATTCAAACGCAGTTTCCGTTTTCCCTCCACTCCCGGACGCGGTTCCACCCCGCGCCCTCCTCTTCCCCGGGAGGCTCTCATGTTGTCGCGCACGCGCCGCGAACTATTCGGTGACGTCGGCCGCGGAATGATCGCCGCGGGTATCGGCACCGCCCTCGCCTCGGACCTGGGCTTCGGAACCGCGTGGGCGGCCGACGATTCGACGCGCCTCACGTTCGGCGACCTCGACCCGCTCGTCACGTTCCTCCAAGAGACGCCGCCGGACCAACTCATCGCTAAGACCGTCGAGAAGCTCAAGACGGGCACGGAGTTGAAGCAACTGATCGCGGCGGCGGCGCTCACGAACGCCCGCGCGTTCGGTGGCGAAGATTACGTCGGGTTCCACACGCTGATGGCACTGGCCCCGGCGTTCCAGATGGCACAGGCGGAGCCGGACGCGGCCCGCAAGCCGCTCGCGGTGCTGAAAGTGTTGCACCGCAACGCCACGCGACTGAAGGAATTCGGCAACACGAAGGAGACGCTGAAGGTCGTTGCGCCCGGCAAAGTGGAGAGCGACCGTCCGGGCGGCGAACAGCTCCGTGACGCGGTCCGAAAAGCGGACCTGGCCACCGCTGAGGCCACGTTTGCTGCCATCTGCGAAAAAGGTAAGCCGGAAGACGCTCTCAACCAACTGATGATCGAAGTGGACGACGCAACCGAGGTTCACCGCGTCGTGCTGGTGTCGCGGGCATGGGATCTGACGCGGTTCGTTGGCGTCGAACGCGCCCACACGATGCTCCGCCAGTCGGTTCATTACTGCGTGAACGTCGAGAAGCACCCGAATCAGGTGAAGTACAACGCTCCGCTCCGCGAACAGTTACCGAAGTTGCTCGACCAGTACAAGTTGCTGGCGACAAAACCCGGCTCGCGCGCGGCCGACGACGCGTGGGTGGGCGAGTTCGCGAACACGGTCTTCGGCGCTTCGGCCGCCCAAGCGGCCGAGGCGGTGGCCGCGGCACTGGCCGAGGGGKTCTCCGCGGATGCGATTGGTGAAGCACTGTCGCTGGCCGCGAACCAGCTCCTACTCCGTGACGAGGGGCGGCCGAAAGCGTGGGCCGCGCCGAACAAACCCGAGGGGAGCATCCACGGCGACTCGGTCGGGGTCCACGCCTGCGACACGATCCACGCGTGGCGGAACCTCGCGAGCATCGGGGACCGCCGCACCCAGGTGACCAGCCTTATCCTCGCGGGCTACCAGATCGGTCACGACCGATCCAACCGCGCCGAGTTCACAAAGTGGGACGCGTATCCGCGGCCGGACCACCGCGAGAAGGTGAAAGGCGTCCCGGCCGACTCGCTCCTCAAGGAACTGGACGGTGCGATCCGTGAAAAGGATCAGGTGCGGGCCGCGGCGCTCACTGCACGCGTCGGGGCCGAGCGCCCCGAGCAGGCGAGTAGCGTGTTCGCGCTGTTCCGCGGGTACGCGATCAGCGAGGACGGGGCGCTACACGCGGAGAAGTACTTCGCCACGACCACCGACGAATTCGCCCGCGCCCGTTCGGCGTTCAAGTGGCGCCAACTGGTGGCGCTGGCGCGCGTCACCGCGAGTCAGTACGGCTACGCCGCACCGGGCCACAAAGAGGCATGCGAACGGCTGAAGGGCTGAGACGACATCGTCGCGAGTGCAAACTGTAGTCGGCCTCAGTGAGACCGGAGCGACACAACTTATATCGCTCCGGTCTCACTGAGGCCGGCTACAAAAGAAGTATCGGCACCGACAGACCGATACCTTCACGAATGCACACGATCACACATCAGTGCCCGCGGCGGATGTCCGACGGTGGGTAGCGGATCTCGATCCGGAACACCTTCTTCGTCCGGCTAACGATCTCCCATGTTTCAGGGTTAATGCGCTCCGGCACGTCGAGCAAATGGACGTCCACGGTGACGTGGAACCCCCGCTCGGCGAACACGTCGATCATCATCCGCAGTGCCGTCGATCCGTCGAGTAGCGTCTCCTCGCTGTTGATCTGGGCGTGCCCGGACATGGCGTGAGCGTGGACGATCGGCATCAGCTTCGACCCGATGAACTGCACCACGCTCCGGAACAGGTCGGGGCACTCCCGCTCGTACTGTTCCAGCCGGCGGACCAGCTCCTGCCGGGCGTGCCGGGCGAGCTGCGTGGCGACCGGGATGTCCTGGATGAGCGCGAACACCTCGGGGCTGAGTTCCAGCGAACTCTGGTAGGCGAACTCCCGGAGGATGTTCTGCTGCACCTCGGGCAGGTCGCCCTCGGCGTCGATGAAGTGGAAGTGGAAGATCTGGCGGAGCGACTGAAGGGTGTCGAACGTCGTGTCCTTGAACACCTTGTACCGCTTCCGGCACAGCGCCACATCGAGGTCGGTGGCACGCTCTTCCCGTGGCACCCCGATCCCCGATTCGCGGACCTGGCGGTTGTGTTCGCGGATCTCCTTTCCGCGCTTCAGTTGGCGCTGGACGCTCACCTCCTCGGTGACGAACAGCAGCGCGATGCGGAACATGGGCTTCCGGACGCGGCGGTCCGACGGGCCGCCACCGTCGGGGTCCAGGGCGAGCAGTTCGTGGTAGAAGAGCTTCAGGAACTCCACTTGCACTTCGGTGCGCGGGAACCCGTCCACGATCACGCCGTCGCGGTACTGCGGGTCGAGCAGTTCCTCGAGCAACAGGGTGATCACCTCGCGGTCCCCGACCATCTGGCCGGCGTTCTTGATCGCGACCGCCTGCGGCGTGGTGAGCAGGCTGCTGATGACGACGGGCGGGGCAGAGATGTCGCGCGCGCGGGCGATGAACGCGGTGTTGGTGCCCTTCCCCGCGCCGGGCGCGCCGCCGAGCCAGATGAACTCGTTGGGGAACTGGAGCGCGCCGTCGCGCCGCTCGCGGAGGTCCGCCCAGACCGCCGAGAAGATGAGCTGCGCGTCTTTGATTTCCAGATCGGCGGCGACGGGGGTCGCGCGGGGCGCGGGGTCGGGAACGATTTCGCTCACGGGAACTCCGGAGTGGGGGGCAGCCCTCGTCCGTCTCGGCTTTCGGGTCGGTGCGAGCGAGTGAATACGCACCGCGCAACGTGAGAGACCCGAACACCCTCCGGAACCGGGTTCAGTGTAGCACTCCCGGTGTAGATACGCCAAGGACGGTCGCGGACGGCCGTGACAAACCGCACTCCCAGGATGCCGACACACTTCAAATGTAACGGTTGTGGCGAGTTGTGCCGAAGCTCCGCGTTACTGCTCGCATCCGACCACGGAACTCGTTGACCGCATCGTCGAGACCGTCACTCCGGGTGACTCAAACGGCGAATCAACTCCAGTACCGCGTCTTCGATTTGTGGCAGCGCCACATCGGGGGTGGCAAAATCGACGTCGTGGACGTGCCAGAAGTGGACCCGCTCGACCCACTTCGGATGTCTCTCGGTCAACAGCGGGCGGTGTTCGGCTTCCTTCAGTGCGACGATCAGGTCTGCGGCGGCCAGATCGGTGTCGGTCGCCGGAGCCGGTAACCGCAGATACGTGGCGTGCGGGATTTTGAGTGTGGTCAACCGGGCGATGGTCGCACGAGCCATCGGCCCCACGTTGTTAACACCGAGTTCGAGCGCCAGCCCGCGCGAGGTCGCTCGCCAACCGAGGCCGGTCACGGTGGCGTGATGGTTGAAAACGATCTCCGCGTGCCGGGAGCGATAGTAGTTGCCCGTACACAGGAACAGAACCGTTTTGTCTGCACCCGCAGGCATCATTGAACCTCCGTTCATACAGTCAGAAATCAAGTGTATTCGTTCGCTCCGATTCGGCAGTGCAATCGGGAGAGCGCAAGTGTTACCCCCGTAACAGCCCCGCTCCGGCCGCCAAGTGGCCACTGTTGCGAAGGTGTTACCCCCGTAACACCTCTCCGGCCTCCCCCCAGCGAACGCGGCATGGGAAACGGTATCAATCCGCAACCCCATATCGGCCCCGCAGCACGCGCGCGGCACGGGCGATCGCCCCGAGCTTCGCTTCGGCCACTTCCGCCCCCGACACCGGACTGTCTGCGAACGTCGCGAACCCGCAATCCGGGTTGAGTAGCACCCGTTCCGGACCGAACAATCGAATGGCCGCTTCTCCCTTCAGCACGATCTCCTCGACCGTTTCGATCCGGTCCGCCTTCTGGTTCACGACGCCCACGCCGATTCGGCAGTCGGCCGGGAGATCGGTCAGTGGCCCGAGTTCGCCGGCGCGCGGGGTCGCCAGTTCCAGGACGAACGTACCGACCGGCAGGCTCGCGAACAGCGGCACCAGCGGGGTATACGGGCCGGCGAGCGCGACCGATTCGTCGCGGGACCAGTTCCCGCGGCACACGTGCAGCGCCACCCTGTCACGCGGCAGGTCAGCTACGACAGACCGAATCAGCGCGCCCGCGAAGGCCAGTTCTTCCTCCGGCGCACGCCGTTCGCCCAGCGCGCCACACATGAACGTCCGCCGGGCCGTCGTCGGCGCGAATACCACCTCGGTCAGCACCGGCTCGTCGAACTGGACCAGCGCCACACCGGAATCGAGCAGGTGCCGCGCTTCGGCGCGGAGGACCGCCACGATATCGCGGGCGAGGGCCTCACGGTCCGGGTACGCCTTGTCGGACACGCACTCCAGCCACATCGTCCGGGTGAGCAGGTACGGCCCCGGGAGCGCGACCTTCACCGGCCGGTCTGTGATCGTGCGGGCGAAGGCCAGTTCGTGACCGGCGAGCGACTTTGACCGCACAAGCTTGCCGAAAACGGCCGGGTGCCTAACCTTCTCGGCGGGAACGTCCAAAGCACGGAGTTCGGCGGCGAACCGGTCCGGATCGGTGACGTAGGGGAGCAGATCGGTCACCGGCACGAGCTGGCAGTTGTCGAGCTGGGTGGCGACGAAGCTCGCGTAGTTATCGCGCCGCTGCTCCCCGTCGGTTACCACGTCCGCCCCGGCGCGCTCCTGGGCCGCTATCACCAAGCGCACCGCATCATCGGCATAGCGCTGGAACTCCTCTTCCGCGAGCCGTCCGGTCAACCGGTCGTGCAGCGCGCGAATGAGCCACGGCGGACGGGGCCAACTCCCCACACCCATCACCGAAAGCGGTCGAACAGCGTGCGTCGGCGGAACCGCAAGCGCTGTAGGGGCCGCGGGCGCCGTGACGGCGGGGAGTTGCAAGCCGGCCTTGCGGATCAGGTAACTGCACACGGCACCGGTTCGCGTGCGGGACAGGAGTTCGTTTCCCGTCAGTCGCGCCCAGGCGGGCAGGTCGTCCTCGACCGACGGCTCGGCCGAGCGCACCTCAAGCACCTGACCCGGCTCGAGCGGATCGATGTGGCGCCGGATCAGCAGAAGCAGACCGTTTCCGCAGTCGAGAGTGCCGCCGTCGAAGCTCGCGTCGGGGATGGTACTCACGACACGCCCTCAGAGGCCATTCGGCCGATGGCAAGCACGGATTTCGCCTGCGACACCCAGAAGAGGAAAGAGCCGCAGATGACGCAGACAACGCAGATAAAAACACGAGTCATTGTGTTCTTCTGATCTGCGCGTTCTGCGTCATCTGCGGCTCTTTCCCGTCTCGGCAACGGCCATACGCACGAAGCCCCTTTTTCGCCCTGTTTCTAATAGGAAACGCTCGGGCAACCGGTGCTCATGAACTCGACCAGCTTGGCCCCGCCGACGATCACCGCGCCGGCCACGAGCGCGGTGTCGTCCAGCTTGCGCTTTTTGAAGCAGGGCGAGCAGACGTAGATCTTCCCGCCGGCTGCGGCGAAGTTGGCCATCAGATCCTTGAGCGGGGAGAACCCCTCCTCCGCGACGCCATCGGCGGCGCCGCGCACCGCGAGCCGCACGCCCTCGGTGCTGAGGAAGACGACCGTTTCCTGATCGGACGCGACGGCCGCATTGGCGACGACGAAGGCGACGGTCGCTTTGTCGGGGCTGTCCGCGGCACAGGTCAGGCTGACGCAGAACTTGCCGGGCATGGCTACGCTCCTTTGCGGCGGATGATGTAAATCGGATGGTTGGCGGACACGAGTGCGTGTCCGGTCATGCGGCACCACGCGGGAATGTCCTCGGGCGCGGCCGGATCGGTCGCCCGCAGCCTGAACATCGTGCCCGGTACCAGGGGAAGCAGTCGCATACGGAGGCTGAGCACGAGCTCCCCGCACCCCATAGCGCCGGCGTCCCAATCCGGTTCTTCGGTGTGGAGCGGCATTCGAACTTCCCGGTAAGTGCGCGGAGCCGATCGCCCGCTTCAGTCGGTCCGATCAACCGGTCACGAGTTCCACCCAGCAGTTGTAGAGAGCGTGGCCGATAACGAGAGGCCACAGTCGACCGATCGCGAGAAACGCCGCTCCATACGTGACCCCGAACGCGAACGAGTACACGACACCCGCGGGTCCCTGGTACGCGTGATAGGAAGCGAACAGACCCGCCGCAAACACAACAGCTTCTCCACGCGACCGCAGTAGAGCCGTCAGGCGCGTGATCAGATAACCCCGCGTCACGAGTTCTTCGGAGAGGGCCGCAATCAAATACCGGACCACCATCAAGACATAGTCGCAGGCGCCCTGAGGCCGTGAATAGTGCGAGAGCGTCCGAATCCCGAAGTCCGGGAGCGGTGGGAGCAGGTACAAGATCCCCACGGCCACGACCAGGAACAACGCGCCGAGCGGCGCGTCCAAGATCTGAGGCCGGAGCAGCCCGAACCGCCCCCACGGCTCGCCGCTACGTGCGATCAGGTACCAGGTCACCAGAACGGTACACGCACTGAGGACGACCAGATTGAAAGAGTCGAGCCAGTACGGCGAGGGCGGCACCGGGGCACACAGGTGACTGACGGTACTCGCCCAGTTGGGGACGACMCCCMCCGCGAGAACCGCCGCGACCTCCCACCAGACGGCCCCTCGCGTCGGGGCAGATGCGACCACACTCTCAGCCGCATCGGTGAGTGTGGGAACTGGCCCCGAACCGGGCGGGAGCGGTTCGGGGTTCGGGTCGGACGGATCGGGCGCGTCTTCCATCGCTCAAGTTTGACCGATCCGCCGGGACGTGCAAGTGCGCGACTCGTTTTCCTGACCCAGAGACCGTTTCTCCCCGATCTTTGCCGTCTTATTGCTACGTGGAGTTGACCGACACAATCAGTGGGCCGGGATGTACGCGAACCCGCGAGCCTGATGGTTCACCACGGCGGTAACGGCGGACGCCGCGACCGTCACCTCCGCCCGCACGCGCTTCGGGTCGTACCCCTTTCGGGCCAGCGATTGCCCGCACACCAGGAGCTTCACCCCCGCACCTTTCAGTTTCTTCATCAGGTCCGCGTGCGGGTGCCCCGCCCCGGTCAAGTCCTTGTAAGCCGCGTCGTCGAGTGCGGCACTGGTTGCATCGCCATGAAGGACGATGACGAGTTCCAGATCGGATGATTTCAGCCCGCTCACACCGGCGAGGTTGAGCAGCGTCGCAGCGCGGACGAGCCCCGGTAACGGAGCGGTTGTGTCCTTGGCAACGCCCGTCACGTCGAACACCACCTTGCTGCCCTTCACGGGAGCCTCGACCGCATCCGGAAGTGGTACCACCGCGCCATAACCGGGCACGATCGGGCTGACCGCCTTGGCCGGAACCGCCGGCGCCCCGTCGGCGGGTACATGGGCGGCTCGGACGCTGGCCACATTTGCGATCGTGAGTTTACCGTTGGCCCCCGGCTCAGTGCCCTTGTCTTGAGCGCTCACGAATGCACACGCAACGGCCGCGAGTCCGAACGTGAAGAGGATACGACGCATCGAAAGGCTCCGTTACGGGCGAAGAATCGACTGGAAGCGGATGTCATCCTACGCCGGGGAACCGGACGCCGCCGAGCCGATTCCGGTGCCCGATGCGGACGGGGCACACGGATACGCCTGGGTCGTGTCATGCGCCAGGGCACTTCGCCCGTTGGTGAAGATCGCGGCCAGCGGGTAGAATCGTCTCACCCGGTCGTAACCCTCGTGGCGAGCGCGCTGATGCGTCACCCAACACCCGCGCCAGTTGATCGTCGGACGTTCCTGGTAGCTGGCGCGTTCTCCCTTACTGCTGGTGTCGATTCGCTCTCGAACGGCGGCGCAATCGGCGCCCCGCGGGACACCGGGCTCGACCCGAAGCTCGATCCCAAAGCCGACGTGGTCGCGGCGCTCGCCGCACTCGAACCGAACCACGGAGTTCGGCTCGGGCCGGCGGACGTGGTGGGCGAGTTCAACGACACGGCCCGCAAGTACGACCTGCACAAGACGGGGCCGAAGGGTCGCGACTTCACCATCAAGATGTGCTGGGCGCCGGACCGCAAGCGGGCGCTGTTCTGCGGGGCCAACCACGCCGTCCCGCACCGGCTCAACGACGTGTGGGAGTTCGACCTGAAGGCGCTCACCTGGGCCATGCTGTACGCCCCGGACAACGCGCGCGGGTACAACGACCTCGGGAAAGACACCTCGGACGTCGAGTTTAAGGATGGGGTCCTGATCACGAAGCGCGGCGGGCCGGCGGTGATCGCGCACACATGGTGGGGGCTGACTTACGACCCCGGTCGCAAGGCCCTCGTGTTCATGAACACCTGGGTGACGGATCAGAAGAAAGCGGTCAAGGATCTCGGCGGCGATCCGACCGATTTGTACGCCGGACCGCCGCTGTGGGCGTTCTTCCCGGCCGAGCGCAAATGGACGCCGTTCAAAGCCCCGAAACCGTACCCCGTCGGCGTGTTCGGTGGGATGCTGGAACACGTCCCCGAACTCGGCGGGAACGTGTGGCACGCGAACAACTGGCAGATGCGCGGCACCTGGCTGCACGACTTTGAAAAAGACACGTGGAAGGATCTCAACGCCAACGGCGGTGGGAAAGCATTCGAGACGGAGGCGCCAGAGCCAGAACAGATCGGTTACTACGACCCGGCGCGGCGGATCATTGTCGCGCAGCGGCACCACGGCACGTTCCACTTCGACACCAAAACCCGGCGCTGGAAGAAGGTACTGTCCGGTGACAAGGACGACGGCAAGAGCCCATACGGGCACGACGCCCGCGCCGTCATGTACCACGACCCGGCGAGCGGACACGGGTTGCTCGTGCAGTACCAAACCAACACGCTCTGGGCCTACGACCCGGATGCGGCGGCGTGGTCGAAGCTCACCCCAAAGGGCGACCCGATGCCGACCGGGAGCAAGCGGTTGGCCTACCTCGATCCCGCATCGAACGTGCTGGTCGTGATCGACGGAACGACGACCTGGGCGTACCGTTACAAGTCGGCCTTGCTGCGTTGAAATGATGCGGTGCTTCCGAGCGTGTCGCGAGTYCCCCTCMCCCGGCTCGAGGACTCGCCGMCCTCTCCCCGCCGAGCCGGGGCGAGGTGATGGAGTTGCAGAGTCGTGAAGCGATTCGTGGCGTGTGGCTTCGGAGGCGCCGCGTGTGTTCACCTCGCCCCGGCTCGGCGGGGAGAGGTCGGCGAGTCCTCGAGCCGGGTGAGGGGAACTTGCCATACAACTGAAACCACCTCATCGTTTCAACACGGCAAGTCGGCCTGAGACCAGGCCGGGCGCGAATGTGCGAACGTTCGGTTCGTTTCCGGTATTGAAGAGACCCACCGCCCATGATTCTGGATCGACTCGCGGCGTGCGACCGTTCGACGCTCGACCGTTACATCCGATCCGGCACGCCGTTCCGGGTGCCCGGGTTTGCTCGCGATTGGCCCGCGTGTCGGACGTGGACTCCGGAATATGTGTCTGCGGCGTGCGGGGACGCGCTCATTCCGGTGAGTCACTACCCCGATGGCGTCACGCTGGCCCGTAAGGTTCCGATGACCGTTCGCGACTACCTCGCGGCCCTCTCGGCCACACCCGATAGCTGGAAGCAGCACTACATGGAGGCGGTCGAACTCGCGGAACTGTCGGACGTGTTATACAAGGATGTGCCGATTCCCGCGGATCTGGACGGGCTGCCCGGTGTTTCCGACACCGTATTCTTCGGCCGAAACACCGGGAGCTGCTGCCACATTCACGCCCACGAAGAGGCGGTCGTCTTTCAGCTCATGGGGACGAAGGTCTTCACTCTCTMCCCGCCGGACGACGTTCGCAACCTGTACTTCGAGCCAATTACGCGCGATTACCGCCGCAGCCGGGTCGACTTCCCCGCCGTTGATTACCGGCGCTTCCCGCTGGCGCGGCGCCTCACCCGCATCGACGTGGTGCTGGAACCCGGCGACGTGCTCTACATCCCAGTCCACTGGGCACACTGGACGGCCGCGGAGGGGTTCACGTTCACCCTCACGCGGTTCTTCCAGGCCCGTTTGCGCGAGTACCGGTTCCCGTCACCCGGCATTCGGTGCATCATCGGACGGCTGATCCAATCACTTCGGGAACGGTATGGGGCCGCGAAATGAGCATCTGCTCGTTCGCGACCCGCACCGTTCCTGTGCGCACGGACTCCGGCCATACATCAGGCGAAAATCTCTTTCACGACGTTCCCCTTCACGTCGGTCAGCCGGAAATCGCGACCGGCGTACTTGTACGTCAACTTTTCGTGGTCGAGGCCCATCAGAGCGAGGAGCGTCGCGTGCAGGTCGGTGCTGTGCATCCGCCCCTCCACGGCTTTGATGCCGTACTCGTCGGTCGCACCGTAGCTGAAGCCCTTCTTCACACCCGCACCGGTCAGGAACATCGGGTAACCGGTGATGTTGTGGTCGCGCCCGTCCGGCCCTTGCGCGGTCGGTAGGCGGCCGAACTCGCTCCCGAACAGCACGAGCGTGTCGTCGAGAAGGCCCCGGGCCTCCAGGTCCGAGAGCAGCGCCGAGGTCGGCTGATCGACCGAGCCGCAGCGGTCGATGAGACCCTTGTGGAGGTTACTGTGGTGGTCCCAGCCCGGCTGGCAGATCTCCACGAAGCGCACACCGGCTTCGCTCAACCGGCGGGCCATCACGCACTGCCGCGCGAACGCGCCCGCGGGGCCGTCCTTCACGCCGTAGGCTTCCAGCACCTTCTTCGGTTCTTTCGAGATGTCGAGCAGTTCGGGCACTTTGCCCTGCATCTTGAACGCCAACTCGAACGACTCGATCACGCCGTCTACAGCATCTGGCGCGCCGGGCGCGGCGGCGAGGTCGCGGTTCATCTCCTGGATCAGGTCGAGCTGCTTGCGCTGGAGGTCGGTCGCGGTCGTCGCCTTCAGGTTCGGCAGATAGCCCAGGTCGTTGATGCGCGTGCCCTGGAAGTGGGCCGGAAGGAACGCGCTCCCGTAGTTCACCGCGCCACCGAAGTTCGGCGGCGGGTTGATGGTGACGTAACCGGGCAAATCCTGGTTCTCGGTGCCGAGCCCGTACAGGAGCCATGCGCCCATGCTCGGGCGCGTCAGCGCGGCGTTGGCGCTGCCCGTGTGGAGCTGCACCACCGCTTGCGGGTGCGCGGGCGTGTCGGTGTGCAAGCCGCGGAGCCAGCAGAGCTTGTCGGCGTGCTTGGCGAGGTTCGGCAAGAGTTCAGAAAACCACGAGCCGGTTTCGCCATGCTGGCTGAACTTGAACTTGGGAGCGGTCAACGTGCCGCCGCCCGGTCCGGGCTTGCCCGCGTCTTTGAAGAGTTGCGCTTTGTACTCGAACGTGTCGTGCTGCGACATCGCCCCGTTCATGTGAACGAAGATCAGGCGTTTGGCCTTCGTCGCGAAGTGCGGCTCCCGCGGCGCGAGCGGTTTGGGCGCGGATTTTTCCGCGCCGCGGGCCTGCTCGCCGAGCAAGCCCGCGAGGGCGAGATAGCCGAACCCGGCCCCGGCGGACTTCAGGACCTGGCGGCGCGAGTGAGGAGCGTATGGCAGGTGGGTCATGGGTATGTCCTTGTGTCTGGTTTGGTTGTGTCAGTGTGGTCCGCTCGCTCCGCGAGCGGTGCGACTCGGCACGGAAGCCATCGGGTCAAATCTCCCAGCGTGGCACTCCCGTAGACGCGACCGCTCGCGGAGCGAGCGGACCACACCGCGGGCGATTACTTCACGTACCGGAACTCCGCGCTACCGAGCACGGCTTGCGTGAACGCGAGCCACGCCGCGGTCTTCGCGTCCTTCGGACGCACCACGTCTTCGACCACCAGTTCACTGGTCTGGTCAATTTCGTCCGGGTTGATCGGCGGCGTGTCCGATTTCGGCGCTTCGGCCGCCTTTTTCGGCGGTGCCTGCGACTTCGGCGGGKGCGCCCGGKACACCGATTCGTACTCCCCGATGAACGCCCGCGCCCGATCGATCTCTTTCTCGGTCGGCGTGCGCCCGAGCGCGAACTGGTAGATCGCCCTGACGCGGTCGGAGTCGCTCACGTCCGCGTCCTTCAGGACGCGTTCCGCGAAGGCCAGCGCCTGCTTTCGGGCGAACGGCGAGTTGAGGAGGAACAGCGCCTGGCTCGGGACGGTGGTCGTGTCGCGCGTCCCGCTCACGAGCGTCTGGTCCACCGGGTCGAATGCCTCCAGCGCGTGCGGCGTGACCCCGCGGAGCAGCGGCAGGTAAACGCTGCGGTGCGTGAGCGTGTCGGCCTTCTCGTTGATCGTCTTCGCCTCGGGGCCGTTGTCCCGCATCTCGATCATCTTGAGCGCGGTGGCGGGCGACGGGCCCGGGCGCGTCCGGTCGAGCGTGCCGGCCGCCGCGAGCGTCGCGTCGCGGATCTCTTCGGCCGAAAGGCGGCGCGGGCTGTGGCGCCAGACGAGCCGGTTCGCCGGGTCCGCGGTCCGGTGCGCATCGGTCGATTCGGAGCCTAACTGATAGGCCCGCGTGAGAACAAGCTGCCGCACCAGCGCCTTGAGGCTCTGTCCGTCGGCGTTGAAGCGCGTGGCGAGATGATCGAGCAGTTCGGGGTGCGAGGGCGCTCCTCCCGTCACTCCGAAGTTATCGACCGTGTTCACAATGCCGGTACCGAACAGGTGCTGCCACACGCGGTTCACGAACACGCGACTGGTGAGCGGATTCTGTGCGCTCGCGAGCCAGTGCCCGAGTTCCAACCGGCCGCTCTGTTTCGCGTTCACCTTCGCCGCACCGGGCACCTCAAAGGCGGTGAGGAACCCGCGCGGAACAACCGGGCCGAGTTTTTCCGCCTCGCCGCGAACCCTGACTTCGGTGTCGGCAATAAGCTGAGCGTCGCGCACCCCGTGGACCGCGAAGCCCCGCTCGGCCGGGTCGGTGAGTGCGTTGTAGCTCGCGAGCGCCGCCTCGTACTTGAGGCGGAAGGGGCGCTGGGTCGGGAACCCGTTGGCGGCGAGTTTCAGGCCCTCCGGCGTGCCGCGGATCGCGTCCCATGCCTTCTTCGCTTCCGCCAGTTCGGCTTTCAGCTTCTCGACCTTCGCCGCATCGACCGGGGGCATTTCCTTCGTCAGCTTCACCAGCATTGCCGAGTCGTAGTAGTCCAGCCCGCCGCCGCCCATCTTGTTCCGCACGCCGGCCGCGTTGTCGGTGCTGGTGAAGATGCCCGCGAGTGCGTAGTAGTCGGTGGTCGGAACGGGGTCGAACTTGTGATCGTGGCACCGGGCGCAACTCACGGTGAGCCCGAGGACCGAGCGCGTCACAGCGTCAATCTGCTCGTCGACATTGTCCATGACGAAGCGGACCTTGAACCGCTGGTTCACGTCCTTCACCCCGAGGGCGAGAAAGCCGGTCGCGGTGAGCAACCGGTCGCGCTCGGCGGCGGAGTCGGCGGGGAGCAGGTCGCCCGCAATCTGCTCGCGCACGAACCGGTCGAACGGCACGTCGGCGTTGACGGCGTCGATCACGTAATCGCGGTACTTCCACGCGTGCGGGTACGGGATGTTGCGGCTCGGTCCGGTGCTCTCGCCGTACCGCGCGACGTCGAGCCAGTGCCGGCCCCAGCGCTCGCCGAACGCGGGCGACGCGAGTAAGCGATCGACGACTTTTTCGAAGGCTTTCGGTGATGCGTCTGCAAGGAACGCGTCCGTCTCCTGGGGCGTCGGCGGCAACCCGGTGAGATCGAACGTGACGCGACGGATCAGGGTCACCTTGTCCGCGTCCCCGACCGGCTTCAGCCCCTTCGCTTCCAGTCGGGCGAGCAGGAAACGATCCACATCACTCTTCGCCCACGCCGCGTCTTTGACTGCGGGCACTGTGGGCCGGGTGAGTGGCTGAAACGCCCAGTGCTCCTTCTTGAGCGTCTCGTATTCGGGCTTCGGCTTACCGAGCGACGCCGGCACGCGGACCGCCGGCCACGCGGCCCCGTCCTTGATCCACTGCCGGAGGACGCTCACCTGCTCGTCGGTGAGGTGCTGGCCTTCGAGCGGCATCCGCTTCTTCTCGTCCTTCTGAACGACGCGGGTGATGAGCAGGCTCTTCCCCGGTTCGCCCGGCACCACGGCCGGCCCCTTGTTCCCGCCGGTGAGCAGACCGTTGCGGTCATCCACACGCAAGCCCCCGGCCGGCTTGGTGTCGGCCGAGTGGCACTGGTAACAGTGGTCCGCCAGGATCGGCCGGACCTTCTTCTCGAAGAACTCCACCTTCGCCGAATCGGGCGCGGGCGGAGCCGTCGGCTGGCTCGACGCCGCCGATGCGAACAGGAGGAGCGCGAACGCCGCAAGGGGTCTGGGACTCATAGCACGGTCGTCCTGGGTCGGGTGGTGCGCGTGTATCGTTTAGCCGAACGCCACAGCAAAGGCGGGAGTGTCGGGGACCGCTGTCGGTGCTAACGGAGTAGCCCAGACTGCCGCGCGGCGCAATACGCCGACGGCCAATGGGGCTTCGATCAGGCTCGCCCAGCCGGTCAAGTTCGGGTCCGCAGTGCCCCACCCCCCGCGGGGGTGGCAGCCGATCCAGAAGTCGCCCGGCTGCGGTTCGGCGCGGTCATCAGCGGCGTCCAGATGGAACTGCTTCGCGAGTTGGTCCAGGCTCGCGTCGAACGCCCGCTCGTGCCCGCGCCGGAACACCAGCCGGCGGACGTTGAGTAACTGATCCTGCCAGTAAACCTGAATCATAATCTTCTCCGGGCGATTGTGCCTGTAGCTGCTGTCAGTTCAAACCCTCCGAACCCGCTACCGACGGTCGAACGGAGTTTTCGCTTTTGAGGCGGAGGCGGAGGCGGAGGCGGACTCCGTCACCTGGATCGGGGCCAGTTCGGTGGGCGCGTCCTTGACCTCGACCCGAAACGGCGACGTGGCCGCGTCCTTGTACCGGCCGCCGAGGCGATCCGCCTTCGGCGTTCCGCTCCCCTGACTGCCGAGCCCGGCCGGCGGGTACCAGGTCACGAGAACGGCGTACTTCCCCGGCGGCGCGCCCTCGTGGCTCTTCCGGGTCGCCGGGTCGTAGGTGGAGAGCGTGAACGTGCCGTCGGCCCCGACGACTCCCGACGGGCGGGCGGCCGGTTCGTCTTTCCCGTCGATCGAGACGAGCGTGACCTGCGCGCCCTCGGCGGGTGCGCTACCGGTATGCACCTGCCCGCGCGTCGGCGTCGCGCCGGTGGTCCCCATCCCGCACCCGCTCAGAAGCGCTACCGTAAACACCAGTCCGGATTTCGATGTCAGATTCCAAAGAGCGCGCACGTAGAAGTCCTCCGAGTAACGAGTGCCGTCCGGAAGCCGTAATCATGGGCTGGGGATGATCTCCCCGCCGGCGCGGGTGAAGATCCACACGAGGGTGTTGATGTCGGTCGATTGGTTCAGGAACCGGACGGAGCCGTCGCCGTAGAGGATGTTCGCGCCGCCGGTGTGGAACGCGTACACCTCGCCCGCGTTCGTGCAGTTCACGGCGCACGGGCCGTAATAGGTGTTGGTCGTGAGGTTCCAGCCGCGCAGGTAATCCACCGACCCGCCGAGGCAGCAGTTGGCCCAGGCGCCGCCCTCGTCGAACAGACTCGGAAGGGTACCGGTGTAGACCTTGCCGTTGATGTACGCCGTGTTCCGCCCGGCATCTTCCGCGATCAGTAGGGTGTTCGAGAGGCCGTCGGTGACCTCGGCGATCCGGCGGTTCACGCCGCGCCCGAGAATCCCCTCACCGGTCTGGTCCGCCGCCGGCATCGGGCTGATGTAAGTGTTGGCCGGATCGACCGAGAAGAACGGAATGTAGTCGAGCGGCCCGCGGTTGTTCGGGATGCCCCGTGCGGTCGAATTGGTCCCGCCGGGGGCCGACGGGCAAACGAAGATCGGGACTACGGTGGTGATGACGGAGGCGTTGCCGGCCGCGCTCCACGCCACGTTGTAGTTGTACTGCGTTTGCACGTTCGACTGCTCGATGTAGGGGAGCAGTTCGACGGTCCACCCGTGCGGTTGCGTATACGGGTAGCTCCGCATCCAGGTGAACGACGGGTTGTACGGGGCCATCGGGAAGCCGTCGTTGGCGGTCTCGAAGTTGTGAAGCGCCAGCCCGATTTGTTTGAGGTTGTTCTGACACTTCATCCGCGCAGCGGCCTCACGCACCTTCTGCACGGCCGGTAACAGGAGCCCGATCAGGATTGCGATGATGGCAATGACGACCAGCAGCTCGATCAGCGTGAACGCCACACGCCGGGTGTTCTGGACCACAAAAAATCCTCCTCACGTGCCATTCGGGGCGATATCGATTTCGCTCTGATTACTGTCTCATGATGCCTCGTCTCGTCCGCATGAGTGGGGCCGCGGACCACTGATCCTGCGACCTCTTGGTCCCGAACCAAGCGCTCGTCGGCGAGAGCCAGCACCTCTATCGCACTAAGATGATGACTGCGATGATGTATTTCAATCGCCAATCACTCACGACACCGCAACCGTGAACCCACTTGGTCAACTCGAAAATCTGGAACCAATCAGATTTCACTATGTAAGTCGTTTAAAATAATCATCTTACATCGCGAAATTCTGTCAAGAAACGCATCGCGACAGCTTGGATGGAACCTGACGAAGTGGGTCGAACCGAGCGGCCAGTTCGAAGGGATTGTAGTTGTGGCAGGATGATAAACGACTAAAATCATCTCCGTAGAGAACATTCGGTTGGCCTCGCTGGTGGAGCCTCTCCCGCTTCAACGGACTGAGAACCCTCGAGAGGTGTGCTGTGGGCCTGCCCGATCCCAAAACGGTCGCGACCGAGCCGATGCTTCACCCCCGCGAACCGCTATCCGACACTCGGCTGGCGCGGTTCGAGGAGTACGTCGCCGCGTTTCGACCGGCGTTCCATCGTGCCGATCAGTTCCTCCGGTTTCGGGCGTACGTGCGCGGGCTCCTCGAACCCACGGAACGAAAGAACGTCGAGGCCATCGCCGCGGCCGCGAGCCGGGTGATGATGGTCGAGTCGAATCTCGCGCAAGCGCTGCAACACTTTGTCAGTCACAGTCCGTGGGACTCGAGCCGCCTGTTCGCAGCCGTTCGCCAGCACAGTGCGGCGGTTCGACGAGACCCCGACGCGGKGTGGGKCGTTCACGATGGCGTGTTCGCCAAGAAGGGTCGGCACTCCGTCGGCGTACAGCGGCAGTTCGCGCGCTCGGTCGGTCGGAAGATCAACTGCCAGGTCGGGGTGTTCGTCGCGCAAGTCGGACCGGCGGGCTATTTCCCGCTTGCGGCGCGGCTCTATCTGCCGGCCTCGTGGTTGCGCGAAAACGCCGACGCGGCCGAGAAGGGACTGCCCGCCGACGATCGACACCCGGCCACAAAGGTCGAACTCGCGCTCCGGCTCCTCGACGAGTTGTGCGGAGAGGGAAGTACGCCGCTGCCGATCACGGGCGAATCCGGATACGTCACGGCCGGTGATTTCAATGAGGGGCTCGACGCTCGGGGCCTGTCGGCACGTGACGATCGGCCCGAACCCGTCGCCGAAGCACTTCGTCGGTTCGATTGGCTCAAGAGCGAACTGGGGTTGGATCACTTCGAGGGCCGCGCCTGGCACGGCTGGCACCACCACGTCGGTCTGGTCTTCGCGGCGTACGGCTTTCTTTCGGGCGAGAAAGCCGCGCCCGGTCGGCCGCCGTTTCGGTCATCTGCCGCATCACCATTGTGAGGCTGACAGAGTAAGCCCCACCGTCGGTCCGCTGGTTGGCGCCACCCGCGCGGGCGAGTACAGTGTCAATCGGTTGAAATGAACAAGGCCGCGGCGTGACTCGAGTCACGCCGCGGCCCTGGGAAATGTTCGCGACACTCAGTTCCGTGAAAACTCGGGGAACCGTGAACGCCGAGAGCGTTTCGAGCGGAGTTGTTCTCGCGTCCGTTCGGCCGCGATCCGGTAGATGTCCTGAATCTGAGTCTGCTGCGCGGCCGTGAACGCATGGAACATCGGACACGGGATGAACCCACCGGCACCAATCCGCATAGGCATAGCCGCCGCGCGGGGTTGGAGTTGGGCCAGTTGCTCCCGAAACCGGTGTTCAAACATGACTCACTCCTCGGATCGGATTGATTACTAGTCGAGTAAACTTAGTAGTCATTCCAAGCTAATTGTAACCGCGCCTATGCGGAAAGCAATGTATTCCGCCGAGATTTGCGATTCGAATCGTGAATTTTGCTCGGAATTGCAGGAAAAACCTCAGTCGCCGGATCAACAGGGAATCCGTCGGCTGCCTCTTCTGATGTCCGATCCCTGACCTTTCACCCTTTTCGGAGCCGAATCATGACTTCCGCAATGATGATGGACCGCGCTGCGATGTCGGGGATGGGGAACATGCCGACGAGTACCCCGGCCATGCCGATGGCCCCGAACATGGTGATGGTGCCGCGTTGCACGATGAAGGTCGAGAAGTGCGCCGGCGGGATGAAGATCACCTGCTCGTGCGACGACCCGGCGGCCTGCACCATGATGCAGAACCTGTGCGCCATGATGGCCGGCGGGATGTGCAGCATGTGCTGCACGATGAACGGCATGATGGTGTGCTGCTGCAACATGACGATGGGCATGTGCAAGTGCGAGATGACCGCCGACGGGTGCTGCGTCACCTGCACGAGCGGCGACAAGATGTGCTGCGACATGATCCAGGCGTGCTGCGAGTGCATCATGGGCTGCATGAAGGCCGGTTGCACCTGCTGCATGATGATGGGCGGCACCCCGGTCTGCTGCTGCATGAACTGAGTCGAGAGCGCTTGCCCGGGGACCGCGGCCGCGGTCCCCGGGCAAGAAGCCCGTCACCCGATCGGGTCTCACGCCGCGTCGGAAGCGGCCGACACTTCGGCAAGGGCCGCGAACTCGCGGTAGATCGCGCCGTTCAGCACCTCTTCAAGTCGGCCGAGCGCGCGGGCAACGGTGCCGCCGTCCATCGGTCGGTGGTCATAAATGATACGCACCGGCACGCGGCCATCGGGACCAATGACGCCGTAGTTCAGCGTCGTCGTCAGCGGCGAGAGCGGGTGCAGGGATTCGGCACCGAGACCGGAGTAGACGCTCACTCCAAACGTGCCCAGGAACTGCGCCTTCCGGCTCCCGCGGACGTTGAGCAGGTACCACCACAGGAACCGCCGGATCGGGCGCGGCAACCGGTAGAAGCCCAAAACGAAGCCGAAGGCATCGGAAACCGGCGCCTGCTTGTGCCGACGGATCGCCGCTTCCAGTTCGAGCAGCGGCATCTCTTCGGGCCGCGGCAGGTGTGCGAAGAACACGCCCGGTTCGCCCTGGTGGTGGCGCTCCACGGCCACCGACGCGATGCTGTGCGGGTGCTGATAGAGGCGCGCCCACGGAAGGCCCACGTACGCGCGGCGCAGTTCGGGCATGTCCTGTGCGACCAGGGCGTACGCCTTGGTGAACAGCGTACACCAGCCGATCCGCGCGAAGCGCTCCTCGCGCAGCGCCGCCAGCCGGCTCACGTCCATCACGCGCTGAACCGGGACACTCGGGATCTGATGCGCGAAATGCACAAGGTCGCAGACGATGCGCCGGGGCACCGAGAGCGGGACAGAGACCCCGCGCGTGTGGGCGCGCTCGGGTTGGGCGGCATCGGACATCGGGACACTCGCGGTTAGCAGTTTCATCGCTCACCGTCCGCGACGAACCGGAAACTTGTACGCCAGTCAAGTGATCCCAGACGCGCGGCTCCAACCGAAAACGACCGGGCAGCACCTCGCTCCCAAACACCATTCGATCTGCGTCTGGGTTCGGTCGGCTCGACACACACGTCTCGGGTTGTTCTCTCCATCGGCGTCAGCGCACGGGCAATTCGTGCACTTTTCCGATGATCCAGAACCCCCGCTTACCCTCCGCGACTTAATCGCCCCCGTCACCCCATTTTAACAATCTCAAAGCAGTACCTGATCGACGGAACTGAAATCTCGGGTGCGAAGGCGGGTTGACGTCGCTGTTAATTCTCGTAGATTATAAAGCCGATGAACATAATAAACAATATGAAGCAAGACGTGTCAACTGCCTCCGATATTTTCCTCTTCTGACCCGGTTCGCGGGACGATCCCGCTCGACGCGGTTCACGAACGCGAGGTCACTTTCATGTGGAAGCGCGTGCTGTTGTGGTTGGTAGTCGGGTATCTGGTGGCGGCCGGTGCGTGGGTGATCGCGTCCGGGTTCGGGCGGAAAGAGCAGTTACTCAACGTGGCCTGTGACCCCACCCGTGAGTTGTGGCACGACATGAACGCGGCGTTCGCGGCACACTACGAACGCGAACAGGGGTTGAAGCTCCTGATCCGCCAGTCACACGGCGGGTCCGGGAGCCAAGCCCGGGCGGTGATCGACGGGCTGCCGGCCGACGTGATCACCCTGGCGCTGTGGACCGACACCGACGCCGTGCGCAAGGCCGGTCTCCTCGACGCCGACTGGGAGAACCGGTACCCGAACCGGTCGCTTCCGTACGTCTCCACGATCGTGTTCGTCGTCCGCAAGGGGAACCCGAAGAACATTCGGGGCTGGACCGACCTGAC
>BFBZ01000012.1_pt198 | contig 23252 bp, 16 predicted proteins | sample 1888401 | NCBI WGS metagenome assembly BFBZ01 (sample SAMD00112614, study PRJDB3348) | symbiont metagenome | host: Chara braunii
GGCTTTGGGAAGCGTGATGGCCGCCCCTTCCAGTGAAACTTGCGCCACAGCGGAGGGCAGCGCGACGCTGCACAGGCGCTGGAAATTCGCATCCGGCTCGGCGCGGCTTCGCAGCGCGACGGGATGGCTATCAATGACAGCTTCGGGACAAGTGCCGGCTGTGACGGCGCGCAGTTCGGCGACACCGCCGGGACCCATTTGAACCCAATGCGAGATGATTTGGGCGCGGGCGGCGACCGGAGCGAGGAGAAATAATAGGGCGAGGGCGTGTTTGCGCATCTTGCAAGTATGGCGCAAGACGATGACGCGGGCGAGGCTGGCTCGCCCGCGTTGCAACGTTTACATGCCGGTGACCGGCGCCCAATTGCCGTGGAAGCCAAAGGGCACCCGGCGCGGAAGTGTTGCCACCGCAATGGGGCCTTTGATGATATCCTGTGCGTCGAGGATCACCAGATCGCTGCGGTTCTCGTTGCCGCGATAGACCACGGCCAGAATCCAGCCATCGCCTTCCTCCGCATCGGCGGACCGCTCGACGAAGACAGGTTCGCTCGTCACATCGCCCGCTCCGAAGGTGTGCAGTACCCGTTTGCCCGTTTTCGTGTCGAAATGAGCAATGGCATCGAAGCGCACATCGAAATCGTTTCTCGAATGGGCGGCAAACCAGCCATGGCGATAGGAAAGACCCGCGCGGCGATCATCCAGCCGGGGGAATTCGCCGGCCATATCATCCAGCGTTTCGCGGCGGATCACATCGCTGTTGGAGGCAAGGTCGAAGGTCCAGCGGCGCAGGATTGCCGCGCTCTTTTCGCCAGGTGTTCCATCGGCGTTGGGGAACAGGGGCGCCACGGGATATTCCATCACATCGGCGAAGATCTTGTTGCCCTCTTCCCAAGTGTTCATCACATGGAAGACATAGTTCGGATCGGTCTTGAACCAGCGCATCTTGTCGATGCTGGCATCGCGGGCGAGCACGCCGACAAAGGCACCCACTTCCGGCTCCCAGGCGATGGGCGACATGCCTTTCATCGCGCGATCCATGCTCAAGGTTGCGGGCAGGATCGGGAACAGCACATGGCGGCGCGTGACCATGAAATCGTGCACCATGCTGGCAAAGGGGGCTTCGAAACGGTCAAGCCGCGTTACCTTGCCCGCTTTGTCCACGATGCCGAACGCCATGGCGTTGGTCAGCGGGATGTCGCCCACCATGTAGCCGAAGAACAGCATTTCGCCGGTTTCAGGATCGATCTTGGGGTGAGCGGTGAAATGCCCGGCTTCGCCCGCATAAGGAACGTAGCCGCGGGGCCCGAGCGTTCTGGGATCGACTTCGAAGGGTTGGTGACCTTCTTCAAGCGCAAGCAGCTTGCCCGCATGCATCAGGATGTTGGTGTTGGCGACGCCCGAATCCTTGCCGATGGAATCGGGATCGGTTGTCAGCGGATTGCCAAACGAACCGAACAACGATTTTCCGGCGGCGTGTTCCAGTTCCCATTTGGGCGTGCGGACAAAACGGTTGCGATAACTCGCCTTGCCATTTTCGAGATGGAAAGAGTGCAGCATGCCGTCGCCTGAGAACCAGTGATAATTCGGATCGCGCGGATCGAATTGCGGATTGGGGCCGGTGCGATAGAGACGCCCTGCGAGACCGGGCGGGATCTCACCTTTCACAGGCAGATCGGCAAAATCATCTTCGCTGCGGATAGGAGCAAAATTGCCGCTGAGATAGGGGTTGATGCGGGCGGGCGCGTTCATGACCATCCTCCTGGGCTGCACTATAATATACATCGTAAATTATGCTATGCTCGGGTTCAAGAGGTGAGTCCCAAAATTCATGCCCCGCGCCCTATCCCCTTCAGAAGTCGAGGATTTTCGCGATCGTTTGTGCGACGTGGCGACCCGGCTGTTCGCCGAAAAGGGGGCGGACGGGTTCACCTTGCGCCAGCTGGCGAGCGAACTGGGCGTGAGCCCGATGACGCCCTATCGCTACTTCAAGGACAAGGACGACATTCTGGCCGCGGTGCGTGCGCGCGCGTTCGATCAGTTTTCCGAAGAACTGGAGCGCGCCTACGATTCGAAAACCTCGCCCATCGAGCGCGCGGCCGCGGTTGGGCTGGGGTACGAGCATTTCGCACGCACGCACGCGCAAGCCTACAAGCTGATGTTCGATGTTTCGCAGCCGACGGAGGAGAACTATCCCGATCTGGTGCGCGCCGGCAAACGCGCACGCGAAACGCTGACCCGCCACCTGAAAGCGCTCGCCGAGGCCGGCCTGATCGAAGGCGATCCGCTTCTGATCGGCACGGTGATCTGGTCGGCGCTGCACGGCGCGCTGATGCTGCAGCTCGCGGGTAAATTGCCGCCGGAATATGATTTCGCGCGCATCCGCAACGAGATCTTCGGCATCGTCGCAAGGGGTTATGGCACGACGGGCCGATCGTGACGCCGCAAGCCTATCCGCAGAACCTCGACCTGGCACAGAAACGCGTGCTGATGATCCGCATGGCTGAGGAAGATTATCGCGCGGCAAGCTTTCTCGACGACCGGATGCTGACGGCCAGGCACAAGGGCGCCTGGGTGGCGCTCGATCCCGTTCTCGCGAATGCGCGACGGATCATGCCCCTGCCATTGCACTTCATCTTTCACACCGGCCATGTGGGTTCGACCCTGTTGAGCCGGTTGCTGGGAGAAGTGGACGGCGTGCTTTCGCTGCGCGAACCCCTGCCCTTGCGGATATTGGCGGACGCTTTCGACGCACCGGCGGCGGATGATTTGCGCGAACCATTGCTCGAGGCTTTTCTCAACCTGTGGGGCCGCGGCTACGCGCATACTCGCGCGGTCGTATTGAAAGCCACCAGCAATACTGCGCGCCTCGGCGCCTGTCTCTTATCCACATCTAGATGTGTAAAAGAGACGGCTGTTGCGGCGTCTGCGAGGGGACAAACCCTGCCACCACCCCGCCGATGCCGCTTCTGTCGCCGTGCTGGGCGCCACCCGGATGGCCCGAGAAGCCGAACTTCCAGGCGGCGAACACGACAACGAGCGCCGCGGCAAATACCGCGACGGCGACAGCAAGCGAACGTTTCATGAGGATCCCCGAACACAACGGCGCGAAGGCCGGTCAGCGAATGAAGCGTAGCGTTCCCGCTTCACGTCCGCAAACGTGGAGACCTTGCTCTACAATCTTGGCAGCAGCATGGCCGAAATGAAGGAAACGCTTATTTCTCGGGACAATCTATGCGCCCGTTCGCAAGCGTGCAGACCCGCACGATCGTACCGTCGACGCTATGGACATCCACGCGCCAGTCTTTTTCGCGCTGTGTCAGAAGGAGAAAGCCGAAACCGGGCAGCGAGATGCCGTCTTTCACGATCTGCCCGCCGAGATTGAGGCCGGAGAGATCGGCTTCCGCGCTGTCCAGCTTGTCGCCGCCATTGCCGGCGATCAGCTGCGGCGGCAGGCCACTGCCATAGTTGAGCGCCTCAAACGTATGAACGTGGCCCGAGAGCATCAGGGCGACCGGCGAGAGCACGCCGGGATCCAGACTTGCGATCAATGTGCGGTTGCCGCCGACATTGAGAATGAAGATTTTCACCGCGCCCCAGATCGGGCGGTGCATCGCAAGCCAGATTGGCGCGGGCGCGAGCTTTGAAAGATTTTGAAATTCGCCGCGATAAACCTCCGACGCCGAGCGGTCGACGAGCTGATCGGGCGCATCGGCATCATCCATCACGACCAGGTTCATCGGGCCGAGCGGAATTGCATAAGGCGCAAGGTGGGCATCGCAGGCCGCCTTCGGATCGTAAGCCTGGGGGCCCATCAGGCGCAGCCAGCCAAGGCCCGCGCGCTGGCAATCTTCATGGTTGCCACGCACCAATACGATGGGAGCTGCCTCGAGCAAGGGGCGTGCGGGCGTGAAGAAATCGGCATCCCATGTCGTCCAGTTATCGCCATAGGGGCTGCTGCCGCAGGCCACGGAATCGCGTTTGGGGNCTCACCAGCCGCTCGCTTGGCGCAAGGAACCAGAACGATCAGGTTTCCACAGCAGTCGCGGGCGCAAGCGGGCCCGCGACTGTGACGCCTTCGGGTGCGGATGCCCCCATCGCGTCATGCGCGGCAAGCCCTTCGCGAATTTCCCTGTGGCGGATTTCGTTGAGGCGGTAACCCCACATCATCGCGCCGCCGAGCAGGAACGAGAGCACAGGCGCCACCACGAAACAGGCCTCGAGCCCCCAGATCGCATCGGCGCTGTTGACCGAACCTTCGGCGGCCTTGAAGCCGATGGCATCGAGGATCGCAAAGGTAATGCCGACCGACAAGGCCGAGCCGATCTTTTGCACGCCGGTGAACAGGGCGTAGAGCAACGCCGTGCGTTCCTTGCCGGTATCCAGGCGCACTTCATCGCTCACATCGGCGACCATCGCACTCAGCAGGAACAGATAGGCACTGGCGATGAAGCCCACGATGAACATGGCGGGCGCCATCAGCGGCACATCGGCTTTTGGCAGCAGCAGCACGCAGGTTTGCGTGATGGCATGCAGCACGCTTGCCACCATGATGGTGCGATGCTTGCCGAGGCGGCGGGAAATCCACGCCCAGAACGGCGCGCCCGCAAGGCCTGCGCAGATATAGATCAGCAGCAGCACGTTTGCCTGGGTCAGCGTATAGCCGCGGGCTTCGCGGAAGAAGAAGAGATAGAGAACCGCTGTGATCGCGGGGCCCAATGTCAGAAAGAAATCGGCGAACAGGACGCGCACCATGGAATGGCGCAGCAGCAGCGCGCGATAATCCCGCCACGAGATACGCTCGCGATTGGGCGATTCCGCAGGCTCGGGCACGCGGGCGACCGCGATGGCAGCCGTGATCGGAGCCGCGCAGATGATGAACCAGCCCATCGCCTGGATACCCACCGTCTGGTCGGCGCCGAACAGGGCATGGGCAAGCGGCGGCAACGCAAGCACGCATACCCCGCCAACGATGCCGAATATCTGGATCCGGGAATAGACGCGGCTGCGCTCATGATAATCGGGCACCAGCGCCGCACCCCAGGCGGCTTGCGACAGCACGCAGAGCGAGAAGCCGATATAGAGGACGATCAACCAGCCCACGAGATAGTTGGTGCCGACACCGGGCTCGGCCATGAAGATCGCATAGACGGCGACCGCGATGAGCGGCGCGCTCAGGGCAAGGAACGGGCGGTAACGGCCGAAGGACATGCGCATCCCATCCATCGCGGCGCCCGCAAAGGGATCGAAGCAGATATCGAACAGGCGCACGAGGGTGAAGGCGGCGCCCACCGCGGTGAGATCAAGGCCGATATGGCTCGCATAATAGTTGGGCAGATAGACGACGAGGGCCAGGACCAGCCCGCCCACGGGCAGATAGGGGCTGGAATAGGCGGCCAGCATCCAGGCCGACATGCGTTGAGGCGAACGGCCGATCATATCGTCCAAACCCGTGACATTTCTTCTCCCTGACACACTTCTACGCTTTTAGTGAGACGGTTTCCCGCTTCCCGCGCAATAGAAATCACCCACAGGATCAAGCCCCGCTTAACAGACGGAATTAAGGCGGGGTTCCGGTCTCTGCAAGGGTTGTTGCGATGGGGCGCTCGATGCTGAGTGCTTCTTCGGCGAGAACAGCCTCGTCGCGCGCATCCAGCTGTACACGGATTTCGGCGTGGTGGCGCCGGTCCAGCCGGTAGCCCCACATGGCGAGACCGCCCAGCGCCACCACCAGCACGGGCACTGTCACGAAACAAAGCTCCAACCCGCGCAAGGCCTCGGGCGTGTTGATCGCGCCTTCGGCGGCGTTGAAGCCGATGGCGCCCAGAATAGGAAACGTGATGCCCACCGGAATGGCCGAACCGATCTTCAGGGTGCAGGTCATCAGGGAATAAAGCAGGGCCGTGCGATCATGGCCCAGATCCAGGCGCACCTGATCGCAGACATCGGCGACCATGGCGTTGAGGATCAATGGATAGCAATTGGCAATGAAGCCGACCGTGAACATGGCGGGCGCCATCAGCAGCATCGACGATTTGGGCAAAGCGAGCAGGCCCACTTGCGTCACCACGTTGAGAGTTGCTGCAACGCCAAGTGCCCGGTGCTTGCCGATGCGGCCCGCGACATGGGCAAAAAAGGGAGCGCCGGCCAGCCCCGCCGACAGATAAAGGAAAAGCAGAATGTTCGCCTGTCCCAGCGTGTAGCCGCGCGCATCGCAGAAAAAGAAGAAATAGAGCGCCCCCGTCATCGCGGGGCCGAGCGTGAGCAGCAGGTTTGCGGCCAGGATACGCCGCATGTTCGGTTGGGCGATCAGGCCCGCATAATCGCGCCAAGTGAATTTCTCGCGCGCAGCCCGGGGGCGCTGCGGTTCGCCGGCCACCCCAATCGCAAGCGCCGCCGTTATCGGAACGGCCAGGATGAGGAACCATCCCATCGCATGCATCACCGCTTCTTGATCTGCGTGGAACAGATTGGTGAGCAGCGGCGGGATGAAGAGCAGAAGCACCGCCCCGCCCAACCCTGAGAATTGCAGCCAGGCATAAAGCCGCGAGCGTTCGTTATAATCCGGCACCAGAACCGCGCCCCAGGCGGTGCTCGCCAGCAGTGACATCGAATAGCCGAGGAAGAAGACAAGCAGCCATCCGGTGAGATAGGCCGTGCCGACGCCGGGCTTGGCCAGGAACACGGCCACCGTCCCGATGATCAGTACCGGCACGCTTGCCGCCAGCCATGGGCGGAACCGGCCGAAGCGGGTGTGCGTCCACTCCATGCCGATGCCGATGGCCGGATCGAAACTGATCGCGACGAGTTGCACGAAGGTGAAGGCAAAGCCCACGGCGGCGAGCGAAAGCCCGATATGGCTTGCATAATAATTCGGCAGATAGACCGCCAGCGGCAATTGCAGCGCGCCAACCGGCAGCGCAGCACTTGCAAACGCCCCTAGCACAAAGGGCGATAGCCGCGAGGTTTTTCGCGAACCGTTCAAACAGATGCGCCGTGATGACTGCGAAAAGATTGAGGCGGTTTTTTGCAGCAATTGCAACGGTGAGGCGGTCACAAAGCGGCGGCACACAAACAAAAGGGGCGCCGGTTTCCCGGCGCCCCTGAAGTCGGAGGGACTACGTTACCTCTAGAAATGCGCTCCAACACGCACGCCAAACAGGCGCGGATCGACAAGGAACGCATTGGTGTAGAGACCGGAGGTCGAGCTGGTCAGATATTCGCCCGTGATGCTGTCCTCGTCGAACAGGTTCTTGACGAAGGCCGTAACGTACCACTGTTCCTCAGGTGCAGAGAAAGTGACCTGCAAATTGGTGCTTTCGAAGGAATTGATCTTGTCGGCCGAGGTATTGAAAATGCGGCCCCACATATCAGCCTGCCAGAAGAAGTCGGCACGCGGTGTGAGCGAATAGCCATTCGCAAGTTCAAACTTGTATTGCGCACCGATGCTGATGTTCCACGGCGGGGTGTTTTGCAGTTCGTTGCCGCTGAGCGAAACAGCCACGCCATCGGAACGATTGCCAGCTCCGGTTGGGTCGGTGCGTGAATAGCCAAAGGCGTTCAATACGGCATCAGGAATCGCCGTTGGTCCGCTTGTTGCGCAAGAGCCATAATTTGCGTGCGCCACACCATGCCCCGCCAATGCACCCGATCCGCCCGGCGGATTGGCGAACAGGCCCGCCGGCAGTGCCGCGACGAACCCTGCGTTGTCCGCAGGGGAAAGGGTCTGCCCATTGATGAAATAGAGCACACAGTTTTGCCCGATGCTGGCACCCAGAACTTGATCCTTAATGAGCACCACGTCCGACCTGCCGCCCGTCGGATTACGCTGGTCGATCAAGTCGACATTACCGATGCTGGAATTGGTATGGCCAAAGTTGAAGGTGAACAGCCAGTTCGTGGTCGGCGCCCAGAGGAATTCACCTTCCACACCCCAGAGCTTCGCGCTGATGTTCTGGTTGACGGAGGTATTCTGTACGATCGCCGAGACTTGGAGGCTGTCATAATTGTAGTACCAGCCGGTCAGATTGGCCTGCAATGTTCCGTCGAGCAGAATGTTCTTGGTTCCCAACTCGTAGGCATCGATGCTTTCCGGATTGTAGGACGGCGGGATTCCGAGGCCTGGCTGGATGCCCGGATTAAAGCCGCCAGCTTTGTAGCCGCGAGCATAGGACCCATAGATCGTGGTCTTGTCGGTAAAATCTAGCTTAGGCGTCCAATTCAAGACGGCGCGGCCTGTCCACTTGCTATAGGTGACTTCGTTGACCTGATACAGATCATCAGGTCCCAGCCCTGTTCCAGGGGGGCATCCCGTGTTTGTGGGGTTAGACGTACCATTGGAGCAATCAAAGTCTTTTCTGTGATTGCTCACGAGGTAATCTGCAGCAGCAGCTTCGCTTGGTGTTCCAATTGGCACGTCACCGGGGAAGATGAAGATGCGGCCGACCTGATCCTTATGGTCGTTCGTGTAACGCGTGCCGATCGTCAGCTTCAATTCGTCGGGAATGATGTCGTAGTAGACTTCGCCGAAGATGGCTTTCGATGTGAGCGTGTTGCGCGTTCCATCATTGTGGTAGTAGCCGGGATTGATGCAGCCGGTGGCATAGCAATCGGGATTGGCCAATCCCGTGACGGCACCCAGAGCCACGAACGGATAATCGAAGGTGTTGGCGACGACATAATAATCGCCGGTGCCCTGTGCGGCGAGATAATAGCCCGCCACCAGGAAGTTCAGCGGGCCTTCGAAATTGCTGGCGAACCGCAGTTCGGCGGAATATTGCTGGCTAAACTCATCCGATTGGTCCGAAGCCGAGACCGTATTGGAGAACGCGCCGTAATTGCCGCTCGTCAGGCCAAGGCCGCCGACGCCGGAAACAGGTATCGCGTTGTTGGCCGCCTGGGCAAAGTAAGGCGCATAATGGGAAAAATAGAAGTCCCCAAAACCGGGGTTGGCCGCCGTCAGCGCATTGATTGTACCGTGCAGTGTTGCTGCGGCCGTTGCGATGGCGCCCGGTGCAAACGGCTGGCCACCGACATTGTTATAGCTCTCCTGGGAGAATGTGGCGTGGTAATCATACCCGCCGACGAAGGTGGCATCGAGCCAGCTTGTGATCTTCTGCTTCGCGTTCAGGGCAATGAACTCATCACGCGCGTGGTAAACGGGCGCAAAATCGGTGTTGACCTTCCTGAGGTCGGGAGGGTTGAGCACGTCAAGCGGCGCGGGCAGCGTCGGCGCGACGCTGATATCGAACAGCCCCAGCGTTCCGGGCAATCCCGCAATCTGCAACGCCTGCTTGCTGGACGCGATCGTCGCCAAGGTGGAGTTAAGGTTCACCACGCCGGTCGTCAGCGAATCCGGTAGGCAGCCGAGCACGCCGGTCGGGTCGGTCGTGCAAAGTTGCTTGCGCGCACGCATCTTGGAATCGGATTCATGCGAATACGACCCGACGAGATCGATGGTGGTGCTGGTGGTCGGCTCGAACCGCAGGCTGCCGCGGAACGAATAAGTGTCCGCGCTGTCGATGTTGCTGTTGTCGGCAATATTCTTGACGTAGCCATCATGGCGCGTCCAATCGCCGGCAAAGCGGACGGCCGCGATGTCGGTGATGAGCGGGATGTTGACCATGCCTTTCAATTCCGAGGAATTGTAATTGCCGTACATGCCTTCGGCGGAGGACGAGAACTCATCGAGCACTGGCTTCGCGGTGCGGATGTTCACCGTGCCGCCGGTCGCGCCGCGCCCATATAGAGTGGACTGGGGTCCGCGCAGCACTTCGATGCTGTCCAGATCGTAGAAATTGGCTTCGGCAAGCGGCGGGTTGGCAAGGAACACATCATCTTCGTGGACGGCAACGCCGGATTCGGCGTCATAGCCGACCGCGGTGATACCAATGCCGCGAATCTGGAAGTTCGAGCCGGTGAAATTGCCCTTGGTGTAGGTCACGTTCGGGGTGGAGAACTGCAGGTCCTTGAACTGATTGATCTGGTGGGCGGCGATATCTTCCGCCGAATAGGCTGTCACCGCGATCGGCACGGTCTGGATGTCTTCGACACGCTTTTCAGCGGTCACCGTTACCGTTTCGATCTGTGCCAGTGCAGGCACAACAAACGCCGTGGTCAAAAGGAGCGTGCCGACGAAAGTGGCTGCGCGACCCGACTTCACCGGATTTTGGAATGACATGCAGAAACCTCCCCTAAAACAGATGCTTGAATAGCGCTGTTCAGGGGTCATTCTAGAGGCTCGCCTTTAACCGACAATGGGTCAGTCAAGCGAAGCTTTCGGAGCGTGTGAAGTTAGCAACACTCGCGCCATTACTTGGGAGACAGTACCTATATTTCTAATGCCAAGAACGTCAAGATATCATAAACGAATTTAAATGCGATTTTATATCGAAAAGTATCGACATACCGGAAATATGAACACCGTCAAAACAACATACTAACATTTCTAATAATCTGATATCCAGACGAACAATAGACAGCGATGTTAGTTATCTCGCAACCGCGAAGTCGGATTTTGAGACAATCTCGGCCATTGGATGCTCTTTCAAGCATGTGCGCTGTGCATGCTGCACGAATCGTTCGATCCGGTCACAAATCTGTGGCCCGAGCCACAACAGACTCTTCCTATGTGCGCGATCCCGGACAGAACCCGATATTCGAAAAGTGAAAACGCACCGCGGCGGCCCGGCCGGGCCGCCGCGAAAGTTCCCTCACCAGTTCTTGGTGACGCGGATCCCAAAGAGGCGCGGATCGGTGAGGAACACGTTGGTGGTCAACGCCGTGTCATCGGAATTGAGGAAGGCGCCGGTGATGGCTGTCTTGTCGAGGAGGTTCTTCACATAGCCCATCGCCTGCCAGCCATCCTGGTTTGTGAAGATCAGGGTCAGGTTGACGTTGCTGTAGCCATGCAGCTGGTCATAGGGCTTGTCGTTGAAGATGCGGGCAAACGAATTTCCCTGCCAGTAGAAATCGCCCCGCAGGGTTCCGGCCCAGGTCTCGCTGAGCGGCATGGAATATTGCGCGCCCATCGACAGCGTGAAGGGCGGCGTGTTGGGCAATTGGTTGCCGCCCAGGTCCTTCGAGAAGCCTTCGCCGTTGTTGGGCGATTGCGTGGGGTCGAAGCCCGACACACCAAAATCGCTTAAATTGGGATTCAGCACCTGACTGAAAATCGTCGGTGTGCTGGGGTTGTAGGCAACGTCGCATGCCAGCACCAGCCCGTTGAACACTGCCGAATCTCCCGGCCCTTGCGGATTGTTCTCGATGAGCTGACGCACCACGGAGGACGGCAGGATGCAGTTCGACGTGGAAGTCGGGTACGGCTTGACCACCATCCAGTCCGAATGCCCGGCGGTACGGTCCATCAGGTCTATCGCCGATTGCCCATCGTCGATCCGGCTGTCTTCGAGACCGCCCGCAAGATTGAATCGCAACCCCGGAAGCGGCTCCCATGTCGCTTCAATTTCGGCACCTTTCACTTTTGCATCGACATTGAGATTGATGGACGTGCGATCAACAATCTGCGAAATCTGATAGCCCTTGTAATCATAGTAAAAAATATCGCCATTCAGCGTCATGCTCCCATTGAGCAGTGTATTCTTCGTTCCAACCTCGAACGCATTGATGAATTCGGGCGCAAACGTGGCCGGGTGGATGACGAAGGACTGCGAACTGAATTGGTTGGGATGCGGCCCGGGCGGATTGGCGCCACCACCCTTATAACCGTGGGAATAAGACGCATAAACGAGCGTGTCGTCTGTGAAATCGAGCTTGGGCGACCAGTTGGCGTTGAAGCGCCCCGTTACCTCCTTCCATTCCTGATTGACGATGCTGTCAACCGGATAACCGCCCCCAATCAGGAACGTCCAGCTCGGAATGTTCCAAAACCGCTTGCTGTCGTCTGTGAATCGCAAGCCGCCCGTCAATTTCATGTCCGGCGAGACCTGATAGTAAACCTCGCCAAAGCCTGCCCACGAGTTCAGGCGATAGGGATTTTCGCTACGAAAATAGTTATGGCCAAGCCCATCGAGACTGTTGATCGGATTGGGATCGATATAGGTTCCCGCCGTGCCACCGAAACCGCAGGAGAAATTTGCGGGATAATATCCTTCTCCAAAGAAGCTCTCAGTGGTCGGAACCGGTGGAATAACGAAAGGCTCACCGCCACCGGGATAGCAGTGTGTGAAATCGCCAGGCCCCTGGCCGTTGGCGAGCTGTTCAATGGCCGTGATCAAATTGAAAAACACGTAGTAGTCTTCCACGGTCTGGTAGTGCAGATAGTTTCCACCCACGCTGAAATTCAATGGCCCCTCGAAATTCGATGTCAAACGAACTTCCTGGGAAAACTGCCACGCGCGTTCCTGGGAAAGGTCCTCGCCGACCATCTTGCTCGAGCAACCAAGTTGCGGATCGCAATAGACGCCGCCGGGCGTCAGACTGTTGGGCCCCTCGAGCGTACCGAACAGGCCCGGCGCGGTGTTAAAGCGGTTGAAATCCTCGGTCGAGCGTAATTCGTCTTTATTATAGGCGGTTTGCGAAGCCAGCGTCAGCTGCGGTATCACGACGAAATCCGCGTTGAACTCAAACGTGTCGTTCTTCGCACGGTAAGTCGGCGACAAGTCGGATTGGATCTTGCGCAGATCGAGCGATTGCGTTGCGCTGGCGTAGGGATCGATCTGGTTGAGCAAAAATCCGTTGGCCGCACTTCCGCCTGCACCGTTGAAAACAAATTCGCCCGCCGCAACGAAGGGAATTGCTTGGCCGTTCGGGGTTTGGAATGCCTCGGGTGAATAGAGGGACGTAGGCAGACACCCCTGACTTAGCCAGGCTTGATAGAAGTTCGCATTGCCGGTGGTCTGCAAATCAAGGCCGTCAACGGTCTGCGGGCCTGCGTCCTTCTTGCAGAGCTGCTTGGCCGAACGAATGCGATCGTCTTTTTCATCGAAATGCTCCCACACCGCATAGGCATGAAGCCGCTCGATCGGGTGAAAGCCCACCGTCACTCGGCCAGACCAAAGGTTGCGGCCATCGATGGCTTTCTGGGTCGTATCGTTGAACGAATAGCCGTCGCGCTTGGTCCATTCGCCGGCCACACGCACGCCAAGCTTGTCCCCCATGATGGGGACGTTGAGCATGCCTTCCAGGCGGCGGTTGTTGTAATTGCCGACATCGACCGAGCCCATTGCCTCATATTGATCGGAAGGCTTGGCGGAAATGAGGTTCACCACGCCCGCGGTCGCATTGCGGCCGTAGAGCGTGCCTTGCGGCCCGCGCAGCACTTCGACTTGGGCGACGTCGAAGAATTCCTGCTCGAAGAAATGGTTGCGGATGAAGGGCGTATCGTTGAAGGCCACCGCCACAGCCGGATCGGTGGTCACCGAAATGGCTTGCGTGCCGATGCCGCGGATCTGGATGTTGTAGCCGGTGAAATTTGTTTTGGTGAAGGTGAGGTTGGGGACGTTCTTCACCAGATCGGGGCCGCCTGCCGTCTGCGTGGCGGTGAGCTGTTCCTGGGAGAATGCCGAAATGGCAATCGGCACGCTTTGCACATCGGCGCCGCCAAGCTTGGATGACGTGACCGTGACGGTTTCGACCGACGCGTTGCGCGGCGCCAGCTGGGCGAGCTGTATTTCCTGGGTAGAGGCGAGCGGCGATGGCGCGGGCTCATCCTGCACCACGGCAATGGCACCGGACGCATGGCGATGCATCGAAAAACCGGTGTCGGCGAGAATGCGCGACAGCGCCTCGGCAGGCGAAAGATCGCCGCGTGCGCCATTGGTGCGCACGCCCTTCACCGCATCATCCGATACGATCAGCGGCACGCCCGCCTGCTTGATATAGGCGTGGAGCGCGGCTTTGAGATCGCCGCCCGGCACGTTGAAATCGCTGGCTGTGGCGGGCGCGGCCGCAAAAATCGCCGCGCTGCACAGGAACAGGCCCTTCAGCAGTTTCGAGTCCGTCATTTTCTTCCCCCTCCAGATGGCCCGACCGGGCCGGAATTCGAAAATCGCAAAATGCGTCAGCGCGTGATCACGATGTTTTCTCCACGCCGCTCGATGCGCAGCTTGAAGACTTCCTGGGCAACCTCGGTGAACGCACTCACGCCATCGATCGGGAATGTGCCGTCCATGGTGAGATGCGCCGTCGCCGGATCTGCGATGACGAGCTTGCCCCGGTTGTAGCGATTGAACTGCGCCACCGCGTCGGCGAGCGTGGTGTGATCGAACACCAGGAAGCCGTGGCGCCAGCCAAGTTCGTTGGTCAGCGAGAGCGCGGTCTTGCGCGTGACGTAGACCTTGTTGTCGTGCACCGAAGCCGCTTCATGGCGTGTCAGCAGCACGGGCGATTGCAGGCGGCCATCGGGCGTATCCAACTGCACGCGGCCTTCGGTAACGGCGACCTCGAGATTCTTGTCTTCACGGCGGACAAGGAATTTGGTGCCCAGATCGGTGACGCGATGATCGCCCGCCATCACCACGAAGGGGTGCTTGGGATCGTGTGCGATCTGGAAATAGGCCTCGCCGCGTTCAAGCGTGACAAGGCGCTCATGGGCGCCCACGCGCGAACGCAGCACCGTGTCGGTGTTGAGCTCGACCTTGGAGCCATCGGCCAGCACGATGGTTTCATGGCCGCCCACCTGGGTGGCGTAGACCGTCTCGCTCGGCCCATCGAGATAGGCGGCAAACCCTGCGCCAATGGCGGCGATGGCGATTGCGGCTGCGGAAACGCGCAACAGCATCGGACGAAAGAGCTTGCGCAAGGCCGAACCGGCCTGTTCGCGCGTGGCGGGGCGCAAGGCCGAAAGGCGCTGGGTGTGTTCCCAGGCATCCTTCAGCCGCCAATAGGCGACGCGGTTTTCCCAGGATTGCGCAAGCCAGGCCGCAAGCTCGGCTTCGTCGGCCTCGCCCCAGCTTTCGAATTCGCGCCGTTCGAGCCAGTGGGCCGCGCTTGCGTTGACATCTCTGGCGTTCGTTCCGGCGGCGCTCATTTCTTGCCCCGCAGATCGGAGCCATCGCCATAGAGCATGTCGGCCAGCGCGCAGAGGCCGCGGGTGAGATGTTCGGAAACGGTCTTCTCACTGATGCCCATGCGCTGCGCGATCTCGGGCCGCGACAGGCCTTCGATCCGGCGCAAGGTCACCACTTCGCGGGCGCGCGGCGGCAGGCGATCAAGCGCGCCCTGCAGCTTGCGCAACACATCGCGGGCCATGGCGTTGCGTTCGGGGCCCGGCGCGTCGATGGCGATTTCGAGTTCGTCGAGATCGGCCACCGCTTCGATGGGGACGATCTGCTCGCGGCGCACGCGGTTGATGAGAAGATTGCGCGCCGTCGTCAGCACGAAGGCCTTGGTCTTTTCGGGAACTTCCTTCTGGGCCGCCTCGCAGACACGCGCATAGACCTCCTGGCGGAGATCTTCGATGTCGCTCTTGTTGCGCCAGTTCTGATGCAGGTAATGCATCAACATCGCCTCCATCGGCAGCACCTCGCGGACAAACCAAATCTCCACCTCAGACGCCGTCATGGTGGCGCCCGGTTTGAAGAGACCGGTTCCCCGGTTTGTTTCGACTGTTTCGGCCATCCCCCAGGAAGCCCTGCCTTTCGAGGGGTTAGAGCGAAAGACTACGCTTGGGAGACAATCGGTGGAGGGTGGCTTCGGGGTGGGCGCGCGAATTTATTTCGGCGCGAACGCAAAAAAGGCGGGCCGCTTGTGCGGCCCGCCTTCGGCGTCGAAGCTACGGCAGGCGGGAAACATCCGGGATCAATCGGATCGACACCGCACCTTCACTTGTCCCACAGGCGTTGCGAAAGGGGTTTTGCCAGATCCCGATCCGCGCAGGTGCGCGCGAGCTTCGCACCCTGCCCTGTATGATCTCGCGCTGTTCCGGCCGCTTCCGGCGCGGCCGATTTTCCCAGTCATTCAGGCCCTTCTGTTTTCCAGATGGGAATATAGGGCCAACAAAAGAAGGTTTCAAGGCCTATAAAGGATTTTCTTCTTTATCCTCTATGTTCGTGGTCCTCCACGCAAAAAGGCGGCAGATCGCTCCGCCCGCCTTTTCGCACATCCCCCGGGATTGTTTCTGTCGCTAGCCGCCGAGACCGATGCTGATCGTGGCGAAGGGGCCGTGGAAGCCTGTTGTTGTGGATTTGTGTGAATCGAGCCCGCGATCCATGGCGCCGAAGAAGAAATCGGCGCGATAGCCTGCGCTGAGCCTTGCATTGGGGAAGCGATAGGAAAGGCCGGCGAAGCCGCCGAGATTGGGGATGGTGACGGTGCGCGAGCGGCGGGACGTAGTCGGCGGCGCGGCGATATTTCCTGTCATGCCGAAGTCTACCGTTGAACCGTATACGTTTCGGATGACTTTCGCAGTTTGCTGATGGCTGGTTTCGGCGCGCTGGCGGCCGAACAGAAGGGACGCATTGGCGCCCCAATCCAGATTGAGCGCACCATCCTCTTCATCACCAAACAGCCTTGTGGTGTTGTTCATCGACAAGGCGGGCCCGATGGCACGCAAATTGGTCTCCCGCTCGACCCGCGCGGCCGACCCATAATTATTGATCCAGATCTTATATTTATAAGGGACCACAAAGCCTGCAGATTTGATGTTCTCGAATCCAAGATCAGGCGCGCCATGACCAGACGCGTTGCTGCGCCTGCTGAATTGCGCATAGCGGGCACCGAAGCCAACCACGACCTCTGTGGAGCGCCCGAGGACACCAACGCCCACATCGCGACCGACCTGAAAGTCCAGGATCATGTGGCTTTCTGTCGTCTCGGCCCGTTGTTCGACATAGGCCGTGTCGACAGGTGAAATGATCTTATCGTAATAGTAAAAGCCAATGGTCGAGGCATTGATCGTCTGCTTCATCGGTGGACCGACGAACTCTTTCTCGCCGTAGGCTTTGCGCACACTATGCGCGCGGCCAAAACGACCGGAGAGAGACAACGACCAATCCGATCCTTTGGGCTGGAAAGTGATACGGCCTTCGGCGCCACGGCTCAGGCTAAGGTCGCTGGCAATATCGCTGAGGACTGGAAGACCATTGGCGCGGGTTACACCCTCCAGAGGTGCATGGAACGGGGTTTCCGATCCCGTCACGCCTTCGAATTGATAGCCGCCCTCGATCCAGACGGTGGGGCGACTTGTATCCGCCGCCCGCGCAGAGACGGGCAAGGCGACCAACAGCGCCAGCATGGATGCCGTTCCGAGAAGTTGAAAGCGGCTTTGCGTAAGCTCAGAGCCTGTATTGATGAGTTCACTCATACCAAATCCCCCCTTACCAATTTTTCGTGATGCGCACGCCGAACAGGCGCGGATCGGTCAGAAACACGTTCGTGGTCAGGCCGCTATCATCACTGTTCAGGAAGGTGCCGGTGATGGCTGTGGTGTTGAACACATTCTTCAGATAGCCCATGGCCTGCCAGCCGTTCTGGCTGGTGAGGATCAGCGAGAGATTGACGTTTCTATAGCCTCTCAACCGGTCGTAGGGATTGTCGTTAAAGACACGTGCCCAGGATTGGGATTGCCAGTAAAAATCACCATGCAGTGTGGCAGCCCAATCTTGTGTCAACGGCATGGAATATTCCGCCGTGAAGGACGCGGTGAAATGCGGCGCATTGGGCAGTTCGTTGCCGCTCAGGTCTTTGTCAAAACCGGCGCCACCATTGGGCACGGGACCCGCGCCACCATTGGTGGCAGTTGGGCTGACAGGATCAAAGCCCGGATAGTCGGGACTTAGCACAGGGGTAAACGGAGGATTCGGCTCTGTGTAGAGCAATGGGTCCCTACCGAGGGTGTACGCAATGCCACAAGCATAAGAGGTGCCGGTATAAATATTATTCCCGGGACGGAAATATTCGGCCATTACGTAGACTGGGAGAACACAGTTTGAGGCCTGACTCACAAAGGGTTTCACCACCATCCAATCGCTGCGACCGGCAGTGCGATCCATCAAGTCGATCGCTTTTGACCCGTCTGCCAGACGCGTCTTCTGATAGCCGCCGGAGAAACCGAATTTCAGGCCGGGTGCCGCTTCCCACTTTGCTTCCAGTTCGGCACCTCTGACGGTGGCATCAAAGTTAAGATTTATAGATGTGCGATCTACAATTTCTGAAATCTGATAGGCTTTGTAATCGTAATAGAAGGTAGTTGCGTTAAAGGTTATCGCGCCATCCAGCATCGTATTTTTTGTGCCCAACTCATAGGCATTGATGAATTCAGGTTTGAATGTCAGCGGATGAGCAGGACTGGCTATCTCGCCGAACCTATTGAACACCGTGAGGATGGCGCCGGGGGGATTGGCGCCGCCAGCTTTGTAACCATGGCCGAATGAAGCATAGACCAAGGTTTGATCGGTGAAGCTGAGTTGCGGTGTCCAGTTCGCGGCGAAGCGACCTGTCCATTCCCGCCATTCCTGATCCACCACGCCGGTAATGGGATAGCCATAGCCTTGGGTAAGGAGCGCACTCGGTATAGTGACGAAATGCTTCTGGTCCTGCGTCCAGCGCAAGCCGCCCGTAAGCTTCAGGTCTTGCATCACATCGTAATAGGCTTCACCAAAACCGGCATAGGAATTGAGCACATAAGGGTTTTGGCTCAGGAAATAGTTGTGCCCCTTATCATCGAGCTTATCGATAGGATTGACGTCAACCCAGCCCAGACAGATAAAACTTCCGGGACTGCCCGGATTTTGCGGATCTGTCGGCCGCATGTTGTCCACACACTGGTCCTGCGTCGCCGGATTTCCCGGTGTCCAGTTATCGAGGGTTTTGGACGCGAACATCGTTAAACTGTTGAAGAACACGTAGTAATTTTCATGTGTTTCGTAGTGCATGAAATTTCCGCCGACACTGAAATTCAGCGGGCCGTTGAATTTTGATGATATCCGAACTTCCTGATTCAGCTGCCACGATTTCTGCTTGACGAGATCCTGTGCCGCCAGCCGATCACTGCAGCCCAGTTGCGGATCGCAGAAGAGGCCGGTTTCTATTGCGCGATCTGGTTGAGCGCAGTTATTGCCGCCGGGGCTATAAGAGGTAACGCCACCATCGAAGCACACATAGTTTCCGGTTGGCGATACCAGATTCCCCCAATTTGCGAAAATGCCGGGGCGGGTGTTGAAGCGATTGTAATCCTGCGTGGCAAAGAGGAAATCGTTATTGTAGCCTGTTTGCGCATTGATGGTGAGCGACGGGTTTATGTCATATTCGGCATTGAACAAAAACACTTCGCTTTTGGCTTTGTAAGCCGAGTCGCGTGCCGATTCGATGACACGCAAATCCCGCGACTGGGTCGTGCTGGCATAGGCATCTTGCGGTCCGCCTCTAAACTGGTTCATAGGCGTACCGATCGACAGGCCGAAGCCCGCACCGACCACGCCACCATAATAGGGCAGTGCCAAAGCGTTTGGCACTTGAAACGCTTCATCACTGTAAAGCGATACCGGCAGGCAGCCCTGATTTAGAAATGTCTGCCTTTGTTGGTCGTTTACCGCACTTCCGGTTGGGTAACCGCCTACAGTCTCCGGGCCAGGATCACGCTTGCACAATTGCTTGCTTGAGCGCAGGCGATCATCATTTTCTGAAAAATGTTCCCAGATAAAACTGGTTTTGAGATTTTCACTGGGTTTGAAGCCGATGCTGAGACGGCCCGCCCATAGATCGCGCCCATCGGTTGGCTTGTTTGAAACGGTGTTGAACGAATAGCCATCGCGCTTGGTCCATTCGCCTGCCAAACGGATATCGAGGCGATCATCCACGATAGGCAGATTGATCATGCCTTCGAAGCGGCGGTTCTTGTAGTTTCCGATATCGGCGCTCGCCATGGCTTCGAACTGATCGCTCGGTTTGGCGCTTGTGATGTTCACCACGCCTGCGGTCGCGTTGCGGCCATAAAGGGTGCCCTGGGGACCACGCAGCACTTCGACTTGGGCCACGTCGAAGAATTCCTGTTCGAAGAAGTGGTTGCGGATGAAGGGCATATCGTTGAAGGCGACCGCAACTGCGGGATCGGTGGTCACGGAGATCGCCTGTGTGCCGATGCCGCGCAGCTGGATGCTGTAGCCGCTGAAATTGGTTTTCGTGAACGTCATGTTCGGAACTTGTTTGATCAAGTCCGGCCCGCCGGTGGTTTGGGTGGCGGTGAGTTGTTCCTGGCTCAGCGCCGTGATGGCGATGGGGATGGATTGCACATCGCCGCCGCCGAGCTTGGAGGACGTCACCGTAACAGTTTCCATCGCGGTATGGGCGGGGCCTGCCTGCGCGATCTGGAAGAGTTCCTGCGGTATCTGGGCGGCCGCCGAGGTGCCGCGCACGATGGCGAAGGCGCCCGAGGAATCGCGGTGGGTGGTGAAGCCGGTGCCGGAGAGCAGACGCGAAAGCGCCACGTCCGGCGGAAGATCGCCCTGCACGCCTTTGGTCTGCACGCCCTTGATGGCTTCCCCCGACACGATCACCGAAGCGCCGGTCTGCCGTGTATAGGCGCCCAGTGCCGCCTTCAGGTCGCCGCTGGAAATGTTGAACTGCTCGGCCTGGGCCGCACCGGTGATCGCTGTGATGCAGGCGCCCGCCATGATTGCGGATTTGATTGTCGAATGTCTCAAGATTTTTTCCCCCTCATGTGGGAAAGGCCGTGTGCCTTTCTTCACGCTTCCTTCAATGCGAGATGACGATGCTTGCGCCTTTTGATTCGGCGCGCAGGCCGAAGACTTGCGATGTGACGCGCGCGAACGCTTCGACATCGTTGGTGCGGAATGTGCCGACGATCGGCAGGCGTGCGACGGATTTCGCGACGACGAGTTTTTCGCTGTTGTAGCGGTTGAAATCTGCAACCGCGTCGGCCAGCGTGGTGTTGTCGAAGATCAGCAGGCCGCGCTGCCAGCCGAGCGATTCGGCCAAGGCGCGCGAGGGCTTCTTCACGATCGAAACGTTGGTTGCGGTGGCGATCGCCACATCGCCCGGAAGCAGCGCGATCGGCTTGTCCTGCGGCTTGACGCCGGCATCGAACGCGACCTTGCCTTCCATCACCGCGACTTCGAAACGTTCGGTGTCGCGGCGCACGCTGAAGCGCGTTCCCAGATCGGTCACCGTGCGGTTGCCGGCGAAGACGCGGAAGGGGCGCTGCGCATTGTGGGTGACGTGGAAATAGGCCTCGCCCTTGTCGAGCCAGACGCGGCGTTCCCGGCCGCCCAGATCCATGCGCAACACGGTATCGGTGTTGAGCGCGATCTGCGAACCATCGACCAGGGTGATGGTTTCGCGCCCGCCGACCGGCGTGGTGTAGGTTTTCTGGTTGGTGGTCGTGAGATAGCCGCGGGCGGCCACGCCCACCACCGCGATCACGGCTGCGGCCGCGACCGCACGCAAGGCAGTGGGCAGAACATCCTTCAATGTTTCGGCGATGCGGCTTGTCTTGGCGGTGCGCAGCGCGACCAGCCTGTCGGCGCGGCCCCAGGCGGCTTCGGCGCGCAGGAACGCCACTATGTGTTCGGGGGCGGCTGCGAGCCATGCATCGAGTTCGCTCTGGTCGGCATCGCTCCACATCGTGCCGTCGCGGCGCGAAATCCAGGTCGCGGCCTCTTCGCGAACCTGCTGGGCGCTTTTCCGGTCGCTCATCGCGATCTCCTGGGGGCTTCGCCGAACAGCGCATCGGCCAGCGCTGCCACGCCATCGCTGATGTGGCGGTCGACGGTTTTTTCCGAGATGGCCATGCGCTGCGCGATCTCGCGATGCGACAGGCCTTCGATCTTGCGCAAGATCACCGCCTGGCGGCAGCGGCGCGGCAAACGGTTGAGCGCGCTTTCGAGCAGGCGCAATTCCTCGCGCGCGATCACCCAGCGGTCGGCGCCGGGTTCATCCTTGGCGATGTTGAGCGCTTCGAGATCGGCCACCGCCTCGATGGAGACGATGGCTTCGTGGCGCACGCGGTTGAGCAGAAGATTGCGCGCGACGGTGAAGAGATAGGGTTTGGCGGGATCGGGAATCTTCTTCAGCGCCGCCTGATAGATGCGCACATACACATCCTGGCAAAGATCTTCGGCTTCGTTGCGGTTGCGCAAGGAGTGACGCAGGAATTGCATCAGCGCTGCCTCAAGCGGCAGCACTTCGCGGACAAACCACGAATGGACGTCTGAGGCGGTCATGTCGGTCCCGGCCAAGCGCGTGCCCGCGCTTTCACGACCAGTTTCGAACGTTTCCGCCATCGCCCAAAAGCTTTCCGCTCGCAAAGGGTAAGACGAGTTGCTCACACCAGATAGAACACGCGAGCAGAGCGGGTTCCCCATAAGAAGATGCGGGGTGCTGTGGCGGCTCTCTTTATAGATGTGCGGATGCGGGCGGGCTTGCCGCCGGATTCACGATATACCCATCAAAAACAAAGACTTGCCCTTAGGCGATTGACTCCTGCGGGGCGGGGACCATACTAGAACATAACAGGAACAAAGAGAAAGAAATGCCTCCTTCCGCACATCTTCTGGCCTCGCTGCGCCAAACGCTGGCGCCGTTCGAGCCCGGGCGGGCCTCTGTTCCGCTTGGCCATCCGGGCGCGGATGCGGTGTTGCGCGGCCTGCGGCGCGAGGCGCTGCACGAAATCCATGCGGGCGGGCCGGGGCATGATGCGGCGGCTTGCGGCTTTGCGCTTGGGCTGGCGCAACGGCTTTGCGGCGACCGCACGCTTTTGTGGATCCGGCAGGATTTTTCCGCGCTCGAACATGGCGAGGTCTATGGCGGCGGGCTCGTGGAAATGGGGTTCAATCCGGCACGGCTCATTCTGCTGCGCGTCGATCATGCCAAGGATGCGCTCAAGGCGGCGGGCGATGCGCTTTCGTGCAAGGGGCTGGGCGCGGTGGTGCTCGAAATCTATGGCGAGCACAAAGCGCTCGACCTCACCGCCACGCGGCGGCTGACATTGGCGACGGCGCGCGCAGGCGTGAGTGCCGTGCTTCTGCGGCTGGGCGCGCAGGCCGATGCGAGTGCCGCCGAAACGCGCTGGAGCGTGTGCGCAAGCCCCTCGCCCACGGAAGATTTCGGATATCCGCGTTTCGACGCAGCGCTTGCGCGCAACCGGCATGGGCCCACGGGACGCTGGATCATGGAATGGAATTGCGACGATGGATCTTTTTGCGAATCCCGGCCTTCCAAAATCGCGGCGGATCGTTTCGATCTGGCTGCCGCGCCTGCCGACCGACCGGCTGAGACGGAAGAATTCCGCCGCGCCGGATAAGCCGCTTGTCGTTTCCATCAAGAACGACAACGCGCTG
>BFBZ01000883.1_pt1 | contig 23247 bp, 20 predicted proteins | sample 1888401 | NCBI WGS metagenome assembly BFBZ01 (sample SAMD00112614, study PRJDB3348) | symbiont metagenome | host: Chara braunii
TTTTCATCGACAGCGCCGTCGGATACCTCCGAGCCGCTGCACGCGGACACATACAATCGACGACGAGTACTGAATTGGGAATGCGCGGATGCTTGGGCCGCGCCAAAAACGTTTCAACAATTATGCGAGACCAAACTTATGCCTTCTGCCACCAACAAGATCGCGCTGTTTATTGACGGTGCAAACCTCTACGCAACCGCCCGCACGCTCGGGTTCGACATCGACTACAAACGCCTGCTTCTCGAATTCCAGAGCCGTGGCACTCTGGTGCGGGCCTTCTATTACACAGCGATCATCGAAGATCAGGAATATTCGTCGATCCGCCCGCTGATCGACTGGCTCGATTACAACGGCTACACCGTCGTCACCAAGGCGACCAAGGAATTCGTGGACGCCTCCGGCCGCCGCAAGGTCAAGGGCAACATGGACATCGAACTCGCGGTCGATGCGATGGAATTGGCCGAGAAGATCGACGAGATGGTGCTGTTTTCGGGAGACGGCGACTTCCGCTCGCTGGTTGAAGCCGTGCAGCGCCGCGGCGTCCGCGTCACCGTGATCTCCACCATCGCAAGCCAGCCGCCGATGATCGCCGACGAATTGCGCCGCCAGGCGGATGTCTTTACCGATCTGGTCCAGCTACAATCCAAGCTCGGCCGCGATCCGAGCGAGCGCCCTGCTCCGCGCGAACCGCGTGAACCTCGTCAGCACACGCCGCAATTCTTGCAGCGCACGACGAGCACTATTGCACCGCGAGGCGATGACGAAGACTACGAAGATTGAGAAATTGGAAAACCCGGCCCGGAGCAATGTCACCGGGCCGGCCCTCTTCTCGTCCGAACCTTCGCACGACTGTCCCCTCTGCCCGCGGCTTGCCGCCTTCCGCCACGCCAATCAGGCGCGCGAACCGGATTGGTTTAACGCGCCGGTGCCATCGTTCGGCGGCCGTGACGCTGCACTCCTGATCGTCGGCCTCGCGCCCGGACTTCAAGGCGCCAATCGCACCGGGCGTCCATTCACCGGCGACTACGCTGGCGATCTGCTCTATGCGACGTTGCTCGAATTCGGCTTCGCATCGGGCATCTACGATGAGCGCCCTGACGACGGGCTGACTCTCCTCGACTGCCGCATCTCCAACGCCGTGCGCTGCGTGCCGCCGCAGAACAAGCCTCTGCCAAAGGAAATCGCGACATGCCGCCCGTTTCTTCAAGCGACACTCGACGACATGCAGAACTTGCGCGCGATCGTCATGCTCGGCCGCGTCTCGCACGATTCGACGCTGAAGGCGCTCGGCGTGCGCGCGCAGAACGCGCCGTTTTCGCATGGCGGAGAGTTTCAGGCCGGACCCATCAGGCTTTTCGACAGCTATCACTGCTCGCGCTACAACACGAATACGCGGCGGCTGACGCCGGCAATGTTCAGGGCCGTCTTCGCAAGCGTGCGTGAATATCTCGCCGCCTGAACAATCGTGCTTGCCTTTCACCGCCGGCGGCGAAACAATCCGTCAAATTTCACGATTGGAATGCACGATGAAAAACAAATTGATTTTCACCGCAGCCATATTCGCGATTGCCGCCTCGGCGTCGATGCCGTCGGCATCGGAGGCAGCGACCTGCGACAATCACAAAACCAAACTCATGTGGCGAAGCTGCATGTCGAAGGAAATCGACAGACTGAACGCGGCCATCAACGCAAAGGCGCTCGATCTCTGCTACGGCAAGACCAACAGCGAAAGAGGCCCCGCTGCGGTGGACGAGCGGCTCGCCTGCCGCATCGACAGGCTGACGAAGACCTTGCAGGGAATGAACTGAACGGATTGCCAGCCGGTCTGCGGGCGATTGCACAAACCTTCTCTTGTCCTTTGAAAAAATTCGATCGACAATCGCATTGTTAGAAGCAAGATATTGGAAGGGAGATACGATGAAATTTATTTTCAGAATTTGCGCTGCTGCCATTATTATTTCGCTGACTGCATCGCAAGCCAGTGCCGCCGACTGCAACGCGCTTTCCGGCAACGCCCAGAGGAATTGCCGCAATTCCGAGAACATCGCTCTTGCAGCGACGATCAAGCAGAAGGCGCAGAATATCAATGCGACGGTCTACGCCGCCTGTAAGGCAGCGAGCGGCAGCGAGGGGCCTGCGGCGATCGATGAGGCGCTGATCTGCACCCAGATCAAACTCGGAAAAATTCTCGACAGCTTCAAGTAGAGCCAACGGCTGCGAGCCGATCCTCAGACCGGATGGGCTTGCAGCCATTCCAGCACGTCGCCTGCGTTTCTGTCCGGCGGAAACACCGGATAGAAAACGTGGGTGATCTTCGCGTCGTCGATAATCATCGCCAGCCGCTTGATCATCGTCAGGCCCGCGACCTCCATCGACGGCAGCTTGAGCGCGCGCGTGAGTTCGAGTTTCTCATCCGATAGAATCTGAAACGGCACATGCAGACGCTCGGCCATCTCGCGCTGGTAGGCGGCGTCCTGAGTCGAGAGTCCGAAAACATGCTGTGCCCCAGCGGTTTTTAGCTCCTTGAACAGATCGCGGAATGCACATGTGTGCGGCGTGCAGCCGCGCGCACCGGGGATCATGTCCCAGTCGTCGACCAGCGCGATCTTTCCGGGCTCGCCGGTGCGCGGATAGGCAAACAGAACGACGCGTCCCTTGAGGTGAGACAGCATCACCGATGCGCCGTCCGTCGCCGGCAGAACGACCGGCGGAATCGTCATCCCGACGAGATGTTTTGCCGCGCCGTCGTCGGCGGGCGCGGGAATCTTGCTCCAATCGACATCGGTCAAATTCGGCTGGTTCATTGTCTATCCCTTGGTCCGCAGCAGGCGGCCCTTCTCTCGCGCCCAGTCGCGCTTCTTCTCCGTCTCACGCTTGTCATGCAGCTTCTTGCCCTTGGCAAGCCCGAGCTGGAGTTTGATCTTGCCATGCTCGTTGAAATACATCTTGAGCGGGATCAGCGTCATGCCCTGCCGTTCGATGGCGCCGCCGAGACGGTTAATCTCCTTCTTGTGCAGCAGAAGTTTGCGCGTGCGTTTCGGCTCGTGGTTGAAGCGATTGGCCTGAAGATATTCGGGGATATTGGCGTTCACGAGCCAGATTTCGCCGCCCTTGGTGTCGGCGTAGGATTCCGCAATCGTCGATTTGCCGTTGCGCACGGATTTGACCTCGGTGCCGGTCAACACAATGCCGGCCTCGACTGTGTCTTCGATAGAGTAGTTGAACCGCGCCTTGCGGTTTTCCGCGACGACCTTGATCGTGCGCTCTTTCTTCTCAGCCATGAGTCCGGTTCGTCCGCGCGCATGCGCGTGTCAGAATTGATCGAAGAACCGGCGGGCCGGCCCTATTTGGATTTTGCCGATGTCTTGATCGCGGACCCAGCTTTCGCAGCCGCCGACTTCGGAGCACCGCCCTTCTTGAGCAGATCGCGAATTTCCCCGAGCAGTTCCTGATCCCTGGTCGGCTTCGGTGGCGCGGCCGGAGCCGCTTCCTCCTTCGCCTTCAACTTGTTCATCAGGCGGATCACGATAAACAGCACGAACGCGACGATGGCAAAATTCAAAGTGATGGTCAGGAAGCTGCCATAGGCCAAGACCGCGCCCTGCTTCTTGGCGTCTGCAAGATTGGTTGCCGTGACAGCCTTCGAGAGTCCCACGAAATAATTCGAGAAGTCGAGACCGCCCGTGATTGCGCCGATCACCGGCATAATGAGATCGGCAACCATCGAACTGACGATCGCGCCGAAGGCGGCACCGATCACGACACCGACGGCGAGGTCGACGACATTGCCCTTCAGGGCGAATTTCTTGAATTCCTCGAGCATTGCAGTCTCTCTTGACGGTTTGAGATCGGATCAGTTCAGCAGGCCGGCGTGCACCATCGCTTCGCGGATTTTCTGACCCGTCGGCGGCGTCACATTGACAAGCGGCAAGCGCACCTTTTCATCGATGCGGCCGAGCAGCTTGAGACCGTGCTTGGCACCGGCCAGTCCCGGCTCCATGAAGATCGCGTCATGCAGCGGAATCAGACGATCCTGAATTTTAAGACCGGTCGCGTAATCGCCCTTCAGCACAGCGGTCATCAGGTCCGCACACAGCTTTGGCGCGACATTGGCCACGACCGAGATGCAGCCATGTCCGCCCGCCGCCATATAGGCGAGCGCGGTCATGTCCTCGCCGGACATCTGGATGAAATCCGGTCCCATCGCATGACGCTGCTGCGATACGCGTGCGAGATTGGCGGTCGCGTCCTTCACGCCCGCGATGTTCTTCAACTCGAACAGCCGCGCCATCGTCGCCACCGACATGTCCACGACCGAGCGCGGCGGAATGTTGTAGATGAAGATCGGAATGCCGACCGCATCGTTCACCGCCTTGAAGTGCTCGTACATGCCTTCCTGCGTCGGCTTGTTGTAGTATGGCGTCACGACAAGCAGCGCGTCCGCGCCAGCCTTCTCCGCATGCCTGGCGAGATCGACCGCTTCGCGCGTCGAGTTCGAGCCGGCGCCCGCGATCACCGGAACGCGGCCCTTGGCTTCGTCGACGCACCACTCCGTCACCTTGCGGTGCTCTTCGTGGGACAATGTCGGGCTTTCGCCGGTGGTGCCGACCGGAACCAGGCCATGCGAGCCCTGCTCGATCTGCCAGCTCACAAGCGCGCGAAAGGCCTCCTCGTCGAGGCCGCCGTTTTTGAAGGGCGTGACCAAGGCCGTGAAGGATCCCTGATACTTGGTCTTGCCTGACATGATCGTCTCCAAACGCGCGATGTGGTCGTGAATTCAAAGGATTGATAACGGCTCTGCGCAGCCCGCGAAAGGTCCTCGGCGAAAGTTGCGGACCTGCGATGCAGTTCCTGAGCGGAAGTTGCCCGCAAGCCGCGATTTCGCCGCGGTCTGCGGCAATAGATCATCCTAGCACATCTGGTGTTTTGTCCACAGTTTCAATGAACTAAACCTATTCGCGAAGCATCCGCCTGATTCGCCGCGCAGGGCTGCCGTGACGGAATTGAACGCCTCAAAAACTGCCTTCGCCCGCTCGCGCCGCATGCTGATGCTCGGTGCGGGTATCGCGGCACTCCTGACCGCGGAGTCGTTCGCCGTCCCCCTGCCCAAGCCTCGCCCGATCCCGCGCAGCGTGACGCCTCATACGACAGCGCCTGCGAAGTCGACGCAGGCCGCTTCGGCTCCGTCGGTGGCCGCGCCGGCATCCAAAGCAAGTCAGGTTGCCGTCCAGCCGCCGCCCAAACCGAAAAGGCAGTCCGCGCCGCTGGCGATGTCAGCGACGTCGCAGACGTCGAAATCCGACGCCGACGCGCTCGAACAGGTCATCGAACTGGTCCGCAAGGAGAAGCCTGCCGACGCCACTCAGGTCGAGGCATCGATTTCCGATCCGGTCGCGCGCAAGCTGGCTGAATGGATCATTCTGCGCAGCGACGACAATGGCGCGAGCGCGGAACGCTATCGTGCGTTCCTCGCCGAAAACCCGAGCTGGCCGAGCCAGACATTTCTGCGGCGGCGCGGCGAAAGCGCGCTGTGGGACGACAAGCGTGACGACGCCACCGTACTGGCCTTCTTCGGCAATGAGCAGCCGCTCTCGGCCAAGGGCAAATTCATGCTGGCGCGGTTCATGCTGGCGCGCGGGGATCGCAACACCGCGCAACGGCTGGTGCGCGATGCGTGGCGCGGCGACTCGATGTCGCAAGACACCGAGGAAGCAGCACTCGACCAGTTCGGTTCGCTTCTGAACGCCGGCGACTTCAAGGCGCGCATGGATATGCTGCTGTACGCCGGCGACAATGCCGAATCCGGCATGCGCTCGGCCAAGCGGCTGGGCGCAGGCCATGTCGCGCTCGCCAAAGCGCGCATCGCCGTCAACAAGAAGGCATCGAACGCCAAGGCGCTGCTCGACGCGGTGCCGCAGGATCTTCGCAGCGACCCGCTCTATATTCTCAGCCGCGCACAATATCTGCGGCGCGAGGACAAATTCCCCGAAGCAGCCCAGATCATCCAGACCGCGCCGCGCGATGCCGCGCGCCTCGTCAACGCGGACGAATGGTGGATCGAACGAAGGCTCTTGGCGCGCAAGCTGATGGACGTCGGCGACAGCCGCACAGCCTATGCCGTCGCGCGCGACGCCGCCCTGCCCGCCAAGGACATCTACAAGACCGAACAGGAATTTACCGCAGGCTGGATCGCGCTGCGATTTCTGAACGATCCGAATCTGGCCGCGCAACATTTCGCGCGCATCGGCGTCGACAGCGTCAATCCGACGGCGCTGGCGCGCGCCGGATACTGGCAGGGCCGCGCGGCGGAAGCCGCAGGGCGCACGCAAGACGCGCGCTCCGCCTATGAATCAGCGGCCGCGCAATCGACCAGCTATTACGGCCAGCTTGCACGCGCGAAACTCAAACTGCCGCAGATCGCGCTCAACGACACGCCGGGCCGCACGCGCATGGGGGACCGGCTGGAAGTCACGCGCGCCGTCGAACTGCTTTACGCACTGGATGAGCGCGACATCGCCATTCCGATTTTCTCGGAAATGGGCGACCGCGCCGATATGGACGCACTGCTTGCGCTTTGCGAGGTCGCGCAGAAGAACGACGACGCCCGCGCCATGCTGATCGTCGGCAAGGCCGCGCTCAATCGCGGCATGCCGTTCGATTTCTACGCCTATCCGGTCTCGGGCATTCCGCCTTACAAGGACATCGGGCCGGAAGTCGAGAAAGCCATCGTGTTCGCGATCGCGCGGCAGGAAAGCGCATTCAATCCGACTGTGGTCTCGCCCGCCAACGCCTACGGTCTGATGCAGGTGACGCCGGCAGCCGCCAAATACGTCACCAAGAAATACGGCGCAGCCTACGATCTCAGCAAGCTCAAGAACGATCCGTCGTACAACGCGACGCTGGGTGCCGCCGAACTCGGCGGACTGATCGAGGATTATCGCGGCTCCTACATCATGACGTTTGCCGGATACAACGCAGGACGCGGCAGCGTGCGCAAATGGATCGAACGCTACGGCGATCCGCGCGATCCGAAGGTCGATGCGGTGGACTGGGTGGAGCAGATCCCGTTCGCCGAGACGCGCAACTACGTCCAGCGCATCATGGAAAACGTGCAGGTTTATCGCGCGCGGTTCGGCGGCAGCTCGAAACTGATGATCGAAGCGGATTTGCGCCGCGGCGCCGGGGTGGAATAGCCGCGGTCGACCCTTCGTTCCTACCGCATCGGCGCTGGCGTCAACCTCATCCTGAGAAGCGCGCACTTGCGCGCGTCTCGAAGGATGAGGCAACATCGTGTAAATATGTTCATGGTTCGAGACGGCGCGATGCGCCTCCTCACCATGAGGTCTCATTTCTCACTCTCAGCCAGGCAAACGAACTGTTATGCACACCAATTTCAGCGACGTTTTCTGCGAGGCCCCCGACGGCCTGAAGCTCCACGCCAAAACCCTCGGTGTTGAAAATAGCTCAACATTACCAGTGCTTTGCCTGCCAGGCCTGACACGCACGGCCGACGATTTCGACGTCATCGCGCGGGCCCTCGTTGAGAACGCCAAAGCACCGCGCCGGGTGATCGCGATGGATTTTCGCGGACGCGGGCTTTCCGAATACGACACGAAGCCCGAGAACTACAACGTCGTCACCGAATGCGGCGACGTCATTGCGCTGCTCGCATCGCTGAAAATTCCGCGCGCAATTTTCCTCGGCACCTCGCGCGGCGGTCTCGTCTCGATGGTGATGGCGGCGACCAAGCCTGACCTGATGGCCGGACTGATCCTCAACGACATCGGCCCCGCGCTCGAGATCAAGGGCCTGATGAAGATCGTCGGCTACATCGCCAATCCGCCGCCGCGAAAGACGTTCGACGAGGCAGCGCGCGGCTTGAAGGAGCTGTTCGGCAGCGTGTTTCCGAAACTCGGCGACGCCGGATGGATGGCATGGGCGCATCGCGCCTTCCGCGAGAAGAAGGATGGCAGCGGGCTGGAGCGGACCTACGATCTGAAACTGAACAAGACGCTCGAAGGCATCGACCCCAGCAACCCGCCGGCCCCGATCTGGGACCTGTTCGACAAGCTCGCCGGCAAGCCCTTGATGCTGATTCACGCCGAACTGTCGGATCTGGTGTCGCCGCAGGGCGTCAAGGATATGGTCGCGCGGCGGCCGGACATCGACCTTGTCGAAGTGCCGGATGAGGGCCACGCCCCTCTTCTTGCCGACAGGCCGACGATCGAACGCATCCTCGCGTTCTGCGCCCGCTGCGACCGGGCCTAAGCGCCACAACTAAAATCAGGGATCGGGGACTGCGGGCGGCCCGTTCGCCGCTCGCGGCTGAACTGCGCCGCAGTCGAGCGAGATAATCCGCAAAGAAAAACCCCCGGCAGTTTCCTGCCGGGGGTTCTCTATAAGCGCCGTTAGGCGATTACATTACCAGGTGCGGCGGACGCGGATGTTGCCCGACCACATGCCCTGATCCTTGTAGTCGTACACAGCTGCCGGCTTGACGCCTGCACCAGCCGAGGCGAACGAACCCGTGTTCATCTGGTCGATGAAGGTGTACATGACTTCAGCCGAGAACGTCAGGTTCTGAACCGGGGTCCAGGCCGTGCGCGTTCCAATCTGCCAGATGTTGAAGTCTGGGTTGCAGGTGTAGCCGTTGCCAACAGCGACTGTAGACACAAACGCGTTGCAAATCAGAGCAGTCGCGGTGTTGTTGTAGTCGATGCGGGTGTAGCTGCCGAACACATCGGTTTCCCAGTTCGGGGACCAGTTGTGAACGTAAGCGCCACGGAAGCCCCAAGCAGTCGTCAGCTCGAGGTTGGAACCGAAGCCACCGTAAACCGAGTCAGCCGCAAAAACGGTCGCCAGGCTCTGGTAGCTGCCAGGGAAATTCGCCGAACCGAATTTGGTGAAGTTCATGCCCTGAGCCGTTGCAGTGCCGGTCACGCCGCCGATCAGGTACTTGACAGCACCCTTCGAGTACGTTGCATCCAACGACAGCTTGTCGCCGGGGCCGGTTGGCAGGTTCTTCAGCTGAAGGCCGACCGAACCAGCGTAGCCATACTTATCCGACGGATGACCGGAGATTTGGGTCGTACCGTAGTAGTTAGCATGGTTCTGGTGAGCTGCACCCGAGAACTGGAGGGTGAATGCAGCCTGGTCGATCTTGACGTTACCAGCAATATCCGGAGCAGCGTTGCCGCCGTAGTTGTTGGTGTACGCCGAGGTCAGCGCGGTCGCCGAGGTCAGACCCATGAACGCGAAGTTGCTTGCGTTGATGAGGGTGCCGCGGTCGATGGTGCGGGAGTCTTCGACACCGATCTGTGCCGAAACGCCGTTACCGAACTGCCAGGTGTAAGCGATCTGCGTGATGCCGGTCGCGTTGTCATAACCACCGAGGAGGTACGACGTGTTGTTGTTCGCGCCGTATGCACCCCAGGGGGTCTGGAAGCCCGAAACCGCCTTACCGAGGGTGAAGCCTGCGAACTGCACGAAGCCGTAGTCAACCGTGAGGTTGCCGGTCGACGCGTTGAACGAAGCGCCCGTCGAGAATTCGAAGTTGGACGACCAGAAGGTGCGAACAACGCCGTATTCGGTTGCGGTGCGGGTGTCGATGTTGAACTGGTTACGAGCGCGCGTGGTGTACATGTCACCAGGGCGGCCAGCAACGTCAATGCCCGAAGCTGCGGTCCACGGTGGCTGATCGTAGTTGCCGCCGTTGAAGTTCACGTCCAACTGGGTGTAGCCGCCCAGCTTGATGCAGGTGTCGGTGCCCGGGATGTAGTAGAATCCGGCGCCGTACAGGGAGCAGATCTTCACGTACTGAACGGCTTTCGCCTTCACCGGAAGATCAGCTGCCTGTGCCCCAGCGACAGCGAGAACCGTTGCTGCCGAGCCGAGGATAAGGCTCTTAATCTTGCTCATAAAACCTCCAAGTTTTGCTCTGTTAGGGAGGGTTCCCGCCCATCGGTGTTAAGTCACACCTTTGGATTAGTCCCCTTGATCCCAGCTAACCGCCTGGTCGCCTCGCGCTTTCGGACACTCCCGCTGAACGCGAGCGACTTAAGCGAAACTTCCAAACAGGACGACCTCGGGATGCCCCCCTCCGTCGCTGGGTGGACCATTACTCAACGGTTGTGACCATGCAACAAATGTCCGCCATCAAACGGTGCAGTTCCGGCCGTTTTCGGAAATGTGTTGCACAAATAGCACTCAGCCGTGTTTCGCAGAAGCGCGTAAGATACTGATATATTTTGATTTTTTGTTGTACCCTGCGAGCGGCGCATAGGCCGCTGGATATGGCAATCCGAGGGCAAAGAGCCGTCGCGCGAGGTCAAAAACGGTCGAATCGAGCCCGATTGTGACGCCCGTGGAACCCCGGATTCGCGCCCTCCCCGATCGGCTTCTGAACGACACCGACGAGTGTGGAACCCGGCTCTGCCTTGTATGCAAGGCCGAGTTGACCGGCGAAAGACGCATCAAAACTGCACAAATCGTGTTGCCGAACGGGCCGGAACAGCGAAGGCCGTTCAGCTGCCATCTAACAAGGCGCGCGGCTTGCGGGTCACTGACGGGTCAGGCATATCGGACAGCATTGGAGACGTGGCCGAGCGGCTGAAGGCACTCGTTTGCTAAATGAGCATACCTTGAAAAGGGTATCGAGGGTTCGAATCCCTCCGTCTCCGCCAAATATATCGTCTATCTTATTGTTTTTACTAGATATTTTTGACAGCAATTTCTCCTAGTCCCCAAATGAGTCCCCGTTTTTCGGGCGCGTTTGGAGCTATCTACGCCCGCCTAGATGCCGAAAGCTGGGTAAAAGGCCGACTTTCCCCTACGCCGATCCCTTTTACCAATCCATAAATTGCTGGAATCACGACCAACGTAAGAAGCGTCGATGAAATCATTCCGCCAATCATCGGCACAGCAATGCGCTGCATGATTTCAGAACCCGTGCCGGTACTCCACATAATCGGCAACAGTCCCGCCATGATCGCAACGACTGTCATCATTTTTGGACGCACTCGTTCAACTGCGCCTTCCATGATGGCTTCGTAGAGATCGCGCTGAGAAAGCCGACGCGATTCACTTTCGCATTTCGCTTTGATGCTCGCCAACGCTTGGTTCAAATACATCAGCATCACAACGCCAGTTTCCGCCGCAACACCGGCGAGCGCAATGAACCCGACAACAACAGCCACCGAGAGATTGAAACCGAGCGCCCACATCAGCCACAAGCCGCCGACAAGTGCGAACGGCAGCGACAGCATGACAATCATCGTCTCCGTCAACGAGCGGAAATTCAGATAGAGCAGAAGAAAAATAATAAGCAGCGTAACCGGGACAACAATCTTTAACCGCGCGGTTGCACGCTCAAGATATTCAAACTGCCCGCTCCAAGTCACGTAAGAACCCGGCGGGAATTGCACGCTAGCTTTCACAGCGCGCTGGGCGTCTGCAACGTACCCACCAATGTCGCGGTCACGAATATCGACGTAGATGTAGACCGCCAGTTGGCCGTTTTCCGTTCGGATCGAAGTAGGTCCACGCGACGGTTCTATCTTGGCCACCTCCCCAAGTGGCACTGCCCCACCGTTTGGCATCGGCACCAGCACGTCGCGGCTGATAGCATTCTGATCGCTACGTAGATCGCGCGGGTATCGCATGTTCACGCTGAAGCGTTGGCGGCCTTCCACAGTGGTTGTAACCGTCTGCCCGCCAAGCGCAGTGCCTACGACGTCCTGGACATCCTGAACCGTGATTCCGTAACGTGCGAGCGCTGCACGATCCGGCGTGATGTCGAGATAGTATCCACCGATGCCACGCTCGGCATATGCCGACGATGTTCCGGGCACAGTCTTCAAAACTTGTTCGATCTGTTTCGCAAGACCGTCGATCTCAACGAGATCGGTGCCTATGACTTTCACGCCGATTGGCGTCCGGATGCCTGTGGACAGCATATCGATGCGCGCCTTGATCGGCTGCGTCCAAGCGTTTGAAACTCCCGGGAATTGTAATGCCCGATCCATTTCAGCAGTGAGACTTTCGAGAGTCACCCCACTCCGCCACTCGTCTTTCGGTTTGAGGTTTATGACTGTCTCAAACATTTCTGATGGCGCAGGATCGGTGGCGGTCGAAGCACGCCCTGCCTTTCCGTAAACCGAAGCGACCTCCGGAAATGCGCGGATGATCTTGTCTTGTGTTTGTAGCAACTCGCCCGCCTTCGTGACCGAAATTCCGGGCAGCGTCGTCGGCATGTAAAGCAGCGTGCCTTCATTGAGGTTGGGCATGAACTCGGAGCCGAGTTGCCGCGCTGGCCAAACAGTCACAACCAAAACAGCGAGTGCAATCAGAATAACTAGTGCCTTCGCATTCATGACCCATTGGATCACTGGCCGATAAATCCAAATTAAAAAGCGATTGATTGGATTTTTGTGCTCCGGGACAATTCGGCCTCGCACGAAAACAACCATCAACGCGGGGACGAGCGTAATGGACAATAACGCTGCGGCCGCCATTGCAAACGTTTTGGTAAACGCAAGCGGGCTGAACAGCCGGCCCTCCTGTGACTCCAAAGTAAAAATCGGCATGAATGAAACAGTGATGATAAGCAGACTGAAAAAAAGCGCGGGGCCAACTTCGGTCGCCGCATCAATCAAAATGGACACTCGCGATTTTTCAGGCTCCGCGCGCTCCAAATGCTTATGAGCATTTTCGATCATCACAATTGCCGCATCGACCATCGCGCCAATCGCAATTGCAATGCCTCCGAGGCTCATGATGTTAGAGCCAAGACCGAGAAGCTTCATGGCACCGAAGGCCATCAGAACGCCGACAGGAAGCATCACGATTGCGACCAAGGCGCTTCGAAAATGTAAAAGGAACACGATACACACCAAGGCGACGACAGCGCTTTCCTCGAGCAGCGTGCGCTTCAGGGTCTCGATGGCCGCGTTGATTAAGCTGGAACGATCGTAGACGGGAACGATCTCGACTGACGAAGGCAGACTGCTAGCAATCTCAGCAAAGCGCTTTTTGACGTTCTGGATCACGTCTAGCGCATTGACGCCGAAACGCTGCAACACGATACCGCTGGCGGCCTCTCCCTCGCCGTTGAGTTCGGTAATGCCGCGACGCTCATCGGGACCGAGTTCGACCCGCGCAACGTCCTTCAGTAAAACCGGTGTGCCGTTGTTGGTCTTGAGGACGACATTACCGAGATCATTGATGCTTTTGAGATACCCCTTGCCGCGAATAACGTATTCAAATTCGGAAAGCTCGACGGTGCGGCCACCGACATCCGCGTTACTCGCGCGGATCGCATCGCGCATTTTCTGCATCGTAATGCCGAGGTCGCGCATTCGCTGCGAATCGAGAATGACGTTGTATTGCCGAACGAAACCGCCAACGCTCGCGACCTCAGCGACACCTTCGGCCTTTGCGAGCGCAAACTTCAGATTCCAATCTTGGATCGCTCGCGTGTCGGAGAGATTCAGTTCTTTTGACATCACCGCATACTGGTACACCCAACCAACGCCCGTCGCATCCGGCCCCATCGTCGGCGTCACAGCGGCTGGCAAGCGTTGCGCAGCACCATTCAAAAATTCGAGAACGCGGGAACGAGCCCAATAGATGTCGGTGCCATCTTCAAAAATCACATAGACAAACGAGACGCCAAAAAAGGAAAATCCGCGCACCACTTTTGAACGCGGTACGGTAAGCATCGCGGTGGTCAATGGATAGGTGACTTGATCTTCGATGACCTGCGGCGCTTGGCCGGGATATTCGGTGTAGACGATGACCTGCGTGTCGGAGAGGTCCGGGATCGCGTCCAGCGGCAAATGGACAAGAGCATAGATTCCAGCGGCGGCAGCAAAACCCGCTCCAAAGAAAATGAGCAGAAGATTGCGGGCAGACCAAGCTATTAGACGGGCGATCATTGCTGCGCTCCCGTGTCGGAAAATCCCTTAAGCGCGGCTTTCAGATTGCTTTCTGCATCGATCAGGAAATTGGCCGAAACAACTACCGGATCGCCCTCGCTGACACCCTCGCGAACCTCTACATAACCATCGCTGCGAGCGCCTAGCTTGACATCACGCGGCTCAAAACGGCCCTCACCTTTATCGATGAACACCGCCTGACGGCTTCCCGTGTCCATGACGGCGCTTTCGGGGATCGCAATGACAGGTTCGCTACTCCCGGTATTTATTTGAGCTTCAACGTACATATCCGGCAGCAGAGCAATGTCGGGATTTGGCAACTCAATCCGAACGCGCGCCGTGCGGGTCTCGCGGCTGACCTGCGGGTAAATCACATCGACTTTGCCGAGGAACTCTAGAGTTGCAAAACTGCGCGCTTTCAAAACGACCGGCTGGCCAACTGAGAGCAATCCGAGATCGCGTTCGGCCACATCGACAATCGCCCAAACCACCGACGCATCTGCAACGCGAAACAACACGTCGCCGGGCTGCGCCCTCATCCCCTCGACAGCCTTGCGCTCCAGCACGATGCCGTCGCGCGGGGCCGTCCATTCGATTGCAATTGGCGCAACTTTGTTTTTTTCCATAGCTATGATTGCTGCATCCGGAACATCCAAATTCATGAGCCGTTGACGAGACCCACGACCAAATGGCCCTTCGCCGCCAGTGACTTTTGAGGTCATGGTGGAAACATATTCGGCAGAAGCACGCGCGACTTCCGAACTGTAGATTTCCATCAAAGGCTGGCCCTTGCTGACCACGCTGCCGGTGGTGACATCTGCAACTTTTTGAACCCAACTTTCCGCGCGCATGGAAATGACGGAGATGCGCCGTTCGTCGAGTTGAATTGTGCCTGGCGCACGAATGACTGGCCGGATAACTCGTTTAGCGGCGGCTTCGGACTTCGCACCCGTTCGCTGAATTTTCCCCGGCGACAGTTTCACCGAACCATCGTCTGTATCATCGCCTTCGAAAACGGCGATGTAGTCCATGCCCATCGAATCCTTTTTGGGCATCGGCGACGTGTCCGGAAGCCCCATCGGATTGCGATAGTATTTTATCTTTCTTTCGGTGGAAGGCGACGTATCTGAGCTTCCCATCCCGCTCGAACTCGATACGGCTGCTTTGTCCGTCGAATTACTTCCGACGAAAAAAACAAGACCCGTTGCTGTCACAACGAGTGCCACGGCGGCAACGCCCCAACGGCTGGTCGTCTTAAGCGTCGCAAAAATGGCGCGCCATGATGGCATGGTCATTTTGAAATCCTCGTCACTGCTCTGCCGCAAAGCGGCGATCAACTTTCCGCGCAAAAGAACGCGCGTCAGCGTTCGGCTTTGTTAAGCCGAAAGAGCCAGAGACCGAGGTGGTTTTGGTGGCGGCGGATATACTCTGCTTTCCAATCTAGGATCGCTTGCAGGCGCGAGAGTTTTTATTTCCGCTAGCGGTGGCTGGACTGCTGAAACCGCCGGGGTAACTTGAAGCATCGATGCTACACACATCGCCATCAACGGGCATTGATCGCAACCGATGGGCGACGACTTGTCAGGACAACATGGCATATCGCCCTGCGCGACTTCCATTGACATAGACATGGTCGACCCCGCACGCGCAGCGAATGCCTGTGCGAATGGTGTCGAAACGAGGCTAGCAACGACGAGCGCTGCAAATACTCGTGAAATGAAATTTGACCGCTTCACACCGGAAGAATGGCACGGCTGGCGCGAAGTTGAAAGCAAGCGAACGGTCACAAATCCGACAACAATCACCCGATTCCCAAGCTCCGCGAGCAGCGTCCTTGTCTAGGCCGCGTTACGTGACAAAAAAGCTAGAACTCGCTTGATGGTTTCCGGATCAATATCGTCATCGGAGCCGAAACTGTTGCGATCTCGCAGATCGCCTATGATTTTTGCTTGGCGATGGCTGGGGACTTTGCCGTAACTCGTCAACGTGGTTGACACGTTCTCATGACCTAAATTCTGACTCCATGCAGCAAACGTTTCCGGAGTGGTGCAAAGTCGTTCTCCTAGCATAGCAATCGTATGCCGGAACGAGTGAGGATTGAAGTAGGGCAATCCAGCGCGGGTGAAGGCGTCGCGAAACACCTGCCGGACAGGAGCAGCGGACTTCCAATGCCTACGTTCCACGCCAGTTGCTTTGAATCCTCCATCACTTCCGAGAGTGATTTGTGTCGCCGGAAAAATGGGATCGGCGGGACCGAACAAAAGTGTTTCGTTCAAATGCGCAATCCATTCGGTCACAATCGCCTCAACATCCTCTCCGACCGGGAAGAACCATGAAGTGAATGTTTTGCGATTCTTGGTGCGAACTTCGCGAGCATCCTGAAAAATGGAACGCGCAGTAACGTCAACATGCTTGAGACTGAGAGATGAAATTGCGCTATCTCGGGCTCCGCTGAGCAACGTGAATGCGACGAGCGCACGATCTCGCTTTTCAAGCGTCGTTAAGTGAGGCATGGATGAAAGCACATGCCTAATTTGATCTATGGTAGGAACCGGGCGCTCACGACGGGCTGTTGCCACGCGACTATCATTCGCTGACGGATTGAAATATTCCGCGTCGCTAAAAGTGATGCGCCGATAACCCGGTCGTCCGGCCAACCATTCAAAAAAAGTTTTAAGGGCCATAAGGCGAGCATGAATGGTCGCCTTGGCGAGTGGCTTGCCAGTCGCAGGATTGGTTACTTCAAACAGTTTGCGCTTGAAAGCCCGCGCCTGCTCGAGGTGAAATGCTCTGAATGTTTTATGCCCCGTCGAAACCTCAAAGGCGGAAATGGCAGCCGCCACCTGATCCACCGACTTGGGAGACATCCGGCGTGCTTCTTCGAGGTAGGCGAAGTAAGCACGCTTAATTCTTTCATTTTCCGGGTGATGTTTTTGCATGGTTGCTGCGAACCTTTGGAAGTTATCAATTGAACTAGGCGAGCATTACTCGCCCATACGTTTGCCGACCTGCCTGACTGAAAGATCAAAAAGCCTTTTCAATTCGTCGAGCCGAGCCAACGAAACGGCTTTTCGCATCGGCCCACCGCACGCGATGCAGAAGGCTTCTAGATTTCCGATTTTCGCAGAACGAACATGCAGATCGGCCAAGTTGCCCAGAGCTTCACGCGGTTTTCGACATGTGAAACAGAAGCACTCTGACAATTGACAGATCGCCCGTTTTGCACGTCGTGCGATTAGGAAATCGACTAAGTCTGCTCCCATAATTAGATGGGGCTTGCGGTTGGTGATCGCTGGCAGACCAGCTTTCTTCATTCGACGAACGGTAAGTTTGGAGACGCCCAGCGCGCGGGCGGCTTCCTCCACTGTGTAGTTTCGGTGGCGCTTTATGCCGCGCACAGATTTGCCGCGCATCGCTACCGTTGGCCAACGGTCGGTTGTCTCGTAAGGGAATCGATATAGCGCTGCAACTCGCTCATCCGAACGAATGTGCGGCGGCCATTTCGGACAACAGCGAGCCGACCAGCAGCAATTTCTTGGTATGCTTTGGTAGTCCGCATCCCGGCCATGGTGACGGCCTCGCGGAGCGGGATAAGGCGATCAATTTGCATCTGGCACTCCTCCGTGAATACGCACGAAATCGCGCGGTCCTAGAAGGAATGATCGATACGGAGGGTGTTGCGCACGTTCTTATTGGCGCAACACCTATTTCTTGATCAACGGGAGCATATTTCCCTTTTCGTCATACCAACGAGAATACGGCGCGCACTCTTGATCAAATTCTTCCTTACTTTTGAACCAGCGCTTCACGGTACTAGGCTCGACGCCCATGATTTCGCCAATCTTGCGAAAAGAAGCCACTCTGCCCATTGCGATGAGTTGACCACCGATGTGCGCGGCATTTGACCGTTGTGTTTTGACGGAAAGCAATTGTTCAAAAGTTGATTTGCCAGGCATAAGCCGGTGGCGAATGAGAACGATCAAATCTCGGTTTAATTCGAGGGTGCCGTTCCAGCTCTCTGACTCAAGCATGCAGCAGATTAGCCAATCGATCATCTGATCTGGAATCGTTTTGCCCCGCCGACCAAGTTGGGTTTGGCCAGCTGCCTTTAGATTTTTTCTTTTGGCCAATGACGCGAGCAAATGCAGGCAAACTTTTGAAATGCAGTTTTGATCTGCATCCAAAATGCCGAGATAGTCTTCAACAGCGATACCTAACTTCTCGATTTCCTCCTGATTTTTGAAGGCGTGTTCAATGCCGCCAAAGAGAGCCACTTCAATCTGATTGTCAGGATACGAAGCCCGCAGTTCTAGATACTTCTCAATCGAAGGGTTGGCTTTGTATACTTTTGATAGCTGGTCGTTGTTCTTGCGCTCCCTGACCATAACTTTCGACCAACTCCTAGAGCACAATCACCGCTTTTTGTTTCCGAAGCGTTACAATGTTTCCGTGCGTTTTAGGCTCGCAATAAGAGGCCCACGCATCCATCAATTTGCGGCGCTTCTCGAGTGCGTCGCTCCGCCGATAGGCTTGTTCTGTCTTGTCGCCAATAACGTGAGAAAGCGCCGTCTCGGCTACCTCGCGCGGAAAGCTCGATACGTTTCCGGCCCAATCCCTGAAGCTTGAACGGAAACCATGCACGGTGGCGTTCTCAATTTTCAAACGGCGTAAAAGCATGTGCATCGCCATATTCGAGAGTGGCGCATCTGCCGATTGACTTCCGAAAACGAATTGGCCGGATTTAATTTTTTCAAGGTGGCGTAAAATTGCAACCGCACGACCCGACAACGCAACGCGATGCTCGCGTCCGGCTTTCATGCGTTTCGCGGGAATAGTCCAAGTTTTCTTTTCCAGATCGATTTCGTTCCAAACTGCGCCAAGTACCTCTCCCGAGCGCGCAGCCGTCAGGATACAAAACTCCAAAGCGAATGCCGCCGTCGCCGTCCGCTTCCGCAGATCGGCAATGAACTCTGGAACCTGCTCGTATGGCATAGCCGAATGGTGGCCGCGCGTGAGTTTCGAGGGCTTGGAGAGCAAATGATCCAAATGGCCCCGCCACCGCGCTGGATTTTCCCCAGCACGGAAACCTTTGGCCTTTGCCGCATCCAAGACCTTCTCGATCCTTCCGCGGCGCAATCGGGAGGCGGTTTCCGGTTTATCCAGCCAGATTGGTTTCAGGACCGACAGAATGTCGTCGGTGGACACCGTATCGACGGCTTTTGACTGCAACGATGCGGCGTAAGTTTCCAGCGTCATTTTCCATTGCGCCTTGTGCTTCTCATTCCTGAAGCCAGCCGATAGCGATTCCAACACACCGACCGCGACCTCACCAAAGGTCGGCAGCACACTCCCCCGCTCCCGCGTCTCAATGGGGTTTAGACCGCGCTGTAACGTCCGGTGAGCGGCGGCGGCTCTGTCACGGGCATCGGCAAGCGAAACCGTACTGGCGCTTCCTAGGCCCATTTCCTTGGCCTTGCCCCGCCAAGTAAACCGGAGCACCCATTTGCGAGACCCGGATTGCGAAACTACGAGGTAAAGGTTGCGACCATCGCTATATTTCCCCGGCTTGGCCGTTTCGACTTTGCGCGCTGTAAGGCTATCGGCCATCGAAAATCTCCCAGTCCCCAACTCGGTCCCCAAATTTAGCACGGCTTGAGGTGAACGGAAACGAACGACAGCGGCGACCAATAAAAGAAATGCCACTAATCTCGGGAGCTTCTAAGCGCACCTGCGAACGATAGCGAACGTCGATAAACGCCAGTTGAGCGGACTCCGTCTCCGCCACTCTGATAAAGACTCTTGAGGTGCGATACGCACTTTCAAAAGCAGCGCAGAGCCAGCCGAGCCAACAAGCTTAGTGCAGCGTCATCCAGGCGCGCGCTTCGCGCTGGGCCATCGCGATTTCGACGCCGGTCATCTGCGCGGCGATCTCACGGCGCAGCGCGATCGCATCGGCGCGGCCCTTGAGGGCTGCGAGATTGAACCATTTATGCGCGGCGACGAGATCGACGACGCCGTCGCGGCCCGTCGAGAAGATCATGCCGAGGTCGAACAGCACGTCGCCGTTCGCCGCATGCTCAACCGGCATCGCAGTTGAAGTATCGATATGGCTCTGAAACATCCTGGTCCCCTGACACCGCGAGCGAGCGCGGCCCCTGTCCGAATTCCGTTCGACGCATTCTGTTTTGATACGCGCATTCGCAAAGACATTTGCGGCCTTGCGAATGCGCGCCCCGCCGTTTCCCGGCTTGTTGGCCTCATATGATCCGTAAAATTTGAAGGGCAGTTTAAATATCGCGATGAATCGAATCTGAACGGCGCGGCATCCCTGCCCGTTCGATGATTCAAGAAAGTCCCGATTTACAGGCACTTCTGTGCAATCGTAAAAATGGATTCACCGTGCTCTTTGACGGCGCAATAACCACTGCTTGCGAGTGCGTGCGGGAATTTAGATGAGGAATTGGAATTGAGCCGGTGAAACATCAACTCGGCCCGCAAGACGGATCGATAACGACCTCTGTCCTCAGATAAACGAGGGCGTCGGTGAACACGTCAGGGTCGAGATTCCAAAAAAGCAGTTCGCGTGAGCGAACCGATCGAATGAAACTGCGGGCTGAAACTGCCGCAACGACGAAGAACCTGTAGCTCTTCTGCCAATTCGCAACCGCAAGACGTTGGCCATCTCAAGATTGCGCGTTGACCGTCTCGTCTGATGTCTCGCCGACACCCTCTGTCGTCGACCTGAGCCGTCTTTCAAATTCGTTCTTGCGAACGATTCAACCGGACGGCCGGTGTGACGATGCCGGCGCGGGGCGCCGGCAGCCGGTCAAGCCGAAGTTACTTCTTCTTGACGCGACGGGTCTTGCGGGCAGTCTTCTTCACTGCCGACTTTGCCTTCTTCTTTGCCTTCTTAGCTTTCTTGGCCATGTTGCCCTCCAAAGTTAGTGAGATGGCTAGTCGCTAGCGTGCGTTCGGGAATCGAAAGCACTGCATTCCGATTACACCAACGCGTTCAAAAAGACATCTTGGCGCTTAAGGAAGTGTTTACGTGAAAAGCATCGCGCGCTTCATGCACACGCGTGTCATGCGATGCGTCGCATGTGTGGCGCATCATCGCGCGAACGATGATAAACGCCGGACGTTTTTTGCAGAATGCAAGAAAACCGCGCGCGCCAGCGGTTTTCTTCACGCGCATGAATGAAAACACAATGCAATTCAATGCGAGCGCGAATCGTTCGGCGTGCTCAAAAACGTGTTTTGCGGACTCTGAGTCGCAAAATTTGGCAACGAAAAAATTTTCGCGCAGTTTTCGTTTTTCGAGGAACGGCGTGTGGAGAGCGAAAATTTTTCGCTCAGACGCAACGGTGCGATTCGCTTTTTCGATTCCCGTTCTCGATACGCCGTCGCCGCGCGCGATCGCGCACCGCGCATTCATCATCGAGTCGGAAATGAGGAGTGCGGCACGCCAGGCGAGCGCGATCAGAGACCGAGCTTGGCTTTGAGAATCTCGTTGACGGCCTGCGGATTGGTCTTGCCGCCGGACGCTTTCATCACCTGACCGACGAACCACTGGATCGCGGCAGGCTTTTCCTTCACCTGCGCGACCTTGTCGGGGTTGGCCGCGATGATGTCGTCCACCATCTTCTCGATGGCGCCGGTGTCCGTGACCTGCTTCATGCCGAGGCTTTCAACCAAAGCCTTCGGATCGCCGCCCTTGGTCCAGACAATTTCAAACAGATCCTTGGCGATCTTGCCCGAGATCGTGTTCGCGCCGATCAGATCGACGATGGATGCGATCTGCGCCGCCGACACTGGCGAAGCTGCAATCTCCTGCCCTTCCTTGTTGAGGCGGCCGAACAGCTCGTTGATGACCCAGTTGGCGGCCATCTTGCCGTCGCGCTTCTTGTCATCGAGCTTTGCCAGCACGGCCTCGAAGAAATCCGCGCTTTCGCGCTCGCTGACCAGCACGCTTGCGTCGTAGGGCGACAGGCCGAGATCGGCGACAAATCGCGCGCGCTTCTCGTCCGGCAATTCCGGCAGCTTCGCCTTCAGTCCATCTACATAGCTTTGCGTGAATTCCAGCGGCAGCAAATCGGGGTCCGGGAAATAGCGATAATCATGCGCTTCTTCCTTGGAGCGCATCGAGCGTGTCTCGCCCTTGTTCGGGTCGTAGAGACGGGTTTCCTGATCGATCGTGCCGCCGTCCTCGATGATGTCGATCTGCCGGCGCGCTTCGTATTTGATCGCATCGCCGATGAAGCGAATCGAGTTCATGTTCTTGATTTCGCAGCGCGTACCGAGACCCTCGCCGGGCTTGCGAACGGACACGTTGACGTCGGCGCGCAGATTGCCCTTCTCCATGTCGCCGTCGCAGGTTCCGAGATAGCGCAGAATGGTCCGCAGCTTCGAGACATAGCCCTGCGCCTCTTCCGGCGAGCGGATGTCGGGCTTGGAAACGATTTCCATCAGTGCCACGCCGGAGCGATTGAGATCGACGAAGGACATCGACGGATGCTGGTCGTGCAGCAATTTGCCCGCGTCCTGCTCCAGATGCAACCGCTCGATGCCGACTTTGGTGCTTTCGCCGTTGGCGAGTTCGACGACAACCTCGCCCTCGCCGACGATCGGCGATTTGAACTGGCTGATCTGATAGCCCTGCGGCAGATCGGGGTAGAAATAATTCTTGCGGTCGAACACCGAACGCAGATTGATCTTAGCGTTCAATCCCAGCCCCGTGCGCACCGCCTGCGCGACACATTCCTCGTTGATGACCGGCAGCATGCCCGGCATCGCCGAATCCACCAGCGACACATGCTCGTTCGGACCCGCGCCGAAGCCGGTCGAGGCGCCGGAAAACAGCTTGGCCTGCGATGTGACCTGCGCGTGGACTTCGAGCCCGATCACGACTTCCCAGTCGCCGGTCGAGCCTTTCATCAATTTCGAGGATTTGGCGGGAGCATTCATGGCGCGGCTTTTACCTTGGTTCCAAAGTCGAGAAAACCCCTCACCAGGCTCCGCCAATCCCCGTCATTTATGCTAGAGCGGCGCGACCGAAACGCCCATCTGCCGGGATTTTCTGCAATGACCGAGTTTTCCCTGCGCATGTCCGACGGCACGCACATCGTGCTGCCGCCGTCGCTCGGCGCGATCACGACCTATGTTCTGCTCGAGCAGGAGCAGTGGTTCGAGAAGGAGACGCAGTTTCTGGCGCGCTGGCTCAAGCGCGGCATGAATGTGATCGACATCGGTGCCAATCTCGGCGTCTACAGCCTGCCCGCCGCGCGGATGGCCGGACCCACGGGACAGGTTTACG
>BFBZ01000881.1_pt1 | contig 23197 bp, 14 predicted proteins | sample 1888401 | NCBI WGS metagenome assembly BFBZ01 (sample SAMD00112614, study PRJDB3348) | symbiont metagenome | host: Chara braunii
CGCCGATGTCGAGGATGCCGAGGGCGCCTTCGGCGGTGCCAAGCCCAGGGGGCTGCTGCGGGTCGACGTTCACGGCACCCTGGCGCGCCATTTCGTGCTGCCGCGCCTGCCGGCTTTCCTCGATGAATATCCCGGGATCGAGCTGTTCTTGAGCGAAGGCGACCGGCTGGTCGATCTCGTTCGCGAGGGTATCGATTGCGTGCTGCGCGTCGGCGATCTCAAGGACAGCGACATGATCGCGCGCCGCGTCGGGCTGCTCGACGAGATCACCTGCGCGGCGCCGGCCTATATCACCCGTTTCGGCCTGCCCGAGAGCCCGGCGGATTTGCAGGGACACCGCATGATCGGCTTCCGCTCTTCGGCCACAGGGCAACTGATGCCGCTGGAATTCGCCGTCGAGGGCATCCTGCGCCACGTCGCCCTGCCGGCCACCGTCTCGGTCAACGGCGCCGAGACCTTCGTCGCCGCCGCTCGTCTTGGTCTCGGGCTGATCCAGGTGCCACGCTATCACGTGGCGGGCGACCTCGCTCAGGGCACGCTGGTCGCCGTGCTGACCGACACGCCGCCGTCACCGACGCCGGTCTCGCTGCTCTATCCGCGCGATCGCCAGCTCTCGCCGCGCGTGCGGGTGTTCATCGATTGGCTTGCCCGCGCGTTTGGCGAGAGCCAGGGCTGAAGTCGCCTTGGACCGTGGCGCAGCGGCACCTCACCGCGCCATCGGAGCGGCAAAGCCCGCGCCGGAGCCTGTCCGGCGCGCGCGGCGAGGGGGCGTCGGGTGTCAGGCCGGCAGCTCGCTCAAGAGCTTGCGGTATTCCTTCTCGCTGAAGGTCTTCAGCGTCGTGCTGCGCACATTGCCGCGTGTACCGGTGGCGAGCACGAATTTCGCAAGAGCCTCGTCGCTTGGGGCCTCCAGCTGGATCATCACGTCATAGGTCCCGAGGCACAGGCGCAGGTCGGTGAATTCGATGCCGAGACTGCCGGCGAGGTCGCGGGCCGCATCGATGCGCTTCGCGCCGTCTCGAATGGTTCGAATGCCTTGGTCGGTGAAGTTGAGGAGGATGCAATAGGACGGCATGACTGACCTCCTGGGTTGTGGTGCAGTCTTCCTGAGCCGACGCCCGTCATGCCCTTGCGCTCGCCGGCGGGCGCCGTCAGCGCGGCGACGCTACGCCCATCGCACCGTCGCGACGAGTTATCATTGATCGTCCCTCGGCTGGCCGAGCGGGGCTTGGTCATGGCGATCCAGCCGGGCTTTTCAGCCGCTGTTGCGCAGGCCCGCCGAGATGCCGTTGATGGTCAGCTGGATACCCGACAGCACCGCGTCGTCGCCGGTGCCGCCGGCGCGATGCTGTTTCAGCAGCTCGACCTGCACGTGGTTCAGGGGGTCGAGATAGGGAAAGCGGTTGCGGATCGAGCGATCGAGCAGCGGATTGGCTTCGAGAAGCTGGCTCTGGCCCATGATCGCAAGCAGCACCTCGACAGCGTCATGCCATTCCGTGCTGATCCGCCCGAAAATGGCCTGGCGCAGCGCCGTGTCGGGCACCAGCTCGGCATAACGCGAGGCGATCGCGATGCTGCTCTTGGCCAGCACCATGTCCATGTTCGACAGGAGGGTGCGGAAGAACGGCCAGTCGCGATACATCGCCTGCAGGGTGGCAAGGCCATCGTCGGGCCGGGTCGCGAGCCAGGCCTTGACCGCCGTGCCGAAGCCGTACCAGCCGGGCAGCATCAGGCGGCATTGCGCCCAGCTGAACACCCAGGGAATGGCTCTGAGGTCCTCGATCCGCCGGGTCTTTTTGCGCGAGGCCGGGCGGCTGCCGATGTTCAGCGTGGCGATCTCGGTGATGACGGTCGATTCCCAGAAATAATCGACGAAGCCGGGCGTCTCGTAGACCAGCCCGCGATAGGCGTCATAGGCGGTGGCCGAAAGCGCCTCCATGACGACGAGATAGTCTTCGCGGTGGGTGCTCTCGGGCGGTTCCAGCAGGCTGGCTTCCAGGGTCGCGGCGGCCAGGATCTCCAGGTTGCGCCGGCCGACCTCGGCGTTGGAATATTTGCTGGCGATGATCTCGCCCTGCTCGGTGGTTCGGATCTGGCCCGTCACGGCGCCGGCAGGCTGGGCCAGGATGGCGTCATAGCTCGGCCCGCCGCCGCGCCCGACCGAGCCGCCCCGGCCGTGAAACAGTCTGAGCTTGACACCGTGGCGGCGGAACACCTGGATCAATTCGATCTCGGCCTTGTAGAGCTCCCAGCCCGAGGTCACGAAGCCACCATCCTTGTTGCTGTCGGAATAGCCGAGCATGACCTCCTGCACGCCATCCTGCTCGATCAGGCGACGGTAGGCCGGCAGCGCGAACAAGCGGTCCATGACGACGGCGCAGCCACGCAGATCCTTGATGGTTTCGAACAGCGGGATGAGTTGCACGGCGGCCGGTCCGGTTGGCCGGATCAGGCCGACCTCCTTCAGGATCAACGCGAGTTCGAGCAGATCCGAGACCGTTTCGCCCTTGGAGATGATGCAGTTGCGGATGGCGGCGGGGCCATAGACCGCATGGATCTCGGCGGCCGCGCGGAACACCTGCAGTTCCGATGTCGTCTCCTCCGAATAGGCCAGGAACGGCGAGGCGAGTGGCCGGGGCTTGGCGAGCTCGTCGGCGAGCAGCGCGACGCGGCCGTCTTCGTCGCGTTCCAGATAGCGTGTGCCAGGCATGGCCGCTTCCAGCAGGTCGGCGACGGTGCGCTCGTGAACATCGGAATTCTGCCGGAGGTCCAGCGTCGCGAGATGGAAACCGAAACACGCGACCGCGCGCCTGAGGATGCGCAGGCGCCCGCGCGCGACGACCCGCGAGCCGTTTCCGGCGAGCGACCGGTGGATGATGTCGAGTTCGGCCTGAAACTCGGCGACATTCGAATAGCCCGGCATCGACCCGACCGGCTGGAGCGGGGCCTCGAAACCGACGAGATTGCGGGCGGTCGCGGCGAGGCGCGCATAGATGCCCGAGATCGCCAGGCGATAGGGCTCGTCGCGCCGGTGCGGCGAGGGGTCGGGCGAACGCTCGGCGAGATCCTTGAGCTCCTGCGACGTCTGGATGACCCGGTTCGACAGCGACAGCTCGCCGCCGAGCGCATGCAACTCGCCCAGATAGAAGCGCAGCGCGCGGGTGCTCTGGACCCGCATGGTCTCTTGCAGCACTGCGGCGGTGACGAAAGGATTGCCGTCGCGGTCGCCGCCGATCCAACTGCCGATCCTGAGAAACGAAGCGAGTTCGACGCCGCCGCAGGCCGGGTCGAGCGCCGCCAGCCGGTCCTCCAGCCCGCAATAGAGCCGCGGCAATTCGCGCAGGAACGTATAGTCGTAATAAGACAGGCCGTTCAGCACCTCGTCGAGCACGGTCAGCTTGGTTTCGCGCAGCAGGCTGGTCTGCCACAGCGTCAGCACCGCCCGCTGCAGTTTCTCATCTGATGCCTCGCGCTCCTCCGGCGTCAGCGTGACCCGCTCGCGCTCGTCGAACAGCGCTGCGATCTCCATTTCCCGGTCGAGCGTGCTTTTGCGCCGGACCTCGGTCGGATGCGCCGTCAGCACCGGGCTGACCAGCGCGCTGTCGAAAAAAGCCTTCAGCTCCGGCACCCCGATGGCGGCGGCGCGTGTCCTTTCGATGGCATTGGCCAGCGTGCCCGCGCGCGGCGGCGATCCGCGCAGGCTATGGGCGCGGGTGCGCCGGATATGATGTTCGTCCTCGGCAATATTGGCCAGGTGCGAGAAATAGCTGAAGGCCCGGACGATCAGCAGCGTCTCGTTGGCGGTGAGATCGCCGAGGATCGCTTCCAGCTCGCGCCTGGCGCCTTCGTCATTGTCGCGGTGGAAGCGGATCGATGTCTGGCGGATGCGTTCGACGATATCGAACACCGCCTCGCCCTCCTGCTCGCGCACGGTATCGCCGAGAATGCGGCCGAGCAGGCGGATATCGTCGCGCAGCGGCAGGTCCTTGGCGGCGGGCGCTTCGCTCTGGGCTGCGTGTCGGTCGATGGCGGCGCCTTGTGACATGATCGTGCTGCTCCCGGAAAACAGAACTGCCGGCCGCCGTCGTCCCGGAGAATCCGGCGTGCCCGCACATGGTTTAGCGTGTTGCAGTGCATTTGGCTCGCGATCCCTCCATGGCCGGTAGCGAGCGGCGAATAGCGCGTTGCGCGCGCGGCATGAAGCGAAGGGCTTTCCGCAAACCCTCCCCAGAACAGGGCGCTTCGGCTGCGTCTTCTTGTCAATTGCGCAGGCGTTCAGCCAGGACCGACAAGGCTCGCTCCAACTGCGGATCCGCGCCATCGGCATAGCGGCGGTCGAAGACGACCTCGATGTCCGGTGCGACCCCGACGCCCTCCAGGCGCACGCCGTCGACGCGCACGTCCATGACGGCGGCGAGCAGCAGGCTGTCATCGGCCAGCACATAAGCACGTCCGGCGAGCAGGGCCCCCGCGGTGCGTGTGCCGACCAGTGGCACCCCGGCCTTCTTCAAGGCAAAGGCCAGGATTTCCATGCCCGAGCGCGCGCCGGCATCGATCAGGCCGACGACCGGCTTCTGCCAGCGCATATTGGCGGTGACGACCCGGCCGTCTCGCCCGACCAGCTGCATCGTCGGTGAGCGGCCGACGAACATCTCGGCGGCATCGGGCGGTGCCCCGCCCCAGCGGCCGCGCATGTCCAGAACAAGCCCGTCGGCGTCCTTCAGCGTGGTGGTCAGAAGCTCGGTCAGCAGGCGATGGACGCCCGGCACCGCATAGGTCCAGATGCGGACATAGCCGAGGTGCCTGCCGTCGCGTTCGACGAGGCGGGCGCTGTTGCGGATCGCGCCGCGCAGCATGGCGGCGGGCCGGATGGCGACCACCGGGACGGCAATCGTCAGCGGCTGGCCTTGCGCTGTCCGGCGTAGCTGGACCCCGACGAACTGGTCGACGCGCGGCCTGAACGAGGCAATCTCGTGGAATGGCTGGCCATCCACCCCGAGGATCTCGTCGCCGGTCCTGATGCCGGCCTTGTCGGCGGGCGAGCCGTCATAGACATAGGCCACGAAGGTTCGGCCCTCGATCTGGCGCGGGATCATGCCGATGCCGGGATAAGTGATGATGCCGTCGGGCGGGAAGATCGCCTTGGCCCGGTCGCCGACGCCGGCCGAGGCATAGGCATCCATCACCTCGTAATAATCGATCTGGTCCGGCGTATAGCGCCCGGTATGCGAGGCGCCGAGCGCGGCAAGCCCTGTCCTCACCCAATCCAGTCCGGTTCCGGCCGTGCTCTCCACCGCTTCGAAGGCGGCCAGCCGCCGCGGGTCGTAGAAGACCCGACGGATGGTGTCGCCGATCTGGCGGGAGACGCTGGCGGCATCGGCTGGGGCCGGTTCGCTCCGCGCGCCGGCGAGACCCAGGCCGAACATGACCGTCGTGACGACGACCCCGACGGACAGCTTCATGGCGAGCACCTTGCCGCTGGAAGTGGCTTCGCGCCCGGGGTAGCCGCGGGCACGGCCCTCGATCCCGGGGCTGCACGGACATGTCTTCGCGCGATCCAGATAGCGAGGCCTTTGCGACGTTTTCGCGGCCTTCAGGCGCTGAAGCCCGATGCCTCTTTTGGCCCGCGCCTTACTCGCCCGGGGGAAGCTGCCTGTGGGTGCCGGTCGATCCAGGCTCATCGAGGGCATCGGTGCCGGTCGACTGGGCCCTGCCGGTCATCACCGCCATGGTCGCCGAATCGAAGAAGCACAGAATTTTCTGAATCAGGCCGCCGCGAAACTGGATGAGATCACAGCGTTCACTCTCGACCACGCGGCCGGTCCGGATCAGCTCCAGGGAACTGTGCCAATGCACGGCGGCGTCATCGCCATCGACGAGCACCTTCTCGATGACGAATTCACGGACCCTGAAATCGCGGTGAAACTGAGCCAGCACACCCCGAAGGCCCGGAATGCCCAGGCGAAGTCCCGAGTGAGGATTGAGCACGGGATTGCCGACCAGCGTGAACTCGCCGTCGTCGGCAAACATCGCGATGAGCATGTCGACATCGGCCCGCGCCCAGGCCGAATAGGCGACCCTCAACTTCTGGGCCCGCGTCAGTTCATCGGTCACAAGGCGAAGCACCATGCATGCAATCCATTGATCAAGAAACCACAAACTGACACGAGAAGCGGTCGAGCGGAAAGAGATCAGCCGATGGGACCGATTGGATTGGCCGCGAGCGACTGAAACGTCGCGGCGTTTTTCGCAGGCCTTACCGCGTCCAACGGCACCGGTCGTCGAGGCGGAGACATCGGACGCGCCCCCACACCAGCTTCTGAGCAACCAGACGATCGAGCCGGCGAGATCCGGCGCCCAGGGGCTGACGGCGAGTTTCGACGCCGTTGCAGATCGCGGTCGCCGCCGATTTCCACGAGAGGACCGCGGGTCGCCGAGACGATTTGGCCGCATCGAGGTCCGGATCTAGATCTCGATCTCGGTGCCGTATTCCACCACCTGTTTGGTCGGTACCCCGAAAAAGGCGGCGGAGCGTTCGGCGTTGCGCTGCAGGAAGGCGAAGACCGTTTCCCGCCAGACCGCCATGCCCTCCACTTCGGTGCTCGGAATGATCGTCTCGCGGCCGATGTAATAAGTGATCGCGGCGAGATCGATGCCGGGCAGCTTGCCCTGGTCGCAGGCAAGCTGCAGGCCGCCGGCAATGGTCGGATATTGCATGAAGCCGAAGCGCAGGATCACCCGGGTGATGCCCTCATGGATTTCGATCACCTCGGCGCGGTTCTCGTCGGCGATGCGCGGCGCCTCCTCGATGACCACGGTGACCAGCAGAACGCGCTGGTGCAGCACGTGGTTGTGCTTGACGAACTGGGTCAGCGCCAGCGGCACGCCATTGGGCGCCGAGGCGAGGAACACCGCGATGCCGTCGAGCCGGGCATTGCAGGTGCTCACCGCGGTTTCGATCAGTTCCTCTTCAGGCTGACGCAGTTTGCGCCGGGCATTTTCGACCAGCTTGACGCCGCTGCGCCAGGTCAGCATCAGGAAGGCGACCGCGCCGGCGAGCAGCAGCGGAAACCAGCCGCCTTCGAACAGCTTGGTCGAATTGGCGGCGAAGAAGACGCAGTCGATGACGAAGAAGAAGCCGTTGACCGCGATGACGATGACCGGCGGATAGCCCCATTGCAGCGCGACCAGCGCGGCCAGCAGCGTGGTGATCGCCATCAACAGCGACACCGCGATGCCATAGGCGCCGGCCAGCGCATCCGACGTGCCGAAGCCGATGACGGCGCCCAGCGTTGCCGCCGCCAGCAGCCAGTTGACCAGCGGCACATAGATCTGGCCGATCTCGTGGCTGGCGGTGTGGGCGATATGCATGCGCGGCAGGAAGCCGAGCTGGATCGCCTGCTGGGTGAGCGAAAACACCCCCGATATGATCGCCTGCGAGGCGATCACGGTGGCAACCGTCGCCAATGCGATCAGCGGGTAATGCGCCCAGTCGGGGGCGAGCTGGTAGAACGGGTTGTCGATCGCGCTGGCATCGGTGATCAGCAGCGCGGCCTGGCCGAAATAGTTCAGCACGAGGGCCGGCAGGGCGACGCCGAACCAGGCGAGCCGGATCGGCAGTCGGCCGAAATGGCCCATGTCGGCATACATGGCCTCGCCGCCGGTGACCGCCAGGAAGGCGGCGCCGAGAATGGCGAAGCTGACATGGAAATTCTGGTGGATCAGGAAGTTGAGGGCGTGATGCGGGCTCAGCGCGGCCAGCACCGCCGGTGCCTGGACGATGCCATGGATGCCGAGCAGCGCGATGACCACGAACCAGCCGAGCATGACCGGACCGAAGATCCGCCCGATGAAACCGGCGCCCTTGCGCTGAATGGCAAACAATCCGATCAGGATGATGACGGTGAGCGGCACGACGGCATGGGTGAGCGCCGGCGCATCGACCTTCAGGCCTTCGAGGGCGCTGAGCACGGAAATTGCCGGCGTGATCGCGCCGTCGCCATAGAGCAGTGCTGCGCCGATCAGCCCGACCACCAGGAGATGCGCCCGCCAGGTTCCGGGCTGGGCGTTGCGGGCCGAAAGCAGGGCCAGCATGGCGACGATGCCACCTTCACCGCGATTGTCGGCGCGCAGGATCAGCAACGCGTATTTCATCGAGATGATGAGGATCAGCGCCCAGAGGATGAGCGAGACGACGCCGAGGATCGCATCCTGGGTCAGCGCACCGCCGCGCGTCGCGGCCTTGGCTGCCTCCTTCAGCGCATAGAGCGGGCTGGTGCCGATGTCGCCATAGACGACCCCGAGGGCGCCGAGCGTGGCGGCGAGTGGCAGGGTTCCCGATGGTTTCGATGCTCCGGCATGAATGACAGTCATTGTCCACCAGATCCGGCCGCAAGACCCGCAGTCTGGAACCCGTCGCGACAAATAGCTAGGGGGTCCGGATTTGACGGGACGCGCCGCGCAGCCTGCGTTTTCGGATGAGCTCAAAACCGGTCCGCGACAGCATTGGCGGCGGAGGGGGCGAAGGAAAATGCCATATCCAATGGATATGATTTTGGGTATTTCGATATATTGGATCGGCTTGCGGAAACCGCCTATCTTTGCCGCGATACGAGGTTCGACAAGACATCGCTGGAGACAGGTCGATGACCGAGACGATCGAAGCCCTGATCCTCGATCTCCTCGAATGGGTGGCGAGCGAGGAGCGCAGCTACGCCGAGGTCATGGAGGCCTGGCGCACCTCGTGCCCGCGGCTGCCGGTGTGGGAGGACGCGATCGAGCGCGGGTTGATCACGCGGCGGCAGGCCGGCGGCCGGGCGCTCGTCGCGATCACGCAATCGGGTCTCGCGCTGCTCGCGCGGTCGCGGCAATCTCCTGGCCCTGCGATATCAGGGACAGCGCGGCCGGCATGAAGATCTCGATCCTCGACGACTATCACGACACGCTGCGCACGCTTGCCTGCTTCGACAGGCTCAGGGGCCATGAGGTCGAGATCTGGAACGATCATGTCCAGGATACCGACCAACTGGCCGAGCGCCTGAGGGATACCGAGGCGCTGGTGCTGATCCGCGAACGAACTGCGATCCGGGCGCCGCTGCTCGAGCGGCTGGGCAAGCTCCGGCTGATCAGCCAGCGCAGCGTCTATCCCCATATCGACATCGACGCCTGCACCCGTCTCGGCATCATCGTCTCGTCGAACATGCATGCCGGATCGCCGTCCTATGCCACCGCCGAGCTGACCTGGGGCCTGATCCTGGCGGCGATGCGCCAGATCCCGCAGCAGGTCGCGTCGCTGAAAGCCGGCCATTGGCAAAGCGGTGTCGGCGGCGGCCTGCGCGGCAAGACGCTCGGCATTTTCGGTTATGGCCGCATCGGCGCGGTCGTCGCTGGCTACGGCAAGGCCTTCGGTATGAAGGTGCTGGTGTGGGCGCGCGAAGGCTCGCTCGCCCGCGCCGAGGCGGACGGCTATGTCGCGGCGCCGAGCAAGGCGGCCTTCTTCGCCGAAAGCGACGTCGTTTCATTGCACATGCGGCTGGTCGACGCGACGCGCGGCATCGTTACGGCCGGCGACCTCGCGGCGATGAAGCCGACGGCGCTGATCGTCAACACCAGCCGCGCGCCGCTGATCGCGCCCGGCGCGCTGGTTGAGGCGCTGCGCGCGGGACGACCCGGCATGGCGGCGGTCGACGTGTTCGAACAGGAGCCGGTCAGCGACGTCGACCATCCCTTGCTCGGCATGGCCAATGTCGTCGCGACCCCGCATATCGGCTACGTCGCCCGCGAGGAATACGAGATCCAGTTCGCCGACATCTTCGACCAGATCGTTGCCTATGGCGCGGGCAAGCCGATCAATGTGGTCAATCCCGACGCGGTTCGAGATTCGTGAGCCGGCGCGGGCGCCGGCCCCGGGCTCCGCCGACTTGTCAGCGTCGCTCGTTGAGCATGGTGAAACCGCGCTGATGCCAGACCGGATAGGCCGGCGACACGACGCTTGCTTCGTCGAGGGTCGCTTCCTGCTCGGGCGTCAGGCTCCAGCCGATCGCACCGATATTCTGCACGAGCTGCTCCTCGTTGCGCGCGCCGATGATGACGCTGGAAATGGTCGGCTTGCGCAGCAGCCAGTTGAGCGCGACCTGAGGAATGGTCTTGCCGCAATCTCTCGCCACCGCGTCGAGCGCGTCGACGATCTTGAACAGCCGCTCTTCCTCGAAACGCGGGCCGGTGCCGGCGATGTCATGGGCCCGGGTGCCGGGCACCGCCGGCTGGCCGCGCCGGATCTTGCCGGTGAGCTTGCCCCAGCCGAGCGGGCTCCAGACCACCGCGCCGACGCCCTGGTCGCGGCCGAGCGGCATCAGCTCCCATTCGTAGTCGCGGTTGAGCAGCGAATAATAAGCCTGATGGGCGACGTATCGGGGATAGCCGTAGCGGTCGGCCGAGGCCAGCGACTTCATCAGGTGCCAGCCGGAGAAATTCGAACAGCCGACATAGCGGACCTTGCCGGCGCGGACGAACTGGTCGAGCGTCGCCAATGTCTCTTCCACCGGCGTGTTGTAATCCTGGCCGTGCAGTTGCAGGAGATCGATATGATCGGTGCCGAGCCGCTGTAACGCCTTGTCCACCGCCTCGATCAGATGCTGGCGCGACGAGCCGAAATCATTGGGCCCGTCGCCGGTCGGAAATGTCGCCTTGGTCGAGATCAACAGCCGCTGGCGCTTGCCCCTGATTGCCTCGCCGAGGATCTGTTCGGCGAGCCCGCCCGAATAGACGTCGGCGCTGTCGAACATCGACACGCCATGGTCGAGGCAGATATCGACCAGTCGCGCGGCGCCGGCCGCATCGGTCGAGCCCCAGGCCCTGAAGAAGTCGTTGCCGCCGCCGAAGGTTCCGGTGCCGAATGAGAGGGCCGGCACGCGCAGGCCCGAATGGCCGAGACGCCGATAATCCATGGCGGTTTCTCCTGTGTTGAGCGGCTGCAGGGGCGCCGCACCGACCGCGCGTCCGCCGGGTTTCTGGCCGTTGTTGAAAGGCGGTCACGCGAACTGCTCGAAAGACCATCACGCCGGGGCCTGGTTCGCAACGACCGTGGAGAGAGCAACTGCCTTGCCGGTACCGCATCCGGCCACCGCGCCGATGGGGGCGGGACAAACAACGTCTCTTTTTTGGCACTTGGTGTTGAAATGCGGCTTCAGGCAGCATGCGCCAGCTGCGATTGCGCTGAATGAGAAGACAGGCCGACGCATGAGGCAGCAAAAACGCCCCAGAATCCGAGTCCCGCCGCCAATGGCCGGCGACCGGATCTCGCGCGGGGCAGGGCATGAATTTCGAGACCGGGCGGCGCAAGGCCGTCCTTGCAGCCGCACAAGTGCGTGGCGCGTCGGCGTTGCGGGCCACCCTGCTGGCATCATCCATGCTGATCGGGCTGGCCGCACCGGCCTTCGCGATCGACATTTCCGTCTCCGATGCGGCGGGCCTGTCCACGGCCATCGCGAATGCCAATCCTGGCGACCGCATCGTCCTTCAAAACAACATCGCGCTGGGCACGACCCTGTTGCCGCCGGTGTCCGCCAACATCACCATTGACGGTGGCGGCCACACCATCGATGCGCAGGGCAACAACCGCATCTTCTTCCTCGACAGCAGCGCGACCATTCAGAACGTCACGCTGAAGGGGGGCGCGGCAACCGGTGGCGCGGGGGGCACGGGCATCGGCGGCGGCGGCGGCGGTCTGGGCGCGGGCGGCGCGATCTTCGTCAATAGCGGCACCGCCACTGTCAGCAATGTCAGCTTCAGCGACAACACGGCGACCGGCGGCAGCGGGGCCGGCCGTGTCTTCGGCGGGACGCCCGGCGGCGGCGGCGGTGGGGGCCTTGGCGGCAGCGGCGGCGGCGCGGGACAGAATGCCGGCGGCGGCGGCGGCGGTTACAGCGGTGGCGGCGGCGGCAGTGGCAGCCCGGCCGGACTCGGCTTGGTCGGCGGCGGCGGCGGTGCCGGTCCGGGTGGCAATGGCGGTAGCGGCGGCACCGGGACGAGCGGAAGTCCTGGCGCCAATGGCGGCGGTGCGGGCGGCTCGTCAGGCCTCTATTTCGGCTATTTGACGGGCGGCGGGGGCGGTGGCGGCGGCATTGGCGGCGGCGCCGGAGGCTCGGGAACGTCGAGCGATATTGACGGCGGCGGCGGCGGCGGTGGTGGCGGTCTTGCCGCGGGTTCCGGCGGCACGGGGGGCACGCACGCGAGCGGCACGGACGGTGGGAGAGGTGGCGGCGGCGGTGGCGGCGGCGGTAACGGCGGCGCCAACGGCGGCGCCGGGGGCGAATTCGGCGGCGGTGGCGGGGGTACCAATTCCGGGATTGCCGGCGTTGGTGGTTTCGGCGGCGGCGGCGGCGGCAGCGGTATTAGCAACACGGGAGGCAATGGCGGCTTCGGCGGCGGCGGCGGTGGCGGCAGCTTTGCTGGAAATGGCGGCAGCGGCGGCACGGGCGGCGGAAACGGGGGTGGCGGCTCTGACGGCGGCGGCGGCGGTGGCGGCGGCTTCGGCGGCGCCATTTTCGTACGCGACGGGGCCTCGCTGAACATTTCCGGCTCCGGCACGTTCAGCGGCGGCAGCAGCATGGGCGGAGCCGGCAGGTCCGGCGGCGGCGATGGCGCGGCGGCGGGCTCCGACCTGTTCCTGCCGACCGGCACCACCACATTCAATCCCACGGGCACGCTGACCTTCAACGGCTCTATCGGTGATGCCAGCGCCTCGAGCGTGCCGGCCGGCCAAAGCTATGCACCCGGCAGCGGGCCCGGTGCGGCGATCGCCATCATCGGCGGCACCGTCGTGCTGAACGGCAGGAACACCTATGCCGGCGGAACGACCGTCTCGGACGCGACGGTGGTCGCGGGCAACGCGTCGGCCTTTGGTAACGGCACGTTGACTCTTTCGAGGGGAACTCTCCAGGCCGGCGCCGCCGGCCTGACGATCGGCAACGGCGTGATGCTCGCCACCGGTGGCGGCACCGTCGACACCAATGGCCAGACGTTGACGCTGACGGGCGTCATCACCGGAGCGGACTTGACCAAGACGGGGGCCGGCACGCTGGTCTTGAGCGGCGCCAACACCTATTCCGGCACCACCTCCCTGACCCAGGGCACGCTGCGCCTCGCGAACAGCCAGGCGCTCGGTACCAGCACGCTGGTCACGACAGGCTCAGTGGTCGACTACGCCGCCGGCGTCGACATCGCCAATACGATCGTCATCCAGAGCAACACGACGCAATTCCAGGTGCTGAGCGGCACGGCGACGCAGACAGGCGAGGTCCAGCAAACCGGCGGCGCGCGTCCGCTGGAAAAGATCGGCGACGGCACGCTGATCGTCCGCCAGCTTTCCAACAGCGGCACGACGACGGTCTCGGCCGGCACCTTGCAGGCTGGGGCAGCCAATGCCTTCAGCGCACAAAGCGCCCATGTGATCGCTTCCGGCGCGACCCTCGACCTCGGCGGTTTCGGCCAGACCATCGCGTCGCTCGCCGGTGCCGGCATCGTCACCAATGGCGGCTCCTCGGCGGCGCTGCTGGACATTGCCGGCACCACCAATATCAGCACGACCTTTTCGGGCGTGATCAAGGACGGGGCCGGCAGCCTCGCCCTGCAATTCAACATGCCGGGAACCCTCACCCTGACCGGGGCCAACAGCTATGCCGGCGGCACCACGGTGGTGGGCGGCACCGTCGTCGCCGGCAATGCATCAGCCTTCGGCAGCGGCATCTTGGCCCTGTCAGGCGCAACGCTCAGGGCCGGTGCTGCCGGCCTGACGATCGGCAACGGGATCACGCTTGCCAAGACTGGCGGAACGGTCGACACCAATGGCCAGACGCTGACGCTGTCGGGCGTCATCACCGGAGCCGACCTGACCAAGACGGGAACCGGCACACTGGTCTTGAGCGGCGCCAACACCTATTCCGGCACCACCGCCCTGACCCAGGGCACGCTGCGCCTCGCGAACAACCGGGCGCTCGGTACCAGCACGCTCGTTACGACAGGCTCAGTGGTCGACTACGCCGCCGGCGTCGACATCGCCAATACGATCATCATCAAGAGCAACGCGACGCAGTTCCAGGTGCTGAGCGGCACGGCGACGCAGACGGGCGAGGTCCAGGAAACCGGCGGCGCGCGGCCGCTGGAAAAGATCGGCCAGGGCACGCTCATTGTCCACCAGCTCTCCAACAGCGGCACGACGACGGTCTCGGCCGGCACTTTGCAGGGCGGGGCGGCCTATGCTTTCGGCATGCAGAGCGCTCATGTCGTCGCATCCGGAGCGACCCTCGACCTCGGCGGTTTCGACCAGGCTATCGCGTCGCTCGCCGGCGCCGGCACCGTCACCAATGGCGGTGTCGACAGTGCCACCTTGCGGCTCATCGGCACTTCCAATGCCAGCACGACCTTTTCCGGGGTGATCCGTGACGGCGCCGGCGCGCTGGGGCTCGAACTGGATATCGCTGGAACCCTGACCCTGACCGGGACCAGCAGCTATACCGGCGGCACGCGGATCTGCGATTGCTCGACGCTGCAGATCGGCAATGGCGGCACGACCGGCTCGATCGTCGGCGACGTCGTCAATTACGGCACGCTCGTCTTCAACCGGTCCAATACCTACCAGTTCGACGGCGTCATCTCGGGCGACGGTGCGATCCGCCAGATCGGCGGCGGCCGCACGGTTCTGACCGGCGACTCCCGTGATTTCGATGGCACCACCGCGGTCGAGGCCGGCACGCTTGCGGTCACGGGCAGGCTCGGCGGCGCCCTCGCCGTACTGTCGGGCGGAACGCTCATGGGAACCGGCACGGTCGGCAGCACCACGGTTGCCGCCGGCGGCACGCTGGCGCCCGGCAATGCGGGCGGCATGCTGACGGTTCAGGGCGATCTGAGCCTTGCTGCCGGCTCGTTCTATCGGGTCGACATCTCGACCATCGGTGCCAGTCGCGCTCACGCCACCGGCACGGCGTCGCTTGCCGGCACCGTCGTGGCCAGTTTCTCGCCGGCCGCCTCGATCAGCCGGCAATATGTCATCCTCGATGCGGCCGGCGGCGTCAGCGGCGGCTTCAATCCAATCGTCGTCACCAATCTTCCGGCGACCTTCAAGTCGTCACTGGGCTATGACGGCAATCGTGCCTACCTGAACCTCGACATTGCCTATTCCGGCCTTGTCGGGAACCAGCAGGGCGTCGCCCAGGGAATTGCCACCTCGTTCCGTAGCACGGGCAGCATCCCCCTGGTGTTCGCGACGTTGACGCCGGGTGGCCTGACGACAGCGTCCGGCGAGGTCGCCACCGGCGCGCAGCAGACGGCGTTCAACGGCGCGAGCCTGTTCCTCAACCTCATGCTCGACCCGATGGCCGGCGCGCGCGGCGCGACCGCCGCGGCGCCCGGCTCGTCGCTGATCGAGATGGCCGACCTGTCGGCTGGCCCGACGCCGGCGGCGCGTGTCGAGGCCGGCTGGAGCGTCTGGACCAAGGCTTTCGCCCAGGCCGGACGCACGGCCTCGGATGCCGGGCTCGGCGCGGCCGGCACCGCGTCCTCGGTCTTCGGCGTTGCCGCCGGCGCCGACAGGCGGATCGCGGCCGACACTCTCGTCGGTTTCGCGCTGGCTGGCGGTGGCAGTTCCTTTGGCGGCCGTGGCAGCGCCAGCGGCGACTTCTTCCAGGCCGGCCTCTACACCTCCACGCGCCTTGGCGAAGGTTATCTGTCAGCGGCGCTCGCTTATGGCTGGAACCGCTTCGAGGTGTCCCGGCAGGTTGGCCTCGGCGGCGCTTCGGAGACATACACTTCCGCGCCGGTCGCCCATACGTTCGGCGGCCGTGTCGAAACCGGCCGGCGCTTCGGCACGCGGGCCCTCGCCTGGACGCCCTATGCGGCGGTGGAGGCTATCGGTTATTCGGCTTCGGCTTATTCCGAGCGCTTCACCGCGCCGGCGACTGGTGTCTTCGCGCTCACCTACGCGGGCAGGACATCCGGCACGCTGCGCACCGAGCTCGGGCTCCGTGTCGACAGCCTGCTGCCGCTGGCGCCGGGTACCGATCTGCTGGCCTTCGGCCGGCTGGCCTATGGCTATCAGGCGGGGACCCGGCGCTCGATCGACGCGGCTTTTCAGACGCTGGCCAATTCCGGTTTCGCGGTGTTCGGTGCGCGCGCCTCCTCGCACACCGCGCTCGCCTCGCTCGGCACCGAGCTCAGGCTTTCGGGTGGCATGCGTCTGACCAGTTCGCTCGACGGCGAAATCGGCGACCGCCATCGCTCGATCCGGGCCAATGTCGGGTTGCGGCATAGCTGGTAGGGGCGAGACCGGCCGCGATCAGGGCGTTCCGCCGCTGCTGCGCGGCGACACCGTGAGCAGTGCCGAGAGCTTGGCCGAGAGATCGCGTTGCTGATAGGGCTTGCTGAGCCGCGGCAGGTCGCTGACCACGCCCGCCGGCAGGTCTGCATAACCGGTGGCCAGCAGCACTGGAATGCCCGGCCGCAATGCGCGCGCGCTGTCGGCCAACTCGACGCCGGTCATGCCCGGCATGGCATGGTCGGTGATGATGGCGTCGACATGCCGGCCGCTGCGCAGGATTTCGAGAGCCTCCTTGGCGGAATTGGCCTCGATGACCGTGTGGCCGAGGTCCTCCAGCATATCGACGGTGCTCATGGCGATGAGAAAGTCGTCGTCGACGAACAGGATGGTCGATGCCGGCGCTTCCTCCGGCTCGGCGACGGTCTCGTCGGCCGGCTGCACGGGCACGCTCGAGGCGGGCAGCCAGAGCTCGGCGGTCGTGCCGGCGCCGACAGCGCTGGTGATGTGCAGTTTGCCGCCGAGCTGGATGGCCAGCCCATGAACCATGGACAGGCCGAGGCCGGTGCCCTTGCCCAGTTCCTTGGTCGAAAAGAACGGCTCGATGGCGCTCTTCAGCGTCGCCGCGTCCATGCCCATGCCGGTATCGGTCACGGACAGGCGCAGGTAGGCGCCGGGCGGCAGCTCGAGCGCCGTCGGCGGCAGTGCCCGTTCCAGGGCGATTCTCAGGTCACCGCCCGCGGGCATGGCGTCGCGCGAATTGACGACCAGGTTGAGGATGGCCAGTTCCAGCTGGTTGGCATCGACCACGGCCGGCGGCAGGTCGTCCGAGAGCGCGGTCTTGACGGAAATGAACGGCCCGAGCGAGCGTTCGATCAGCGAGCGCATGCCACCGACGAGCTGGCCGAGATCGACGGGCTCCGGCTTCAGATCCTGGCGGCGCGCGAAAGCCAGCAATCGCTGGGTCAAGGCCGCCCCGCGCTTGGCGCCTTCAGTCGCGCCGTCGATATAGCGTTCCAACTGCGGTGTGCCGGCCAACCGCTTACGCAGCAGGTCGAGATTGCCCAGGATCGCCGCGAGCAGATTGTTGAAGTCATGGGCAACGCCGCCGGTGAGCTGGCCAATGGCCTCCATTTTCTGGGCTTGCCGCAGCTTTTCCTCGTTCTGTCGAAGCTGGGCGGTGCGTTCCTCGACCAGTTGCTCGAGCTGGCCACTGAAGCGAAGCAACTCGGCCTCGGCATGCTTCTTGGCGGTTATGTCCTGGGCCAGACCGATCATGCGCGGTTCGCCGCGGCCGGTCACGATGCGCGCCCGGGTTTCGACCCAGTGCGTGCTGGCATCCGGCCAGACCACGCCGTGGTCGATAAAGTAATCATCGCCCGTCTCGATGCTGTGCGCCACGGCGTCGCGGACCCGCTCGCGGTCGGCCGGCGATACGCTGGCGATCAGCTCTTCATAGGAGAACGGCTCGTTCGGCGCGCGGCCGAAGAACGCCTTGCAGAGCGGGGAGGCGTTCAACTGCCTGGTCCCGATGGCCAATTCCCAGGTGCCGAGCTTGCCGGCGCGCAGGGCCGTCGACAGGCGCTCCTCGCCGTCGCGCAGATCCTCCAGGAAGTCGCGGGCCTGATACTGGCGACGGCGGCCGCGCAAGGCGTTGCGCACCACGCTGATCAGTGTTTCCGGGTGAAATGGCCGCTCGACGAAGATGACATTGCCGAGGATCGCCGAGAGGCGCGCCAGGGCCGGGTTTCGCTCGGGTCCTCCCCCTCGCTTGCTGAGCACGATGAACGGAAAGTCCGACCAGGGCGGCTGCGTCTCGATCCAATGCAGCAGCGGTTTCACATCGGCCAGATGAAATGCTTCTTCCGTCAGGATGGCGGCGGCCGCGTCCTGTCGCAGGTCGGCGGGAATGCCGGCCAGATCGTCGCAGGGCACTGCGGTGATTTGGGCGCCGCGCAACAGGTCGATGGCGACCGCGGCATCGCGGCCGAGCGGCGCATGAACCAGGACACGTTCCCGCATCATCGCGCCGACGCGTCCTCGAGCAGGGGCGAGTTCGCCCCAGCATAGACGGGTACGCCCTTCAGCACGCCTTGGAAATCTTCCAGCGGCGCCCCGATGGTAATGCCCCGGCCATTGATCTGGAACTCGCGAATCGTGTCCTCGTGCTTGCCCGACCGCTTCTTGATCACCGACATCGCCCGCCGGACCCGGCCGAGCGCTTCGAAATAGCGCAGCAGGATCACCGTGTCGGCAAGGTAGGTGACATCAACGGGGGTCTTCATGTCGCCGACCAGGCCATGCTGGGCAACCGTCAGGAAGGTGGTTGCGCCCTGCCGGTTCAGATACTGCAGCAGTTCGTGCATGTGGAGGGTCAGTGAGTTCTCCTCGGGCATGGCAGCCTGGTAGCCGTTCAGGCTGTCGATGACGACAGTCTTGGCTTGGCGTTGATCGACGATATGGCGAACCCGATGCGCGAATTCGCCCGGCGTCAGCTCCGCCGCGTCGACCTGCTCGATCAGGAGGTTGCCCTCGTCCTGCATGGCGGGAAGGTCGATGCCCATCGCCTTGGCACGGTCGAAGAGGAGACCGAGTTCCTCGTCGAAGATGAACAGGGCTGCGCGCTCGCCGCGCATCACGGCGGCCTTGGCGAAATGCATGGTCAGCAGCGATTTGCCGGCACCGGCGGGCCCGAGCACCAGCGCGCTCGATCCCTTTTCGATGCCGCCGCCCAAAAGTGCGTCGAGTTCGGTGATCTGGCTGGTCGTGACGGTGCGCCGGAAGGCCGTGCGATGCTCGGCCGAAACGAGCCGCGGAAATACGATCAGGCCGCCCTGTCGAATGGTGAAATCGTGATAGCCGCCGCGAAAACCCTGGCCGCGGTATTTGATCACGCGCAGCCGCCGCCGCTCCGCCCCATAGCTTGGTGCCAGCTCCTCCAGACGGATCACGGCATGGGCGACGCTGTGCACCGTCTTGTCCGCGACGTCGGTGGTCAGGTCGTCGAGCATCAGGACGGTGGCGCCGTGGCGCGCGAAATAGTGCTTCAGCGCGAGAATCTGCCGGCGGTAGCGTAGCGAGCTTTGCGCCAGCAGGCGGATTTCGGAGAGACTGTCGACGACGATCCGGTCGGGCGCCAATCGCTCGACGGCCTCGAAGATCTGCTTGGTGGTTTCGCCGAGTTCGAGATCCGAGGAATAGAGCAGGCTCTGCTGCTGGTCGGCATCGAGCAGGCTCTCTGGCGGTGCCAGTTCGAAGACCTTGATCGACGCCCCGAGATCCCAGCCATGCGAGATGGCGCTGGCGCGAAGTTCGCTTTCGGTTTCCGAAAGGGTCACATAAAGCCCGGTTTCACCCGTCTTGGCGCCTTCCATCAGATAGCTCATGGCAATGGTGGTCTTACCGGTGCCTGGAGTGCCTTCCAGCAGATAGACATGTCCGCGCGCCAAGCCGCCGAGGAGGACATCGTCCAGTCCGGGTACGCCGATCTTGGCTTTGGTCGATGCTCTCTCATTCGTCATGAGCGACTGCCGTTTTTCCGTCCGCGTTGAAAATCGTGTTTCGACAGGAACGAACGTCGGCCCGCCGGCTTGGTTCCAATTTTTCCGGCGCGGCGGCGGCTCTGCGCGGCTGGGCCGCGCGACGGCGGTTCGACTCCTGCGGCAGAGGGACGCGGAGCGGGGAAGGGAGCGGACCGGACAACCGCGCCACCCATCGGCCGCCATGGCCGCGGCTTGCTTGCGGCAGCAACTGCAAGGACTTAGGTGGCGCGCGACCGTCGCCCGGGTCATGGTGTTTGCGGCCGCGCCGGCCGGGGCGTCCCTTGCTGCGTTGCACCGCAGGCGCTATGCTCGCCCCAGTATAAGCCCTGATCGCCTGGCAGTCGGCCGATTCCGAGCGCTGCCCGTGCCATCCTGGAACTGGCGCTTGATGGTCTCCTGGTCCACCGACGAGCTAAGATCTCACGAACGCTTCGAGCATTGGCGCGAAGTGCGCGGCAAGCATTTGGCCGGCGTGACCATCACTGTCGACCATGACAGGCGCGGCGCCTTCAAGGGGCGGTTTTCCTCCATGGCCGTCGGCGGCGCGACGCTCTCCGAGATCCAGGCCACCGCCTACGATGTCAGTCGCAACCCGGCCGACATCAACCGGGTTTCCAGCGACAGCCTGCGTATCTCCTATCTGGTCGAGGGGCCCGGCTGGTGCGAGACACCCCAGGGGCGTTGCTACCTGGCCACCGGCTCGCTATCGACCAGCTATTCCGATCTGCCCTTCGCGGTGACCCAGCGCCCGGGGAACATGCATGTCCGGCTGTTGCGGATACCGCTCGCCCGGCTCGAGGCCTTGGACAGGTCGGCCCGCGACTATCACACCGAGACGCTGGCGCCGGGCGATCGCTACACCAGGCTGATCCGGGCCTCGTTTCTCAGCTTGGTCGACGACGCCGAACGCCTCGACGACGGCGATGCCGAACGTGCGGTCACTGACCTGGCCCAATTGGTCCTGCTGGCGCGCGGCTCGGTGCGCCGCAACCTGCCGGAGAGCCGCGAGGCCGTCCGCGCCGGCCATCTCACGGCGGCGCGGCGGCTTATTTCGCGCAACCTGCACCGACAGGATCTCGGGGTCGAATCGCTTGCCAGGATGCTCGCCGTCTCGATCCGGCAGGTGCACGCGCTGTTCGAGCCGACCGGCATGTCGTGCCACCGGACGATCACCGCCGCGCGGGTCGACGAGGCCCGGCGCCTGTTGCTTCTGACGCCGGAGCGGCCGGTCACCGACATCGCATTCGCCTGCGGCTTCGACAGCATGGCGACCTTCTACCGCGCTTTCCGCAAGGCCGAAGAGGCGACGCCTGGCGATTACCGGCAGGCTCTGCTGAGCGACAGTCCGGGCGCCTGAAATGGCGCAACCGGTGGCAGCCAAGCCTCAGAGCACCACGATGCCGGAATGTTTGGCCTTGTTCTCCGGTTCGACATGGATCGTCACCAGCGCGTCCTGGATTTCCGATTTCAGCGCGCGCTCGATCCGGTCGCAGATGTCATGGGCCTGCGACACCAGGGTCTGGCCCGGCACGACCAGGTGAAAATCGATGAAGGTGACGCGGCCGGCCTGGCGCGTGCGCAGGTCATGGGCCTCGAGCGCGCCGTCGGCCTCGCATGAAATGACCCCGCGGATGCGTTCCAGGGTCTTCTCGGGGACGGCCTCGTCCATCAGCCCGCCGAGCGAGTCCTTCATCACCTGCCAGCCGGACCATAGGATGTTGAGCGCGACCAGCGCGGCGAGTGCCGGGTCGAGGATCGTCCAGCCGGTGGCCACCGCCAGCAGCACGCCGAAGGTAACGCCGATCGACGACACCACATCGGACAAGAGATGCTTGCCGTCGGCGACCAGGGCGGGCGAGCGCAATTGCCGCCCGCGGGTGATCAGCAGCCAGCACCAACCGGCATTGATGACGCTGGCTAGCCCATTGACCAGCAACCCCTCGAGCGGCGCGTCGAGCGCCTTCGGCTCGAGCATGCCCGAATAGGCGGCGCGCAGGATCAGGATGGCGGCGACCACGATCATCACGCCTTCCAGCACCGCGCTGACATATTCGGCCTTGTGATGGCCGTAAGGATGGTTGGCATCGGCAGGCCGCTCGGCGAGGCGCACCGCGAGCAGCGCGGCGATGGCGGTCGCCACGTTGACGGTGCTTTCCAGCGCGTCCGAATAGAGCGCGATCGAGCCGGTCATGCGCCAGGCCAGAAGTTTCAGGCCAAGCACGATGATGCCGACGACCAGGCTCCCGGCCGCAAGCTTGAGGGTTTTCGACATGGGCTTCGGCACCGCCTGCGAGGAGGAGCGGCGCTATCTAGCCAACTCGGCCGGCGCTGGCAAGCCCTCGGCGGAACTTATCAAGTCCTTGTATTGTCTTGCAAATCAGTCGCAAATGCAGGGTGGCGAAAAGTCGGCTCAGGGTCTCGCCGCGGCTGCGGGCGGCCCGGTGATCAGCGCGCGGCAGTCACGCGCGTCGCCATCCAGATGACGTGTTTGGCGCCGCCGCGCGCACCATTGGCGCGCACCCTGAGATCCTCGACGCCGAAGCCCGTCTTGCGCAGCCGCTGGGTGAAGGCCTGGTCGGGCGCCGAGGACCAGACCGCCAGGACGCCGCCGGGGCGCAGCGCCTTGTGGGCGGCGGCGAGGCCCCGCAGGGTGTAGAGCCCGTCATTGGTCTGCCGGCTCAACCCCTCCGGGCCGTTGTCGACATCGAGCAGGATCGCATCATAGGCCGCCGCGTTCACACCGATGAGTTCGCCGACATCGGCCGCGCGAACATCCACCCGGGGATCGGTCAGGCTGCCGCCGAAGATCCCGGCCATCGGCCCACGGGCCCAGGCGATGACGGCCGGCACCAGTTCGGCGACGGTGACGTGGGCGTCCGCCCCGAGCCCGGCGAGCGCCGCGCGCAGCGTGAAACCCATGCCGAGGCCGCCGATCAGCAGCCGCGATCTCGTTCGGCCGGCGAGCCGGTCGAGCGCCAGGGTGGCCAGCGCCTCCTCCGATCCGCTGAGGCGGCTGTTCATCAATTCGTTGTTGCCAAGCATGATCGAGAATTCGGCGCCGCGTTTGAACAGGCGCAATTCGCCGCCGCCCGGAATGGTCGCGGTGTCGAGCAATTGCCTGGGGATCACGGTCGGGCTCTTCGGTTGGGCGGCGGATCGCCTCCGCATAACCCGGACGCGGCGATCGGGCCAGCACGCGTCCCGCGAAAGGCATCGTCTCATGCGCCAGTGCCGCGACCAGCGTGCGGCCATGCCTTTGCGCCGAACCCGGTTGGTCCGCTCCGGCAAGTGCGACGGTGTGGGTGTCCTCGGCTCGAGCCGGCACAGACATGAAACACGGCGGGGG
>BFBZ01000886.1_pt1 | contig 23145 bp, 18 predicted proteins | sample 1888401 | NCBI WGS metagenome assembly BFBZ01 (sample SAMD00112614, study PRJDB3348) | symbiont metagenome | host: Chara braunii
CACGGACCGCCCCGTCACGGTGCCGGACCTGATCGCCACCGTGGTAAAATCCGTCGGGATCGACCCGATGAAGCAAAACATGTCGAACGTCGGGCGCCCGATCCGTATCGCCGACCCCAGCGCCAAGCCGATCAAGGAACTCTTGTAATACCGAATCGCGTTGATTTCCGACTGTAGATGACTTCTGTGAAACCGGTGCGACACGAGGCGCGTAGCCCCAGCCCCACAGAAGCCAGTACAGAAGAAGCACCCACACGGCGCGCGATACCACAACTCATCAACCGGACTTGGTATGACCCGTACCGCTCTACTCTTCCTGGCTCTGGTCGCGGTCGGCGGCGTCGGGCTCCTGATGGAAACGTCCGAGGGACCCACGCGCCCCGTTCCCGACCCACTCACCGAACGGGCCGAAGCACTCGAACTCGTTGTGTGGGACGGGGGCAAGGTCGCGCGCTGGGAGGTGCGCGTCGAGGTGGACGGCAAATCCGTACCTGACCTTTGGGACGCGGTGTTTGGTCAGCTCTTTGCCTTTGCGGATGGCGACGGGAACGGCGCGCTCGACCGCCAAGAGATCGCGCGCCTCCCGTCCGCGTTCGGGCTGCGCCAGATCCTTTGGGGCGGGTTCGTCACCGGCCCCGGTGCAGGACCCGCGTGGGACGAGCTCGACCGAAACGGCGACGGAAAGGTGTCGCGAGTGGAGCTGATCGATTACTACCGTCGGTCCGGCCTGGGGAATGTATTGGTCGGGGCCGGGAAGCCACCCGCAACCGCGGCTCTGACCGATGCCCTCCTGAAGCAACTGGACGCCAACGGTGACGGCACGGTGGACGAAAAGGAGTGGCTCGCTGCCGCCGATCGGCTCGCCAAACTGGACCAGAACGACGACGAACTCGTCACCCCCGGCGAACTCGTCGCGCGGACGATCTACCCCGGCGCGACGGGGGCGCACTTACTCACCGCCCCATCGGAACAGGCGAAACCGTCCGCGGTGGCCGATTCCCTCCCCCTATTGGTCCTCCCCCTCTCAACAACCGACACGTTCTGGGCCACGGCACTCGTCCATAAGCTCGACACGAACACGAACGGGTTCCTCGACGCGAACGAGGCGGGTCTGCCCCCCGCCGTGTTCACCCGACTCGACGCCAACAAGGACGGCCAGTTGTCGCCCGACGAGTTGGCGCTGTGGCGCCGGGTACCGGCGGACGTTCGGTTAGTCGTCCGGCTCGGCACGCGCCCGGCCACGAGCGCCGAAATCGAGTCTCGCTCCGCCGTGACCGAGGGGCTGCAAACGGGCGAGCGCCTCGATACCCGTTTCGGCTCACTTCGGTTCGGGCTCCGGACCGATGCGGGACAGTTGCCCGGTAAATGGGACGAGGGGCGGAAGCGGCTGGCCGCCCAGTTCGCGGAAGCGGACCCTAACCGCACGGGGGCCGTTACACTGACCGACGCGAACAAGCAGAACCTGGCCGAACTCCGGGCCGCGATCACCTCCGGGGACCGTAACGGGGACGACAAACTCGACGAGAAGGAACTGGAGTCGTGGCTCGGCGTGCGGGATCGGATCGTCAAATCCCAGGTCCTGTTGACGGTCCTGGATTACGGACCGGGGCTGTTCGAGTTGCTCGACGCGAACCGCGACGGCGCCTTATCCGTTCGCGAACTCCGTGGCGCCTGGAAGCGCCTTCAGGACGCCGGGTGCGTGCGCGACGGCCGCTTCGACCGGGCGCGCCTGCCCCGGCAGTTCGGCCTGACCGTCAGCGCCGGCCTCCCCGCGTCCTCACTCGGCCGCCCGAAAGCGGCGGGCCCGGCCTGGTTCCGGGCGATGGACCGCAACGGCGACGGTGACGTGTCGCGCAAGGAGTTCACGGGGCGGCCCGAAGTCTTCGACAAACTCGACAGCGATAAAGACGGGCTGATTAGCGCCGAAGAGGCAGAAAAGGCCGCTCTGATCGAATCTCCGAAGAAGTGAGCCCGTCGCAACGAGTCTGTGGCAATCCCGTTCGGCGGACCTGAGTCGCACCGACGCCCAACCGGCGCGTCGGCGCGACTCAGGTCCGCACCGATTCGGTTCCATTCTCCCGCCGACATCCCGCAGCTCTGCGGGTATCATGAACCTCCGGGGCGCCATTGGCCCCGGCCCCATTGCTGTCGGACGGCCGAAAACGGAGGCGCAAATGAACGACGCGGCCAGCGCACCCGACCAACAGTTGCTCCGCGCCGCATACGCGGCGTTCAACGCTCGCGATATCGACGCCGCGCTCGCCACGATGCACCCGGATGTCGAGTGGCCGAACGGGATGGAAGGCGGATACGTTCACGGCCACAACGAGGTGCGGCAGTACTGGACCCGACAATGGGGCCTTATCGATCCGCATGTCGAGCCGGTACGATTCGCGGCCGACCACACCGGGCGCGTGGTCATTGACGTCAAACAGGTCGTCCGCGATCGCGCCGGGGCCGTTCTGGTCGATACCGTCGTGCAGCACGCCTATCAGATCGAGGCCGGGCTCATTCGGAACATGGAGATCCGGAGCGTTGCCCCGCGCGGGTAGGGCGCCGGGTTAGTAGCGGCTTCTTTCGTTCGGACAGAAGACTCCTTTCTCTCAACGCGTCACGGAGGATGCGAGCCATGAACGTCTTCGTCGGCACGAGCGGGTATTCGTACCCGAAGTGGAAGGGTAATTTTTACCCCGCAAAGCTCCCCACCAAGCAGATGCTCGGCTACTACAGCACGCGCTTCCGCACCGTGGAAATCAACAACACGTTCTACCGCCCGCCCACCGAAGCGTTGCTCGACGGATGGGCGGGACAGGTGCCCGCGAACTTCCGTTTCGTCTTGAAGGCCCCGCAGGAGATCACGCACGTCAAGCGCCTCGCGAACGTAGACGAGATGGTGTCCGCACTGTTCTCGACCGCCGAAACGTTGAAGGAGCGGCTGGGACCGGTGCTGTTCCAGTTGCCGCCGAACTTCAAGAAGGACGTGCCGCGCCTCCGCACGTTCCTGGGGCTGCTCCCAACGGGCCGCCGCGTGGCGTTCGAGTTCCGAAACGCGTCGTGGTTCGACGACGAGGTGTCCGCACTACTCCGCCTGCACCAGACGACCATGTGCATTGCAGACGCGGACGACGATCTGGAGGTGCCGTTCGTCTCCACCGCGGACTGGGGGTATCTGCGGTTACGTCGGGCCGAATACGACGATTCCGCACTCCGAACGTGGGCCGACCGGATACGAGCCCAACACTGGCGGGACGTCTTCGTATTCTTCAAGCACGAAGACGCCGGGACCGGTCCACAGTTCGCCACGCGGTTGCTGGAGCGACTCGCGGAGAGCGGGCCGACCACGCAGACGGCCGTGGCGTGAGGACGTGACCGAACACCATGCCGACCGACGAACAGCGCGCGCTGTGGGCCGCGATCCGGGCACATCCGCTCGACGACGTGCCGCGCCTCGTGTACGCCGACTGGCTTCAGGAGCACGGCGACGAGGTGCGGGCGGAGTTCATTCGCTTACAGTGCGCGATCGCCCGCGCGCCGACGGACCGCAAGACGCAACGCAAAGTCCTTCGCGCACTGGACCACCGCGAGCGGGTGCTCTACATGGCGCACCACGTGCGGTGGGCCGGGCCGCTGTTCCGGGCGCTCGTCGGCCCGCGCCCGAGTGTGAGCCCCGAATCCTGGGTCAGGGGGACCGGGGTTCCGTTCCGCCGCGGATTCATCTCGGGCCTGCGCCTCGATCTCGACGGCGTCCACCGAATCATGACTGCCGGCGCCGATCTCGAACCGACGTTCGACCTCCTGGTGGCTCAAGGCTTCCCCCGGTACAATCCGAAAAAGCTCGCCGAAGTGTTTGCCTGGGAGGGCGTGAGCGGCATGAGCCGGCTCACGTTCGCCGGCGCGACGGACCCGTGCGCGGCCGCGGTTGCGGCCAGCACGGCCGCCCGGCTGACGCACCTCGAATTCACGTTTGGTGAGATCACGGACGCGGGGGCGGTCGCGATCTCGGAATGGCCGCGCGGCGCGGGGCTCGTCTCGCTCGGTCTGAAAGCGTGTCGGATCGGGGACCGTGGGGCGGCGGCGCTCGCGGACTCTCCGTACCTCGGTGCGATCGCGGAACTCAATCTGGAACAGAACCCGATTGGTCAAATCGGGCGCCGGCGCCTCGTCTCGCGGTTCGGTGGCGCCGTCGTTCTCTCACGAGAACCGGTATAGCCACAGTCATAGAGGTGACCGTCAACGGTCTCAATCGCGCCGAGTGAAATGTGCGTTCCGCGGTCGCGTCACAAGTTCGGGGACGTCACCTTCCGGAGGCCCCGCGATGTCGGACAATGAGACGGCTCAGCCCGCTCGTTTGCTCACACTCTTCGACCTTTTCAAATTCGGGGGGGCGTTGATGGGCGCGGTGGCCGCTTCGAGTTTCGGGTATCGGACGTTCGGATGGCCGGCTGCGATCGTCGCCGCTCCGCTCGGCCTCATCGCGGGCGCGTTCATTGGCAACCTCCCTTGGATCGCCACCGACCTCCTGATGCGTTACGAACTCAAGCGGAGCAGCAGTGCCCGGCTGAAACAGCGCCTGGAGAGCGAATTTTTCATCTCGCATCTCTTGATCGCGGAATTGGTTTCACGCGGCGAACCGCTGGAGCAGTTCCGCGATTACGTAACGGGTCTGATGCGGTCCGCCGATCCGCACCAACGATATTTCGGCCACGCCGTCGCACGGATCTGGTTCCCGGACGCACTTCCCCCTCAACCCGGGCCATCGAAGCTCGAAGATCCCAAGACCTGAATGCGGGCCGCGCCGCCCAACTCCCAACCCGCTCTCGGATCGGCTGTTCATTAAACGTGTGAATCGGAACCTGTTGCGCTGTCAGAGCTTCCGCGATTCCGCGCATTCTGAGGGCCGGGCCGCGTAAAATGGGTTCCAGCCGGCCGCTACCCTGGCCGTCTGGAGATGCCCACCATGCCCGCCCTTCCGATCCTATCCGACGAGTCAACCGAACCTCCATCGAGACCGGGGGAACCCTCCACCGGTTCCCCCGACAACTCCGCCGCCCCACCACCCACTCCGTATCGCGCGGCGTGGCCGTGGGTGTTGTGCGTCATCGGCCTGGACTACCTCAGCACGCTCGCGTACCAGCCGTCAATCGCCTTCGCCGCGGCCGGACGGCTCGCACCGCTCGTCACCGTGCTGGTCGCGTGCGTGACCCTGTTTCTCGCACTGCCCGTATACCTCTACGTCGCGGGTCGGTCCCCGCACGGCGGCGGGTCCACCGCGCTGCTCGAACGCGTCATCCCGGGCTGGTTCGGAAAGGTACTCCTGCTCGTGCTGCTCGCGTTCGGCGCGGTGGACCTCGTGTTCACGCGCACGTTCTCGGCCGCCGCAGCGGCCGAACACCTGACGTTCAACCCGCACCCGCACTGGCAACAGTCGCTCGACCTGACCACCCGCCACGGCGAGAGTTGGCGCCAGCAGTTGCCTAACTGGGCGAAGGCCCACAGTAATGGACTGTGGCACCGGCAGACGGTTGTTGCGCTCGTCCTGATCGTGCTGAGTACGGCCCTGGGGCTGATGTTTTTCCGCGGGTACACGCGGAACTTCGTGCGGCTCGCGGCCCTCACCGTTGGCCTGTACCTCGCGCTCACACTCGTCGTGGTCGGCAGCGGTGTCGCGTACCTCGTCGAGCGCCCGCAGTTGGTCGGGGCGTGGTGGGCCGACGTGTGGGCCGGCAACTGGACGCCCGGAGCCGACGTTCGGCCGGCCGGCGACTGGGGCGCGCTGCTCGGGGCGTGCGTCCCGCTCCTCCCCGCGCTGTGTCTCGGTCTCAGCGGCTTCGAACTGACCCTTATGGCGATGCCGCTCGTACGAGGCCGCCCGGACGACGCCCCGGAGAACCCCCGCGGCGTGATCCGTAACACGCGCGTGCTGCTCACGGTCGCGGCCGTCATGATGTCGGCCTACCTGCTCACCTCCACCCTCGTGACCACGGTCCTCGTTCCGGCCGGCGCGCAGGCGACGAACGGACAGGCGAAGTACCGCTCGCTCGCATACCTTGCGCACGGCGGCGCGCTAGCGGACGGTCAACCCGCGACCGAAATGAATCCGGTGTTCGGGCTCGCATTCGGTAGCGCCTACGACGCCGTCACGGTCGCGATCCTCGCGCTCGCGGGGCTGACCTTCGCGCTGACGCTGGCGTCGTGGATTCCGCCGTACCTGAACCGGCTCGGGATGGAGTTCGCGTGGTCGATGAAGTGGGGCGTGCTGGCGTACCTCCTGCTCGGTGTGAAGTTCGCCGCCACCGCGTACTACGGCGCCGACGTGGACGCGCACCGGGCCGCGTACCTGACGGCGGTGCTGGCGCTCTTCGCCTTCGCCGCGCTGGCCGCGGCGGTGGACGTGTGGAACCGGCGCGCCGACCGCGGGTGGCACAAGGCGCTCCGCGTGCCGCCGCTGTTCGCGATCGCGATCGCCGTGTTCCTCGCGTGCGCGGCGTGGGTGGTGAGCGAGCGGCCGGTCGGCGCCGCCGTGGCCGGCGCGTTCGTCGCACTCGTCATGGGGCTGTCGGTCGCGGTCCGCGCGTGGCGCAGCACCGAGTTCCGGTTCGTGTCGTTCGAGTTCGCGGACAAGGCGACGGAGTACGAGTGGCAGAAGCTGAAGGCGTCGGAGTACCCGATCCTGGTGCCGATCCGGTCCAATCACGAGACCCTGCGCGAGAAGGAGATCGACGTCCGCACCCGGCACCGGCTCCCGGGCACGGTGCCGCTCATGTTCGTGAGGGCGGAGCTGGCCGACCCGAGCGACTTCGCACACCGCCCGCTGGTGCGCATCGTTCGCGAGGAGGGGCGCGTGGTGATCCACCTCACGCGGTGCTGCTCGATCCCGCACGCGCTCGCATCAGCGGCGCTCGAACTGGCGAGCGCCGGGGCCGTGCCGGAGGTGCATTTCGGCTGGTCGGCGGAGAACCCGGTGACCGCGAACCTGCACTTCGTGCTGTTCGGCATGGGGAACGTGCCGTGGATGGTGTACACCCTCATCCGCCGCGCCGACGTGCCCGAGGCCCGCAAGCCGCGCGTCGTCGTGGCGTAAGTGCCCAAAGGCAGGGGTTATCCACAGATTTCGCAGATCGACGCAGATGAAATTAAAATTCATATAAAAACAATAACACAATTAATTATTTTTCAATCTGCGTCACCTGCGACATCTGCGGATAACTCTGCCTTTTCGGGTATGCTGGAGGAACGGCAATGCGGCATCTCGGAGTGAGTCGCATGTTCACCGCTGAGGACAGGTCGTTCATCCGCGCCATCCTGGCGAACCCGGCCGAGCTGACCGCGTGGCTCGTCTATGCCGACTGGCTCGACGAGCGCGACGATCCGCGGGCCGAGTTCATCCGCCTGGAGGTGAAGCGGACCGCGCACGACACGACCCAGACGGAGCGGTTCGGGATCATCGCGCAACTGGAAGACCTGCGCCCGAAACTCGACCAGGACTGGGTGGCGATCTTCGATCGTCCGCGGGTCGAGAACTGTGACGAGCAGTTCGCCTTCAAGTGTCCGAAACAGTGGGTGAAGCTGAAGGGCACAGACGACCCGACGGTGCGGTACTGCGATTCGTGTCAAAAAGACGTGTACTACTGCCACACGCTCCGCGACGCCTTTGAACACGCCCAGAACGGCGATTGCGTCGCGGTGTCGGAAGCGATGTCACGGTCCGAGGGTGACCTCCACCGCGATCCGGACGATCCGCCGCCCGTTCGCTTCATAGGGCTCATGTCCAGGCTCGAACCCGAACCGGAGCCGCCGCGTCCGTGGTGGAAGTTCTGGTGACGACCGGCCGGTGGTCCGTCCGCTAACCTGACGTCTTATGTCACACCCGTCATTCACTACCGAAGATCTGGTGTTCTTGCGCGCCATCCTGGACGTACCCGAGGACCGCAACACGTGGCTCGTTTACGCCGACTGGCTCGACGACCGCTCCGACCCGCGGGCCGAGTTTCTCCGATTGATGGTCGCCCGGTCACTCATGACAGACGACGATCCCGCGCACGCGGAAATCGAATCACGCCTGGCGCACCTGCGCACGGAACTCGATCCGAACTGGATGATGATGTTCGACTCGGCGCCGGTCGCGGGCTGCTCTTGGAGCCGCTGGCCGTCGAGCCGTTGTGGGCTGTTGTGGGCCGACATGATCGCGACGGACGTTCCCGACATCCGACGTTGCCACCAGTGCCGGACGGCGGTCGTCTACTGTCACACGCTCGAAGAAGCCCAACTGTACGCTTCGTGTGGACAGCAGGTCGCTCTGTCGTCTCGAATTCCTGAGAACGAAGTCGCTCAGGAACCGGCGTTTCAGCCGACACCGGCTCCGCTCGATACAGATTCCGATGAATTTGAACTGACACTGGATGCGCCTTTGGACGCGGCCCCTCCGGCACCTCCCCCGCGCGCCCGGCGCCCCTGGTGGCAGTTCTGGTGAAACGAATCTCGTCGACACCTGACGAGATCCTACTCCACCGCCAGGTCTCGGAACTGCCCCGGCGTTTCCGAATCAACGATGCGGACCGGGCCGTGAAACTTCCCCTTCAGCCAGCCGCGCACGTCCTCATCGGACAGGGGGCCGAACGGCGGGAACCCCTTCGGCGCGCGCCCGCTGTACCCGTTCACGACCGGCACGTTCGCGCGGAGCCCCACCCACATCCCGAACACCTCACCGAACGCCCCGTCCGCGACCACACCCGTTGCGTCCATGTACCGCGGCACCACGTACCCGGCGCCCGCGCCCCGTAGGTCGCGCGCTGCTGAGTCCACGAGCGGGTAAACGTCAGCCCGCGCGAAACTCGGCTGCTGGTACTGCGTCTGTTCTGACACCATCGCCCCGACAACGAGCGCCTGCACCGCGTACCGCAGCCACTCGCGGCGGATGCGTTCGGTCACCTGGTTGAGCCACGTCAGCCCCGCGATCGCGCCGAACAGGTACACGATCAGGTACACTCGCGACACGCACCGGATCGCCATTCCGCCGGGGAGATAGCGCMCCCACCGCCACAGCGAGTCGCCCCGTTCTACCGGAGTGAGCGTCAGCAGCACCCACAGCACGGTGGTAGCCATCGCGGCCGCGATGACCGCCCGCCCGCCCGGGCGGGCGCCGCGTGGGTAGAAGAACAGGCTCACTACCGAAGCGATCATCAGCGCGTAAATGGTGAACCCGGAGAACAACCAGCACTCCAAAGACACGGCCACGCGATAAGGCTCGGTGGTGACGATCCACATCGAGTCCGGCGGACCGGTGATCCACGCTGAAGGAGTCGGCATCAGGCCGTAGGTCTCTTCGTACCCGCGGCCGATCCCGAAATTCACCGCCATGTACGGGACGAACAGCACCGCCAGCGCCGCGCCCCACAACCCGAAGGTGCGGATCAGCGTCCGCCGGTTCGCACGCGCGAAGAGCTTCAGCGCCCCGGCCGCTCCCGGGCGCAGCGCAATCATGAGCGGCAAAAACACGGCCAACCCCGCCACCAGGAACCACCCGGTATAGATGCAAACGAGGCTCTGGAAGAAAATGCACCCCAGGAGCCGGTTCAGCGGCTTCGCGGAGGGCTCCGTGACGAGGCGGATCGCGTAGTACACGGCGAGCGGCATCCAGAACCGCCCGATCAACTGCTGATGCTTGATCTGGTCCGCGTGAACCATTGCGAACCCCCACATGAACGCGCCGCCCAGCGCGATCAGGTGCGCCATCTTCAGCCACCGGGCCGCAAGTGCAAATGCGACGAAGTTCAGCAGATTCAAGAGGATCTGCCACCACGCGTAGGCGAGATCGTGAGGCAGAACCGGCCGCAACGCCCAATACAGAGGGGCCACGCCGAACAGGTTCTCGGAATAGTAAATCGTGTGCTTCGTCGGGAAGTAGAAGGGCGGTGACAGGAGCGACCCGCAGTAGCTCGGATCGCTCACCGCGAGCCACGAGTTCTCCAGCAGATAGTGGTTCAGCAGGCCGTCGCCGCGTTCGGACTGGATGAGAGCGAAGTGCGAATCAAATGCCGGCCTGAACGTCAGATACGTGCCAAGGGCGGGTGCGGCGCTGTACAGGAACACGAGAACGGCGGTGCGCATAGGGGAAGTGGTACGGCGCGGCTGCGGAGTTGGACATTCCGCCGGAACCGGGTATCGTCAAAGCGTCGAAGAGTATTCACCGCCGAGACCGCCGAGGACGCGGCGAGAAGAACGAGCAGAGATCAAATGAAACGTGCGCAGCACTCGGCCCTTCCTCTCGGCGGTGAATACTCTTGAGCCTTCATGTGTGCTGGTGAGACGTGCCGGAACACGTAACGGGCGTGATCGAGCGGATCACGTTCCACAACGAGGACAACGGGTACTGCGTGCTGCGGGTCGCGGCGCGCGGGCACCGCGACGTCGTCACCGTCGTCGGGCACTGCCAACAGGTGATCGCGGGCGAATACGTCACCGCCACGGGAGAATGGGTGACCGACCGCTCGCACGGGCTGCAGTTCAAGGCCGCGGAGCTGAAAACGAACCCGCCGCACACGGCGGAGGGGATCGCCAAGTACCTCGGCTCCGGGCTGGTCAAGGGCATCGGTCCGAAGTTCGCGCAGCGCATCGTCGAGGTGTTCGGTGATAAAACGCTCGAGGTGATCGACAAATCGCCGACCTTTCTGGCACAGGTGAAGGGTCTCGGTCCGAAGAAGATCGAGAAGATCCGCACGAGCTGGGAGGAGCAGCGCGAGTCGCGGAAGATCATGGTGTTCCTCCAGTCGCACGGGATCGGCACCGCCCGCGCGGTGCGCATCTACAAGACCTATGGCGACCGGGCCATCGAGATTATCAAGGCGAACCCGTACCGGCTGAGCGCGGACATCTGGGGGGTCGGTTTCGGCACCGCCGACCAACTCGCGCTCGCCCTCGGAATCCCCCGCGACTCGCCGTTCCGCGCGCAGGCCGCGGTGCGGCACGTGCTTCAGGAGGAATCCGGTAACGGGCACGTCGGCTACCCAGAAGAACTGCTCCGCACGCGCACCACCGAGATGACGGGCATCGAGCCCAACGGCATCATCGACGCGATCGAGCAACTGCGGATCACTGACGAGGTGGTGCGGGACAGTGCACAAAGCGCGGAACGCGGAACGCGGAACGCGGAGTTCAAAAAGCGAGAAGGTTCAGAGGATTTGAACTCCGGGCTCCCGGCTCCGCGCTCCGCGCTCGACGAGCTGATTTTCCTCAAGCCGCTGTTCCTCGCGGAGCTCGGTGTCGCGCGAGCGGTGAAGGCGCTGGGGGCCGGGTCGCACCCGCTGCCGAACGTGAATCTCGACGCCGCGATCAAGTGGGCCGAGGCGAAGATGGGCATCGGGTTCGCGACGAGCCAGCGGGCCGCGATCCGCGCCGCGGTTACCAACAAGCTGGTTGTCGTCACCGGCGGCCCCGGCACGGGCAAGACGACCATCGTCCGCGCCATCATCGAAATGTTCCTGGCGAAGGCGCTCCGCGTGCTGCTCACCGCGCCCACCGGCCGCGCGGCGAAGCGCCTGTCGGAATCGACCGGGCGCGAGGCGAAAACGATCCMCCGCCTGCTGGAGTTCGACCCGCGGACCCGCCAGTTCGCCCGCTGCGCCGAGAGCCCGCTCGACGTGGACCTGCTCGTCGTGGACGAGACCTCGATGGTCGACGTGGTGCTGATGAACAAGTTGCTCCAGGCCGTGCCGCCGTGGGCGTGCGTGGTACTGGTGGGCGACGTGGACCAGTTGCCCTCGGTCGGCGCGGGCGCGGTGCTCACGGACCTCATCGACTCGAAGGCCCTCGCGGTCGCCCGGCTCACCGAGGTGCACCGGCAGGCAGAGAGCAGTTGGATCGTGCGCGCGGCGCACGCCATTAACCACGGCGAGGAGCCCCCGTCCGCCCCGCCCGGCAGCGACGGTGATTTTTACTTCGTGGAGGCGAACGACCCGGACGCCGTGATCCAGCGCGTCGTTCAGATGGTCCGCGACCGCATCCCGGCGAAGTTCAAACTCGACCCGTTCCGCGACGTGCAGGTACTCTCCCCACAGGTGAAGACGATACTCGGCGTGGCGAACCTGAACCGCGAGCTGCAAGCGGCCCTGAACCCCGCACGGACCGGCGTGGCGGAGGTGAAGCGGTACGACTCGACGTTCCGCACCGGCGACAAGGTGATGCAGGTTCAGAACAACTACGACCGTGAGGTGTTTAACGGCGACATCGGCCTCATCGCCGAAATTGACGGCGACGACCAGACGCTCTTGGTGGACTTCGACGGCCGCCTGGTGGAATACGAGTTCAGCGACCTCGACGAGCTACAACTTGCGTACTGCTGTTCAATTCATAAATCGCAAGGCAGTGAGTACCCGGCGGTCGTGATCCCGGTTCACACGCAGCACTTCGTGATGCTCCAGCGCAACCTGTTGTACACCGGTATCACGCGCGGGCGGAAACTGGTGGCACTGGTGGGCAGCCGCAAGGCGCTGTGGATCGCGGCGAAGACCGCCGACACGAAGATGCGGTATTCACTCCTAAAATGGCGGTTGAAGCCGGCAGACGAGTGAGCCGCGCCGGATCAACGCGAAACGGGGGCGCACCGTGGCAGCCGCAAAGACCCTGTTGTTTGTGTACGGCACCCTCAAACGCGGCGGGCGGAACTATCGCCTGCTCGCGGACCAAGAGTTCGTCGGCACGGCAGTGACGGCACCGCGGTACCGCGTGATCGATCTTGGAGCGCATCCCGGGCTGATCCGGGACGCCTCGAACGGCTTGGCCGTTCACGGTGAGCTGTTCGCTGTCAACGATTGCTGCCTGGCGGAACTGGACGAGTTCGAGGAGGTGCCGGGTCCGTTCGTCCGCGAACGGATCGAGATCGACGGGCACCCGGAAGTGTGGGCGTATTACCTGAACACGCCCCCACCGAACGACGCGAAGAACGGGGACCGCTGGCCGCTCTGAGGCGAGGGGCCGTCACCCACCGCTCTTGCGGACGGAGCTCGCCTACAGCCCCAGCACGTCGTTCATCGTGTACCGACCGGCGGGCCGATTCGCCATGTACTTCGCTGCCAAGAGCGCGCCACGGGCGTAGCTGTCACGGTTGTGACCCTTGTGGACCAGTTCCAGCGTTTCGCCGATGGTCGTGAAGATGATCGTGTGCTCGCCCACGTTGTCCCCGCCGCGGACGGCGTGAACCCCGATCTCGGTATCCTTCCGCGCGCCGATAATGCCCTCGCGGCCGTGGACGAACTCCCCGCCCTGCACTTCCTGGATAATTTCGGCGAACCGGGTCGCCGTCCCCGACGGCGAATCCTTCTTGAACCGATGGTGCCGCTCCACAATCTCCGGGTCGAAGCCCTTGCCCTTGAGTGCTTCCGAGGTGAGCCTGACGAGCTTGAACAGCAGATTCACAACGAGGCTCATGTTCGGCGCGTAGAGTACGGCCGTGTTGTGCGCCGCGGCCTCGATCTCCGCCTTCTGCGCCTCCGTGTGCCCCGTCGTGGCGACCACAATCGGGATCTGCCGGTCCACGCACACCGGCAGCACGGCCATCGTGCCCGCCGGGGCGGAGAAGTCGATGAGCGCGTCGATGCGCATCCCGATCGGGAGGTCGTAGCGGATCGGCACGCCGATGGGACCGATGCCGGCGACCTCGCCGGCGTCCTTGCCCTGAAGCGGGTTGGTGGCCGAATTCACGGCCGCGACGAGGTGCAACTGCGGGTCGTCTTTCGCCAGTGCAACGAGCCGCTGCCCCATCCGCCCACAAACCCCGTTGATCGCGATGTGAATCTTCATGTGGATTCCGAAGAAGAAGCAGAAGAGGAGCCACTGAAGCACGAGGACGGGCTCGGATCGAGACAGAAGAGCCGCAGATAACGCAGAAAGGCGCAGATAAGGACCGAGTAAAGCAGAAGAGCTCAATGGTTCATCTTCTCTTCTTGTCGGATCTGCGTTCTTCTGCGTTTATCTGCGGCTCTTCTTGCTTCGGGAGGCGCCTCAATCGCCTTTTCGGCGGCGTCCCAATCGTCCGGTACCCGCGATACTCAACTGTCGCCATCCAGCATATGGGATCACGGGCCGTCGGCCGCAACGGCGGGCGGGKCAGGKGTGAGATTCGATGGCCCGGACGATCGCAGCGAGGKCGTTCGGCACCTGCACCGCCCGGTTCGCGAACGCGGCCGACTTGACGCCACGCGAGCCGAGTTTCGCGTCGAACGCGGCCCGGTCCGCGGAGTGGTACGCGACCGTCTCGTCCGGGTCCTTCAGCACGTGGCCCGTCAGAACACAGACAACGGAATCGGTCGGCGAAATCACGTTTTCTTGAACGAGCGCCCGGAGCCCGGCAACGCTGGCGGCGCTGGCCGGTTCGCAGCCCAGCCCGCCCGCGCCGATTTTCGCCTTCGCGTCCAGGATCTCCGTGTCGGGCACCGAACGCACGACCCCGTCGCACCAGTCGAGCGCGCGGAGCGCCTTGGGCAGGTTCACCGGGCGGTTGATCTCGATGGCGCTGGCGAGCGTGTCCGGCTTCCGCCCACTCGCGTCCAGCGCCGCGTAGTAGCCGTCGATTTTCGAACGATCCCATCGCCCGCCGGCCCAGCGGAGCCCGTGTTTCTCGTGCAGTTGATAGAAGGTGTCCGCGCCGGCCGCGTTGATGACCGCGAGCCGCGGGAGCCGCGAAATCAGGTTCAGGGCCCGGAGTTCGTGGAACGCCTTGGCGAACGCCGACACGTTGCCCAGGTTGCCGCCCGGCACCACGATCCAGTCCGGCACCTCCCACCCCCGGGCCTCCAGCACCCGGTACATGATCGTTTTCTGCCCCTCCAGGCGGAACGGGTTCACGCTGTTAACGAGGTAAATGCCGAGCTGCCGGCTCACCTCTTGCACGCGGCGGAGCGCGTCGTCGAAGTCGCCGTGGATCTGGACCGTCAGCGCGCCGTGTTCGAGCGCCTGCGACAGCTTTCCGTAGCTGATTTTGCCGCTGCCGATGAAGATGACGCCGCGCATCAGTTGCGTGGCCGCGCAGTACACCGCGAGGCTCGCCGAGGTGTTCCCCGTGCTGGCGCACGCGGCCCGGCGGGCGCCGGTCATGCGGGCGTGCGTGAACGCCGCGCTCATGCCGTTGTCTTTGAAGCTGCCGGACGGGTTCATCCCCTCGTACTGGAGGAACAACCGACCGGGGTTCAGCCCCGCGAACGCCGCCACAGAATCGGCCCGCTGGCAGAGCGTCTGCCCCTCACCGATTGTGACGATCGCGTCGTCCGGGGCGAACGGGAGCAGTTCGCGGAACCGCCACACGCCGGAAAAGTCCAGCGGGTGCGTGCGGTTCGCCCACTTGCCCTCGAAGTGTTTCAGCGATTTCGGGACCGGGAGCCGGTCCCAGTCGTAGGCGACGTCGAGCAACCCGCCGCACCGCGGGCACCGAAACGTCGTGTCCCCGCGGTCGGCGGTCCCGCCACAGGAAGGGTCGATACAGCGCTGGTAGACGAGGTCGGACATGCGGACTGTTCTAGCAGGTCGGCACGGTCACTTCACCCCGAGTGCGGCCTTCACCTTCGCCGGATCGGCTACTTTACCGGCCCTCTTGAGCGATTCGGCTTCAGAGGCCGAACCGACAAATTCCCCCGTGGTCGTGAGGACGGACCAGTCGGGCACTTCGTCCTTATTCGGTGCAGTCACGAACAGTGTCGCCCGCGGCTCGCGCGTCGCGGTGTCGTGTACCTGGATTTTCCCTTGCGAGCTGCTGGCGAACAAGCGCGCGCCGTCCGACGCGAACGCCATCGCTCCCGGATACGCGTGCCCGGTCCGCGCCGCCGCACCGATCACCCACTCGCGCCACGCCGGCACCTTCATGCCGTCCGCGTAAACGGACGGGCCGACGGGCTTTTCGGGCGGCGCTTCCAGTTCCGGGTTCCCGTTTTCGTCGAATTTCAGCACAAATGTGCCGGTTTCGGTCGTGCGCCCGATACCGGACACGAGTAACCACCGGCCGTCCGGAGACAGGATCGGTGCCGTCGCGAAATCCCAGAACTGGCCGAGGTACCAGCTCCTCTTTTCGGTGACGATTCGCACGACGTAACTCTGCCGCCGTTTACCGGTACCGGCGACGGTCACCACGCCCTTTCCGCCCACCAGGACCGCGGGCGTCCCGTACTCGATAAACTGCACGGCGGGTTCCACGGACCGCCACCACTCGACCCTCTTGCCGGTACCGAGATCGAACGCATCGCACCGTTGAGACGTGACCACCAACTGCTTGGAATCCGGACTGAACGCGAGCGCTCCTTCCGTCATTCCGATCGATTTTTCAACAGCTTCGACCCGCTCACCCGTTACGGCGTTCCATACCCGAATTTCTGCTTTCTCGCGCGCGGGGCGGTACGCCACCCAGTTCCCGTCGGCGGACACGGCCGCGAGCCCGGGGTCCTTTGGAGACACGTCGAAGGTGTCGCGCAATTTCTTCGTCGCCGTGTCCCACACCGCAAGGTGCGTGACGCGCCAGTTGTTGCCGCCGACCAACACGAACCGTTTCCCATCAGCGGTGGGCTGCACGGTCCGCACGTCGGCCGGTAGCCCGGTGATGACCGTTTTCAGTTCGGGTTTCGAGAGGTCCCACACGCAGACCCAACCGGCTGCGTCCTTGGAACCGGGGCCGTTGCTCAACGCGACGAACAACAACTTGCCGTCGGCGGTCGGGGCGAGGGCGACCGTGTGCGGCCCCGGATCAGCGGCCGGGAGCACGGCGACGAGGCACGCGGAAAGGAACATCGGACTCCTCCGATTGGGGCGGTCGAGACCAGTGTACCGAACGGCTGGTAACCGCCGGGTAACGACCGCCCCTACTGCACCGACAGCGCAAACGTGGTATAAGAGAGTGACCCCCACGGGAGCGAGACATGCCCGCGCACTTGCTGTCGCTCGCCGACGGCCCCAGTATTTTGATCGACAAGCCGATCCTGCTGTTCGGCCGCCACGAGGAGTGCGACGTACAACTGAACTCCAAGAAGGTGTCGCGGCGGCACTGCGTGCTGGCGCAGGTGACCGATTACCTCGTGATCCGCGACCTCGGCAGCACGAACGGGGTGCGGATCAACGGCGAGCGCGTCGCGGAGGGGAAGCTGCGGCCCGGCGACGAACTCCAGATCGGCAACTTCAAGTACCAGATCTGCGGCGATCTGCTCGGCCGGTCGAAGGAGCACTCGGTCGCGGCCGAGTACAAGGCGGTCCCGCCGACCGTGGCCGACGACCCGCCGGCCGACGACGCGGTCGATAAGGACGGGTCGTCCGAATCCTGAACGCAACGGGTCGTGTCCGCTGATGCCATTCGCGCTCGCTCGCTCCGCACTCGTCCGCGCCCGGATCGTGATCTCCGCCGGGGCCACCGTGCTCTTCGCCTTCTGGGCCGCGGGCCAACTCGTCCGGGACGCCACCTGGGCCACCGGCCTCTGCTTCTACATCCCGTCTCCGGTCGTGGCCGTTATGATGCTCGCGGGTGCCGGCGCACACACCGCGGCCGGTCGGCGCCGAGCGGCTCTGCTGGCTCTCGGGCTCGCGGTCCCACCCACCGTGTTTGTCGCACGGATCGAGAACCAGTTCGGCCGCGCTCCGGCCGGCCCTCCGGGCACGCTCCGGCTCGTGCATTGGAACACCGCTGGTCGGCCCGGCCGACCGGGCGTTGTGGAATATCTGATCGCCGAGCGGGCCGACCTGTACGCCCTCACGGACGTACCGAGCGCCGCGCACGTCGGTGTCCTGCGTGACACACTCGGACCGGGCTACGCCGCCGTCACGTTCGGCAACCTGGCCGTAGTCGGGCGCGGGGACATTCGCGCGGACGGTTGGCTCGTGAACCGGGACGGGTTCGAAGTTCAGACAGCGACCTGGACCCCTCCGGGGCACAAACCCATCACCGTGTTTGTTATCGATCTGCCATCCGACGTGCGTCTGGCCCGCGACCCGCTACTCCGAGAGCTGAACGCTCTGATCGAGCGGCGCCAGCCGGATCTTGTTGTTGGCGACTTCAACGCCCCGCGCCGCTCCCGGGCGCTGGCGAATTTGCCACCCGGATATCGCCACGCGTATCAAACGGTGGGGAGCGGATGGGGGTACACTTGGCCCGTCCCCGTGCCAGTGTATGCCCTCGATCACTGCTTGCACGGCCCGCGCATCGTTCCGGGTCGGTACCAGCTCGGCGGGCTCGGCGGGGCCAGCGACCACCGGTATCAGGTGTTCGATTTTTCGCTCGCGGATCAGTGAAACAGGATCTCGCGGAATGACACTTCGAGTGGGTCGCTGTCTCCGACAGCGACGGCGATGGAGTCATGTCGCTTCGACCCGAACCGGAGCGCGACACCTGGGGGGCGACCCCGACTCTCCGAGAGTCGGCCACCCGATAAAGGCAACTTCCGCTCGCTCACGGGAGCAGGTCACTTCCGAGGATGCGGGCTGCGGGTGCCGCAAGTGGGCTCAGCTTGTCATCACGGCCGTGAGCGGCGAGCGATGCGTAATCGTGGCCGAACCGCGAGTTCGCATCCGGACGCGGTGAGCGGAACACCAGCACGCGGTCGGTCGCCAGGTCCACCACCCAGTAGTCCGCGATCCCGCCTGACGCGTAGAGACTCGCCTTTGCGTGCGTGTCTTCCTGAATCGTCGTATCGCTCACTTCGATCACCAGAACGGCAGACGTGGGGTGTTGCGTTGCGTAGTCCTCAAAAGAGCCCGTCACTACCGCCAAATCCGGTTCCGGTTCGGAGATGAGCCCGAGATCGAGGGGGAGTTGAACGCGAACATCATAGCCTTCACAAAATAATCTTTCGATTGTCCTTGTCGCCTTCCGAATTGCGGTCGCGTGAGGTGCGTTCAGGGGCGACCCCTGAAGGATTATGCCGCCGATCAGTTGCACGCGCTGGTCGCGGAAGAAGTGGTTGTCGCCGAGCGCGTAATACTCCTTGCGGGTGAACACGAACGGGCCGCCGGAGGATCGCTCCAGGACGGTGCCCGCCACCAGTTCCACATCGCGGCTAGCGAACAGGCTGAGTTGCTGCATCCGCGCGAACTCGGCGGCGGTCCAGAGACGCGGGGACGGGTCCTGGCGCGGAGCCGCAGGCAGTGGGGGAAGTAGGTCGGCGGTCGCCATCGAGAATCCTCCTTCCCCCACAGCTTACCCCGCGCCAGAGGGAGCAAACCAGGCCGATGTTACTGCCGGCCGGTGTGTGCCGACTTGCCCACGGACACGCCGACCGCGCCCGGCAGGTGCGGCGGAGCGGCCAGCGCCTCCGCTGTGGTGAGTTCGTCGTACAGGCGCTCGCCGCGGCGCGGGTTCAGCAGCTTCGCGACCAGCGCGGTCCAACCGGTCTGGTGGCTCGCGCCCAGGCCGGTGCCGTGGTCGCCGTGGAAGAACTCGTGGAACAGCAGGTGGTCGCGGAAGTGCGGATCGGTCTGCATCTTCTCGTACCGCCCGAAGCACGGACGCCGGCCGGTGCCGTCGCGCAGGAACACCCGCGTCAGCCGCCGCGTGATCTCGATCGCCGCGTCCAGCACGGTGATCGTCTTCCCACTGCGGACCGGGAACTCGATTTGGAAGTCCGGACCGTAGTAGTGGTGAAACTTCTGCAAGCTCTCGATGATGAGGAAGTTCACCGGGAACCAGACCGGTCCGCGCCAGTTCGAGTTGCCCCCGAACATCCCCGAATCGGAATCACCGGGCACGTAGCCCACCGTGAGCGTGTGGTCGCCCATTTTGAACTGGTACGGGTGGTCGCGGTGGTACCGCGACAGCCCGCGGACCCCGAACGGGCTCAGGAACTCCTCCTCGTCCAGCACGCGGGCGAGGCACTTCTTGATGCGGTGCCCGCGCATGAGCGACAGCAGCCGGCGCTCGCCCCGGCCGGGCTCGAACCACCGCGACACCAGACCGGCCATATCGGCGCGGTTGTCCAGCACCCACCGCAACCGCGCCGCGAACGCCGGCATCTTCGCCAGCAGTTCCGGTTCCAGCACCTCGACCGCGAACAGCGGAATGAGGCCGACCATCGACCGAACCTTGAGGCGCTCCACCCGATTATCAGGCAGCGTCAACTCGTCGTAGTAGAACCCGTCCTGCTCGTCCCAGAGGCCGACGCCCTTCCCGGCCATGTCGGTCATCGCCTTCGCGATGCCCAGGAAGTGCTCGAAGAACTTGATCGCGATGTCTTCGTAGGTCGGGTTCCGCGTTGCGAGTTCGAGCGCGATGCGCATGAGGTTGAGCGCGTACATGGCCATCCAGGCCGTGCCATCAGCCTGATTGATGAACCCGCCGGTCGGGAGCGGGTGGCTGCGGTCGAACACGCCGATGTTGTCCAGGCCGAGGAACCCGCCCTGGAACACGTTCCGGCCCTGCGCGTCCTTCTGATTCACCCACCAGGTGAAGTTGATCATCAGCTTGTGGAACACGCGCTCCAGGAACCCCCAGTCGCCGTCGCACTCGTCCTCCTCGTGGTGCCCGTGCTGCACGTGGCCGCCGGTGCGGAGCGTGTGGCGGTGCTTGCGGTCGATCTGGAAGACGCGCCAGGCGGCCCACGCATGAACGGGCGGGTTCGCGTCCGAGAAGTTCCACTCGTAGGCGGGCAACTGGCCGTTCGGGTGCGTGTACCACTCGCGGCACAGGAGGAGGAGCTGGTCCTTGGCGAACTCCGGATCGAACGGGGCGAACGCGACCGCGTGGAACGCTGTGTCCCACGCGCAGAAGTACGGGTACTCCCACTTGTCCGGCATCGAGAGGATGTCGGCGGCCTTGAAGTGCTGCCAGGTGCTGTTACGAGCGTACCACCGCTGCTCGGCCGGAGTGATCGTGGCCGAGTCGCCCTTGAGCCACCGGTACGTGTCGTACTGGTAGAACTGTTTCGTCCAGATCAGCCCGGCGACGGCCTGGCGCTGGATGCGGCGCGCGTCCGGGTCCGGGATGTCGTGCTGGCCGTGCGCGAAGAACTTGTCGGCCTCCGCGGCCCGGTCGGCGAACGTGGCGTCGAACCCGGTGAACGGGTCGTCGGGGCCGTCGGACGCGTGCCGCAGGCGGCACCGGACCGTGACCGACTGCCCCGGCGGCACGACGAAGGTGTAGTGCGCCGCGGCCTTCGTTCCCGTGCCTTCGGAGTTGACGGCGCTACGGTTCCCGGACACCACGTACTCGTGGAACGCGTCCTTGAAGTGGCCGGGGGCGCCGGTGTTGTAGAGCGCCCGCGTGTTGGTCTCGTTCTCGGTGAACAGGTACCCCAGGCGGGTGAGCGACGGGACGGTCTCGCTGAACGCGTCGCCGGAGAGGGTGGCCCCGCCGGCCCAGAACCGGTACGCGTCCCACTCCGGGTGGAACAGCTTCAGCCCGCCGTGCGACGAGTGCGCGATCACCGGCCGCGGCTGGTCCGGCTTCCAGGCCCACGTGTTGCGGAACCACAGGGTCGGCAGGACGTGGAGCGGCGCCGGGTCCGGGCCGCGGTTGTGCGCGGTGATCCGCATGAGGATGTCGCGCGGGCCGGCCTTCGCGTACTCCACGAACACGTCGAAGTACCGGTCGTCGTCGAAGGTGCCGGTGTCGAGCAGCTCGTACTCGGGGTCGTGCCGGCCGCGGCGCTTGCTCTCTTCGAGCAACTGCTCGTAGGGGAACCGCCGCTGCGGGTACTTGTAGAGCATCTTCAGATACGAGTGCGTCGGCGTGGCGTCGAGGTGGTAGTACAGCTCCTTCACGTCCTCGCCGTGGTTGCCGTCCTCGTTCGGGAGGCCGAACAGGCGCTCCTTCAGGATCGGATCGGCGCCGTTCCAGAGCGCCAGCGCCAAGCAGAGCCGCTGGCCGTCGTCGCTGATGCCGGCGAGGCCGTCCTCGCCCCACCGGTACGCGCGGCGGTGCGCGTGCCAGAACGGGAAGTACGCCCACGGGTCGCCGGTGGGCGAATAGTCCTCACGGACCGTACTCCACTGGCGGTCCGAAAGGTACGGGCCCCACCGCCGCCACGACGGCAGTTCGCTGAGGTTGTGTAGGCGGGTCAGTTCCGGGTTCGATGTGGACATGAGAGGGTGTTCCGGGCGCCTCCCGCCCATCAGGGCCGGAGCGAAGATGTTGACCCACCCGCCGCCCTTACGGGCGGGGTTCGCCAATGGGGGTCGCCAAGCAGTTTACCCCCCCGCACTTCGCTTGTCCGTTGTAACCCGCACATCTTGGCGGTAGGCTGACGGGACTCCCCCCGCCTAACCGAACCTCTGCCCTTCGGACCCGCCCCCATGCACACCCGCTCCGCTCTCTCCTTCGCGCGGTTCGCTGTTTTGTCTGCGGCACTTGTCGCACTCGTGACCGGAACCGGCGGAGCCGCCGGTTCCGGTCACGATTCGTGGCCCGGTTTTCGCGGACCCACCGCGAACGGGCACGCGGCCTGCAAAAGCGCCCCGACACAGTGGAACGAAAGGGGCGACAAACGGGAGAACATCCGCTGGAAAACGACCGTTCACGGAAAGGGCTGGTCGTCGCCGGTGGTGCTGGGCGATCAGATCTGGGTGACGACGGCCGACGAGGTACTCGATCCGAACCCGCCAGCAGTCAAGGGCGGGCCGCCGGCGAACCTGGTGAAAGAGGCGAGCTACTTCGCCGTGTGCGTGGACCGCAAGAGCGGGAGCATCGTTCACGACATCAAGCTGCGCACCGAATCAAAGCCGCTGTACTGTCACCCGTTCAACAGCTACGCCTCTTCAACGCCGTACCTCGAACCGGGGCGGTTGTACGCCCACTTCGGCAGTCACGGAACGTTCTGCATCGATACAGCCACCGGAAAGGTGCTGTGGGAGCGCACCGACTTCAAGTGCGATCACTTCCGCGGGCCGGGGTCGTCCGCGGCCGTGTACGGTGACCTGCTGTACCTCATCTTCGACGGGGCCGATTTGCAGTACGTGGTCGCGCTCGACAAGAAGACCGGCGAAACGAAGTGGAAGGCGGACCGGAAGATCAAGTACCCCAGCGACAACGGCGACAACAAGAAGGCGTACGCCACGCCGGTCCTGTTCACCGTGGGCGGGCGGGAGATCCTCGTCTGCCCGTCGGCGGAATGCACGATGGCGTACGACCCGAAGACCGGCGCGGAACTGTGGCGGTTCACGCACGGCGGCATGAACGGGTCCGCTCGCGCGGTG
>BFBZ01000887.1_pt1 | contig 23145 bp, 24 predicted proteins | sample 1888401 | NCBI WGS metagenome assembly BFBZ01 (sample SAMD00112614, study PRJDB3348) | symbiont metagenome | host: Chara braunii
CGCCTGCGAGAAAAATGCAGGCGGCAGGTACCACAGGTGCAGCCGAGAACGCCCGGCCTTCCCTGCGCGATGGTCTTCACGCTTATACGCAGTCTCCCTGGTGCACCGGCTTGTTGGCCACCATGATCCGCGCGGCGCGTTGGCGCCATCGCGAACGTAACACCGGCAACGGGGTGTCAGGACGCTGCGACTTCACGTCCGCGTCACATCGTTCGTCCCGCGCGCCCGAAGACACGCTGCGACATGATCGCGGCCACCGCTCCCCGCCCCGCGTGTCGTGACGATCGCGCGCTACGCCCCTCGGCTTGGGACGGGATGGCGAGAGAAGATCACGTTTTCCGATAAAACGCAAGATATTTATTCTTATCAGAATATGCTGGGAGGATGCCGGTTAGGCCGGAGCCCCGGGGCGACTTCCGAGATGAACGGCCAACAACATTGCATTCAGGGTGGCTTCAAAGCCCGCGATGTAGAACGTCCCTACACTTCCCAATGGAGGGGACCATGGTTTCGCTGAAGACATCTCTCGCAGGCGGCATCGCCGCGCTCGCCGTCACCGCCACCCTGCTCGCCGGCGCGGCGCCGGCTCAGGCTCACGACGGGCGCAACGCGGCGCTGTTCGGCGGCCTGGTGGCCGGAGCTCTCATCGGGGGCGCGCTGGCGGCAGCGTCGGAAGCGCAGGCGTATGAGCCTGCGCCGGTCTACCGGTCCCACTATCGCGACGCGGCGTATGGCGGCTACGGCTACGGCTACGAGCGCTACCGCTATGTGCCGGCTCGCCACTATCGCAATTGCGACCACGACGGCTACGGCCGGGCTTCGGGCTGGGACGACGAGGATTAGTCGTAGGTCTACCGAATACGAAGCCGTCGCGACGAACAGCCACTTTCAACCAGTTACTCCGTCATGCCCGGGCTTGTCCCGGGCATCCACGTCGTTCGGAGCATGCAGAACCACGTGGATGGCCGGGACAAGCCCGGCCATGACGATTTGGAGACAGGCAAGCCCTAAACTCCCGACCGCTTTATGCGATCGCCCTTCGCAAGGAGAGCGTAGCCTACAGCACCACATGCACGTCGATGATGACGCGATCCGCGTGCCGCGCGGCGGAGCCTATGAAGACGTGCTCCATCAGCCAGCGATACTTCTCGTGGCCGGTCTCGAAGCGCGGGTGGGTGCGGAAGTAGATCAGCCTGGGGTCCACCGGCTCGCCGCGCTTGAGCTTCTGCAGCAAGTCGACCGGCCCGAAGCGGATGCCGCGGTTCTCGACATAGATGGTCGCGCCGTCGTCGGTCTCGAAGGCGTATTTGGCCTCGAGGTCGATCAGCTCGTTGGGGCGGATGATCTGGAAGTCGGCGCCGAAGTTGCAGATCCTGCCGCTGATGCCCTCACCGGCGCGACCGGGGCCCTTCACCTCTCCGCCATGGATCGGGATGATCCGGCGCACGCCGATGCCGGTCTCGCCGGCACTGGTGACGTCGCCGATCATCACGGTGAGGGTGAAGACGTAGCGGGTCTCGAGGATCGGAGTCGTCATCAGCGGGCCATCATCTGTTGCGGCAGCCAGGTGGCGAGCAGCGGGAAGGCGATCAGGATCACCAGCCGGATCAGGTCGGTCGCGACGAACGGCAGCACGCCCTTGAAGATGGTCGAGAACGACACGTCCTTCACCACGCTCTTGATCACGAACACGTTCATGCCGACGGGGGGATGGATCAGGCCAAGCTCGACGGTCATCACGATGATGACGCCGAACCAGATCGGATCGAAGCCGAGATGCGAGATCACCGGGAAGATGATCGGCACGGTCAGGATGATCATCGCCATCGCGTCCATCAGGCAGCCGAGGACGAGATACATCACCATGATCAGCGCCAGCACCCCGTAGGGCCCGAGGCCGAGACCGGTGAGGAACTCCGTCACCTTCTGTGGCGTCTGCGTCACCGTCAGGAAGTAGCCGAAGATCAAGGCGCCGATCAGCACAGTGAACACGGCCGCCGCGGTGCGCGTCGCCTGCAGCAGCGAAGCCAGGATCTTCTCCTTGTTCAGCCGGCCGGTGAACACGCCGATCAGGAACGCGCCGGTGGCGCCGACGCCGCCGGCTTCCGTCGGCGTGAAGCGCGGCAGGAACGGAAGACCATAGAGACCGCCGATCACGAACAGGAACAGCAGCACCGGCGCCCAGATGCCCTTCAGGCCCGCGATGCGCTCGCGCCACGGCGGCGCCTCGCCCCTGGGCAGGAAATCCGGCCTGACACGGCCGATCACCGTGATGGTGATCATGTACATGGTCATCGCCAAGAGGCCGGGGATGATGCCGGCGATGAACAGCTTGCCGATGTCCTGCTCGGTGATGATGCCGTAGACGGCGAGCACGGTCGACGGCGGCAGCATCGCGCCCAAGGTGCCGCCAGCGGCGATGACGCCGGTGGCGAAGGATTGCGGATAGCCGAAGCGGCGCATCTCCGGATAGGCCACGGCCGAGAAGGTCGCGGCGGTCGCCACCGACGAGCCGCAGATCGCGGCGAAGCCGCCGCAGGCCGCCACCGTGGCGATGCCGAGCCCGCCGCGCAGATGGCCGACGAAGCCGTTGGCGGCGCGGAACAGCTCGCGGCTCATGCCCGAGTTGGACACGAACGTTCCCATCAGCAGGAACATCGGGATCACGCCGAACGTGTAGTCCGTGACCGTGCGCATCGAGGTCTGGCCGACCAGCTTCAGCGCCGCCGTACCGTTGACGAGATAGGCGAAGCCGGACACGCCGACGAGTCCCATCGCCATGCCCACCGGCACGCGCAGCAGCATCAGCGCAAACAGCGCAACGAAGCCGATGACGGCAACCGCATCCGTGCTCATGCGGCGCTACTCCGTGGGCTTGACTTGAGGGTCATGAATCTCCTCGGGGTGGAAGATCAGGCGATAGGTCCGGATGGCGATCAGGAGCACCGCCGAAACGTCGCCGATCCAGGCGACGGCGAAGAACGGCCAGGTCGGCATGTGCAGATCGAAGGTGAGGACGTTGTCCTCATAGGTGCCGCGCACCTTGTCGAACAGGGTCCAGGTCTGCACCGTGACGACGAACAGCAGTACCAGCGTTGCGAAGATGTCGATCCAGCGCTGATAGCGCGGGCCAACATTGCCCCAGATGAGATCCACGGTGATGTGGGTGCCGCGGTATGACGTCGCAGCGATGCCCCAGAAGATCAGGATGCCGAGCAGCATGCGCCCGATGTCGAAGGAATCGGGGATCGAATAGTTCAGCGTGTTGCGGAGCAGCACCGACAGGAAGATGTCGAGCGCGACGATGCCGACGAAGAACGCGGCGATCCACTCGATCCCGTCGATGATCCGGTCCATGAAGGCGCGCTGCATGGCGTCCCCGTGTCAGAAAGCTTGGTGGTTATGGTGGATGCGAAGCGAGCTGCTGCGTAGCGGGCGGTTCTTAGCCTCTCCCCGCTCCCGGGGAGAGGCCGGATTGCATCGTAGATGCAATCCGGGTGAGGGGCTCTCCGCACGGTCGGTGCGTGCGGCTGCCCCTCACCCCAACCCTCTCCCCGTAAGGAACGGGGAGAGGGAGCGCACCGTCCGCCGCGCAAGAGCTTGGGTATGAAAAGAAGCTACTGTGCCAGCGCCTTGTACTTGGCGAGCGAGACCTTCAGCTCGGTCATGGCGGCCTCGGCATCGACGCCGGTCTTCTTGACGCCATCGGCCCAGGTCTTGAACAGCGGCTCGGAGGCCTTTTTCCACAACGCGGTCTGCTCCGGCGTCAGCTTGTAGACCTCCTGGCCGGACTCGGCCTTGATCTTGTCGACGCCGGCGTCCTCAAACTTGCCCCAGGGCTCGCCGACCTTGCCGGCGGCCTCCGTGTTGCAATTGTCGTCGATCGCCTTCTTCTGCATCGCCGACATCTGGTTGTACTTGTCCTTGTTCATGACGAACACGAAGGTCGTCACGTAGAACGGCGCATCCATGTGGTACTTCGTGACCTTGTCGACTCCGAACAGCACCAGCGAGCCCGCCGGAAAGGTGACGCCGTCGGCGACGCCGCGCTCGATGATGTCGCGCACTTCCGGCGCCGACGACTGCACATTGGTCCCGCCGAGCAGGGTGACGAAATTGGCGATCGTCGCATCGGCCGGGCGGATCTTCATGCCCTTGACGTCCTCAGGCACGACGACCTTCTTGGTGCGGGTGTGGAAGGCCGACGGCGTGTGGACGAAGGCGAGGCAATACTTGACGTCCTTCATCTCCTTCTCGGCATATTTGCGATACCACGCGTCCAAACCTTCCGAGCCGCCCTTGGCGTCGGAAATCAGGAACGGCAACTCGCCGGCGCCGATGATCGGGAAACGGCCAGGCTGATAGCCGGGATTCACATAAGTGACATCGGCGATGCCGTCGCGCGCCATGTCATAATGGTCGAACGCCTTGCCGAGCTGCTGGGCCGGAAACACCTTGCCCTTGATGGTGCCGCCCGAGGCCTTTTCGACCGACGCGGCCCAATCCTCCAGCGCCTTCTGCAGCGGATGGCTCGCCGGCACCCAGTGCGAGATCTTCAATTCGAATGTCTTGTCCTGCGCGAGCGCGGGGGTCACACCGGCGGCCAGAGCCAACGCCAGAAGCGTCTTCCTCATCGGGATCGTCTCCTCCATCAGTGGGCCTTCGAGGGCCCTTTGCTTCATTGTTATAGCATATAAGCATCATTGCAAGCGCGGCGGCAGGTTGGCCACCAGTGCACGCGCCAAGCGGAGCCTAGCGCGCCCGCCAGCGCAAGTCTGGCAGACGAAAGTTGCAGGCCCGTGGCCATTTCATTAACACGTTAAGGATCTCGCCTGCACCCGAAATTGCACGGCGGGAGCATCGCACCACGAAATTGCCGCAGGGCCGCACCGGACGCCCGGCGACATCGCGCGCGCCCCATCCGCGTGCATCCGATGCGCAACGTGTCAAACGCCCGCGCAAAAGACGTTTGAAACTTTGTAGGCGGTGCAAAATCCGCGCTGATGTCGTTGACTGCGGACATCGTCAGCAACGATCGAGACACGCATGAGCAGCGTCCCCGCCGGATTCGAACCGCATTTCCGCAAGAGCCCGTTCACCGATCCCTGGGAGCCGCTCTACGCCAAGAAAACCGACAAGGCCGTCATCCTCGGCCTGCGGCTCGCCACGCCGCACACCAATTCGCGCGGGCTGATCCATGGCGGGCTGATCGCATCGCTGGCCGACAATGCGATGGGCTATAGCTGCGCCCAGGCGCTTGGCTGGGAGGCGTCGTTGGTGACGATCAACCTCGCGGTGGACTACATCGGCAGCGCCGGGACCGGACAGTGGCTCAGCGTCGAGAGCGACGTCATCAAGAGCGGACGCACCGTCTGCTTCGTCCAGAGCCTGGTGCTGGCCGACGACGCCGTGATCGCGCGTGCGAACGCGACCTTCCGGGTGGTGCCGAAGAAAGGGTGATCGAAACCGGCGATCTTTCGCATCAAGACCAGTGTCGCACCAAGGCCGGCGCAATCGCATCCACTCGTCATTCCGGGGCAATCGGCAACGCGCATCTGCGCGTTGTCGATTGAACCCGGAATCTCGAGATGATGTAGAACAGAGGCAAGACAACATCGGGATTCCGGGTTCAAGGCCTTCGGCCTTGCCCCGGAATGACGGGGTGTGGCGTTGTAGTCGCTTTCAGTCGAAACGCCAGTCGCAGGTTGCGGTGATCAGGTCGATGAAGGCACGCACTTTGGCGGAGAGCAGGCGGGAGCTCGGAAACACGATGTGGATCGGGAGCGGCGGAGGCTCGTATTTCGCCAGCACCCGCTTGAGACGGCCGCCGCGCAGCGTGTCCGCTGCCTGATAGGCCATCACCCGTGTCACGCCGCCGCCCGCCTCGGCATACTGGATCGCGGCGTCGGCATTGTTGGTGACGAGCCGCGGGCTGACCGCCATCCGCAGTTCCCTGCCGTCCTTGACGAAGCGCCATTCGTCGGACGGACCGAACTGGATGGTCTGGTGCTTCGTCAGCGCCTCGGGCGTCCGCGGCTCACCATGGACCTTGAAGTAGGCGGGAGCTCCGACCACGATCCGGCGCATGCTGCCGACCTGGCGGGCCACGAGCGACGAATCGCCGAGATGCCCGATACGAACGGCACAGTCGACGCCGTCCTCCACCAGATTGATCTGGCGGTCCTCGAGGCGCAGCTCGGCCGCGACCTCGGCATAGCGGCTCAGATAAGCGGCCATGACCGGACCGACATGGAGCCGGCCGAAGCCGACGGGCGCCGAGACCACCAGCCGCCCCACCGGCTGCAGGCGCTCGCTCTCCGCGGCGCGCTCCGCCTCCGCCAGATCGGCCAGGATGCGGCTGGCGCGTTCGAGATAGCGTCGTCCGGAATCGGTCAGCGTCACCGAGCGCGTCGTCCGCTGCAGCAGGCGGACGCCAAGATGCGATTCGAGCGCGGCGACCAAGCGGGTGACCGCCGATGGCGACAGCTTGAGCCGGCGCGCCGCCGGTGCGAAGCCGTTCAGCTCGGCGACGGTGACGAAAGCCTGCATGGCATCGATGCGGTCCATGGGATTATTGCAGCATCTGCAACGATCCAATGTCAACTGGCCAGATTATTTCCGAACGGGATTGGGACCATATTGGCTCCACGGCGGCAGTCACTGCCGCAGCGACAAGGAGTCATTGCGATGACCCAGACAAGCATCCAGGCACCCGGCGACGTCATGTTCTCACCCGCCGCCAAGGCGATCCAGGCGCGCAAGGGGTCGCGCGAGAGCTACGCGCATGTGGAGCAGAGCCGCGGCTTTCGCCACGAGGTCGACGCCGATCTCGCCGGCCGCCTCGCCGAGGCCACGAGCTTCTATCTCGCGACCGCCTCGGCCGAGGGTCAGCCCTATATCCAGCACCGCGGCGGACCGAAGGGCTTTCTCAAGGTGCTCGACAGCCACACGCTGGCCTTCGCCGACTTCAGCGGCAACCGGCAATATATCACCCAGGGCAACCTGTCGGAGAACCCGCACGCCTACATCTTCATCATGGACTACGCGCATCGCCGCCGGGTGAAGATCTGGGGGACGGCGCGGGTGGTGGAGGATGATGCCGCGCTGACGGCCTCGCTGATGCCGAGAGGCTACAAGGCGCGGCCCGAGCACGTCATCCTGTTCACGATCAGCGCGTGGGACACCAACTGCCCGCAGCACATCCCGCAGAAGTTCGACGCGGCCGACGTCGCGGAAGCGCTGGCCGTTCGCGATGCTCGCATCGCGGAGCTCGAGGCCGAACTGGCGCGGTTGAAGGGCGAGAGCAAGCCCTCCGCCTAGGTCCTGCGCGCTGCGGGCCGCGCCTTTGGCTTGTTAGTCATTCCGGGGCAGTCGCCAGTGCGCAGCGGCGCACTGGCGATTGAACCCGGAATGACGGTGAGTGGGACTCGACTGATCAGCTCACGCCGCCTCGGCCGCCCTGCCCCATTCGAACTCCGGAAAATATTGCGCCATCATGCGCTCGGCATAGGCGACCAGATTGCCGAAGCTTTCGGTGCGGCGGCGTAGCTCGGACTCGAAGAACGGCGTGAGGATGCCGGCGACGACGGCGAACGCCGTCGCGTCGGTGCCGCAAGGACGATCGCCCATCAGATAGGGCCGGTCGCCGAGCTGCACCGACAGCGCGCGCAGCGAGCGTGCGGCGAGATCGACGTCCTCGTCCGGCGCGTGGCGGCCGAGCCCGGAGATCAGATAGTTCTCGGCGACGCGAAACTGCGCGTCCTCGCGCAGCTTCTCGCGCTTGTCGGCCGGCACGCCGTCGAAGAAGTGGGCCGGCCCCTTGGCGAAGTTGACCGGATCGACCCAGCGCGCCCCGACCAGCGCGAAATACAGGTGATGCTCGATCATACGCTCGAACCCCCAGGCCTGCGCCCGCGCGCGCACGTCGAGCCCATGATCGAAGTCGAAGCCATATTTGCGCTCGACATGGGCGCGGATGAAGGTCGAATCGGCGATCAGCTCGCCGCTGTCGTCGATGAAGGGCAGCTGCCCCTTCGGCGATGCCGGCGGCATCGCCCGCTGCTTCCGAAAAGCGAGGCCCGCCATCTTCAATTGCACCTCCGTCTTGGTGACGAAGGGGCTGATCTCCGGCAGGCCGAAGCCCGCGCCCAAACCGAACAATGTGATCATGACAGCACTCCCGACTTCCTGAGCAGACGCCGGACGCTACGAGCATGCTGCTGCCACCATGGTGTCAGCAGCGGCAGTAGCGTGGTGGCAAGGCCAAGGCCATAAAACATCATCATCGACATCACCCCTTCAATCTCGTTGTTGGCCCGGTATAAGGACAGGCTGCTGCCAGCATCCTGTCAGCATCGGCGGGGGTGCTCGCCCATGCAGGACACACCATGAGACGCGCCGACCGGCTATTCCAGATCATCCAGGTGCTGAGACGCACGCGCCGCCCATTGACGGCGGATGCGATCGCGGCCGAGCTCGAGACCTCGAAGCGCACGATCTATCGCGACATCGCCACCCTGATCGGCCAGCGCGTGCCGATCCGCGGCGAGGCCGGCATGGGCTACATCCTGGAGAAAGGTTTCGATCTGCCGCCCTTGATGCTGACGCCGGACGAGATCGAGGCGGCGGTGCTTGGCGCGCAATGGGTCGCGGTCAACGCCGACCCGGTGCTGGCGCGCGCGGCGGAGGACCTGATGGCCAAGATCGCCGACACCGTGCCGGAGCGGCTGCGGCCATTCGTGCTGGAACCGGCGAGCCGCGCGCCGCGGCCGTGGATGCGCGAGCCGGACCGCATCGACATGTCGCGCACGCGCTCGCAGATCCACGAGGGACGCAAGATCAGGCTGCGCTATCGCGACGAGCAGGGCCGCGACAGCGAGCGCGTGATCTGGCCGATCGCGATCGGCTATCATGACGCGGTGCGCATCCTCGCCGCCTGGTGCGAGCTGCGCCGCGACTTCCGCAGCTTCAGGACCGACCGTGTCGTCGAGGCGGATTATCTCGACGATAAATATCCCGAAAGGCGCGAGGCGCTGCGCGCCAAATGGCGGCGCAGCCTGGTGTGGGAGGTTCCCAAGGATGTCTGAACCGATGTCTGGCGAGACTGACAGCAGCCCCTGTCAGAGCTGCGGCGCGTGCTGCGCCTATTCGTCGAATTGGCCGCGCTTCACGATCGAGGAGGATGCCGCGCTCGACCTGATCCCGGCCGAGCTGGTCAACGAGCGGCTGTCGGGCATGCGCTGCGACGGCAACCGCTGCTGTGCGCTCGATGGCGAGATCGCGCGCGCCGTGGCGTGCCGGATCTACGCGATCCGCCCCGAGGTGTGCCGCATTTGCATGCCGGGTGACGCCGAATGTGCGATGGCCCGGCGCAAGTTCGGGCTGCCCGTGCTCGCCTGAGCAGAGGCAAGGAAGACGGGGAGTCAGGCCGTGACCGGCTCGGGGCTGTCGTCGAGATCGTCCTCGAACGGCTTCATCACCGAGAGTGGCTTGGTCGACAGCGAGATCGGCTTGCGGCTCGAGGTCGCGCCGGCCGGACCCGCCCGACCGCCGCGGGACTGCGCATACAGCGCCGATCCGACCCGGCCACCGAACTGCGACAGGACCTGCTCGCTGCACGTGGATGCAATCGCAAGCGCCAGCGGGTGAAGATGCGTGCGCCGGTAACAGAATAGCGCCAGCATGGCCCTCACATCGGCGGAGACGCTCTCGACCAGCGCGGGTAGCCCGTTGGCGTCGGCACGGTAGAGTTCACCGAGAAGCTCGTCGCCGACCGGGCACGAATCGCTGTCGAACGCATCGCGGCTTTGAAGCATCGGTTTGATTGCCATGACGCGACGATGCAGCGCGAATCGCTAATGACCGGTTAACCAAACCGAACGGTCGTCCCACCCCCGGCTTGACACGGGACTGCCGCGGTCGGTGCGGCTTCGCCGCGACGCACCGTGGCCGAACGCTCAGCCATTTGCGGCCATGAAGATCGAGAGCCCGAATCCGGTGAGGTGATGCAGCGCCTGGTCGACGCCGATCAAGGTCCAGAACCAGGGGTGCTCGGTGTTCATGCCGAACCGCGACGAGCAGATGCCCTTGATGCGATCGATCGTGATGTGAATGGCGAAGTCGATCACGGCGACGAACCAGAATCTTGGCGCGACGATCAAGATCAGGACCATGGCGACGGCGAGATGGATCAGGCAGTGCACCAACAGCGGCAGCGCCCAGCCCTTCCGCTGGTCCTTGCCATAGGCCATCCAGGCGTTCTGCAGCACGAAGTCGCCAATGATGTGCTTGAAGGTCAGCAGCAGCATCCAGCCGACCAGCGCACCAACCGGAACCTGCGACGACAAAGAGGGAAAAGACAAAGCTGACGCTCTCGCTACGACTAACCCTTGGAACCAACCTTGGACGCACGGGGAACTGGAGGCGTTCAGCGCAATCTGATGAGAATACCCGGCCAATTCGACGCGTATGCGACGCTTATGACATCTCCGGTAGCGAATTGCACGCGAAAGGGAACTTCAAATCGCACCTTGCTACCCTTCGCGGCAATCCCGCCGGGGGTAAGGTTACCCACGCCGCGCGGCGCATCCGGCGGCAACCGTCGCAGCGGCGGCGTCATTCCGCGGCGTTGGTCTTCGGCACTGAGAGCGCCCTCGCCCGGATCTGCGCGATGGTCCGCTTCAGCGCCCCCTGTCCCGGCTCTGCCAGCGCAACGGCGCGCGCCTCGGCGATGGCGGAGGCGAGATCCGAGATCGGCAGGACGCCATCGAAGGTGGGCTTGGCCAGGCCATCGATGATGGCATGCCAATCAGCGAGACCCTGCCGGTAGCCGTCGCCCTGCCCCTGGATCATGGTCGCCGTCGCGATCACGGCGGGCGCCGCCGCAGGCTGCTTGTCCAGCGCGCGCGCGATCATGTGCAGCCACCGCTCGGCCCAGGCGCGCTCCTCGCCATAGCGCACCGACTGCAGCCGCCAGCGCCGCAGGCCGGCCATCAGCTTGAGGCGGCGAATGGCCAACCGCGATCGGACCGAAAAGCGGACCTTGACCCGGCGCCGACCTAACCAGCCGATCTGCTCGAAGGCTGCCAGCAACGATTCCGCCACGGCTTGCGGCAGCGCACCGATCAGCTCGTCGAGGCGAAACCTCCTGACGTCGTCGCTCTCGCGTCCCTCCGGCCGCTTCCCCATGTCGAGGCTGATCAATCTGAGCTGGGCGATCCGGATCGGATCCTCGTAGGCCATGCGGGCAGCCAGCAGCTGCGCGATCTGAGACAGCATGCCGGCATCGACGTTCGATCTGCGCACGAACCGCTTGATGCGATCGACATAGAGCTGCGCGTAGCTCGCGCCCTGATACTCCATCAGCAGATGGATGCCATCGCTCACCGCCGGCACGGCGGCGTCAGGAAGGCCCTGAGGCAGAAAAGGCGGCTCGCCATCGTCGACGCCGATGACGTCGGCGAACAGATATCGCAGCGAGGACCGGACGCTTTCCACTGGGCTTCAGGCTCCCCGGATCACGCCGGCTTGGCGACGGGCGCCGGCGCGGTGGTCTGTTGCGCCAGCCGCCGCTCGAGCGTTTCGATGTTCTGGAACAGCCGGGCGCTGGCGAGGCGCAGGAAGTAGAAGGCGAAGGCGGGGTTCTGGACGTAGAGCTGCTCGACCTGGTCGTAGGAGACCGACAGGATCAGACCGCCCTCGACGCATTCCAGCGTCTGCGTGCGCGTATTGGACGGCGAGATCATGCCGAACTCGCCGACGATCGCACCGACCGGCAGCTCGATACCGGATTCGACCAGGCGGAAGCGGCCGCTGACGATGTAGTACATGCTGTCGGCCTTCTCGTCCTTGTAGAACAGCACCTCGCCTGGACCGCATTTGCGCTCGGTCATGAACGGCTTCAGCCATTCCATGGAGAGGTCGCTGTTGACCGACTGCTTCACGTCGCGGACCAGCTGCAGCATCTGGTGGAGCCGGTAGCTGTTGAGCGGCAGCAGCACCCCGTGCAGGATCAGGACCGGGTAGTTGTGCATCGGCACCGCGGTCGCGATCAGGACGATATTGGTGAGGATGGCGAATACCCGCAGCGGAATCATCGTCCGCATCGACAGCGTGGCGACCACGAAGATCGAGGCGAAGAGGCTGCCGGCGGCGCCCGCATGTTCGACCAGGTGTGAGGTATCCATCGGGATCAACCAGACTCTTGGGACGCAGGAGGGCGGACGCTCGGTTCCGAGCCTCCTTTTGCCTAATTTAGCGTGTCCATGCCGACCTCTGATATACGGCGAACAGACGACGTTTGAACCGGTATTTGAGCCGGTACGGAAAAATTCCCCGGTCGAAGTAGAACGGTTGGACCTGCCGGATGACGCTGCAAAACCGATCCACCCGCATCGTTGACGGGATTCCCCCGATCGGGGCACCTTGACGCCGCCGCGATCTCCTGCGGCTCTGAGATCAGCGACTGACGCCCGCCCGCAATGACCAAACCGCAGCACCCTGCCCTGGCGGCATTCGTCACCGCGCTGACCGGACGCAACATGACCAGAGCGGCCTATGTGGCCGTGGCGCTCGGCATGAGCGCCATGGTGTTGTTGACGATGGACCCCGCCTACGAGGCCGGGGGGCGCTGGATCATCGCCCTGCTGTGGGGATGCCTTGTCTTTTTCGTCGTCGAATGGGCCGCTCGGGTTCAGCAGGCGGTGCGGGCGCATCGCGCCGCCACCTACCTGATGTCGGGCCGGGGACTGCTGGACACGCTCTCCGCCCTCGCCGTGCCGGTTGCGCTGGTCTCGGGCATGGAGTCGCGCGCCGCGTGGCTGCTGGCGGTCATCTGGGTGCTCAAGGTGATCCCCGGCGTGCCTGGCCTGCGCCAGCTCCGCCGGGTGCTCGTGGTCGAAGCACGCCCGCTGCTGTCGGTGCTGGTGCTGTTCCTGCTGGTGCTGTTTCTCGGATCGGTCGCCGAATACGCGCTCGAACATGACGAGCAGCCGGCCACCTTCGGCACCATCCCCTCCGCGCTATGGTGGGCCGTCGTGACCCTCACCACCACGGGCTATGGCGACGTGGTGCCGATCACGCCGCTCGGGCGGGTGGTTGCCGCCACGGTGATGATCTCCGGCCTCGGCGTGTTCGGCCTATGGACCGGCATCCTGGCGACCGGCTTCGCCGCGGAAACCCGGCGCGACAACTTTCTGAAGACCTGGGAATCGGTCAGCAGGGTACCGTTCTTCGCCAGCCTCGGGCCCGCCACGATCGCCGACGTCGCGCAGATGCTGCGCACCATCGACCTGCCGCCGCGCGCCACCGTGATCCGCAAGGGCGAGCCGGGGGACTGCATGTATTTCATCGCCGCCGGCGAGGTCGAGGTCGACCTTCCCGGCAAGAAGGTCCGGCTCGGCGAGGGCGCGTTCTTCGGCGAGATGGCGCTGCTCGGGAACAACCTGCGTTCGGCCGACATCAGCACGACCGGACTGTCGAAGCTGCTGGTCCTCGACCTCGTCGATTTCCGCGTGCTGATGGCACGCCACCCCGATCTGGCGCAGAGCATCGATGCCGAGGCCAGGCGCCGAACCATGGAGAACAGGACATGACGACAGGACGGACCACCCAGGCCGATGACGCACCGAGCATGCCGCTCCTGACCATCGACGGCGCACGCGCCACCATTCGGCTCAATCGTCCGCAGCATCTCAACCGGCTCCAGCCGGAGGATCTCGGCGAGCTGCTGGCGCTGTTCGACCGGGTCGAGGCCAACGCCGCCTTGCGCGTGCTGGTCCTGACCGGCACCGGGCGGGCGTTCAGCGCCGGCTTCGACCTTGGCGCCATCGGCGCAACGCCGGCGGATACGGCCGAGGCTTCCAGCCCGGCATTCGAGGAGGTCGTCGACCGGCTGGAGGACCTCGCGCTGCCGACGATCTGCCGGCTCAACGGCGGGGTCTATGGCGGCTCGACCGATCTGGCGCTGGCCTGCGATTTCCGGATCGGGGTCGATACCAGCGAGATGTTCATGCCGGCAGCGCGGCTCGGGCTGCACTACTACCCGAATGGCATCAAGCGCTACGTGTCCCGCCTTGGTATCGACAATGCCAAGCGTCTGTTCCTGACGGCGGAGAAGATCGACGCGGCCGAGATGCTGCGCATCGGCTATCTCACCGGCGTGGCGACGGCCGATGCGCTCGACGCGGAGGTCGACCGGCTGGCGGCCATTCTGGCCGGCAACGCCCCGCAGGCCATGCGCGGCATGAAGCGCGCCATCAACGAGTTTGCACGCGGAGCCCTCGACGATGCGGCGGCTCGTCGCAGGCATCGGGACAGCATGAGCGGCGCCGAAATCCAGGAAGGCATGAAATCGTTTGCAGAGAAGAGAACGCCGAAATTCTGAGCGCAGCCGCGCCCCGAACTGATAAATTTTGCATGCAAACGTCTGTATCCAGCCGGTGTTCTGACACACGCTCAACGAACTATCGACCTGAATCTCCAATTTGCGGTTGACAGCCTTTTGTCCGTGGCTAGCTTGAACCACGGGCGGAGACTTTCACATGCAAGTGATGGACGCGTATTGGGGACGACGAGCTCTGGAGTACGTCGATGCGATCGAAGCGTCGAAGACCAGCGCGAGCGTGCTCTCCCAGTTCGAGAAGATGATCAGCAACCTGGGCTTTCACGCCTACATCATGGCCGGCGTGCCGACCTCGGGCCAATCGCTGCAGCAAACCATTCTCGCCAACGGCTGGCCGCGGGAATGGTTCGACATGTATGCGCGCGAGCAGTTTCACCGCTGCGATCCGATTCCGCGGCACTGCATCTCGACATTGAATCCATTTGCGTGGTCGGAGGCTCCCTATGACCGCGAGGACGAGCCCGGCGCGCACGAGGTGATGACGCGCGCGAAGGACTTCCGATTGAACGAAGGCTTCTGCGTTCCCATCCACTACGACGATGCCGTGGGCGCCGTCAGCATTGCAGGCGAAAATCCGAATCTCGCTCCCGATGCGCGGGGCGCGCTGCACCTGATCAGCATCTTCACGCACAGCAGGCTTCGCGCACTGGCGCGCTCCGCCGCGAGCAACCAGAGCCGACGCCTGTCGCGAATCGAGGCCGAGGTGCTGGGCTGGGCGGCGCGCGGCAAGACCGCGTGGGAGACGGCGCGCATCCTCGGTGTCTCCGAACGCAACGTCCGGTGGCATCTGGAAGAAGCACAGCGCAAGCTAGCAACCAAGAACAAGACGGCGACGGTTGCGACCGCTCTTGTCAACGGCGAGATCTCGATCTGATCTGTCGTTTCTCCCACTGGATCAATTCGAGCGCATCGGCAATCTGCAAACCCCAATTTGATTCAGACGACCGGGGGTTTCGATGCCTGAGATTCATGTCGTTCGAAAAGATAATCGCGCTCTGTACGAGAAATATTTCGATCCGTATTACCGGCTGCGCCACGAGATCTACGTCAAGCAACGCAAGTGGATGGCACTCGATCGTCCCGACGGGCGCGAGATCGATCAGTTCGACACCGAGGATTCGGTCTATCTGTTCTGCATCGACAACGGCCAGTTGATCGGCTCGATGCGCGCGGTGCCGACGCAGTTGCCGACGCTGATGAGCGACATCTTCCCGTATCTGAATCTGCGCGGCCCGATCCAGCGCCCCGACGTCTACGAACTGTCGCGCATCTTCGTGATCCCGGAGCGCCGCGGCGAGCATGCCGGCCCGCGGATCGACATGCTGCTGCTCACCGCAATCATGGAGTACGGCATCTCGATCGGGTTGACCGGCTTTTCGATCGTGCTCGAAACCTGGTGGCTGCCGCGGTTCGAGAAGTGCGGCTGGAAGGCGCGGCCGCTCGGCGTACCTCACATGATGGACGGGATGTCGGTGATGGCCGTGCTCGTCGACTGCGACGAAACGACATGGAAGTCACTCTGCGAGCAGATCGGCCTGACGCGGCCAACCCTCACGTGGCAGGGGCTCGAAGACGTCAGCCGCCAGGCCCTGCCGGATATCTTTCTTCATCTTCCACCAGCCGCTCAGCCAGCGCAATGATCTGTTCCCTGTGCCGCTTCAGCCTGAGCTTATGGAAAGCCTTCAAGAGGCGGTGACCAAGGAGCGTCGCCTCGTCCACCTCGAGGGCATAAAGGTTGGACGGCGTGTTCATGGAATCCATCGCTGACACTTCAGGTTTTGAGCCGTGACTGAACCTTCAATCGAGAAGATCATCGAGCGTCTGCAATTTTGCATCGTTGACGCTCGGGCGATGCAACTCAAAATGTTAGAGAGAATTTTGTCAATATCATTGCTTGAAGCCCACGAGCTGAAGGAAAAGTGCGCGCCCAATTCGACCAACAGCAGCCATTAGCGCTCCTGCACCGACTCTCGCAACACGTCCGGTCCTGCAGCGGCGCGTCTCGACTGGTGCATCGCAGACACAAACTGTTGATTTCAGGGCGGCTTTCGATGTGAAGGTCGGACAGGAGAGCACGAGCATCGTTGCCGAAACGCGCTCGCCGAACGTGGACGACACCTCGGCAAAATCATGGCGCCGCCGCCGGAGCTGCTCCCTGTTCAGCAAACTCGGTTTACAAAAATGGACTCGTGGGGCGTCTCGCCCCTCCGGAGTCCCGGATAACGGAACTCCGCCGGCAACAAATACGCGCGTGCGACCGACGGACGGGAAGTCATTCGTCGTGAAAGCGGACCGTTTCGGCGACCGTGGCGCGGCTGGTGCGGTAGGAGTTGGCCTTGTCACCGAGATCGGGACAACCGAACGAGATGCCGCAGACCACCTTGCGGTCGGCGCCAAGCCCGAAGTGCTGCCGCACCACGTCGGAGTGAAACGCGAGCGCCGCCTGCGGCACGGTGGCAATGCCGAGCGCCTGCGCCGCCAGCATGAAGCTCGTGACGTAGCCGCCGCAATCGATCGCGCCATAGGTGCCGAGCGCCTCGTCGCTGTGGATGACCGCCACATGCGGCGCGCCGAAGAAATTGTAGTTCTCCAGCGCCTGCCGGGCATAACCCGCCTTGTCGCCGCGCGGGATGTCGAGCGCGTTGTAGAGCTGGAAACCGCTCTCGCGCCGCCGTTCCAGATAAACGCCGGTGTATTCGCGCGGGAAAGGAAAGTCGCCCGACGCCGCCTTGCCGCTGGAGGCCGCCGCATACATCACCTTCCGGAAAGCCTCGGTCGCCGCACCAGAGGTGATCTCGACACGCCACGGCTGGCTGTTGCACCAGGACGCAGTTTTTTGCGCCGCCGTCAGGATGCGCTCGATGGTCGCGCGCGGCACGGGCTCGGGCCGGAACCTGCGGCAGGAGAAGCGCGCGGCCATCAGCTCTTCGAGAATGGTGATGGGATCCTGCTCTGACTTTGGCGCCGCAGATGACATGACAACCTTCCGTACGACCGGCGACGCTCGCTTTGTGCTCGCCCTCCACCCCCCGTCTTTCCGGACCGGTCGCCACAGCGACCGCCCCCGGAAGACGGCCGTCGTGATGCCGTCGGATCAGCTGCGCCCCTTGGTCGGCACCTTGTTGAACGGCACGTCCTTGTCGACCCGGATGTCACCGGGCAGACCGAGCACGCGCTCGGCGATGATGTTGCGCAAGATCTCGTCGGTGCCGCCGGCGATGCGCATCGAGGGCGAGGTCAGCAGCATCTGCTGAAACTGGCCCTGCGTCACCGTCTCGTCCGCGCCGGTCAGCACGCCAGCGCCGCCTTCGAGATCCATCGCGTAGGTTGCGATATCCTGCAGCATGACGCCGGCGACCAGCTTGCCGATGGAATTCTCAGGTCCGGGCCGCTCGCCCTTGGACAGCGCCGAGATCGCGCGGTAGCTCGTGTATTTCAGCCCGTTGGCCTTGACCGCCCACGACGCCAGTTTCGAGCGCGTGGCGCGATCGTCGATGGCGAGTCCGCTCTCGGTCATCAGATTGGCGCAGAACTCGAACATCTCCGGGAAGCCGGTGGCGAGCCGCGCGCCGATCGACATGCGCTCGTTCATCAAGGTGGTCAGCGACACGTTCCAGCCGTCGCCGACCGCGCCAAGGCGCTGCGAGTCCGGGATCACGACGTCGGTGAAATAGACCTCGTTGAACTCCTGCATACCGTTGGCCTGCTTGATCGGGCGGACCTCGACGCCCGGGCTCTTCATGTCCAGGAAGAACATCGTCAGGCCCTTGTGCTTGGGCACATTGGGATCGGTGCGCGTGATCAGCAGGCCGTAATCCGAGTAGTGCGCCCCCGACGTCCAGATCTTCTGGCCGTTGATGAGCCAGTCGTCGCCGCGCTTCTCGGCGCGGGTGCGCAGGCCAGCGACATCGGAGCCGCCGGCGGGCTCGGAGAACAGCTGGCACCAGATCTCCTCGCCGGAAGCGAGCTTCGGCAGATAGCGCCGCTTGTGCTCTTCGCTGCCATAGGCCATCACGGTCGGGCCGCACATGCCCTCGCCGATCTGGAACGGCTGCGTCAGCTTGCCATAGACGCCCTCCTCCTGCTGCCAGATCACCCGCTCGATCGGCGTCGCGCCGCGGCCGCCATACTCCTTCGGCCAGTGCAGGCAGGCCCAGCCGGCATCGGATTTCTTCTTCTGCCAGGCCTTGCCGACCTCGACGATGTCGGCGTGCTTGAGCCGGATGCGGCCGAGCGAGGAGCTCGCGAGCTCCTCCTCCAGCTCCCTCGGCGCGTTGGCCGCGATCCAAGCGCGCGCGGTGTCGCGAAAAGCGGCTTCCTGCGGGGTGTCGTCAAAGTTCATGCCTGACCCTCACTTGATATGCGTAGGGCGGGGGTTGGCCGAAGGCGTAACCCGCCACTTGATCAGCGTTGTACGAGCTAGCGGCGGGTTACGCTGCGCTAACCCGCCCTACGACTGCACTTGTTAGCTTCGTCCCTTGGTCGGAACCTGGTTGAACGGCAGGTCCTTGTCGACGCGGATGTCGCCAGGAAGACCCAGCACGCGCTCCGCGATGATGTTGCGCATGATCTCGTCGGTGCCGCCTTCGACGCGGGTGCCGGGCGCGCGCAGCAGCATCGCCTGGAATTTTCCGGCGAGCTCGGCCTCGGGACCGCTGAGCACGCCGGCGGCGCCCTGCAGGTCGAGCGCGTAGGTCGCGACGTCCTGGATCATCGGTCCTGCGACCAGTTTACCGATCGAGTTCTCAGGTCCCGGCCGCTCGCCCTTCGACAGCGCCGAGATGGCGCGGATGCTGGTGTATTTCAGCCCGCTCGCCTTCACCGCCCAACTCGCGAGCTTCGAGCGCACGTTGCGGTCCTCGATCGCGGGACGATCGTCCAGCATCAGGTTGGAGCAGAAGTCGAACAGCTCCGGGAAGCCGGTGGCGACGCCGGCGCCGATCGACATGCGTTCGTTCATCAAGGTGGTGAGCGCGACGTTCCAGCCGTCATTGACCGCGCCGAGACGCTGCGAGTCCGGGATCACGACGTCAGTGAAATAGACCTCGTTGAAATCCGAGTGCCCGCTCGCCTGCTTGATCGGCCGGACCTCGACACCCGGGCTCTTCATGTCCAGGAAGAACATGGTGAGGCCCTTGTGCTTCGGCACCGTCGGATCGGTACGCGTCAGCAGGATGCCGTAGTCGGAATAATGCGCGCCCGAGGTCCAGATCTTCTGGCCGTTGATCACCCAGTCGTCGCCGCGCTTCTCGGCGCGGGTGCGCAGGCCGGCGACGTCGGAGCCACCGGCCGGCTCGGAGAACAGCTGGCACCACACCTTCTCGCCCGAGGCCAGCGGCGGCAGATACTCTCTCTTATGCTGCTCGGAGGCATAGGCCATCATCGTCGGGCCGCACATGCCGTGGCCGATGATGAACATGCCGGACAGCTTGCCGTAGGGCCCCTCCTCCTGCTGCCAGATCACGCGCTCGATGGGTGAGGACCCGCGACCGCCATATTCCTTTGGCCAGTGCAAGCAGGCCCAGCCGGCCTCGGCCTTCTTCTTCTGCCAGGCCTTGGCGACGTCGAGAATGCTGGCGTTCTTCAGCGCGGTGCGGCCAAGCGAGGACGCGCGCAGTTCGTCCTCGTACTGCTTCGGCGCATTGGCGGCGATCCACGCGCGCGCCTCGGCGCGAAACGCGGCCTCCTGCGGAGTGTCATCGAAGTTCATGAGAATTCCTTTCAGATCGTCATTCCGGACGACCCGCAACGCGGGTCGATCCGGAATCCAGAGGTGAGTCATCTCGAGATTCCGGGTTCGCTCACTCCGCGCAAAATGGCATGGTCATTTTGTCGCGCGCGAGCGCCCCGGAATGACGGGCTTGGGTCACGCCGCATTGCGCTTGCGCATGCGGTCGATCAGTTGGTCTTCCCAGTAAGAGAGGCTGCCGAGGCCGAGCGCGAGCGCGTTGGCGCGTCGGTAGTACATGTGACAGTCGAACTCCCAGGTGAAGCCCATGCCGCCATGGACCTGGATGTTGTTCTTGGCGCAGTGTTGAAAGGCTTGCGTCGCGCTGATGCGCGCTGAGGCCGCGGCCTCCGGCAATTCCGGCGCATTGGTCGAGAGCGCCCAGGCGCCATAATAGGAGTTGGAGCGCGCCAAGGTCGCCGAGACGTACATGTCGGCCAGCATGTGCTTGACCGCCTGGAACGAGCCGATCGGACGGCCAAAGGCGATCCGGTCGAGCGCGTAGTCGCGGCCCATCTCCAGCGCGCGGTCGGAGCCGCCAACCTGCTCGAACGCCGTCAGCACCGCGGCGCGATCGAGCACCTGGGTGATGATGCTCCAACCCTCGCCGGCGGCGCCGAGCGGCTCCGCCTTGCAGTTCTTGAAGGTGAGCTCGGCCTGGCCGCGCGTCGGATCGAGATTGGTCAGCGCCTTGGCTTCGACGCCGCCCGCCTTGGGGTCGACCAGGAACAGCGAGATGTCGCCGTCGCGGCCGGTCGAGCCGGTACGCGCGGCAACGATGATGAGATCGGCGATGGCGCCGTCGGCGACCGGCTTCTTGGTGCCGTTGAGCACGCCGTTGGCGGCCTCACACTTGATCGCTTTGGGCGACGGATTGCCGGTGCCCTCGAACAACGCCAAGGTGCCGATCGCCTCGCCATTGGCGATCTTCGGCAGCCAGGCCTGCTTCTGCGCATCGCTGCCGGCCAGCATCAGGGCCTCCGCGGCAAGATACACGGTCGACGAGAACGGCACCGGCGCCAGCGCGCGGCCGACCTCTTCGGCGATCACGCAGAGCTCGAGATGACCGGCGCCCGCGCCGCCGTACTCCTCAGGAATGGCGACGCCGAGGAAGCCCATCTCGGCGAAGCCTTTCCACAGCGCTCGGTCATACGGCTCCTTGCCATCGAGCACGACACGCACCGCCTTGGGCGGACACTTCTCGGCGAGGAATTTCCGCGCCTGGTCCCGCAACTGCTTCTGGTCGTCGGAGAAATCGAAGTTCATGGCCTCACCTGCTTCCTGATCGTCATTCCGGGGCGATGCGCAGCATCGAACCCGGAATCTCGATCTGATTTATCTCTGGATTCCGGGTTCACTCGCTTCGCGAGTGCCCCGGAATGACGGTTTCAAAATGCGTCGTCACAGCACGATCACGTCGCTGTCGGGCTCGGCCGCGTAGAGCCGCTCGACCAGCGCGGCACGGCGTTCGAGACCGGCGCGCTGGTTGATGTAGCCCTTGTCGGTCAGCTCATGGCCGTCGATCGAGGGCGGCTCGACCATCAGCATGGCGCGGCCGATGCGCCGGCTGGTCGCGCCCTCGCACTCTTTATTATGGGCTTCGAGACCACGGCGGACGCAGTCGATGACGGCCGGATGCTTCACCACGTCCTCGAACGTCGCGTTGGGATCGCCGACCAACTGGCGGCAGGCGTGCAGATTGGGCCAGGCCAGGAGACCGACATATTCGCGGTCCTGCCCGGTCACCAGTGCATCGTGGATCGCCGGCGTTGCGGCTGCGATCGCATCGGTGCGAAGCGAGCCGACATGGACGAAGGTGCCTGTCGTGAGCTTGAAATCCTCGACCACGCGGCCGGCGAAGATGATGCCTTGCGCCGGGTCATTGGGATCGACGAACACGCCGGCATCGCCGATGCAGTAGAACCCTTCCTCGTCGAACGCCTTCTTCGTCAGCTCGGGCTGGCCGAAATAGCCGGGCATCACGTTGATGCCGCGCAGGCGCAGCTCGTATTTGTCGCCGGTCGGCACCATCTTCAGCTCGACGCCGGGGAACGGCAGGCCGATGAGCCCGACCCGCTCCGTGTTCCAATAGGTGCCGGTCGAGGTCGGCGCCGTCTCGGTCGAGCCCCATCCGGTGTAGAACACGATGCGCTCGCCGGTGGTCTTGACCGCCAGCGCCTGCATCCGCTCGTACAGATCGTCCGGCAGCCGCGCGCCGCCATAGGCCATGATGCCCAGATCCTTGAAGAAGGAGCGGCACAGCGCATCGTCCTTCTCCATCGCCGCCGCCAGCGCCGCATAGCCGGCGGGCACATTGGCGTAATAGGTCGGCGACACCTCGCGCAGGTTCCGGATGGTCTCGTCGAACATGCCGGGCATCGGCCGGCCGTCGTCGATGTAGAGCGTGCCGCCCTCGATCAAGAGCGGATTGAACAGCGCATTGCCGCCCATGGTGTGATTCCATGGCATCCAGTCGAGCACCGTCGAGATCGGCGCATCAGGCCCGCGCGGCCGCGTCTGCATCATCATCGCTGCATTGGCGCACATCATGCGCTGGGTGTTGATGACCGCCTTGGGCATGCCGGTCGAGCCGGAGGTGAACAGGAGCTTGCCGACCGTGTCCGGTGTGATCTGCGCAATCGACGCGTCGACCGCGCCGGTGACCGGCGTCGCGGCGAGATCAGCGAAGCTGATGCTCGCAATGCCCTCGCACGGACGCGCGACATGAACGACGGTGACGCCGTCGAGATCGAGCGCCTTGAGCGCCTTCTCGAAGGTCGGGCCGTCCTGCACCATGACCACGCCCGGCTTCACGAGGCCGAACAGATATTTGAGCTTGAGATGATCGTGGCTCATCAGGGAATAGGCCGGCGACACCGGAGCGGCCGGCGAACGGGCCTGCATCGCGGCCATGGTGATGAGCGCATGCTCGATCGAATTGCCGGAGAGGATGGCGACGGGGCGGCCGTCCAGCTTCAAATCGAGCAGGCCCTGCGTCAGCCCATCGACGGTGCGC
>BFBZ01000012.1_pt471 | contig 23133 bp, 27 predicted proteins | sample 1888401 | NCBI WGS metagenome assembly BFBZ01 (sample SAMD00112614, study PRJDB3348) | symbiont metagenome | host: Chara braunii
ACGAGCACAAGGAAGACCTCGAAAGCGGAAGCCGGGCTGCCGCGCTGGGCGGCGTCACCGCCGTGTTCGAAATGCCGAACACCAGCCCGCCCACGACCAGCCATCTCGCGATCGAAGACAAGCTCGCCCGCGCCCGAAACCGGATGCATTGCGATTATGCATTCTATGTCGGCGCAACGCCGCAAAATGTGGGCGCGTTGTCCGAACTGGAGCGGCTGCCCGGCGTTTGCGGGGTGAAGGCGTTCCTCGGCTCGTCCACCGGCACGCTGCTGTTAAGCGAAGAAGATGCCATTCTGGCTGCGCTCAAAGGCGGCCGCCGCCGCATGGCCGTCCATTCGGAAGACGAAGCGCGGCTGAATGCGCGCAAATCTTTCGCCAAGACCGGCGATCCGCGCACCCATCCCGTTTGGCGCGATGCCGAGACTGCGCGCCTGTCCACCGAGCGCGTGCTGCGTCTGGCCCGTGCGGCGGGGCGCAAGCTGCATGTGCTGCATGTGACGACGGCCGATGAATTGCCGCTGCTCGCAGAAGCCCGCGATTTCACGACCGTCGAAACCACTCCGCAACATCTCACCCTCTCTGCGCCTGAATGTTACGAACGTCTGGGCACCTATGCGCAAATGAACCCGCCAATCCGCGAGGCGCACCATCGCGATGCGCTTTGGAAGGCGGTGAGCGAAGGCCTGATAGATGTCATCGGTTCCGATCACGCGCCGCATACGCGCGAGGAAAAGGATAAAATCTATCCCAACACGCCTTCCGGCATGCCCGGGGTGCAAACCTTGGCGACCATCCTGCTCGATCATGTGAATGCAGGTAGAATGTCGCTCGAACGTTTCGTCGATCTGACAAGCGCAGGTGCGGCGCGCATATTCGGCATCGCGAGCAAGGGGCGCATCGCGCAAGGCTTTGACGCGGATTTCACGATCGTCGATCTGAAAAGGAAACGGAAGATCGAAAATTCCTGGATCGCATCAAAATGCGCGTGGACTCCGTTCGACGGCATGGAAACGACCGGCTGGCCCGTGGCCACGATCATTCGCGGCAAGACGGTGATGCGAGATCATGCGCTGACACTCGCAAGTCAGGGCGAACCGCTGCGTTTCTGGGATACGCTCAGTTCAACCTGAATTCGTCGCCCACATGTTTCAGTTCCGCCGCCGAGATTAAACCGCGCGCCGCAACCCGCACCGAATGCAGTTTGCCTTCGATGCTGGTTTCCCAGAAATGCAGAAATTTGTTGAGCACCGGAAATTTCGGGGCCAGATCGAATTCCTGCCAGATAAAACTTTGCAGGACTTTGGGATGATCGGGCATGTGATAGAGAATCTCGGCCGTCGTTAGCCGGTATCCGCGCAACCGCAACTCAAGACCACTCATCGAAGCGCCAACTCCTTTTTTATGATAAAAGGGCCCTTCCGCTTGCATTGTGCTCCCTGATTGTTAACGGAGAGATTGCAAGGGCGGTTGCAGCTTGTCGAGATTGACTGGCGTTGCCGACGCGATTCTCTCCCATCACTCTGATTCTTGTTGCGTCACCGCAACAATTCCTCTTGTCTAGCAGCAGTCGAAATCGGGAAGTGCCAAGATGAAAGATCGATTCAAAGCCATTATGATCCGCAAGGATGCCGACAAGCAGACCGTCGAAGACACCGACATAGGGCTGAAGGATTTGATGGAAGGTGACGTTGTTGTCGCCGTTTCGCATTCCACGGTGAACTACAAGGATGGTCTGGCGCTCACCGGGCGCGCGCCTGTCGTGCGCAAATTTCCGATGATCCCGGGCATCGACCTAGCGGGAACGGTCGAAACCTCGTCGCATGCCGAATTCAAACCGGGCGACAAGGTGATCCTCAATGGATATGGCCTGAGCGAAAATCATTTCGGTGGTTATAGCGAATATGCGCGCGTCAAAGGCGATTGGCTGGTGCCCCTGCCGAAAGCGTTCACGCCCGCGCAGGCCATGGCCATCGGAACGGCGGGCTATACCGCGATGCTCTGTGTTCTGGCCCTCGAAGACGCGGGCGTCACGCCCGACAAGGGCAATGTGATCGTCACAGGCGCCGCGGGCGGCGTGGGATCGGTTGCGGTTTCGTTGCTGGCGAAGCTCGGTTATCAAGTCACCGCATCGACAGGGCGCCCCGAAGAAGAGGGCTACCTGAAAAGCCTTGGCGCCGCAGAGATCATCCCCCGTTCCGAACTGTCTGCCGAACCACGGGCTTTGGGCAAAGAACGATGGGCGGGCGGCGTGGACAGTGTGGGTTCCAAGACGTTGGCCAATGTCATCGCATCGTTGCGTTATGGCGGGGCGGTCGCGGCCTGCGGGTTGGCAGCGGGCCTCGACCTGCCAACCAGTGTGGCGCCTTTCATTCTGCGCAACGTCTCCCTTCTGGGCGTCGATTCCGTGCAGATGCCGAAACCCCGGAGGCTTCAGGCATGGCAAAGGCTGGCGCGCGACCTCGATGTCGGGAAGCTGGCCGCCATGACACAAACGATCCCGCTTTCGGGCGTTCGCAAGGCGGCGGATGACATCCTCGCCGGCCGGGTGCGCGGGCGGCTGGTTGTCGAGATTTGATCGCGGGATTTGATATCTGGGCCAGAAGCAGCTAGGCGGGCGGGATGGTGGATTATGCACTCCTCATCCTTTCGGGCCTGGCGATAGGCATCATAGTCGCCGCGCCCATCGGGCCCGTGAACCTTATCTGTATCCGTCGCACGCTCGCTTTCGGGCCGCTGAACGGTTTTCTGTCCGGCTTGGGCGCGGCCCTGGGCGATTCCGTCTTCGGCATCGTGACGGCATTCGGGCTGACGGCAATCGCCCAGCTCATCAAGGGTTTCTACATTCCGTTGCAGATTGTGGGCGGGCTCATGCTGATCGGCTTTGGCGTGCATACGATCTTCTCCAAACCCAAGAAGCGCGAACTTGATAAGGTCAAAGGCGTGGACAAAGGCGCATCCACGCTGGTGGGCGCCATCGTTTCGACCTTCGCGCTCACGATCACCAATCCCGCGACGCTGTTTGGCTTTGCAGCTTTGTTCGCTGGTCTGGGCAGCCTGATCGGCGAGAAGCCGCGTTTCGTGGAAGCAGCCATTCTTGTCGGCGGCGTGGCCGCTGGCTCGATTGCATGGTGGTTCACCATCACCACCATTGTCGGGCTGTTCCACAAGAACATCGACAATCGCGCGATGACATGGATCAATCGCGCAATGGGTATTGCAATTACGCTTTTTGGGATTGCCGTGCTCGGCAATCTCTTGCGCGCGCAATTTGCCTGATCAGGATGCCCGGGTGAACCGGGCAATGTTGGCGATAACGGCTTCTGCTTCCGCCGCCATTTCGCGCACGATATCGCCAGCCGGTTTCACCTCGTGGATCGCACCCGCACCCTGGCCAATGGCGAAGGCAGACTTGTCGCGATCCAGACCTTCCATCTGGCCACCGATGCCACCCATCACGCCGGACTGGTGGGACATGATGGCCTGCATCGGAAACGCCTGAATGTCCTGCGGGCGGCGTTCCCAATCGGCGACGTAGGGGTTCTTGAACACGCGCATCGGCTTGCCGGAATAGCAACGCGAGACGATGGTATCTTCGTCGGTGGCTTCCACGATCACATCCTTGTACATCTCGCCCGCATGCGCTTCGCGCGAGGCGATGAAGCGCGTACCGATCCAGACACCTTGCGCGCCCAAGGCAAGCGCCGCGGCAAGCCCCCGGCCATCGACAATGGAACCCGCTGCGATGACGGGAATATCCACGGCATCGACGACCTGTGGAATGAGCGCCATGCCCGCAATGCGGCCAGTATGCCCACCCGCTTCGGTCCCCTGCGCAACCACAGCGTCGAGACCGCCCTTTTCAGCCGATATTGCATGTCGCACGGTGCCCGAAACGTTCATTACCTTGAGGCCGGCATCGTGAAACTTTTTCACCAGATGGGGTGGGGGAACGCCCAGACCGGATATGAACGCGGCAGCGCCGCCTTCGATGATGGCGTCCGCGGCTCGCTCCAGAGATTCGGGAACGGCTGCCAGAAGATCGACGCCGAAAGGTTTGTCGGTGAGATCGCGAACCTTCGCGATCTCATCCTTGATCTCGCCTGAGGAACGTCCCGCCATTCCGAGCGTGCCAAAGCCGCCGGCGTTTGAGACGGCAGCGCAAAGCTCCGCATAGGCCACACCGCCCATGCCTGCGAGCAGGATGGGATATTTGATGTTTAGAAGATCGCAGAGCGGGGTGTGCAGGGACATGGCGTTTCCTCGAGGTTACTGATTTTTTGTCAGTCTTCCCCAGGGCAGGGCTCATGGCAAGAGGGCAAACGCCACGCCCTAAAACCGCGAGGAGGCCAGCTTCACGTCAGCGGATTGCCAGGCGCTGTCGAACTCCTTTTGAGCGGCTTGGGCCTCGGCAGACTTGCCTTGGTCTTTCAAGGCCACGGCCAGCCCATGGAGCGCCCAGCCGTCACGGCGATACACCATCAGGCTGTCGCGATAGACGGTCTCGGCTTCGGATGGCTTGCCAGCTTCCAACAGCGCCGCTCCCAGAAGGTGCGCAACCGGCTGATGCCAATAGGCGGGCTCGGTATAGGGCAGGGCCAGTTCTGCATCCTGTGCGCGATGGAAATACATGATCGCATCGTCGAGGTTGCCGGACTTGCGCGCAATCTCGCCGTCCAGCTCGTAGAGACCGACTTCCGCCATCTTGGTGCCGGGATAGAACCCATCGAGCTCAGGCATTCCGGCTTTGTGCAATTCGTCGAGTTGATCGCGCACCTCTTTTGCCTTCGCGATGTCGCCAGTATTGGCATATGCGAATCCTCGCGCGAGCAGCGCCATCGCTGTATCGAGTTTCAGATCGGGTGACGGCATCGGCTCAGCCAGAATTTCCTGCCACTTGCCGAACCGCAAATAGGTCGCGATCGGCGTAAAGATGTAAAGCTGGCCCAGCGGAATCTGCTCCGCGAACTTCTCGACTTCGGTGGATTTGAGCAGGCGGCGGGATGCGGCGAGGGCATCCTGATAGCGCCCCTCCATCTCTGCCGAGGTCCACAGGAAGTGGATGTTGTGGCCATAATAGCCGAGCGGATAGAAGCCTTGAGCCCTGCACGCGGCGATATACTTCTCGTCCACCAGCGCTGCCAGTTCATTGGCGTGATAGGCGTCCTTGTAGCGGCCGACGCGATAGTAGATGTGCGATGGCATGTGCACGATATGGCCAGCATCCGGCATTAGCGTGGCAAGCCTGTCGGCCGCGGCTTCGGCGCGTTCCGGCGTGGTCGATGCCTCCATGGCGTGAATGTAGAGGTGCAATGCGCCGGGATGACTTGGTGCCCGCTTGATGACGCTTTCCAGCGTTGAGATGATCTCCGCGCCATGGCCTTTCGGCGTCTTGCCGTCGGCTTGCCAGTAATCCCACGGCTGCGTGTCCATCATCGCTTCGGCGTAGAAGACCGAGGCGTCGAGATCGTTCGGATACTTCCTTGCAAGTTCGCCCATTGCGCGCGCGTAAGCCTGATCGAGCACGCTGCGATCGGCCTTGGGGCTGCTGGAGTAGCGTGCGCTGAGTGCGTCGATCCAGCCGCGTTCCTCTTTCGACGCATAAGGCTTCAGCGCAAGCGCCTTCTGCATTGCAGCCCATGCTGGCGCAATGGCGTCGGCAGACATGGGGAGATTGATGTTGGAGCCATAGGCAAACGCAATTCCCCACCAACACATCGCGCAATGCGGATCCAGCCGCGCGCCTTCACGGAAGGAACGGATCGCTTCGGCATGGTTGAAGCCGAACAGCAAATTCACGCCCTGATCGAAAAGTTTCTGCGTCCGCGCGTTCTTCGTGCTGATCTTGTGGGTGTGGGTGCCGAGATTGGCGAAGAGGGGGGCGCCGGGCTTGTCGGTCTCGCCCATATAGACGGCGGGGCCGGGTGGGGTCATCGGCATCGACATGCCGGGCATATCGGGCATTGCCGTATCGGCGGCATATGCCGTGCCCATACCCAGTACGAACACCGCACCCAGAGCGAATGCCTTCACGTTACTCTCCCATCCCGGAATATCGCCCGGTTATATGCCATTGCGGCACATCGGGCACTAGGCCGCAGGTGCGGGAATGGGCCAGAGGTATTATCACGGGTGCATGACCAACCCCGGAACACAGCACAAGGCCGTCGGCATCTGGCTTCTGTGCGTGGCATTGCTGATCGCGTTGATGGTTGTGGTCGGCGGGTTGACGCGGCTGACAGGCTCGGGACTTTCGATCACCGAGTGGAAGCCCGTCACCGGCGTCGTGCCGCCGCTTTCGCACGCGGCATGGGAAGACGAGTTCGCCGGCTATCAGCGCATCCCGCAATACAGGCTCGAGAATAGCGGGATGACACTTCCGCAGTTCAAGGCGATCTATTGGTGGGAATGGGCGCATCGCTTTCTGGGGCGGTTCATCGGGTTTGCGTTCCTTGTGCCGTTTCTCTGGTTCGTGTGGCGCGGTGCGATCGGGCGGCGCGATGTTCCGCGCATGGTGCTGCTGTTCGTGCTGGGCGGAATGCAGGGCGCGGTTGGCTGGTGGATGGTGGCGAGCGGGTTGGAGACGCGGGTCTCGGTCTCGCAATACCGGCTTGCGGCGCATCTGGGCGTGGCGATCATTCTGCTGGGCGCGATGATCTGGATCGCGCTGGAATATCTGCGGGGAATGGAGCGGCGCAGGCAATCTGCGGGCGGCGCGGTTGTGCTGGTTGGGCTTGTGTATGTGCAGATGCTGCTCGGTGCGCTTGTGGCCGGATTGCATGCGGGGCTGATCTACAACACCTGGCCTTCGATGGACGGACGCTTCTTTCCGGAAGGCGCGTTCTTCTCCAATCCGTGGTGGATCAACATCTTCGAGAATGCGGGGTTGGCGCAGTTCGATCACCGGATCGGCGCTTATGTTATCGCGCTGGCGGTCGCTGCAATCTGGATCGCGGGACGCAGGTTTTCCGGCTGGGCGCGAACCACGCAGCATCTGTTGCTGACGTTGACGGCGTTTCAGATCGTGCTCGGCATTCTCACGCTTTTGAATCAGGCCCCGATCGCCTTGTCGGCCCTGCATCAGACGACAGCGGCGGCGCTTTTCTGCGCCGCCGTCTGGCATGCCTTCGAAATGCGCTTCCGCGATCAGCCCGCGTTCAGTGCCTGATCGAGGTCGGCGATAATATCTTCGATGCTTTCGAGGCCGACGGAGAGGCGCACCGTGTCGTCTGCCGCGCCGGAGGCTTTGCGTTCCTCGGGATCAAGCTGGCGATGCGTCGTCGAGGCGGGATGGATGACGAGGCTGCGCACGTCGCCCACATTCGCCAGATGGCTGAAAAGCTGCACGCTGTTGACCAGCTTCATGCCCGCTTCGTAGCCGCCCTTCAGACCGAAGGTGAAAACCGCGCCCGCGCCCTTGGGGCAATATGTGCGATGCAGATTGTAGCTTGGATTGCTCTCCAACCCCGCATAATTGACCCACGCGACCTTGGGATGGCGTTCAAGCCATTGCGCGACCTTGAGCGCGTTTTCGCAATGGCGTTGCATCCGCAGATGCAGGGTTTCGATGCCTTGCAGGATCAGGAATGCGTTCATCGGTGACAGGGCAGGGCCGAAGTCGCGCAGCGCGAGAACGCGGCAGCCAATGGCAAAGGCCATGTCTCCGAACGTCTCCCACATCTTCATGCCGTGATAGGAGGGGTTTGGTTCGGACAGGGTGGGGAACTTCCCGTCCTTGCCCCAATCGAATTTGCCGCCATCGACGATCAGGCCGCCGATGGAATTGCCGTGGCCGCCGAGAAATTTGGTGGCGGAATGAAGCACGATATCCGCGCCCCATTCGATCGGGCGAATGAGATAGGGCGTGCCGAACGTATTGTCGACGATCAGCGGAATGCCGGCCTCATGGGCGATGGCGGCGATTGCCTCGATATCCACGATGGTGCCGCCGGGGTTGGCGATGCTTTCGAGGAAAACGCATTTCGTCTTCGGCGTGATCGCCTTGCGGAAAGATTCCGGATCGGTCGCATCCGCCCATTTGACGTGCCAATCGAACTTCTTGATGCCGTGCCCCAACTGGTTGATCGAGCCGCCATAAAGCTGGCGGGCGGCGACCAGCTCATCGCCGGGGGCCATCAGCATGTAGAAGGCGATGAACTGGGCAGCATGGCCCGAGGAGACGGCCAATGCGGCGCGGCCATTTTCCAGCGCGGCGATGCGTTCTTCGAGCACCGCGTTGGTGGGGTTCATGATGCGCGAATAGATGTTGCCGAAGACCTGAAGATTGAACAGCGCGGCGGCATGATCGGCGTCTTCGAAGACGAACGAGGTCGTCTGATAGATCGGCGTGGCGCGCGCGCCCGTTGCCGGGTCGGGCTGGGCGCCTGCGTGGATGGCCAGTGTGTCGAAACCGTATTCGCTCATTGTCGTCTCCGTCAGAAGTTTGTGCGTCCCTTCATGTCCTGGAACGAAACCATGACATGCTCGCGATAGGCGGGGCGATCTTTCAATCGTTCATACCACGCTTCCACATTCGGCAGGGAGGGGCGCTCGATAGGCATCCCGAAATAGCGGAAAAGCTGCGCACCGGCAGGAATATCTCCCATTGTGAAATCGTCGCCCGCAACGAATTTCCTGCCGGCCAGATGCTCGTCGAGAAGCTGGAACAATTTCGCGGATCGCGCGGTGGCGTTGCGGATCATCTGCAAATTGCGCTGCGGTTCGGGCGTTCGCCAGAAACCCCAGAACAGGCCGAGGGCTGCGGGCTGAAGATCCGCCAGCGTCCAGTCGATCCATTCATCGGCCTTGGCGCGGATCGCTGGATCTTCGTTCCACAATGTTCCGCTGCCATATTTGGCGGCAACATAACGAACGATGGAATGGGATTCCCAGACAATCGTGCCGCCATCGTCGATCACGGGAACGCGCATGTTGGGGTTCATGGCGTGAAATTCCGGCGTGTCGAGACCGCCAAACTGGCCGCCCGCATCTATGTGCTGATGGGCAACGCCAGTTTCGCCGATGGCCCACATAGCCTTCTGCACGTTGATGGAATTCCTGCGGCCCCAAACCTTCAGCATCACATGCCTCGTTTCAGTGAACCGCCCTTGCCGAACAGCAGGGGCTTGCGGTTGTCGATCACGCGGCGGTTGACGCCCATCCAGCCGATCTCGCCGGAGAGGCGGCCATATTCGATCTTGGGGCAACGATCCATGATGACATTGAGCCCCGCCGCGCGGGCCTTGGCGGCCGCTTCTTCGTTGACGATGCCAAGTTGCATCCAGATCGTCTTGACGCCGAGGCGATCTTTCTCGGCCAGCGCTTCATCGACAATGGCGGGKGCCGCATCCGATGCGCGGAAGATATCGACCATATCGACGGGGGCGGGCACATCCTTCAGCGAGCCGTAAACAGTGCGGCCGAGGATCTGCTTGCCCGCCATGCCGGGATTGATCGGGTGAATGAGGAAGCCTTTGTCCGAGAGATATTTCATCGCGAAATAGCTCGGCCGCATTTCATTGCCGCTCGCCCCGACCATGGCGATGGTCTTGGTGGAACGCAGGATGGATTTGATGAGGTCGTCGGAATAGGTGGGCATGAGTGCTTCTAAACCTTCGCTGTCATGGCCCGTGAATGCGGGCCACCCAGCTGAAATCCGGTTGAGCGTTTCAGAACAAGCACGGAGCGATATTTGAGACAGATGCGCGGCGCCACCTGGGTGGCCCGCATTCGCGGGCCATGACAGGTGTGGAGGGGGATATTCTTCATTCCGGCCATTTGGGTTCGCGCTTTTCCACGAACGCACCAATACCTTCTTCTGCTTCTGCTTCCAGCATGTTTTCGGCCATCACGCGGGAGGCATAGTCATAAGCATCGCTCAGGCCCATTTCGAGCTGACGATAGAAAGCCTCTTTGCCGATCTTCACGGTGCGGGTGGGCTTGGTCGCGATCAGCTGGGCGAGCTTCAAAGTTTCGTCGTCGAGCGAATCGGGGTGGACCACCCGGTTGATAAGGCCGATGCGGACGGCATCTTCCGGCGTGACCATGGCGCCGGTCAGCAGCATTTCCATCGTCTGCTTGCGGGGCACGTTGCGGGAGAGCGCCACCATGGGGGTGGAGCAGAACAGGCCGATGTTCACGCCCGGCGTGGCGAAGCGGGCGTTGGTCGAGGCGACGGCAAGGTCGCAGCTTGCCACAAGCTGGCATCCGGCGGCGGTGGCGATGCCCTGCACCTGCGCGATCACGGGCTTGGGGTGGCGCACCACGGTCTGCATCAGCTTCGAGCATTGGGCGAAGATATCGGCATAAGCCTTTTTGCCCTTGTCGGAATCCTGCCTGTGGGCGGTCAATTCCTTGAGGTCGTGGCCGGAGGAAAAGGCGGGGCCTTCGGCTGCGAGGATGATGACCCGGAGCGCCTTGTCGGCGGCGGCTTCATCGAGCGCGTCTTGAAGGGCCGCCATCAGGCCGGCGCTCAAGGCATTGCGGGCGCCGCTGCGGTTGAGGGTCAGGCGCAGGACACTTCCTTCGCGGCGAGGCAGGACAAGCGGTTCGGCGGCGGGTGCGTTCATCGGTAAGCCATTGATCCTTTGGGGCGTATTCGTTTTTCGATTTTCGCTACCCCCCCCTCCCCCCGGCGGAACCGGGAACAAGTGGGGCGATGTGGAGGCATCTTACACCGGTTCTGGAGGTGTTCGATAACAACACCGTCCGGAATTACGGTATTATGATACCGTCACAACAAAAGTGGCGCTGCGCCATGCTTTTACGACGCCAAGTGTTGACAGGTGGCGCTAACTCCCTTATCTGCACGCGCTCTTTTCCTACACGGATATCAAACATGAAAACCTACTCGGCCAAAGCGTCCGAGATCGACAAGAAGTGGATCCTGATCGACGCCGAAGGGCTTGTCGTCGGGCGTCTGGCTTCGGTGATCGCGATGCGCCTGCGTGGCAAGCACAAGGCGACCTTCACGCCCCATATGGATTGCGGTGACAATGTCATCGTCATCAACGCGGCCAAGGTGCTGCTGACCGGGCAGAAGCTGAAGAAGAAGGTGTATTACCACCACACCGGCTATATCGGCGGCATCAAGGAACGCACGGCGGGCGGCATCATGGCGGGCAAGTTCCCCCAGCGCATCGTCGAGAAGGCCGTGGAACGCATGCTGCCGCGCGGGCCGCTCGGCCGCCAGCAGATGTCGAACCTGCGGGTTTATGCCGGCGCGGAACATCCGCATGACGCCCAGCAGCCGCAGAAATTCGACGTGGGCGCGCTCAATCCCAAGAACACAAATTACCGCAAGGTGGGCTAACCAATGGCCGATACATTCAGCGATCTGAAATCCACGCTCATCAAGGCGAAATCCGCCGATGAGCAAGGCGCCACGCAAGCGCAGCCCAACCGCGATGCCAAGGGCCGCGCCTATGCCACCGGCCGCCGCAAGGATGCCGTCGCGCGCGTCTGGATCCGTCCGGGCCGCGGCACGATCACGATCAATGGCCGCGAAGAGAAGATTTATTTCGCGCGCCCGGTTCTGCGCATGATTCTTCGCCAGCCGCTGATCGCGGCCAACCGCGACGGTCAGTTCGACATCACGGTGACGGTTCGAGGCGGTGGGCTTTCCGGCCAAGCAGGCGCTGTGCGCCACGGCATCAGCCGTGCGCTGGTTGCCTATGAGCCCGCACTTCGCGCGGCCCTCAAGCCGGGCGGCTTCCTTACCCGCGACCCGCGTACCGTCGAGCGCAAGAAGTACGGCCGCCCGAAAGCGCGCCGCAGCTTCCAGTTCTCGAAGCGCTAACCTCTATCGCGATTGCGTTCTACACCGCCGGTTTTGGAGCCCCTGGCTCGAAGACCGGCGGGACGGGACCATATTGGTTGGCTTCCGGCTGACCGGGCTGCGCGCACAGATAGATCAGGAATACGGCCGCTGCGAGCGACAGCAGCATGATGATCGGCATCATCACGAACAGGAAGCCGAGCATCCCGAGTGCGCCTCCCAACATAGAGACCAGGCCCAGCACGATCATCAGAACGATCGGGATGAAGGCGATCAGCACCCAGGACGCGGGTTTGCCCGTATCCTGCAGGCGGCGCGCGGTCAGGCCGAGGGTGGGCAGCAGAAGCGCGAGACTATAAAGGTCCGACAGGCTTCTGAGGCCGATGATGCTCGCCACAATGGCCACGCCAATGGCGACCGCGATATCGACCAGGATGAAATACCAGAATTGTGGGCGGCCGACGCGGCCGTTGAAATCCACATAATGCTTGGTGATGGTATCGACGTAATTCTGCCAGAGACGGTTGAAATCGATATTGTCCATGCGTCGCTCCCCGCAGGCTTTTGGCCTGCGCCCTTTGTGACGCGGGAAATATCTCCGGCGCGCGGGTGCGCCGTCACGGCGACCTTCCCGCGAACCCCAGAACGAGGGAATCACCGATGGAAAAGAGCTAAGAATGTGGCAATGGGCGAGTCAAGCAACGGTATGCGGAGCGTAATGTGACGGCGAAGATCTTCATCGACGGAGCGGCGGGAACAACCGGCCTCGAAATTCACGAGCGGCTGGGCGGGCGGGGTGACCTGCGTGTGGTCACGCTGGACGACGCATCGCGCAAGGATGCCGGCGCCCGCAAGGATGCGCTGAACGACGCCGATGTTGTTATTTTGTGTCTGCCTGACGACGCGGCGCGCGAAGCGGTTTCGATGATCGACAATCCTGCTGTGCGGGTGATCGATGCCTCGACCGCCCATCGCGTGGCCGATGGCTGGACCTATGGCTTTGCGGAAATGGATGCGGGGCAGGCGGGCAAGATTGCCTCTGCCAGGCGCGTGTCCAATCCGGGATGTTATCCCACCGGGTTCATCGCGCTGGTGCGGCCGCTGGTGGCGGCGGGAATTCTGCCTGCCGATTTTCCGCTGACGGTGAATGCGGTCTCCGGCTATTCCGGCGGCGGCAAGGCGATGATCGAGGAATTCGAGAAAAAGGATTCGCCGCACTATGTCGAGACGGTGGTGCGTTCCTATGGGCTGACGCTTTCGCACAAGCATGTGGCGGAGATGCAGGTGCATGGCGGGCTTGCGCATCCGCCCGTGTTCCTGCCGAGCGTGGGGCGGTATTATCGCGGGATGATCGTGGAGGTGCCGCTGCAATTGTGGGCGTTGCCGGGCAAGCCTTCGGTGAGCGATCTGCAACGCACGCTCGAAGCGGCTTATGACAAGGCGCAGTTGGTGAAGGTTTCACGCGCCGCCGAGAGCGCCGCGATGAAAACCGTCGATGCGGAACTGCTGAAGGAACGCAACGACATGCGGCTGTTCGTGTTCGGCAACGAGAAGACGCAGCAGGCCCGCCTTGTGGCGGTGCTGGACAATCTGGGCAAGGGCGCGGGCGGGGCGGCGGTGCAGAACCTCAATCTCATGCTGGGCTTGGCCGAAACGGAAGGGCTTCTCTGATGTATCGGCCGCGCGCGTTCGTGGTGGACGATGTCGCGGTGCTGCATGATTTCATCCGCGAACGCGCGTTTGCGACGATCGCCATAGCGATAGGGGGCGAGATACATTTCGCCTATGCGCCGGTCGTTCTCGATGGTGAAGGTTTCGGGCGCATCCGGTTTCATCTGGCCAAAGCCAATCCGGTTTGCGCGAGCGCCGATGGTGCCGCGCTGCAATTCTCGTTTCTCGGTGACGACGCCTATATCTCGCCGGACTGGTATGCGAGCCAGGGCAGGGTGCCGACATGGAACTACATGGCGGTGGAAGCTGGCGGCATCGCACGAAAGCTCGCGCACGAGGAATTGTTGCGATTGCTGGTCGATCTTTCGGCGGATCAGGAAGCGCGCTTGCTGCCGAAGGAGCCGTGGCTGATCGGCAAGGTGTTGGAAGATCGTCTCGATGCGCTGCTGAGCGCGATAGACGGGTTTGAGGTGGAACTTGCCAGGCTCGAAGGCAAGTTCAAGCTCTCGCAGAATATGAACGCTGCCGATATCGCAGGCGTGATTGACAGTCTTCGTGCGCGAGGCGATGCCCGCAGCCGCGCGATAGCCGACGCGATGCAAAGCGAAAATTAATCCGCATACGACTTAACGTTAACGTCCATTCTGTGTATGCGGCGATTACGGCGCCGGTGCGCAGGGAATGGTTAAAGCCTTTGTTTGCAGCATTTTATGAAATCGGCATGACTATTGCGTTCGTCGGAATTGTGTTCTTTCAATTTCGATGGGGTTACAAATGTCCAAGGGAATTAATCATTTTATCGGTGCGGCAGTGTTTGGTCTGGCGCTTGCCGCCAGCGCGCCCAGCTTCGCGGTGCCAATTACCGGCACAAGCGGCGGAACGTTTACCAATCTCTCGGGTTGCGGCGGTGGCGATTGCTCGATCACATCAAGCAGCCATGTCCTGAGTTGGGGCAGCACAAGCTCGCAGCACAATCTGCGCAATCCCAGCACGCTGACGATCGACACGTTCAACATCAATACGGCGACGAATTCGACAAATACCGTGATCGCGGAACTGACCTGGTTCAATTCCTCGACGCTCGACAGCCAGACGCCGGATGATTTCAGCGTCCACTACAATCTGTCGATCCATTTCACGGCGCCGGGAAATTCGACGACGACCGAGACTTTCGATCTCGATATCATCAACACAAGCAACCCCACTGGTGACAAGATCGGCTCGTTTACGTTGCCGGACCTTTCCGCGCTGGTGTTCAACCTGCCGGGCGTCACGGTCAGCAATCTGCACTATGTGGCGGACAATCACAGCACGTTGACCAACAACATCTGGTTCAACAAGGAAAACAATACGGCCAACCTCTTCATCGAGGCCGATTTCTCGGCCGTGCGCCCTGCGCCGGAACCTGCGTCTCTCGCCCTGATGGGTGCGGGCCTGATAGGCTTTGGCAAACTGCGCCGCCGGATGAAGCGTTGAATCCTTCTGGCTAATTGAAACGTCACAGCCGCCATGCGCAAGCATGGCGGCTGTGACGGCTTTGACGTTGTTGCCAAGCTATATGCAGGTTCAAGCTCTCGCAGAGCAGGAGCGCGGCCAACATCGCGGGCATGATCGCGCGCGGGGCTTGAGAGCCCGCACCAATGCGCGAAGGCTCGTGATTTGCGCGCGCAATGAAAGCGCGGCGCTAGCCTTCCTCTATGATTTTTCCTTCGATAACACGTTCGGGTGCAACGAAGGCGCTTTGGGTTTTGAAAGCTGTGCGGAAATTTTCTCCGCTACTTCTTCAAGCGTCGCGGTCAGGCGATTGATTTGCGAGGCTGTTGCTACGAGTTCGGGGCTGTACCGAGTAACGAGATACTCTCTGCTCTGACTCAGTAACTGCAGGTGATCTACTGTACGTATGCGAAGGCGCAATCCTTTTGAGATCGCGAACTCAGTTCTGGCCCACAGATCGTGCTGCAATCCCCTAAGTTGGCCAGGTAAGTAGCCGTGCTGCAAGAGTAGCGCGTTCAGATAGAGCTCGATTGCCTGAATGGCCGAGAGGCGAAACGGAGCACTCGTAAGCGGTTTGCGAGACTGTCTGAGTTGTAAGAGGAAATGCGCCGCCTTCCGATATTCTTCGGCAAGCTCGTAAAGCTGTCGCGGTGACGCCAGTTCTCCGGGGTATTGCTTTGCTGCATCTGTCATTCAACAGCGTACCACGATGAGTGCGAAGCTTACTGCGCCTTGATCTTCACGTAAGACCCCGGCGCGTTGCCGAGTGTTTTCAATTTGCCATCGCCGGGTTTGCGGGCGGGGATTTTCTTGCCTGACAACTTCGATAGCCATGTATCCCAATCCGGCCACCAGGAGCCGGGATGTTCTTTTGCGCCTTGCTGCCACTCGTCAACGGTGGCGGGCAGGGTGTCGTTGGTCCAGTACTGATATTTCTTCGCGGCGGGCGCATTGATGACGCCTGCGATGTGGCCCGAGCCTGCGAGGATAAAGCGGATCGGCCCGCCATAAAGATGCGTCGCCTTGTAGACGCTGCGGAACGGCGCGATGTGATCTTCGCGCGCGGATTGCAGGTAGACCGGAACCTTGACGTTTTTCAAATTCAGCTTCTTGCCGCCGATTTCCAGTTTGCCTTTCGCCAGCGCGTTGTTCTTGTAGAATTCGCGCAGGTAGAACAGGTGCGTCTTCTCGGGCATCCGCGTGGTGTCGGAATTCCAGTAGAGCAGGTCGAAGGGCATCGGCTCCTTGCCGAGCAGATAGTTGTTCACGACGAACGACCAGATCAGATCGTTGGCGCGCAGCATGTTGAAGGTGGTGGCCATCTTGCCGCCTTCCAGAACGCCGCCCGCCGCTTCCATCTGCTGTTGCAGCGCTTCGAGTTGCGCATCGTCCACGAACACGGAGAGATCGCCCGCCTCGGCAAAGTCGGCCTGTGCGGCCCAGAAGGTGGCCGAATTGATGCGGGTGTCGCCGATCGCGCTCATATAGGCGAGCGTGGTGGAAAGCAGCGTGCCGCCGATGCAATAGCCGACCACGTTGGGATCGCGCACGCCGGTTGCCTGTTCCACCGCATCGAGGCAGGCGAAGATGCCGTCGCGCATGTAATCCTCGAACGTCTTCAGCGCGAGGCGGCGGTCGGGGTTGACCCAGGATGCCACAAACACCGTGTAGCCCTGGCCGGTCAGCCATTTGATGAAAGAATTTTCCGCGCGCAGGTCGAGGATGTAGAACTTGTTGATCCAGGGCGGGAAGATCAGCAGCGGGCGTTCATAGACCTGTTCGGTGGTTGGATCGTATTGCAGAAGCTCCACAAGCTCGTTGCGGAAGATCACCTTGCCCGGAGACAACGCGATGTTCTCGCCGACCTTGAACGCATCGGATGTCTGGCGGATCGAAAGCTGGCCGCGGCCGCGATCGAGATCCTCGAGCAGGTGGTCGAGCCCTTTGACGAGGTTCTCGCCATTCGATTGCATCGTGGCGCGCAACACTTCGGGATTGGTAAGCACGAAATTCGTGGGCGCCATCGCGTCCGCAAACTGCTTTGTGTAGAAGCGAATGCGTTTTTGCTGCGCCGGGTCGATGCCTTCCACCTTGCCGACGGTGGATTGCAGCCAGTTCGCCGTCAGCAGATAGGACTGCTTGATGAAATCGAAGACCTGGTTTTCCTGCCAGTCCTTGTCGCGGAAACGCTTGTCGCCGGCGGCGGGCGCAACCACGGGATCGACGGTCTCGCCCATCATCCGGCGCGCGCTGCGTTCCCACAGATCGAGATAATCGTTCCACAGCGCATAGCTCGCCTCGACGATCTGGGCCGGGTTCTGGGCCATCGCGGTCAGCAATTCGCTGAAGGCGCCGCCGATGTTCAGCGGATCGCGCGGTTCCTGGCCCGTTTTCTCCGTCTGCCGTTTCATGAAGTCGGCGAGCAGCTTTTGCGACTGCTGGCCGACGCGAACCATGTTGCTTGCGAATTCGGCCGGATCGCCGATGGCATAGCCAGCATCCGGCGGGGAAGGCGTCTTGAGTTCCGGCGGGGGCGTGGCCGATTCGGGCGCCGCGGCCTTCTGGGGCTGGCGTGGCCTGGCACGAGAAGGTTTAGGCTCTTCCATCGGATTTCCGTCCTGCACCTGTTGATACTCTGCGCTTTCCCGCCTCCGCAAGCCGCATCCTGCCGGGAATTAATCTAAGATTCCCCGGTGGCGCTTGGCCCGGCGGAAGTCTGCGGGCTATAAGCGCGATCAACGACTTGCTTTGGGGGGCGTGGAGAGTTGCGATGTCCAATGAATTCGCCAGAACGCCTTTGACGAAGACGGGCTTACGCCTTGCCGCCGCCGTGGTGCTCGTGGGCGGGCTGGCCGCGTGCTCGACGATGGAAAGCCTTGATCCCACCGGCTTGCTCGGGGGAGACAGCACAGGCGGCACCAGCGATACGGGCGGCTTGTCCGATGCGGGGCAGGCGGCAGCCGAAGACAGCAATACCACGCCCGACGTCGCCTCGATCCCCGATCGTCCGCAACCGAGCTCGAGCGGCGATGAGAATGCGCAGGTCGCAAGCTCGCTCCAGGCCGACGCGGCCAATGTTCAATATAGCGCGGAAAGCCTGCGCGGCGGCACGGAAGCGGCTGCTCCCGCACCCGCTGCTCCATCGCCCGGCGATACGCAGGTTGCCGAACTCGCGCCACCGCCCGCCCAGACGAAGGCCGCCGCCGCGCCCGAAGCCGCGCCTCCCGATGTACCCGCTGACAACACCACGCCGGGAACGGCAGGGGCAACTGCCAGCGCTCCCCTGACAGAAGCGCCCGCGCAACCCGCTGCGGCACCCCCGCCCGAAGAACCAACAGCCGACACTGCCGAAGCACAGCCAGAAGCAGCACCGGCTCCCGCCCAGGAAGTTGCTTCAGCCCCCATGACGGAAGCACCGGCGCAACCGGCCGCCGCGCCGCCGCCGCCCGAACCTTCGGCAACCGCCGAGGCTGTGCCCGAGCCTGCTCCGGCCGCCGTCGCGGAAGCTCCCGTTCAGCCCGAAGCTGCGCCTTCGCCCGATGCGGCACCCGCGCCCGTTCAGGTGGCTTCGGCCGGGCCTGTGCCCGGCGCGCAGTCGCCGGTGACACGCCGGGCGGCACCGGGCTTTGCACCCTCCAACGCGCCGCCGCTCGATCCCAGCGTTTCGCAGTTCGTGTCCGCGCCCGTGGTCTCGCGCTATCGGCAGACGGCAATGCTGAAGCCTTCGACCTACCCGGATTACACCTCCACACCGGCATATTATGGCCCGGCGACAGCCACGGTCGCCTTTCCGGGCGATACGACGATCCTTGATGAAAAGGGCCTGCAACAGGTTCGCGCCGCGGCTGAAATCTTCAAATCCCATGGCGGGCGGGGCTATGTCCGGATCGTGGGCTATGCCTCGGCCAGTTCGGGCAGCCTTTCGGACGCGCGCCTGATGCACGTCAATTTCGACCACTCGCAGGCCCGAGCTACCACCATCGCGCGCGCGCTGATGAAAGAAGGCGTGCCCGCGAGCAAGGTTCTGGTCGATGCCGCCGCCCAGACCGCTGCAATCGCCAAGGCGGAGATTTTCGTCCAAGGCTAGATTGCCTTAACATTGACGGAAAATGCCGGTTGCCTTGAGGTGCGCCTTAAGGTGAGTCGGCGTCCGCGAAGGTTTCAGGTGTTATGCAAAGCGAATTCCACCGCATCAGGCGGTTGCCGCCCTATGTGTTTGAAGAGGTCAATCGGCTGAAGGCCGAATCCCGCGCGCGCGGGGAGGACATCATCGATTTCGGCATGGGCAACCCCGACATGCCGACGCCCAAGCACATCGTCGACAAGCTGGTGGAGGCCGCGCGCGATCCGCGCTCCAACCGCTATTCGGCCTCGCGCGGGATCAAGGGGCTGCGCAAGGCGATGGCCGCCTACTATCTGCGCCGCTTCGGGGTGACGCTCGATCCCGACAGCGAAGTGATCGCCACCCTCGGGTCGAAGGAAGGTTTCGCCAATATCGCGCAGGCGATCGCGGCGCCGGGCGATGTGGTGCTGGTACCCCTGTCTCTTATACACATTAGATGTGTATAAGAGACAGTCCCGGGACTGCGCAAGGCGCAGGCCGCTTATTACGAGCGGCGCTTCGGCGTTAAGCTCGATCCAGAAACCGAGATCGTGGCGACGCTCGGGTCGAAGGAAGGTTTCGCCAATCTGGCGCAGGCGATCACGGCACCCGGAGATGTGGTGCTAGTGCCGAACCCGGCCTATCCGATCCATGCGTTCGGATTCATTCTGGCGGGGGCCGCCATCCGGCATGTGCCCGCCACCTCGCCGGAAGATTATCTCTCCAGCCTCGGCCGCGCGGTGCGCCATTCGGTGCCTTCGCCGACCGCGCTGGTGGTGAACTATCCCTCGAACCCGACGGCGCAGGTCGTCGGTCTCGATTTCTACAAGGATGTGATCGCGTTCGCGAAGAAGCATGAGATCTGGGTGTTGTCCGATCTCGCTTATGCCGATGTTTATTTCGACGATGCCAATCCGCCGCCTTCGATTTTGCAGGTCCCTGGCGCCAAGGACATAGCCGTCGAATTCACGTCGCTCTCGAAAACCTACAACATGCCCGGCTGGCGCATGGGCTTCGCAGTCGGCAACGAACGCCTGATCGGCGCGCTGGCGCGCATCAAGAGCTATCTCGATTATGGCGCGTACACGCCCATTCAGGTGGCTGCTACCGCAGCACTCAACGGCCCGCAGGAATGCACCGATGAGATCCGCGCGATCTACAAAGCGCGCCGCGACGTGCTGGTGGATACGATGGCGCGCGCGGGCTGGGATATTCCTTCGCCGCCGGCCTCGATGTTCGCCTGGGCCCCGATTCCGGAGGCGCATCGCGCGGGCGGCTCGCTCGAATTTTCCAAGCAATTGCTGGCGCATGCCAAGGTCGCGGTTTCGCCGGGGTTGGGCTTTGGCGAATATGGCGAGGGGTATGTGCGGATCGCGCTCGTGGAAAACGAGCATCGCATCCGCCAGGCGGCGCGCAACGTGAAGAAATTTCTTTCCATGCGCGCCAACGAGCCGGTTCTGGAAAACGCGAAATGAAGCCCCTGAAACTTGCCATCGCAGGCATCGGCACGGTGGGCGCAGGCGTGGTGCACGCGCTTGCCGAACGCCGCGCCGAGATCGGCGAACGCGCGGGCTGCAAGTTCGAGATCGTGGGCGTTTCGGGGCGCGACAAAAACAAGAAACGCGGCTGCAATCTGGAAGACATTCCGTGGACGGATGATGCGCCAACGCTGGCGAACAGCGATTGCGATGTGGTTGTCGAGCTGATCGGCGGCGAGGATGGGCCGGCCTATGCGCTGGTCAAAGCAGCACTGGGCGCGGGCAAGCATGTCGTCACGGCGAACAAGGCGATGCTCGCCCATCATGGCGCGGAGCTGGCGGCGCTTGCCGAGAAGAACAATGTCGCGCTGCGCTTTGAAGCGGCGGCGGCGGGCGGAATTCCAATCGTGAAGGCGCTGCGCGAGAGCTTCATCGCGCATGGCGTTCATGCGGTGCGCGGTATCCTGAACGGCACCTGCAACTACATTCTCACGCAGATGGAAGCGACGGGAAAAGATTTCGCCGATGTTCTGGCCGAAGCGCAGCGTCTTGGTTTTGCGGAAGCCGATCCCGAACTCGATGTCGGCGGCGGCGATACGGCGCACAAGCTGGCGATCCTTTCGAGCCTTGCCTTCGGGGTGAAACCCGATCTTGGGCATATGAGCGTTCAGGGCATCCGGCATATCACCTATGAAGATATCGGCTTTGCGCGTGAGTTCGGCTATCGCATCAAATTGCTCGGCATAGCGCGGGCCATGCCGCAAGGCCTCGACCAGCGCGTGCAGCCCGCGATGGTGAAGTTGGGAACGCCGCTCGCCGATGTGGAAGGCGCGTTCAACGCGGTGGTTGCCGATTGCGGCCTTGCGGGGCCGTTCTTCTTCGAAGGGCGCGGGGCGGGCCGCGATCCCACGGCATCGGCGGTGATTGCCGATCTGGTGGATATCGCGCGGGGTTCGGCCGGATCGGCCTTCGGCATTCCGGCGGCATCGCTCAAGGATGTGAAACCGCCTGCGCCGGAATCGCGGCGCTCGGCATTCTATCTGCGGTTTCAGGTGCTCGATGAGCCGGGCGTGCTGGCGGAAATCGCGCGCAAGCTTGCGGATTCGCATGTCTCCATCGAGAGCATGATCCAGCGCGGCCGCGCACCGGGTGAACCGGTTTCGATTGTGATGATTACCCATGACGCGCCGGAGCCCAATGTGGCGCGTGCCTTGAAGACCATTGCCGCCTCCGACAAGGTGCTCGGCAATCCCAACATGATACCGATGGAAGCAGGATAAGATGAGCAAATTACTCGACCGTGCCTTTGCGCTGGAAGCCGTGCGCGTGACCGAAGCGGCGGCGATCGCCGCCTCCACCCTGGTCGGCCGCGGCGACGAGAAGGCGGCCGATGCCGCCGCCGTCGAGGCGATGCGCGACGCGCTCAACAAGCTCTGTCTCTTATACACATCTAGATGTGTATAAGAGACAGGCCCAATGTGGCGCGTGCCTTGAAGACCATTGCCGCCTCCGACAAGGTGCTCGGCAATCCCAACATGATACCGATGGAAGCAGGATAAGATGAGCAAATTACTCGACCGTGCCTTTGCGCTGGAAGCCGTGCGCGTGACCGAAGCGGCGGCGATCGCCGCCTCCACCCTGGTCGGCCGCGGCGACGAGAAGGCGGCCGATGCCGCCGCCGTCGAGGCGATGCGCGACGCGCTCAACAAGCTTTATCTCGACGGCACCGTCGTGATCGGCGAAGGCGAGCGGGACGAGGCCCCGATGCTCTATATCGGCGAGAAGGTGGGCGCGGGCGGCGTGTCGGTGGATATCGCGCTCGACCCGCTGGAAGGCACGACCTTGACCGCGAAGGCATTGCCCAATGCGCTCGCCGTGATGGCGATGGCCGAACCGGGCACGCTGCTGAATGCGCCCGACACATATATGGACAAGATCGCGATTGGCGGCGGCTATCCCGAGGGCACCATCGATCTCGATGCCGATCCCGAAGCGAACATCCTTTCGCTCGCGAAGGCCAAGGGCGTGAAGCCCACCGACATAAAGGCGCTCATTCTCGATCGGCCGCGCCATGCCAAGATCATCGAAAGCGTGCGGCGCACGGGTGCTGCCGTGCAGCTCATCACCGATGGCGATGTGGCGGGCGTGATCGCGACCAGCGACCCTTCCACCGGTATCGACATTTACATGGGGCAGGGCGGCGCGCCGGAAGGCGTTCTGGCGGCGGCGGCTTTGCGCTGCGTCGGCGGGCAGATCCAGACCCGGCTTGTGTTCAAGAAGGATGATGAGCGGGCGCGCGCGGCGAAATTGGGGATCACCGATTTCAATCGCAAATACACGCTGATGGATCTGGCGTCGGGCGACGTGGTGTTCGCCGCAACCGGCGTGACCGATGGCTCCATGCTGTCCGGCGTGCATATCGACCGCGAACATGTGACGACGGAAAGCGTGGTCATGCGCTCGGCCACCGGCACGGTGCGCTGGATCAAGGCGCGGCACAGCCGCAGCCGGCATGGCGTCTGACGCGGGCCTGATTATTCCTCAAGCGGCCTTCGGCGTTTCTCGATCCTTCTCCGGCCGCAGATGGCGTTTGCGCCAGGCCGATGAGGCGGCGG
>BFBZ01000008.1_pt28 | contig 23130 bp, 8 predicted proteins | sample 1888401 | NCBI WGS metagenome assembly BFBZ01 (sample SAMD00112614, study PRJDB3348) | symbiont metagenome | host: Chara braunii
GAACCGTGCCGTCGACGCGGCGATCCGGAGGCCGACGTCCGCCGCGGCGGGCGGGATCGAAGCGTCGGGCCTAGAGCTCGGTCCGGCTGCCGATCTCGACCAGCGAGCCGTTTGGAATCCTGAAGCGGTCGATCGCGTGTGCGGAGTTTCGCGCCATGAATGCGAACAGCGCGATCTGGAACCGGGCCAACGGATTGCGGCGCCTGCGGCTCAGGGGATCGTGACGCTCGACAAAGTAGGTTGTGTCCTTTTGCATCGGCACCCCGATCTGCTTTGCATTCGCCAGGACAGCCGGCAGATCGGGAATCTCGACAAAGCCGAAATGCACCGTGATGTGCCAGACGCCTTCGCAAAGCTGCTCGCAACGGATGCGATCGGAGGGGCGGATTCGAGGCACGCTTTCAAAGGTTGCCGTCAAGGCGATCGCCGTCTGATGCAGCGAGTGGGCTTGCTTGACGTAGTTGACGATGATCGGGGGAATGCGGTGGCTCAGCCGCGTGAGGAAGATCGCAGTCCCCGGCACGCGTGCGATGTGCCGGTCGCGCAGGCTGGCAAAGAACGCGTCGATATGCTCCGACTGGGCCATGCTACGCCGGTGCAGCGCATCGAGGCCGAAATGCCAGGTGACCATAATGCCGAATAGCAGTGCGCCGAACAGCAGTGGAATCCAGCCGCCTTCTGCGATCTTGAAGAGATTGGCAAGAAAGAACGTAAGATCGACCGTGAGCAGCACGCCGGTGAGCGAGGTCGCCCGCGCCGCGCTCCAACCCCATCTTCGCCGCATCACCTGGTAGAGCAGGGCTGTTGTCAGGACCATGGTGGTGGAAACGGCCGCGCCATAGGCGCCGGCCAGGCGGTCAGAGCTGCCGAAGCCGACCGTCAATGCGACGGTCAGGCACATCATCGTCCAGTTCACGAAAGGCACATAGATCTGCCCGTACTCCTCGGCCGATGTCTGGTTGATCCGCACGCCCGGAAACCAACCGAGCTGCATGGCCTGGCGGGTCATCGAGAACGAACCGGTGATGATGGCCTGGCTGGCGATGATGGTCGCCAGCGTCGCCAGCGCCACCAAAGGGTAGATCGCCCAGACCGGTGCGAGCTTGAAGAACGGGTTGGCGCCGGGATCGGGCGAGGCGATGAAGTTGCCGACCTGCCCCGCATAGTTGAGGACAAGCGCAGGCAGCACGAAGCCATACCAGGCGAGCCGGATCGGCCTGCGGCCGACATGCCCCATGTCGGCGTAGAGCGCCTCGCCGCCGGTGAGCGCGAGAAAAACGCCGCCGAGCAGGGTAAAGCCCAGCAGGCCGTGGGTGGTGAGCAGCAGGATGCCGTGGACGGGATTGAGCGCGCGCAGCACCTCGGGATGCCGTACCAGCGAGGCGATGCCGAGCAGCGCCATCGTCAGGAACCAGAGCAGCATCACCGGACCGAACGCCTTGCCGATTGTCGCAGTCCCGTGCCGCTGCAACGCGAACAACCCGATCAGGATCGCAACCGCGATCGGCATCGTGTACGGCTTGAATGCCTCGGTCGCGACGTTGAGGCCTTCGACCGCGCTCAGCACCGAGATCGCCGGCGTGATGATGCCGTCGCCATAGATCAGGGCGGCGCCAAACAGCCCGAGCGTCACCAGCCAGCGTCCACGACCAGACCAGCGTGCGCCGGTCAGCGCCATCAGCGCCAGGATGCCGCCTTCGCCATGATTGTCGGCGCGCATGACAAAGATGCAGTATTTAATCGAGATCGTGATGATCAGCGCCCAGACGATCAGCGAGAGCGAGCCGAGGGCTGCCTCGGGCGTGAAGTCATCTCCCATCAGGTGGACGATGGTCTGCAAGGTGTAGAGCGGGCTGGTCCCGAGGTCGCCGTACACGATGCCGAGCGCGAGCAGGATGCTGGTCGGACCGGGCGGTTGCTCGAACCGGTGGTGCGCTTCGCCCACGAATCCGGTCGTGTCGTTTAGGGCCGAAACTGTCGAAGACGGCATCCGGTCTCACCCTCGTCGTCGCGCCCCGCGCAGGAGGGCCGCTGCCCGCCGACAGATCACCTGATTACAACGGCGACGCTGCCCGATCGTTGCGTCGGCTTTCATCGGTCTGCTCGGCAAATGTCTTGAGCGCAGCGACCAGCAATTCCGGCGCCTCCTGCGCGACGCAATGGCCGACGCCATTGAACGTTCTATGGCTCGCGTGCGGGACCAGGGCCGCGGCGCGGTCGGCCATCTCGCGGTAGATCGGCCATGACTGTTCAGTGGTTGCAATGCAGACCGGGCAAGTGATGTCAGAGAACCACGGGAACGGATTGCCGCGGTCGTCGCCTGTGTAGATTTGCTCCATGGCCTGGAGGATTGGCTCGAGCAGCGCTGCCTCGATCTCCGGCGTGCAGCGCAGCCGCATGCGGCCGTCGTCAAGCTTTGCGAAGCCGTGATGCACGTAGGACCATAGCGACGGCTCGGTCCACGGTGCGAATGCCGGTGCCGAACGCAATCTCCGGAACAGGGCGTCGGCGCTGTCGAACTCGGCCCGGCGCCGCAGCGTGCCCTGCACCGACGCCGTCGACATCTCGCTCAGGCCGGCAGCGCGTGGTGCGCGCGGGTCCATCACGGTCGGCTCCATCACAAATAGCCGAGCGAACCGGTCCGGCAGCAGCTTCGCGGCGAGCATCAGATCGGTCGCGCCGGCGCTGTGTCCGATGCCGTAGATGTCGTGCAGATCGAGACGTTCGATCACCATGCGGACATCGTCGGCGAAATCCCGGAAGTGATAGCGATCGGCCGGCGGCTTGTGGCTCAGGCCATGGCCGCGGCGGTCGAGTGCATAGACCGTGTAGTCGACGGCGAGCGCCTCGGCGACTTCGCTCCAGACCTCGGCGACAAAGCCCGTGCCGTGCAGCAACAGCGCCACCGGCTTGCCCGCGGCCGGGTCGCCCCATCGGGCCACCGCGACCTGTGCGCCGGCGTCGCCAACAAAAATGCGGGGCGGGGCGTTCATCATCGTTCTATCGTGCATCGCTGAGGATCATCGCCGCGCCCTTCTCGGCGATCATCGCGGTCGGCGTGTTGGTGTTGCCGGAGGTGATGGTCGGCATGACCGAGGCATCGGCGATCCGCAGGCCGTGCAGGCCGTAGAAGCGCAGGCGTTCGTCGACCACGGCCATCGGATCGTTGGCGGTGCCCATCTTCGCGGTGCCGACGGGGTGGAAGATCGTGGTGCCGATGTCGCCGGCGGCCTTGGCGAGCGAGGCGTCGTCGTCGCCGACCGAGGGGCCGGGCAGGAATTCCTCGGGGTGATATTTTTCCAGCGCCTTCTGCTTCATCAATTTGCGCGTGGTGCGGATCGCGTCGGCCGCGACCTGGCGGTCGTCCTCGGTCGACAGATAGTTCGGCGCGATCGATGGTTTTTCGTCGGGCGCGGTCGAGCGGATCCGCACCGTTCCGCGCGAGGTCGGTTGCAGGTTGCAGGCGCTCACCGTGATCGCCGGGAAGCGATGCAAGGGATCGCCGAACTTGTCGAGTGATAGCGGTTGCACGTGGAACTGGATGTTGGCGCGCGAGCGCGTCGCATCCGAACGCGTGAAGATGCCGAGTTGCGACGGCGCCATGGTCAGCGGGCCGCGGCGGCGGAATGCGTAGTCGAGGCCCATCAGGCCGCGGCGGACGAGGTTGTAATAGGTCTCGTTCAGCGTGCGCACGCCGGAGACCTTGTAGATCGCGCGCTGCTGCAGATGGTCCTGCAGATTGTGGCCGATGCCCTGCACGTCGGCGACGATGTCGACGCCGAGCGGCGACAGCCATTCGGCCGGGCCGATGCCGGAACGCTGCAGCACCTGCGTGGTTCCGATCGAGCCGGCGCAGAGGATCACCTCGCCCTTGGCGCGGGCTTCCACCGTCTCACCGCCCTGACGGAACAGCACGCCGGCGGCGCGGCCGCTCTCGATGATCAGGCGGTCGACCAGCACGTTGGTTTCGAGCCGGAGATTGCTGCGGTTCAGCACCGGCTTGAGGAAGCCGCGCGCCGACGACCACCGCCGGCCGCGCTTCTGGTTGACGTGGAAATAGCTGGTGCCCTCATTGTCGCCGGTGTTGAAATCCGGAATGCGCTTGATGCCCATCTCTTCCGCGGCATCACCCACCGCATCGAGGATTTGCCACGACAGCCGCGGCGCCTCGATGCGCCAGCCGCCGCCGACGCCGTGGTGCTCGCTCTCGCCGAGGAAGTGATCCTCCAGCCGCTTGAACGCCGGCAGCACGTCGCTGTAGCTCCAGCCGGTGAGGCCGAGCTGCCGCCAATGGTCGTAGTCCGCGGCCTGGCCGCGCATCGAGATCATGGCGTTGATCGCCGACGAGCCGCCGATCACCTTGCCGCGCGGATAGGCGAGCGCGCGGCCGTTGAGTCCCGGCTCGGCCTCGGTCTTGAACATCCAGTCCGAGCGCGGATTGCCGATCGCGAAGAGATAGCCGACCGGGATGTGAAACCAGATCCAGTTGTCGGTGCCACCGGCTTCGAGCAGCAGCACGCGCTTCTTCGGATCGGCTGACAGGCGGTTGGCCATGATGCAGCCCGCCGTACCCGCGCCGACGATAATGTAGTCGAAATCACCCTCGAGCCTTCGCGGCATGTCCTCGTTCCCGGCAAGCGTCTCTTGTTATCTGTCTATTAGTCAGACGCAGCCGGTCGAGACAAGCCCGGCGGTGGATGCCGGGCCTGCGCTGGATGATCAGGGACGGCTCGGTTCGGCCAGTGTGACTTCATGCCTGGATCGGGGAACACAGACGATCAGCGCCAGCATGCCGATACCGAGCACGGCGCCAACCAGCGCGAGCGGTGCGTAGATGCTCCCGGTCGCGACATTCATCCATCCGATCAGGGCGGGGCAGACGGCGCCGCCGAACGAGCCGATCGCGCTGATCAGCGCGATGCCGCCCGCCGCGGCGCTGCCTTCCAGCATCGCGTTCGGAATGGTCCAGAACAGCGAGAGGATCGCGAAGATGCCGATCGAGGCGACGGCGAGCAGCGTCACGGTCAGCAGGACGCTGCCCTGCGCGGCTTGCAAGGCGATGAAGCACGCCGCCGCGACAAGGCCGCAGCCGACCACGTGCCAACGCCGTTCCCGGGTGCGGTCGGAGCTGTAGCCGATCGCGACCATGCCGATCGCGGAGGCAATCGAGATCGCGCCGCTCAGCCAGCCGATCTCGGTGGTCGTCGCCACGCCAACGCGTTTCAGCAGCGTTGGCGTCCACAGCAGAATGGTGTTGAGCGAGCAGAAGAACGCGAAATAGATGAAGGACAGCAGATAGACCCGCGGTTCGCGCAGCGCGGCGGCGAAACTGCGTGTGGTGCCGGGGACGGCGGCGCGGTCGCGTGCGAGATCATCAGCAATTTGCCGCCGCTCGTCGGCGCTCAGCCAGCTTGCGGCCTGCGGCCCGTCGGCGAGATAAAGAAATGCGGCGATGCCGAGCAGGACCGCGGGAATACCCTCGAGAATGAACAGCCATTGCCAGCCATGCAGGCCATGAACGCCCTGCATGTGATCCATGATCAGGCCGGACAATGGGCCCGCGATGACGCCGCCGAGCGGCACCGCCATCACGAACAGGCTGGTCATGCGGCCGCGCACGCGGTCGGGAAACCACAGCGTCAGGTAATACAGGATGCCGGGGAAGAATCCGCCTTCGGCGGCGCCGAGCAGGAAGCGTAGCAGATAAAGGTGATACTGGTTCTGCACCAGCGCGAGCAGCACCGTGACGGCGCCCCACAACACCATGATCCGCAGCAGCGTCTTGCGGACGCCGACCTTGACCAGCAGCAGATTGCTCGGCACTTCGAGCGCGACATAGCCGACCGAGAAAATGCCGGCAGCCAGCCCGAACACCGCGTCGTCGATGTTCAGGTCGTGCAGGAATTGCAGCTTGGCAAAGCCGATGTTGAAGCGATCGATGATCGCAACCGTATAGCACGCCAGCAGGAAGGGGATCAGGCGCCAGGCGATCCGTCCATAGAGCCGTGAATGAGCCGCGTCCTGCATCGAAACCTCCGAATGATTCTTTTGATTGTTGGGCGAATGGCATCGCCGCGATGGAGCTGGGCTCCCTCGCCCCGTTCTTGCGGGGAGAGGGTTGGGGGGAGGGGTTGCTTCCGCATCGACGGAGAGAGTCGAAGCTGCTGAGGCTGCCTCACCCGGAACGCATCTGACGATGCGTTCCGGCCTCTTCCCGCAAAAGCGGGGCGAGGCGAAGTGGGAGCCTTTGCTCAGATCAAAATGCGCGCGGCTAGGCGCTTGCCGGAAATTCCAGCATCGCTTCACCGGCTGCGACCGTCTCGCCGCGCTGGTTCTGCACGGCGACGTCGACCACCACCCCTGTCTCTTATACACATCTAGATGTGTATAAGAGACAGGACGGCGACGTCGACCACCACCCAGCGAGATTTCGCGGTGCTTTGCTTGCTCTTGATGGTGCCCGCGGGACGGATGGTGTCACCGGGCTTGACCGGCTTCAGCCAGCGCGTCTCGAGCCTTCGATGGATCGCGCCGGCAGGCGTTGCCCAATCGGTCAGCATGCGCGAGATCAGGCCGAAATTGTTCATGCCGTGCATGATGATGCCGCCGAAATTGGTCTTTCCGAAATCGCCCTTCATGTAGTTGTCGTCGAGATGCAGCGGGTTGTAGTCGAGCGACGCATCGCAGAACAGGCGGATCGATTCGCGCGAGACGGCGAATGCGGGGCCGTCGATGGTGTCGCCGGCCTTGAGGGAGTCGAAATTCGCTGATGTCATCGTGATCCTCCTTAGATCGGACGGATGGTCTGGCCGCGACCCGAGCAGATCACGTCGCCATGCTGGTTGAAGAAGACGTTGTCGTGCACCGCGAACAGCCGCTCGCGCTTGATGAACTTGTCGAGCGCGCGGGCCTGCAGGGTGATGGTGTCGCCAGGACGGGCAGGGATGTTGTAGCTCCAGGACTGCCCCGCATTGACGGTGCCCGGCGAGCGCATCCAGTCGTCGGCCGGCGTGCAGGCGAACATCAGCAGGATATGGATTGCGGGCGGCGCGACCAGCCCGCCATAGGGGCCGGCCTTGGCGGCAGCTTCGTCCAGATAAAGCGGATTGGTTTCGCCGACCGCCCGGCAGTACAGCGCGATCGCCTCCTGGGTCAGCTTGTAGGGCAGCGTCTTGCGCGGCTCGCCCGGGACGATGTCGTCCCACACCTTGCGCAGCTTCGCGTCCTTCCAGAAATCGGTTTCGAACGGGGTGGCCGCAGAACTTTCTGCTTGCGCCATCGAGGATCCTCCTGCTATTCCTGTCTCTTATACACATCTAGATGTGTATAAGAGACAGGGCCTGCAGGGTGATGGTGTCGCCAGGACGGGCAGGGATGTTGTAGCTCCAGGACTGCCCCGCATTGACGGTGCCCGGCGAGCGCATCCAGTCGTCGGCCGGCGTGCAGGCGAACATCAGCAGGATATGGATTGCGGGCGGCGCGACCAGCCCGCCATAGGGGCCGGCCTTGGCGGCAGCTTCGTCCAGATAAAGCGGATTGGTTTCGCCGACCGCCCGGCAGTACAGCGCGATCGCCTCCTGGGTCAGCTTGTAGGGCAGCGTCTTGCGCGGCTCGCCCGGGACGATGTCGTCCCACACCTTGCGCAGCTTCGCGTCCTTCCAGAAATCGGTTTCGAACGGGGTGGCCGCAGAACTTTCTGCTTGCGCCATCGAGGATCCTCCTGCTATTCCTGTCTCTTATACACATCTAGATGTGTATAAGAGACAGGGCCTGCAGGGTGATGGTGTCGCCAGGACGGGCAGGGATGTTGTAGCTCCAGGACTGCCCCGCATTGACGGTGCCCGGCGAGCGCATCCAGTCGTCGGCCGGCGTGCAGGCGAACATCAGCAGGATATGGATTGCGGGCGGCGCGACCAGCCCGCCATAGGGGCCGGCCTTGGCGGCAGCTTCGTCCAGATAAAGCGGATTGGTTTCGCCGACCGCCCGGCAGTACAGCGCGATCGCCTCCTGGGTCAGCTTGTAGGGCAGCGTCTTGCGCGGCTCGCCCGGGACGATGTCGTCCCACACCTTGCGCAGCTTCGCGTCCTTCCAGAAATCGGTTTCGAACGGGGTGGCCGCAGAACTTTCTGCTTGCGCCATCGAGGATCCTCCTGCTATTCCTGTCTCTTATACACATCTAGATGTGTATAAGAGACAGGGCCTGCAGGGTGATGGTGTCGCCAGGACGGGCAGGGATGTTGTAGCTCCAGGACTGCCCCGCATTGACGGTGCCCGGCGAGCGCATCCAGTCGTCGGCCGGCGTGCAGGCGAACATCAGCAGGATATGGATTGCGGGCGGCGCGACCAGCCCGCCATAGGGGCCGGCCTTGGCGGCAGCTTCGTCCAGATAAAGCGGATTGGTTTCGCCGACCGCCCGGCAGTACAGCGCGATCGCCTCCTGGGTCAGCTTGTAGGGCAGCGTCTTGCGCGGCTCGCCCGGGACGATGTCGTCCCACACCTTGCGCAGCTTCGCGTCCTTCCAGAAATCGGTTTCGAACGGGGTGGCCGCAGAACTTTCTGCTTGCGCCATCGAGGATCCTCCTGCTATTCCTGTCTCTTATACACATCTAGATGTGTATAAGAGACAGGGCCTGCAGGGTGATGGTGTCGCCAGGACGGGCAGGGATGTTGTAGCTCCAGGACTGCCCCGCATTGACGGTGCCCGGCGAGCGCATCCAGTCGTCGGCCGGCGTGCAGGCGAACATCAGCAGGATATGGATTGCGGGCGGCGCGACCAGCCCGCCATAGGGGCCGGCCTTGGCGGCAGCTTCGTCCAGATAAAGCGGATTGGTTTCGCCGACCGCCCGGCAGTACAGCGCGATCGCCTCCTGGGTCAGCTTGTAGGGCAGCGTCTTGCGCGGCTCGCCCGGGACGATGTCGTCCCACACCTTGCGCAGCTTCGCGTCCTTCCAGAAATCGGTTTCGAACGGGGTGGCCGCAGAACTTTCTGCTTGCGCCATCGAGGATCCTCCTGCTATTCCTGTCTCTTATACACATCTAGATGTGTATAAGAGACAGGGCCTGCAGGGTGATGGTGTCGCCAGGACGGGCAGGGATGTTGTAGCTCCAGGACTGCCCCGCATTGACGGTGCCCGGCGAGCGCATCCAGTCGTCGGCCGGCGTGCAGGCGAACATCAGCAGGATATGGATTGCGGGCGGCGCGACCAGCCCGCCATAGGGGCCGGCCTTGGCGGCAGCTTCGTCCAGATAAAGCGGATTGGTTTCGCCGACCGCCCGGCAGTACAGCGCGATCGCCTCCTGGGTCAGCTTGTAGGGCAGCGTCTTGCGCGGCTCGCCCGGGACGATGTCGTCCCACACCTTGCGCAGCTTCGCGTCCTTCCAGAAATCGGTTTCGAACGGGGTGGCCGCAGAACTTTCTGCTTGCGCCATCGAGGATCCTCCTGCTATTCCTGTCTCTTATACACATCTAGATGTGTATAAGAGACAGGGCCTGCAGGGTGATGGTGTCGCCAGGACGGGCAGGGATGTTGTAGCTCCAGGACTGCCCCGCATTGACGGTGCCCGGCGAGCGCATCCAGTCGTCGGCCGGCGTGCAGGCGAACATCAGCAGGATATGGATTGCGGGCGGCGCGACCAGCCCGCCATAGGGGCCGGCCTTGGCGGCAGCTTCGTCCAGATAAAGCGGATTGGTTTCGCCGACCGCCCGGCAGTACAGCGCGATCGCCTCCTGGGTCAGCTTGTAGGGCAGCGTCTTGCGCGGCTCGCCCGGGACGATGTCGTCCCACACCTTGCGCAGCTTCGCGTCCTTCCAGAAATCGGTTTCGAACGGGGTGGCCGCAGAACTTTCTGCTTGCGCCATCGAGGATCCTCCTGCTATTCCTGTCTCTTATACACATCTAGATGTGTATAAGAGACAGGGCCTGCAGGGTGATGGTGTCGCCAGGACGGGCAGGGATGTTGTAGCTCCAGGACTGCCCCGCATTGACGGTGCCCGGCGAGCGCATCCAGTCGTCGGCCGGCGTGCAGGCGAACATCAGCAGGATATGGATTGCGGGCGGCGCGACCAGCCCGCCATAGGGGCCGGCCTTGGCGGCAGCTTCGTCCAGATAAAGCGGATTGGTTTCGCCGACCGCCCGGCAGTACAGCGCGATCGCCTCCTGGGTCAGCTTGTAGGGCAGCGTCTTGCGCGGCTCGCCCGGGACGATGTCGTCCCACACCTTGCGCAGCTTCGCGTCCTTCCAGAAATCGGTTTCGAACGGGGTGGCCGCAGAACTTTCTGCTTGCGCCATCGAGGATCCTCCTGCTATTCCTGTCTCTTATACACATCTAGATGTGTATAAGAGACAGGGCCTGCAGGGTGATGGTGTCGCCAGGACGGGCAGGGATGTTGTAGCTCCAGGACTGCCCCGCATTGACGGTGCCCGGCGAGCGCATCCAGTCGTCGGCCGGCGTGCAGGCGAACATCAGCAGGATATGGATTGCGGGCGGCGCGACCAGCCCGCCATAGGGGCCGGCCTTGGCGGCAGCTTCGTCCAGATAAAGCGGATTGGTTTCGCCGACCGCCCGGCAGTACAGCGCGATCGCCTCCTGGGTCAGCTTGTAGGGCAGCGTCTTGCGCGGCTCGCCCGGGACGATGTCGTCCCACACCTTGCGCAGCTTCGCGTCCTTCCAGAAATCGGTTTCGAACGGGGTGGCCGCAGAACTTTCTGCTTGCGCCATCGAGGATCCTCCTGCTATTCCTGTCTCTTATACACATCTAGATGTGTATAAGAGACAGGGCCTGCAGGGTGATGGTGTCGCCAGGACGGGCAGGGATGTTGTAGCTCCAGGACTGCCCCGCATTGACGGTGCCCGGCGAGCGCATCCAGTCGTCGGCCGGCGTGCAGGCGAACATCAGCAGGATATGGATTGCGGGCGGCGCGACCAGCCCGCCATAGGGGCCGGCCTTGGCGGCAGCTTCGTCCAGATAAAGCGGATTGGTTTCGCCGACCGCCCGGCAGTACAGCGCGATCGCCTCCTGGGTCAGCTTGTAGGGCAGCGTCTTGCGCGGCTCGCCCGGGACGATGTCGTCCCACACCTTGCGCAGCTTCGCGTCCTTCCAGAAATCGGTTTCGAACGGGGTGGCCGCAGAACTTTCTGCTTGCGCCATCGAGGATCCTCCTGCTATTCCTGTCTCTTATACACATCTAGATGTGTATAAGAGACAGGGCCTGCAGGGTGATGGTGTCGCCAGGACGGGCAGGGATGTTGTAGCTCCAGGACTGCCCCGCATTGACGGTGCCCGGCGAGCGCATCCAGTCGTCGGCCGGCGTGCAGGCGAACATCAGCAGGATATGGATTGCGGGCGGCGCGACCAGCCCGCCATAGGGGCCGGCCTTGGCGGCAGCTTCGTCCAGATAAAGCGGATTGGTTTCGCCGACCGCCCGGCAGTACAGCGCGATCGCCTCCTGGGTCAGCTTGTAGGGCAGCGTCTTGCGCGGCTCGCCCGGGACGATGTCGTCCCACACCTTGCGCAGCTTCGCGTCCTTCCAGAAATCGGTTTCGAACGGGGTGGCCGCAGAACTTTCTGCTTGCGCCATCGAGGATCCTCCTGCTATTCCTGTCTCTTATACACATCTAGATGTGTATAAGAGACAGGGCCTGCAGGGTGATGGTGTCGCCAGGACGGGCAGGGATGTTGTAGCTCCAGGACTGCCCCGCATTGACGGTGCCCGGCGAGCGCATCCAGTCGTCGGCCGGCGTGCAGGCGAACATCAGCAGGATATGGATTGCGGGCGGCGCGACCAGCCCGCCATAGGGGCCGGCCTTGGCGGCAGCTTCGTCCAGATAAAGCGGATTGGTTTCGCCGACCGCCCGGCAGTACAGCGCGATCGCCTCCTGGGTCAGCTTGTAGGGCAGCGTCTTGCGCGGCTCGCCCGGGACGATGTCGTCCCACACCTTGCGCAGCTTCGCGTCCTTCCAGAAATCGGTTTCGAACGGGGTGGCCGCAGAACTTTCTGCTTGCGCCATCGAGGATCCTCCTGCTATTCCTGTCTCTTATACACATCTAGATGTGTATAAGAGACAGGGCCTGCAGGGTGATGGTGTCGCCAGGACGGGCAGGGATGTTGTAGCTCCAGGACTGCCCCGCATTGACGGTGCCCGGCGAGCGCATCCAGTCGTCGGCCGGCGTGCAGGCGAACATCAGCAGGATATGGATTGCGGGCGGCGCGACCAGCCCGCCATAGGGGCCGGCCTTGGCGGCAGCTTCGTCCAGATAAAGCGGATTGGTTTCGCCGACCGCCCGGCAGTACAGCGCGATCGCCTCCTGGGTCAGCTTGTAGGGCAGCGTCTTGCGCGGCTCGCCCGGGACGATGTCGTCCCACACCTTGCGCAGCTTCGCGTCCTTCCAGAAATCGGTTTCGAACGGGGTGGCCGCAGAACTTTCTGCTTGCGCCATCGAGGATCCTCCTGCTATTCCTGTCTCTTATACACATCTAGATGTGTATAAGAGACAGGGCCTGCAGGGTGATGGTGTCGCCAGGACGGGCAGGGATGTTGTAGCTCCAGGACTGCCCCGCATTGACGGTGCCCGGCGAGCGCATCCAGTCGTCGGCCGGCGTGCAGGCGAACATCAGCAGGATATGGATTGCGGGCGGCGCGACCAGCCCGCCATAGGGGCCGGCCTTGGCGGCAGCTTCGTCCAGATAAAGCGGATTGGTTTCGCCGACCGCCCGGCAGTACAGCGCGATCGCCTCCTGGGTCAGCTTGTAGGGCAGCGTCTTGCGCGGCTCGCCCGGGACGATGTCGTCCCACACCTTGCGCAGCTTCGCGTCCTTCCAGAAATCGGTTTCGAACGGGGTGGCCGCAGAACTTTCTGCTTGCGCCATCGAGGATCCTCCTGCTATTCCTGTCTCTTATACACATCTAGATGTGTATAAGAGACAGGGCCTGCAGGGTGATGGTGTCGCCAGGACGGGCAGGGATGTTGTAGCTCCAGGACTGCCCCGCATTGACGGTGCCCGGCGAGCGCATCCAGTCGTCGGCCGGCGTGCAGGCGAACATCAGCAGGATATGGATTGCGGGCGGCGCGACCAGCCCGCCATAGGGGCCGGCCTTGGCGGCAGCTTCGTCCAGATAAAGCGGATTGGTTTCGCCGACCGCCCGGCAGTACAGCGCGATCGCCTCCTGGGTCAGCTTGTAGGGCAGCGTCTTGCGCGGCTCGCCCGGGACGATGTCGTCCCACACCTTGCGCAGCTTCGCGTCCTTCCAGAAATCGGTTTCGAACGGGGTGGCCGCAGAACTTTCTGCTTGCGCCATCGAGGATCCTCCTGCTATTCCTGTCTCTTATACACATCTAGATGTGTATAAGAGACAGGGCCTGCAGGGTGATGGTGTCGCCAGGACGGGCAGGGATGTTGTAGCTCCAGGACTGCCCCGCATTGACGGTGCCCGGCGAGCGCATCCAGTCGTCGGCCGGCGTGCAGGCGAACATCAGCAGGATATGGATTGCGGGCGGCGCGACCAGCCCGCCATAGGGGCCGGCCTTGGCGGCAGCTTCGTCCAGATAAAGCGGATTGGTTTCGCCGACCGCCCGGCAGTACAGCGCGATCGCCTCCTGGGTCAGCTTGTAGGGCAGCGTCTTGCGCGGCTCGCCCGGGACGATGTCGTCCCACACCTTGCGCAGCTTCGCGTCCTTCCAGAAATCGGTTTCGAACGGGGTGGCCGCAGAACTTTCTGCTTGCGCCATCGAGGATCCTCCTGCTATTCCTGTCTCTTATACACATCTAGATGTGTATAAGAGACAGGGCCTGCAGGGTGATGGTGTCGCCAGGACGGGCAGGGATGTTGTAGCTCCAGGACTGCCCCGCATTGACGGTGCCCGGCGAGCGCATCCAGTCGTCGGCCGGCGTGCAGGCGAACATCAGCAGGATATGGATTGCGGGCGGCGCGACCAGCCCGCCATAGGGGCCGGCCTTGGCGGCAGCTTCGTCCAGATAAAGCGGATTGGTTTCGCCGACCGCCCGGCAGTACAGCGCGATCGCCTCCTGGGTCAGCTTGTAGGGCAGCGTCTTGCGCGGCTCGCCCGGGACGATGTCGTCCCACACCTTGCGCAGCTTCGCGTCCTTCCAGAAATCGGTTTCGAACGGGGTGGCCGCAGAACTTTCTGCTTGCGCCATCGAGGATCCTCCTGCTATTCCTGTCTCTTATACACATCTAGATGTGTATAAGAGACAGGGCCTGCAGGGTGATGGTGTCGCCAGGACGGGCAGGGATGTTGTAGCTCCAGGACTGCCCCGCATTGACGGTGCCCGGCGAGCGCATCCAGTCGTCGGCCGGCGTGCAGGCGAACATCAGCAGGATATGGATTGCGGGCGGCGCGACCAGCCCGCCATAGGGGCCGGCCTTGGCGGCAGCTTCGTCCAGATAAAGCGGATTGGTTTCGCCGACCGCCCGGCAGTACAGCGCGATCGCCTCCTGGGTCAGCTTGTAGGGCAGCGTCTTGCGCGGCTCGCCCGGGACGATGTCGTCCCACACCTTGCGCAGCTTCGCGTCCTTCCAGAAATCGGTTTCGAACGGGGTGGCCGCAGAACTTTCTGCTTGCGCCATCGAGGATCCTCCTGCTATTCCTGTCTCTTATACACATCTAGATGTGTATAAGAGACAGGGCCTGCAGGGTGATGGTGTCGCCAGGACGGGCAGGGATGTTGTAGCTCCAGGACTGCCCCGCATTGACGGTGCCCGGCGAGCGCATCCAGTCGTCGGCCGGCGTGCAGGCGAACATCAGCAGGATATGGATTGCGGGCGGCGCGACCAGCCCGCCATAGGGGCCGGCCTTGGCGGCAGCTTCGTCCAGATAAAGCGGATTGGTTTCGCCGACCGCCCGGCAGTACAGCGCGATCGCCTCCTGGGTCAGCTTGTAGGGCAGCGTCTTGCGCGGCTCGCCCGGGACGATGTCGTCCCACACCTTGCGCAGCTTCGCGTCCTTCCAGAAATCGGTTTCGAACGGGGTGGCCGCAGAACTTTCTGCTTGCGCCATCGAGGATCCTCCTGCTATTCCTGTCTCTTATACACATCTAGATGTGTATAAGAGACAGGGCCTGCAGGGTGATGGTGTCGCCAGGACGGGCAGGGATGTTGTAGCTCCAGGACTGCCCCGCATTGACGGTGCCCGGCGAGCGCATCCAGTCGTCGGCCGGCGTGCAGGCGAACATCAGCAGGATATGGATTGCGGGCGGCGCGACCAGCCCGCCATAGGGGCCGGCCTTGGCGGCAGCTTCGTCCAGATAAAGCGGATTGGTTTCGCCGACCGCCCGGCAGTACAGCGCGATCGCCTCCTGGGTCAGCTTGTAGGGCAGCGTCTTGCGCGGCTCGCCCGGGACGATGTCGTCCCACACCTTGCGCAGCTTCGCGTCCTTCCAGAAATCGGTTTCGAACGGGGTGGCCGCAGAACTTTCTGCTTGCGCCATCGAGGATCCTCCTGCTATTCCTGTCTCTTATACACATCTAGATGTGTATAAGAGACAGGGCCTGCAGGGTGATGGTGTCGCCAGGACGGGCAGGGATGTTGTAGCTCCAGGACTGCCCCGCATTGACGGTGCCCGGCGAGCGCATCCAGTCGTCGGCCGGCGTGCAGGCGAACATCAGCAGGATATGGATTGCGGGCGGCGCGACCAGCCCGCCATAGGGGCCGGCCTTGGCGGCAGCTTCGTCCAGATAAAGCGGATTGGTTTCGCCGACCGCCCGGCAGTACAGCGCGATCGCCTCCTGGGTCAGCTTGTAGGGCAGCGTCTTGCGCGGCTCGCCCGGGACGATGTCGTCCCACACCTTGCGCAGCTTCGCGTCCTTCCAGAAATCGGTTTCGAACGGGGTGGCCGCAGAACTTTCTGCTTGCGCCATCGAGGATCCTCCTGCTATTCCTGTCTCTTATACACATCTAGATGTGTATAAGAGACAGGGCCTGCAGGGTGATGGTGTCGCCAGGACGGGCAGGGATGTTGTAGCTCCAGGACTGCCCCGCATTGACGGTGCCCGGCGAGCGCATCCAGTCGTCGGCCGGCGTGCAGGCGAACATCAGCAGGATATGGATTGCGGGCGGCGCGACCAGCCCGCCATAGGGGCCGGCCTTGGCGGCAGCTTCGTCCAGATAAAGCGGATTGGTTTCGCCGACCGCCCGGCAGTACAGCGCGATCGCCTCCTGGGTCAGCTTGTAGGGCAGCGTCTTGCGCGGCTCGCCCGGGACGATGTCGTCCCACACCTTGCGCAGCTTCGCGTCCTTCCAGAAATCGGTTTCGAACGGGGTGGCCGCAGAACTTTCTGCTTGCGCCATCGAGGATCCTCCTGCTATTCCTGTCTCTTATACACATCTAGATGTGTATAAGAGACAGGGCCTGCAGGGTGATGGTGTCGCCAGGACGGGCAGGGATGTTGTAGCTCCAGGACTGCCCCGCATTGACGGTGCCCGGCGAGCGCATCCAGTCGTCGGCCGGCGTGCAGGCGAACATCAGCAGGATATGGATTGCGGGCGGCGCGACCAGCCCGCCATAGGGGCCGGCCTTGGCGGCAGCTTCGTCCAGATAAAGCGGATTGGTTTCGCCGACCGCCCGGCAGTACAGCGCGATCGCCTCCTGGGTCAGCTTGTAGGGCAGCGTCTTGCGCGGCTCGCCCGGGACGATGTCGTCCCACACCTTGCGCAGCTTCGCGTCCTTCCAGAAATCGGTTTCGAACGGGGTGGCCGCAGAACTTTCTGCTTGCGCCATCGAGGATCCTCCTGCTATTCCTGTCTCTTATACACATCTAGATGTGTATAAGAGACAGGGCCTGCAGGGTGATGGTGTCGCCAGGACGGGCAGGGATGTTGTAGCTCCAGGACTGCCCCGCATTGACGGTGCCCGGCGAGCGCATCCAGTCGTCGGCCGGCGTGCAGGCGAACATCAGCAGGATATGGATTGCGGGCGGCGCGACCAGCCCGCCATAGGGGCCGGCCTTGGCGGCAGCTTCGTCCAGATAAAGCGGATTGGTTTCGCCGACCGCCCGGCAGTACAGCGCGATCGCCTCCTGGGTCAGCTTGTAGGGCAGCGTCTTGCGCGGCTCGCCCGGGACGATGTCGTCCCACACCTTGCGCAGCTTCGCGTCCTTCCAGAAATCGGTTTCGAACGGGGTGGCCGCAGAACTTTCTGCTTGCGCCATCGAGGATCCTCCTGCTATTCCTGTCTCTTATACACATCTAGATGTGTATAAGAGACAGGGCCTGCAGGGTGATGGTGTCGCCAGGACGGGCAGGGATGTTGTAGCTCCAGGACTGCCCCGCATTGACGGTGCCCGGCGAGCGCATCCAGTCGTCGGCCGGCGTGCAGGCGAACATCAGCAGGATATGGATTGCGGGCGGCGCGACCAGCCCGCCATAGGGGCCGGCCTTGGCGGCAGCTTCGTCCAGATAAAGCGGATTGGTTTCGCCGACCGCCCGGCAGTACAGCGCGATCGCCTCCTGGGTCAGCTTGTAGGGCAGCGTCTTGCGCGGCTCGCCCGGGACGATGTCGTCCCACACCTTGCGCAGCTTCGCGTCCTTCCAGAAATCGGTTTCGAACGGGGTGGCCGCAGAACTTTCTGCTTGCGCCATCGAGGATCCTCCTGCTATTCCTGTCTCTTATACACATCTAGATGTGTATAAGAGACAGGGCCTGCAGGGTGATGGTGTCGCCAGGACGGGCAGGGATGTTGTAGCTCCAGGACTGCCCCGCATTGACGGTGCCCGGCGAGCGCATCCAGTCGTCGGCCGGCGTGCAGGCGAACATCAGCAGGATATGGATTGCGGGCGGCGCGACCAGCCCGCCATAGGGGCCGGCCTTGGCGGCAGCTTCGTCCAGATAAAGCGGATTGGTTTCGCCGACCGCCCGGCAGTACAGCGCGATCGCCTCCTGGGTCAGCTTGTAGGGCAGCGTCTTGCGCGGCTCGCCCGGGACGATGTCGTCCCACACCTTGCGCAGCTTCGCGTCCTTCCAGAAATCGGTTTCGAACGGGGTGGCCGCAGAACTTTCTGCTTGCGCCATCGAGGATCCTCCTGCTATTCCTGTCTCTTATACACATCTAGATGTGTATAAGAGACAGGGCCTGCAGGGTGATGGTGTCGCCAGGACGGGCAGGGATGTTGTAGCTCCAGGACTGCCCCGCATTGACGGTGCCCGGCGAGCGCATCCAGTCGTCGGCCGGCGTGCAGGCGAACATCAGCAGGATATGGATTGCGGGCGGCGCGACCAGCCCGCCATAGGGGCCGGCCTTGGCGGCAGCTTCGTCCAGATAAAGCGGATTGGTTTCGCCGACCGCCCGGCAGTACAGCGCGATCGCCTCCTGGGTCAGCTTGTAGGGCAGCGTCTTGCGCGGCTCGCCCGGGACGATGTCGTCCCACACCTTGCGCAGCTTCGCGTCCTTCCAGAAATCGGTTTCGAACGGGGTGGCCGCAGAACTTTCTGCTTGCGCCATCGAGGATCCTCCTGCTATTCCTGTCTCTTATACACATCTAGATGTGTATAAGAGACAGGGCCTGCAGGGTGATGGTGTCGCCAGGACGGGCAGGGATGTTGTAGCTCCAGGACTGCCCCGCATTGACGGTGCCCGGCGAGCGCATCCAGTCGTCGGCCGGCGTGCAGGCGAACATCAGCAGGATATGGATTGCGGGCGGCGCGACCAGCCCGCCATAGGGGCCGGCCTTGGCGGCAGCTTCGTCCAGATAAAGCGGATTGGTTTCGCCGACCGCCCGGCAGTACAGCGCGATCGCCTCCTGGGTCAGCTTGTAGGGCAGCGTCTTGCGCGGCTCGCCCGGGACGATGTCGTCCCACACCTTGCGCAGCTTCGCGTCCTTCCAGAAATCGGTTTCGAACGGGGTGGCCGCAGAACTTTCTGCTTGCGCCATCGAGGATCCTCCTGCTATTCCTGTCTCTTATACACATCTAGATGTGTATAAGAGACAGGGCCTGCAGGGTGATGGTGTCGCCAGGACGGGCAGGGATGTTGTAGCTCCAGGACTGCCCCGCATTGACGGTGCCCGGCGAGCGCATCCAGTCGTCGGCCGGCGTGCAGGCGAACATCAGCAGGATATGGATTGCGGGCGGCGCGACCAGCCCGCCATAGGGGCCGGCCTTGGCGGCAGCTTCGTCCAGATAAAGCGGATTGGTTTCGCCGACCGCCCGGCAGTACAGCGCGATCGCCTCCTGGGTCAGCTTGTAGGGCAGCGTCTTGCGCGGCTCGCCCGGGACGATGTCGTCCCACACCTTGCGCAGCTTCGCGTCCTTCCAGAAATCGGTTTCGAACGGGGTGGCCGCAGAACTTTCTGCTTGCGCCATCGAGGATCCTCCTGCTATTCCTGTCTCTTATACACATCTAGATGTGTATAAGAGACAGGGCCTGCAGGGTGATGGTGTCGCCAGGACGGGCAGGGATGTTGTAGCTCCAGGACTGCCCCGCATTGACGGTGCCCGGCGAGCGCATCCAGTCGTCGGCCGGCGTGCAGGCGAACATCAGCAGGATATGGATTGCGGGCGGCGCGACCAGCCCGCCATAGGGGCCGGCCTTGGCGGCAGCTTCGTCCAGATAAAGCGGATTGGTTTCGCCGACCGCCCGGCAGTACAGCGCGATCGCCTCCTGGGTCAGCTTGTAGGGCAGCGTCTTGCGCGGCTCGCCCGGGACGATGTCGTCCCACACCTTGCGCAGCTTCGCGTCCTTCCAGAAATCGGTTTCGAACGGGGTGGCCGCAGAACTTTCTGCTTGCGCCATCGAGGATCCTCCTGCTATTCCTGTCTCTTATACACATCTAGATGTGTATAAGAGACAGGGCCTGCAGGGTGATGGTGTCGCCAGGACGGGCAGGGATGTTGTAGCTCCAGGACTGCCCCGCATTGACGGTGCCCGGCGAGCGCATCCAGTCGTCGGCCGGCGTGCAGGCGAACATCAGCAGGATATGGATTGCGGGCGGCGCGACCAGCCCGCCATAGGGGCCGGCCTTGGCGGCAGCTTCGTCCAGATAAAGCGGATTGGTTTCGCCGACCGCCCGGCAGTACAGCGCGATCGCCTCCTGGGTCAGCTTGTAGGGCAGCGTCTTGCGCGGCTCGCCCGGGACGATGTCGTCCCACACCTTGCGCAGCTTCGCGTCCTTCCAGAAATCGGTTTCGAACGGGGTGGCCGCAGAACTTTCTGCTTGCGCCATCGAGGATCCTCCTGCTATTCCTGTCTCTTATACACATCTAGATGTGTATAAGAGACAGGGCCTGCAGGGTGATGGTGTCGCCAGGACGGGCAGGGATGTTGTAGCTCCAGGACTGCCCCGCATTGACGGTGCCCGGCGAGCGCATCCAGTCGTCGGCCGGCGTGCAGGCGAACATCAGCAGGATATGGATTGCGGGCGGCGCGACCAGCCCGCCATAGGGGCCGGCCTTGGCGGCAGCTTCGTCCAGATAAAGCGGATTGGTTTCGCCGACCGCCCGGCAGTACAGCGCGATCGCCTCCTGGGTCAGCTTGTAGGGCAGCGTCTTGCGCGGCTCGCCCGGGACGATGTCGTCCCACACCTTGCGCAGCTTCGCGTCCTTCCAGAAATCGGTTTCGAACGGGGTGGCCGCAGAACTTTCTGCTTGCGCCATCGAGGATCCTCCTGCTATTCCTGTCTCTTATACACATCTAGATGTGTATAAGAGACAGGGCCTGCAGGGTGATGGTGTCGCCAGGACGGGCAGGGATGTTGTAGCTCCAGGACTGCCCCGCATTGACGGTGCCCGGCGAGCGCATCCAGTCGTCGGCCGGCGTGCAGGCGAACATCAGCAGGATATGGATTGCGGGCGGCGCGACCAGCCCGCCATAGGGGCCGGCCTTGGCGGCAGCTTCGTCCAGATAAAGCGGATTGGTTTCGCCGACCGCCCGGCAGTACAGCGCGATCGCCTCCTGGGTCAGCTTGTAGGGCAGCGTCTTGCGCGGCTCGCCCGGGACGATGTCGTCCCACACCTTGCGCAGCTTCGCGTCCTTCCAGAAATCGGTTTCGAACGGGGTGGCCGCAGAACTTTCTGCTTGCGCCATCGAGGATCCTCCTGCTATTCCTGTCTCTTATACACATCTAGATGTGTATAAGAGACAGGGCCTGCAGGGTGATGGTGTCGCCAGGACGGGCAGGGATGTTGTAGCTCCAGGACTGCCCCGCATTGACGGTGCCCGGCGAGCGCATCCAGTCGTCGGCCGGCGTGCAGGCGAACATCAGCAGGATATGGATTGCGGGCGGCGCGACCAGCCCGCCATAGGGGCCGGCCTTGGCGGCAGCTTCGTCCAGATAAAGCGGATTGGTTTCGCCGACCGCCCGGCAGTACAGCGCGATCGCCTCCTGGGTCAGCTTGTAGGGCAGCGTCTTGCGCGGCTCGCCCGGGACGATGTCGTCCCACACCTTGCGCAGCTTCGCGTCCTTCCAGAAATCGGTTTCGAACGGGGTGGCCGCAGAACTTTCTGCTTGCGCCATCGAGGATCCTCCTGCTATTCCTGTCTCTTATACACATCTAGATGTGTATAAGAGACAGGGCCTGCAGGGTGATGGTGTCGCCAGGACGGGCAGGGATGTTGTAGCTCCAGGACTGCCCCGCATTGACGGTGCCCGGCGAGCGCATCCAGTCGTCGGCCGGCGTGCAGGCGAACATCAGCAGGATATGGATTGCGGGCGGCGCGACCAGCCCGCCATAGGGGCCGGCCTTGGCGGCAGCTTCGTCCAGATAAAGCGGATTGGTTTCGCCGACCGCCCGGCAGTACAGCGCGATCGCCTCCTGGGTCAGCTTGTAGGGCAGCGTCTTGCGCGGCTCGCCCGGGACGATGTCGTCCCACACCTTGCGCAGCTTCGCGTCCTTCCAGAAATCGGTTTCGAACGGGGTGGCCGCAGAACTTTCTGCTTGCGCCATCGAGGATCCTCCTGCTATTCCTGTCTCTTATACACATCTAGATGTGTATAAGAGACAGGGCCTGCAGGGTGATGGTGTCGCCAGGACGGGCAGGGATGTTGTAGCTCCAGGACTGCCCCGCATTGACGGTGCCCGGCGAGCGCATCCAGTCGTCGGCCGGCGTGCAGGCGAACATCAGCAGGATATGGATTGCGGGCGGCGCGACCAGCCCGCCATAGGGGCCGGCCTTGGCGGCAGCTTCGTCCAGATAAAGCGGATTGGTTTCGCCGACCGCCCGGCAGTACAGCGCGATCGCCTCCTGGGTCAGCTTGTAGGGCAGCGTCTTGCGCGGCTCGCCCGGGACGATGTCGTCCCACACCTTGCGCAGCTTCGCGTCCTTCCAGAAATCGGTTTCGAACGGGGTGGCCGCAGAACTTTCTGCTTGCGCCATCGAGGATCCTCCTGCTATTCCTGTCTCTTATACACATCTAGATGTGTATAAGAGACAGGGCCTGCAGGGTGATGGTGTCGCCAGGACGGGCAGGGATGTTGTAGCTCCAGGACTGCCCCGCATTGACGGTGCCCGGCGAGCGCATCCAGTCGTCGGCCGGCGTGCAGGCGAACATCAGCAGGATATGGATTGCGGGCGGCGCGACCAGCCCGCCATAGGGGCCGGCCTTGGCGGCAGCTTCGTCCAGATAAAGCGGATTGGTTTCGCCGACCGCCCGGCAGTACAGCGCGATCGCCTCCTGGGTCAGCTTGTAGGGCAGCGTCTTGCGCGGCTCGCCCGGGACGATGTCGTCCCACACCTTGCGCAGCTTCGCGTCCTTCCAGAAATCGGTTTCGAACGGGGTGGCCGCAGAACTTTCTGCTTGCGCCATCGAGGATCCTCCTGCTATTCAGTTCGCCAGGCGAACATTTAATTCGCTGTGTGAATTGACGCTAGCGCGGTCGGCAGCTCCTGACAAGCGGGCAGCGCCGCGTCATGTGCAGGCAGCCATGCGGGCTGCGTTGCGGCGAGCAAGACGGGCGCCCCGGCGGAACGGCACCAAAGACAACGACATGAGCAAAGAGAGTGACGGCTTCGTGCGCGCGATCGCGCGCGGCTTCTCGATCATCGAGGCGCTCGGCAAGCCGCCGGGACGGCACACGCTGGCGGAGGCCGCCGACACCGCGGGCCTCAACAGCGCCACCGCGCGCCGCATCCTGGCGACCCTGGTGGCGCTGAAATATTGCGCCTCCGACGGTCGCT
>BFBZ01000885.1_pt1 | contig 23095 bp, 19 predicted proteins | sample 1888401 | NCBI WGS metagenome assembly BFBZ01 (sample SAMD00112614, study PRJDB3348) | symbiont metagenome | host: Chara braunii
CGTGCTGGTGCATGACGCCGCCCGCCCCTTCGTCTCGCCAGGCATCATCGACCGGGCGATCGAAGCCTTGGATCAGGCCGGTTGTGTTGCCGCGGTGCCGGGTACGCCGGTGGTCGACACGATCAAGACCGTCGACCGCGCCGAACGGGTCACCGGCACCCCTGCCCGGCCCGGCCTGCGCGCCATCCAGACCCCCCAGGCCTTCGACTTCGCCGCCTTGCTGCAGGCCCATCGGAACGCCGCGGCGCAAGGTGATCAAGCGGCGACCGACGATGCCGCCGTCATGGAAAGCGCCGGCCATGCCGTGCAGGTCTTTGCCGGCGATGCCGCCAATGTGAAGCTGACCTATCCGCCGGATTTCGAAGCCGCGGAGCGCCTGATGACACGGACTGTCCCGATGAACGACCAGCGTATCGGCCAAGGCTACGACGTCCATGCCTTCGGCCCCGGCGACCATGTCTGGCTCGGCGGTATCCGGATCGCCCATGATCGCGGCGTGGTGGCCCATTCGGATGGCGACGTGGTGCTGCATGCGGTGACCGACGCGCTGCTCGGCGCCATCGCCGATGGCGACATCGGCAGCCATTTCCCGCCGAGCGACCCGCAATGGCGCGGCGCCTCGTCCGACCGGTTCCTGAAACATGCCGGCTCGCGCGTCGCGGCGCGCGGCGGCCGCATCGGCAATGTCGACATCACTATCGTCTGCGAGGCGCCGAAGGTCGGGCCGCATCGCGACGCCATGCGCGCCCGCATCGCGGAGATCCTGGGACTGACGGTCGACCGCGTCGCCATCAAGGCGACGACCAGCGAACAAATGGGCTTCACCGGCCGGCGCGAGGGCCTTGCCGCCCTGGCGGTCGCCAGCGTCCGGCTGCCGGGCGAATAGCAGGTCTTGCAGGAACAGCAGGTCTCACAGCCACAGCAGGTCTTGGAGAGTGACATGGACGAGGCGACGATCCGCGCGGCGGCGACCGAAGTGCTGGCGCTCTGCCGTGGCAGGGGATGGATGGTGGCGACCGCCGAAAGCTGCACCGGCGGCCTGGTCGCCGGCGCGCTGACCGCCATCGCCGGTTCATCCGATGTCGTCGACCGCGGCTTCGTCACCTATACCAACGAGGCCAAGCACGAGATGCTCGGCGTCCCCGAGGCCGTGCTCGCGAGTGTCGGCGCGGTCTCGCGCGAGACCGCCGAGGCCATGGCGCGCGGCGCGCTCGGGCGGTCCAGGGCGCAGCTTGCCGTCTCGATCACCGGAATTGCCGGCCCGGGCGGCGGCAGCGCGACCAAACCCGTGGGCCTCGTTCATTTCGCCGCGGCTTCGAGCGACGGCCGGCTGATCGCCGAAGAGCGCCGCTTCGGCGCCATTGGCCGCGACGCGGTGCGGGCGGAAAGCGTCGCGGTGGCGCTTGCGATGCTCAAGCGAATAGCGAGTGGCGAATAGCGAATGGGGGAAGCGGTGCCTGGCACGCCGCGCGGCCGTCCTTCGAGGCTCGCTACGCTCGCGCCTCCACGCAAAAGCTCGCTTTTGCGTAGGGGTGTTAGCGAAGCGAGCCTCGAAGGACGACCACGCGACATGCAGGGCGCCCTCATCCCCACTCCCCATTCGCTACTCGCCATTCGCCCCATAAACCACGTCGGCCCGGGCCTCGAAAGCTTCGGCGAAGCGGCGGAACGCGGCATCGAACACGGCCCCCATCACCAAGGCCAATGCCCGGCTGCGGAACTCGTAATCGATCGAAAAGCTGACCACGGTCGCCCCGGCGCCATCGGCGGTGAAATGCCAGTGGTTTTCCAGGCGCGAGAACGGGCCGTCGAGATATTCGGCCAGGATATGCAGGCGCGGCCGGTCGAGCGTCACCCGGCTGGTGAAGGTCTCGCGCAGCATCTTGTAGGCGACCGTCATGTCGGTCACCAGGATCTCGATGCCGCCGTCGCCGGCATTGACCCGCCGGCGCACCCGCAATTGCTGGCACAGCGGCACGAATTCGGGATATTTCTCGACGTCCGCGACCAGGTCGAACATTTCGGCCGGCGCGTGCTTGACCCGCCGCTCCGTCTTGAAAACCGGCATGGCCTCAGGCTCTCGCGCTGGCGGGAACGGCGGCCAGGAAATCGGCGGCCTGGTTGCGTGTCGTGAAGCCGACGAGCCGCTGGTCAGCGCGCAACCCGGCGAAATAGGCGAGCAATTTCGGCCTCTGCTGCTGCCGGTAGGTCCAGACATAACGCAGGAACGCCAGATCGATGCGCTCCGCGCAGCCGGGCGCCATTTCCGGCCGGACCTGGCCGTGGCTGGCGGCGATCCGCCTGATGACGCCGGTCAGGCAGGTCAGGCGCGGCAGGTCGAACCAGAGGACGGCATCGGCGCGCGACCGGCGCAATTCGCCGGCGCCGTGCCTGGTATAGTTGCCGTCCATGACCCAGGCCGGCTGTTCGGCCGCCGCGGTGACCTTGGCCGAAAATTCCGCCGGCCCGGATTCGCGCCAGCCCGGTTTCCAGAACAGCGCGTCGAGCGACACCAGGGGCGCGCCCAGCTTGTCGGCCAGCGCCCGCGCAAAGGTCGTCTTGCCCGAGCCCGAACAGCCCATCACCAGCACCCGCCGCATCGCCGTCCAGCCGCTCAGCGGCCGAGCTTGGCGAAACGTGCCGCCTTCAACCGGGCGAAATCCTCGCCGGCATGGTGCGACGAGCGTGTCAGCGGGCTCGACGAAACCAGCAGGAAGCCCTTGGCATTGGCGATCGTCTCGAACCCCTTGAACTCGTCGGGGGTCAGGAAACGGATCACTTCGTGGTGCTTGCGGGTCGGCTGCAGATATTGGCCGATGGTCAGAAAGTCGACCTCCGCCGAACGCAGGTCGTCCATCAGCTGGAGCACTTCGTTGCGCTCCTCGCCGAGGCCGACCATGATGCCGGACTTGGTGAAAATGGTCGGATCGAGCTCCTTGACGCGCTGCAGTAGCCGGATCGAGTGGAAATAGCGCGCGCCTGGGCGCACCTTCAGATATTTCGACGGCACCGTTTCGAGATTGTGGTTGAACACGTCGGGGCGTGCCGCCACCACCACCTCGAGCGCGCCGTCCTTGCGCAGGAAATCGGGGGTGAGAATCTCGATCGTGGTCTTCGGCGAGCGCGCGCGGATGGCGCGGATCACCTGGGCGAAATGCTCGGCGCCGCCATCGGCCAGATCGTCGCGATCGACCGAGGTGATGACGACATGTTCCAGGCCGAGCTTTTCGACCGCGATCGCGGTGTGCTCGGGTTCATGCGGGTCGAGCGCGCCGGGCATGCCGGTCTTGACGTTGCAGAACGAGCAGGCCCGCGTGCAGGTGTCGCCCATGATCATGAAGGTGGCGTGCTTCTTTTCCCAGCACTCGCCGATATTCGGGCAACCAGCCTCCTCGCAGACGGTGACCAGGCCGTTTTCCTTCACGATCCGATTGGTCTCGGCCCATTTGGGCGAACCCGGCGCCTTGACCCTGATCCAATCCGGCTTGCGCTGGATCGGCTGGTCCGGGCGGTGCGCCTTTTCAGGGTGCCTGGGGCGGGCGTCCCGCTTCAGGGTATCGATCAGCGTGGCCATGGCTCATCCCGACAGGATTATCGTGTCTCATTAGGCGGCTTAGCCCCCGTTTCGCAAGACCCGCGAGCCCGGCCCGCCCTCGTGTCTGCCCTGCCCGGCCGCGCAAATCCCGGTTGGCGACCGAAAATTGCGGGCGAAGCACCGCCTTCGATCATTTCCGTCGCGCCCGGACCACGGCCTTGGCCGGGGCGAGTGTCCAGCCCGGTCATGACGAACAGGCCAGCATCGGCGGCGCGCCGTGGCGGACGATGAAGCTCGCCGAGCCACACCGCGTCCTGGCCGGGCTTGTCCCGGCCACCCACGACTTCGTTCAAGCCGCAGGAAAGTCGTGGATGGCCGTGACAAGCACGGCCAAGACGAAGGGGCGGTGATGTCCAACACGGGCTGGTTCTGAACCCGGCCAGGACGCGCAGCGCTGCCCTTTCCGTTTGGGTCAGCCGCGGCGGGCCGGGTCGAACGTCTCGATGAAGCGGATCAGGGCCGCGACCGCCAGGCCCATGTCGCCGACGCTGGCGAATTCCGCGGGGTTATGGCTGATGCCGCCCTTGCAGCGGACGAACAGCATGGCGAAATCGGTCAGCTTGCTCATCGACTGGCCGTCGTGACCGGCGCCCGAAACCAGCCGCGGCGCCGGCAGGCCGAGCGTTTCGAGGCTGCGGGCGAAACCGTCCTGCAGCCAGGGCGCGCAGGCCGCCGTCGCGCAGTCGTGATAGGTTTCCAGCGTGACCGTGCAGCCGCGCCCGGCGGCGATCTTCTCGACCCGCTGGGTGAATTCCGCCAGCGCCTTGAACCGCGGCTGATCAGACGAAGCCCGGAGGTCGAGCACGAATTCGACGATATCGGGCACCACATTGGCGGCGCCGGGCATGACCTTCATGGTGCCGACGGTCGCGACCATGGCGGCTTCGGGATGAGCCTTGGCGATGGCCTCGGCGGCGAGCACCATCTCGGCGGCGGCCACCAGCGCATCCTGGCGCATCGCCATCGGCACGGTTCCGGCGTGGCCCGCCATGCCGCGCACCGTGACCCGGGTGCGGAACTGCCCGGCGATCGAGGTGACCACGCCGAGCGGCGCGTCCTGGTGCTCCAGCACCGGCCCCTGCTCGATATGGACCTCGACATAGGCCAGCGCTTCGTCGCGCGGCAGCGCCGCCGACCCGACGGCATGCGGGTCGAGGCCATAGTCGCGCATCGCCCGGTCGAGCGCGATGCCGTCGCCGTCGACGCCGGGCAGCCAATGGTTCTCGAACTGGCCGGCGACGGCGGCCGACGACGACAGCACCGTGGGAAAGCGGCTGCCTTCCTCGTCGCCGAAGGCCAGCACGTCGACGGCGAAGGCAAAGCGCCGGTCCTGGTCGCGAAAGTGCTCGATCGCCAGAATGCCCGCGACCACGCCGAGCATGCCGTCATATTTGCCGGCATTGATCACCGTATCGATATGCGAGCCGATCAGCAGGCGCGGCACGGCATTGCTTCCGGCGGCCTCGCCTTGCCTGGCATAGTGGCCGCGCACGGTGCCGAGCGCGTCCTCGCCGACATCCATGCCGGCTTCCGCCATCCACTGGCCCACCAGGTGGGCCGCCCGCTTGTGTTCCGGCGTCAGGAACCGCCGGGTCAGCCGGTCCGGCTCCTCGGAAATCGCCGCCAACTCTTCCAGCATGGCTTCGGCGCGCGCGCCGAGCCGTTCGATATCGTGTTGGGCCATCGGGTCATCCGCCGGCATTATCTGGGGCTCGCCAGAAAGGCGCCGAGCTCGGCGCGCTCGAGGTCGGTCATGCCGGTTTCATTGCCGAGCGGCATGGCCTTGGATTGCACGGATTGCTGCACGATGGCTCCCGAAAAACGCCTGAGGTCGGCTGTGGTCTCCAGGGTGACGCCTTTGGGCGCTTCGGTGAAGCCCGCATGTTTGGGCTGGCGCGCGTGACAGGCGCCGCAATGCCGGGCGGCGAGCGCCAGCGCGCGCGCCTCGCTGACCTGGCCGGCGCCGGCGATGTCCAGTTGCGGCCGCTGCGCGGTGGCGAAGATCATGCAGACCAGGGCGACCGCCGCGACCGGCACCGCCCAGCCATAGCTCTCCCAGGCATCGCCCGCCTCGTGGCGGTTGATGGTGTGCTGCACCAGCGCGCCGGTGATCACGATGAAGGCGACCACCAGCCACTGCGCCGGATGGCCGTAGAGCATGGGATAATGGTTCGACACCATCATCAGCAGCACCGGCAGCGTCAGGTAGTTGTTGTGGGTCGAGCGGGTCTTGCCGATCCTGCCGTATTTCGGATCCGGCTTGCGCCCGGCGATGAGGTCGCCGACCACGATCTTCTGGTTCGGGATGATCACCAGGAAGACATTGGCCGCCATGATCGTGCCGATGAACACGCCGACATGGATGAAGGCGCCGCGTCCGGAAAAGACGTTCGAGAACGCCCAGGACGCGGCGACGATCAGCCCGAAGACGATGACCGACAGCAGCGTCGGGTAATTGGCGATCGGCGATCGGCAGAGCGCGTCATAGATCAGCCAGCCGGCGACGATGGAAACGAGCGACAGGCCGATCGCCTGCCACGGTACGAGCGCGGCCACCGACGGGTCGATCAGGAAGCCGCGGGCGTTCCAGTAATATTGCACCGACAGCAGCACGAAACCGGAGACCCAGGTGAGATAGGCCGCCCAGCGGTGCCAGATCAGGTCCGGCGGCAGGTTGGCGGGCGCCACCAGGTATTTGTCGACATGGTAGAAGCCGCCGCCATGAACCTCCCAGGCGGTGCCATCCGGGCCGGGCGCGCCGGCCGCCTTGGCTTTCAGCTGGTAGTCGAGCGACATGAAATAGAAGCTCGTACCGATCCAGGTAATGCCCACCGTCATGTGAAACCAGCGCGACAGCAGGTTGAGCCAATCGGCGGCGAGGGCGAAATCCATGATCGGTCCGGCAAGAGCTAACGGGATGTTGGGCGAACGGGACGACAAGACTCAGGCGCGGCCGCCCGCGTGAACTTTGGCATGGGCCGGCGCGGCGCGCGCCTCGCGCAGCATGAGGCATTCCGCCGCGATCGAGGCGGCGATCACCGCCGGCTCCTTGCCCGAAATCCCGCTCAGCCCGACCGGGCAGCGCAGCGCGCGGATCCGTGCCGCCGGCACGCCCATCTCGGCGAGCCGCCGGACGAAGCGCGCCCGCTTGCTGGCCGAGCCGATCACGCCAACGCCGGCGACGCCGGGATGGACCAGCGCCGCCGCGACGATGTCGAGGTCGAGCTGGTGGCTATGGGTCATGACCAGCACCTGGGCGCCGGCCTCCGCCTTGGCCAGCGTGTCCAGCGCCGGCCCGGCGGTCGGTTCGACATGGCCCGGGATCGCCACCGGAAAGGCTTCCGGCCGCTCGTCGCACCAGACGACGCGAAACGGCAGCGGCGCCAGCGCCAGCACCAGGGCGCGGCCGACATGACCCGCGCCGAACAGCAGGATGCGCGCCAGCCTTTCGCCGAAATGCTCGATCTCCTGGCCGGCGACCGCCGGACCGGGACCGGTTGCGGGATCGATGATGCGACGGATCATGCGCCCGCCGGCATGGCGCCGGACGGTGACCGAAAACGGTCCGGCGCGCTCGGCCGCGGCGAGCGCGCCGATTTCGTCGAGGTCGCCGACATCGAAGGTCTCGATGGCCAGCCGCACATGCCCGCCGCAGCATTGACCGAGATCCGGCCCCAGCGCCTGGTCGATGGTCACCACGGAGCGCTCGCCACGCGCCAGCACGGCCTGGGTCTTGGCCAGCGCCCGCCATTCCAGCGCGCCGCCGCCGATCGTGCCGTGAAAGGCGCCATCGGGCCGGACGATCATGCGGACGCCGGCCTCGCGCGGGGTCGAGCCACGGGCAGCCACAACGCTGACGAGGGCGCATGCGCCATGCGCCTCCACCATCGCCTCGATCCGCGGCCAGACCTCCATCACCTCTAGCCTCCTCGTGCCGCGCGCTGCGCCTCGCAGGCGAACAGGATGGCCTCGGGCGTGGCCGGCGCGTCAAGATCGACAGCATGCGCCGGATTCAAGGCATGAATAGCGTCGGCAATGGCGGAAAACACCGCATTGGCCAGCATCAGCGGCGGTTCGCCCACCGCTTTCGAGCGATAGATCGTCGCCTCGCGATTGGCGCCGTCGAAAAAGGCGACGCGAAAATCGGCCGGCACATCGCGCGCCGTCGGGATCTTGTAGGTCGAGGGCGCATGGGTGCGCAGCCGGCCCTGGGCGTCGTAGACCAGTTCCTCCATGGTCAGCCAGCCCATGCCCTGGACGAAACCGCCTTCGATCTGGCCGAGATCGATCGCCGGGTTCAGCGATTTGCCGACATCGTGCAGGATGTCGACCCGGTCGAGCGTGAACTCGCCGGTCCAGGTGTCGACCGTCACCTCGGCGCAGGCGGCGCCATAGGCGAAGTAGAAGAACGGCCGGCCGGTCGCCTTGGCCCGGTCCCAGGTGATCTTCGGGGTGGCGTAGAAGCCGGCGGCGGAAAGATGGGTGCGCGCCAGGTAGGCCTTCTTGACCACTTCGGCGAAGGACAGGACAAGCTCGCCCGAGCGCACCTGATCGTCGCGGAACTGGATGGTCCTGACCGGCACCTGCCAGTCGCGGGCGATGAACTCGGCGAGCCGGGTCCGGATCTCGGCCGCGGCCTGCTTCGCCGCCATGCCGTTCATGTCGGTGCCAGAGGAGGCGGCCGTCGGCGAGGTGTTCGGCACCTTGCCGGTATGGGTGGCGCTAATCTTCACCCGGTCGAGCGCGATGCCGAACTCTTCCGCCACCACCTGCGCCACCTTGATGAACAGCCCCTGCCCCATCTCGGTGCCACCGTGGTTCAGGTGCACCGAGCCGTCCTGATAGACATGGACCAGCGCGCCCGCCTGGTTGAGGAAGGTGGTGGTAAACGAGATGCCGAATTTGACCGGGGTCAGCGCCAGCCCCTTCTTCAGCACGGCATTGCCGGCATTGAAGGCGGCGATTCCGGCCCGGCGCCGGCGATAGTCCGATGATGCCTCCAACTGGCGCATCACCTCGGCCGCGATATTGTCCTCCACCGTCATGCCGTAAGGCGTGACGTTGCGTGTCGTCGTGCCGTAGAGGTTGCGGTAGCGGACATCGAGCGGGTCGAGGTCGAGCGCCCAGGCGATGCGGTCCATCAGGCGCTCGGCCAGCAGCATGCCCTGCGGCCCGCCAAAACCGCGAAACGCCGTGTTCGACACGGTATTGGTCTTCATCCGGCGCGAATGGATCGCCACATCGGGATAATAATAGGCATTGTCGGCATGGAACATGGTCCGGTCGTTGATCGACGACGACAGGTCGTGGCTATAACCGCAGCGGCTGGCGAACTGCATGTCGACGCCGAGGATCCGGCCGTCGAGGTCGTGGGAACAGCGATAACCGGCGACGAAGTCGTGCCGCTTGCCGGTCATGATGAAATCGTCGTCGCGGTCGAGCCGGACCTTGCAGGGCCGTCCGGTCGCCTTGGCCGCGAGCGCCGCCATGGCCGCCCAGCCGCTCGCCTGGCTCTCCTTGCCGCCGAAGCCGCCGCCCATGCGCCGGACCTCGACCGTCACAGCGGCATCGGCGATGCCGAGCACCCGCGCCACCACATGCTGCACCTCGCTCGGGTGCTGGGTGGAGGAATGGACGGTGTAGGAGCCTCCTTCCTCGGGCACCGCCAGCGCCGCCTGGCCTTCCAGGTAGAAATGTTCCTGGCCGCCGATCCTTAAACGCCCGTCGAGCCGGCACGGGCCCTCGGCCAGCGCCGCCTCGACGTCGCCGCGCCGGAAGGCGTAGTCGGCCATGATATCGGCATTGGCCCGCAAGGCGTCGTCGACCGAGACGAGCGGCGCTTCCTCGTCGATCTCGATGACGGCGCGGGCCGCTGCACGGCGCGCCGCGTCGCGCGTCCGCGCGATCACCGCGAACACCACCTGGCCGTGGAACTCCACCCGGTCGGCGGCGAACAGCGGATCGTCGCCGGCGACCGGACTGACGTCGTTGACCGCGGGCACGTCCTTCGCCGTCAGGACGGTAACGACATCCGGCGAGGCCATCACCGCCGCCAGATCGACGCGCCTGATCCGCCCGCGCGCGGCCGGCGAGCCTCCGGGCGCGACATGCAGCGTGCCCTGCGGTTCCCTGATGTCGTCGATATAAGGCGCCGAGCCCTGCACATGCCGCTCGGCGGCATCATGCTTCAGGGCCTGATGGACATGACGTTCGCGAGCTTGGCTTTCCGGGCTCTGGCTGGCGGCGGGTTCAGGCGTCATGGCCGGCCTCCCGCAGATGCATGATCCGCGTCTCGTCGCGCCGGCCGGAGGCGATTTCCAGCAAGGCCTTGCGCAGCAGGTTGATCGCGACGAGGCCCCGGTAGCGCGCCGAGGCGCGGTGATCGTCCATCGGCTGGACATCTTCGGCGAGCCTGGATATCGCCGCGTCGCAGGCCGCCCGATCATCGATATCGAGGCCGGCCAGAGCCGTTTCGACCGTCGTCGCGCGCTTGGGCACGCCGGCCATGCCGCCGAAAGCCACCCGCGCCGCCCGGATCCCGCGGCCATCGAGGCTGATCTTCACCGCGCCCATGACCGCGGAAATATCCTGGTCGTTGCGCTTGGCGATCTTGAAGGCGCGCAGATGCTCGCCCGGCCCGAGCTTCGGCAGGGTGACACCGGTGACGATCTCATCGGACGCGCGGTCCTGCCGGCCATAAGCCAGGAAGAAGTCCTCCAGCGGCAGCGCCCGTTCGACCGGGCCACGCCTGAGATGCAGCGTCGCGCCCAGCGCGATCAGCAAGGGCGGGCTGTCGCCGATCGGCGAGCCATTGGCGATATTGCCGCCGAGCGTGCCGGTCGCCCGCACCTGGGCGGACCCCAGCCGGTCGGCCCAGATCGCCACGTCCGGATCGAGGCGGGCAAGCACACGCTCGGCCTCGGCATAGGTCACCGCCGCGCCGATCGAAATCGCCTCGGGCGTCTCGGCGATCTGCCGGAGCTCGGCGACCCGTCCGGTGTGAACGAGCCTCGGCAAGGTCTTGAGCTGCTTGGTGATCCACAGGCCGACATCGGTCGCGCCGCCGACCAGCACGGCATCCGGATGAGCGGTCATCAGCCGGCAAAGGCTGTCCAGCGAGGCCGGCGCGGCAAAGAACGATGTCTCGTCGCCGACGATCATATCCTCGGTGTCGACGAGCGCCGCCAGAGCCCCGGCGGTCGCGGTCCGGCTGGCGCTGAAGCGATCGTCGGGTGGCATCGCGCAGGCTTCCAGCGCCGCCGCGACGATCGGCCGGTAGCCGGTGCAGCGGCAGAGATTGCCGGCGACCCGTGTCAGCACCGCGTCCCGATCGGGCGCGACCGCGCCGCCCTCCTGGTAGAGCGTGAACAGGCTCATCACGAAGCCCGGCGTGCAGAAGCCGCATTGCGAGCCGTGATGGCGCACCATGGCGTCCTGCACCGGGTGCAATTGGCCGGCCTCGGCCAGGTCTTCGACGGTGACGACCTCGCAACCGTCGACTTGGCCGAGCAGCAGAATGCAGGCATTGACCGGTTCGTAGACGAGCCGGCCGCCCTTCAGCCGGCCGAGCGCCACCGTGCAGGCGCCGCAATCGCCTTCGCCGCAGCCCTCCTTGGTACCGGTCAGCCGCTTCTCGATGCGCAGCCAGTCCAGCAAGGTGGTCATGGGCTCGAACCGGTCGATCGCGACGGTCTGGCCCCGATGCAGGAAGCGGAGCGGGCGGGATATGCGCGTCATGATCCCCGATAGGTCGAATAGCCGTAGGGCGAGAGCAGCAACGGCACATGATAATGCTGGTCGAGCGCGGAAATGCCGAACCGCAGCTCGACCACGTCGAGGAACGGCGGATCGAGCAAGGTCAGGCCGATCGACCGGTGATAATCCGCCACATCATATTGCAGCGCATAGGCACCCGAGGCGATGGTCTTGGGTGTCAGCAGTGGCTGATCGGCCCGCCCGTCGCCATTGGTCCGGCCCTCGGCCATCAGGTTGCGGGCCTGACCGTCGATCCGGTAGAGCCGATAGGCAATCCCCGCCCCGGGCCTGCCGGTCGCGGTGTCGAGCACATGGGTCGTCAGATGTCCCGGCATGGCATTCCCCTCGGTGCAAAATGTGCCGGAGTTCAGGGGCCGCGCAAAGCGGAATCTCGGCCTGCGGCAATGGCACATCTCGCCCCGGGGCGGCCTCCGGGATGACCCGGAAGCGGCGGACCGGCACGAACCGCTAGGCTGGCCGCCAGTCCCTCGATTCGCGCCATGACCCCAGTTCCGCCGGTTCAACCGTCTTTTGCCGACCTGTTCACGCCGAAACTCGTGACCGTGCTGCGCGAAGGCTATGGCATCAAGGACCTGCGCACCGACGCGCTGGCCGGCCTGACGGTGGCGATCGTCGCCCTGCCGCTGTCCATGGCGATCGCCATCGCGTCGGGAGCCACCCCGGACAAGGGCCTGATCACGGCCATCATCGGCGGCCTGATCATCTCGGCTCTCGGCGGCTCGCGTTTCCAGATCGGCGGTCCCGCCGGCGCATTCATTCCGCTCGTCGCCAGCACCATCGCCATCCACGGCTATGACGGCCTGGTCATCGCCACCTTCATGGCCGGCCTGATGCTGATCGCGGTCGGCCTGCTCCGGCTCGGCACCTATATCAAATACATCCCCTATCCCGTGACCGTCGGCTTCACCTCCGGCATCGCCGTGATCATCTTCGTCGCGCAGCTCCGCGATCTCCTGGGTCTGCGCCTCGCCGGCCGGGAACCGCCCGAGGTGCTGCACAAGCTGCCCGTGCTCTGGGCGGCACTGCCGACCGTCAATGGCTTCGCCGTCGGTGTGACGCTCGTCTCGCTCGGGCTGATCCTCAGCATCCGGCGTTTCCGGCCCGCCTGGCCCGGCCTGCTGATCGCGGTCGCCGCCGGCTCCCTTGCCACCTTGCTGCTCCACCTGCCGATCGAAACCATCGGCTCGCGCTTCGGCGCCCTGCCGACGGGCATCGCCTTTCACGGCCTGCCGGGCCTGTCGCTCGGCCGCATCCGCGATCTGCTGGTGCCGGCGATCGCCATCGCCATGCTCGGCGGCATCGAATCGCTGCTATCGGCCGTGGTCGCCGACGGCATGACCGGGCGGCGTCACCGGTCGAACTGCGAACTGGTCGCGCAAGGCATCGGCAACATGGCGTCCGCCCTGTTCGGTGGCCTGCCGGTGACCGGCACCATCGCCCGCACCGCCACCAATGTCCGGGCCGGCGCGCGCGGCCCGGTTTCCGGCATGCTGCACGCGGTCTTCCTGTTCGTTTTCCTCGCCTTCGCCGGTGCCTTGATGGCCTATGTGCCCTTGGCGACGTTGGCGGCGGTGCTCGCCGTGGTCGCCTGGAACATGGCCGAGAAGCGCGAATTCTGGTCGCTTCTGAAAGCCTCGCGCGGCGACGCCGTCGTGCTGCTCGCCGCCTTCCTGCTCACCGTCCTGGTCGACCTGACCGCCGGTATCGGCGTCGGCATCGTGCTCGGCGCGCTTCTGTTCATGCACCGCATGGCCGAAGCCGTCGAGGTCGAGACCGAACTGCCCTTGCTCGATGAGGATGTCGCCGACAGCAGCCAGGCCCGCCCGGCCTATGACGCGTCGATCGCCAGCGACAAGGATGTCGCGATCTACCGGCTGAACGGCGCCTTCTTCTTTGGCGCCGCCGGCACGGTCGGGGCCGTGTTCGACCGGCTCGGCCGCATGCCCCAGGTGTTCATTCTCGACGTCGCCGGCGTGCCATTCCTCGACACGACCGGCGCCTATACGCTGGAAACCTTCGTCCACAAGCTCGAGCGTGCCGGCACGGCCGTGATCATCGCCGGCGCCAGGCCTTCGATCGCCAAGGCGCTCGGCCATTTCGGCCTCGGCGAACCGCGCGTGCTGATGGCCGGGACGTTGGAGGCGGCGATGGCCGCCGCCGATGCGCGTTTGGCGCTCGGTGGGGGCTAGGTCGCCTCGCATTGAAACGCGTGACGGCGGGATGGCCGCCTTGGCATGCGCTCCAATGCAAAACGAACCATAGGCGGCGCCAGAATGGCTCCTCAGGACGGGTTCATCGCCGCAAGAATGTCCTCGTAGCGCCCGTCCCGCTCGGCGCAGGGCCACCCGCGGCCGCGCTCCACCAGCACCACGCGTCCCGGATGATTTTCCGCCGCCGGCAACCCCCCGAGGAGCCCGGATGAAGGCTACGGTCGACGTCGCGGGGCCCCTGGTGCAGGAGAAGGCCTTCGACAGCCCAATTATTGTCGTCGGATCCCGGCAAGAAGCTTCCGCGCGATGACCGCGGGTGTTTCGCCGCCGGGGCGATACCAGTTGATCGCCCAGTTCAGCGATCCGAGCAGGCCCAGTCGGAAGATTTGCCGGTCGATATCGGCCGGCAATGGCAATTCTGCGATCAGGTCCTTGAACACCGCTTCGTAACGGTCGCGCAGAGCGGCCGCCTGCTCGCGCTGAGGCATGTCTTCGATCGACGGATGGGAGACGAGCACTGCCGCGAAGCGGCTCTTTTCCAGCAAGCTCTGGAGATGCGCGACGCAAGCCGCCTCGAGGCGGGCCCAGGGATCATCTTGGCTTGCGATCGCCCTGGTGACCACGTCGAGTGTCTGGGCCACCGCGAAAGAATAGACGGCGACGAACAATTCCTCCTTGGACGGAAAGTGGTGGTAGAGCGAGCCCGGCAGGATGCCGACCGCCGCCGCGATGTCCCGCATCGAGGTCGTCTCGTAGCCCTTGCCGGCAAACAGGCGCGCCGCCTCGCCGATCAGAACCTGCCGCCGTTTTCCCGAAAGCCCCTGCCCGTCCTGTGACTCGTTCGACTGGCCCGCATCCTTCGCCGGTTGGGCGCGGCGACGGGATGGGGCGCGCGCGCGCTTCGGCTCTGTTGGGGTCATCTGGTTCGCTCCGGGTGCCCGAGGCACCGAGCGCCCGTCTTACCGTGCGCGCGGCATAGCGTCGAGAACGGCGGTTGACTCAAAAAACAAATGATTGTTTGTTTTTTGCAGATCGAGGCGGCCTGCGGTGAACGACAGCGCCCGAGTCGGACGACGTCACGATACGAGCGAGGAGACAAAAGCCATGGGAGCCTGGGAGGTGAAAGGTCCGGCCACCGGCACGTGCGGATCCTGGCGGGACGCCTATCCGGAACTGGCCGAAAGTGTCACCAGGATCACCGCGCCGCTCGGCCGCGGCATTGCGTGGGAAGGCACCGAGATCTGGGCCTATCGGGACCGCCCACGCAACATCCCCGAAATTCTGGCATCCAATGTCGCCCGCCTGCCGGACCATGAAGCCTATGTCTTCTATCCCGGTGGCCAGCGACTGACCTGGCGGGACGTCGGGGCGCAGGTGGACATTGCCGCCGCCCGGCTCAAGCATGAATTCGGTTTCGCCAAGCGCGATCGCCTGTGTCTCCTGACGGCCGGCTGCGTGGAATATGTCGTCGGCTATCTCGCCATCCTGAAGCTCGGCGGGATCGCCGTGCCGGTCAATCTCGGGCTGACCGCGGACGGACTGGCGGCGCAGATCGACAAGGTCGGGGCCAAGGGCCTCATCGTTTCGCCTGATATCTGGCGCGACAAGCTGGAGGCGGTGCGAGGCCAGCTCGACAGCGTCCAGGCCGTTTTCGCCACGGGCGACGCCGCGCCGGCCGGGACGATCCCATTCTCCCGGCTGGGCCGGCCGGGTGCCGGCCCCGTGCCCGACGAGACGATCGACGAATGGGATCCCTGCGCGATCTCCTTCACCTCCGGCACGACCGGTGTCCCCAAGGGGACGACGGCGATGCACATCAACGCCATTGGTTGCGCCCAGAACATCGTGGTCGTGGCCAAGGGGCTCGCCCCCGACGACATCAACCTGTGCATGCCGCCGCTTTATCACAACACCGCCGTTTACGCGGACTTCATGCCGGCCCTGCTCACCGGCGGCAAATGCGTGATCATGGCCGCCTTCGCGCCGCTGGACGCGATCAGGCTCATCGAGAAAGAGCGCGCGACATGGGCCGTGGCCGCGCCGATCATGCTCTGGATGATGATGAACCATCCGGAGTTCCGGAAGCACGATTGCTCGACGCTGAAGAAAATCATCTTCGGCGGCCATGCGGCCTCGGAGACCTATATCAATCAGCTCAAGCAGGAATTCGCGCCGGTGAGCATGGTCAATGCCGGCTCGGTTTCCGAAAGCACCGCGCTCGGCTTCGCCCTTCCCACCGAGGACGCGATCCGCAAGATCACCAGTTGCGGCCTGGCCACGCCGAATACCGATATCGCGATCTTCGACGATGCCGGCAACGAAATCCGCGAACCCAATGTGATCGGCGAAGTCGCCTATCGCGGCCAGCAGACCAATGCCGGCTACTGGGGGGAGCCGGGCAAGACCGCCGAGGTGTTCCGGCGTGACGGCTTCGTGCTGTCGGGTGACTGGGCCAAGATCGACGAGGACGGCTATCTCTGGCTGCTCGACCGCAAGAAGGACATGGTCGTGCGCGGTGGCCAGAACGTCTATTGCATCGAGGTGGAGAACAAGCTGTACCTGCACCCGAAGGTGCTCAGGGCGGCGGTGGTCGGCGTGCCCGACCATGTCTTCTCGGAGCGTCTCAAGGCGGTGGTCGTGCTCAAGCCCGGCCAAAGCGCGACCGAGCAGGAGATACGTGACCACTGCGCGGACCACCTCGCGCGCTACGAGACCCCTGAATATATCGCCTTCGGGGAGAGCCTGCCGACGAACCCCGCGGGCAAGACGCTGAAGCCGCCGCTGGTCGATTTCTGGGGCGGAACGGACGGCGACGCGCTGGAACGCTTCGCCGCGTTTTGCAGGTGCATGCCTCCGGCTCTGATGGACATGCCGCATTTGAAGATCGACGGGGAAACGATGACCCCCCGGGCGGCACTTTCGGAACTGACCGCGCGCACCGGAACGGGACAGACCATCGCTGGGATCATCGAGGCGCACGGCGTGCGCGCGCTGACCACCCCCAATGAAGGCCGCTTCCGCGCGGATCGCTGACAAGCGCGAGCGCTGGCCCGGCTCGAGATCCGGCGCGCCCGCGCGCAAGAAAAGGACATTGCATCCCATGTCGCATTTCGACTTCGCCGATCCGGCGATCAACGCGGATCCGTTTCCCCATTTCGCACGATTGCGCGAGACCGATCCGGTTCATTGGTCGGCTTCCATGAAGGCTTGGATCATAACGCGCTACGACGATGTGAAGCGTGTGGCCGTCGCCAATTCCGAAATCTCCGCGGACCGCCTGGCGCCGTTCTTCGCCGCCACATCGGTCGATGGCCCGGGCCGCTACGCCAATCTGATGACCTATCTCGGCCATTGGATGGTGTTCCGGGATCCCCCCGAACACACGCGGCTGCGCCGGTTGTTCACGAAGGCGTTCACGTCCCGTTCGGTGAAGGCGCTCTCGCCCAATATCGAGCAGATCGTGGAATTGCTGTTCGACGAGATGGACGAAAAGGCGCGCCGGACGGGTACCGTCGACTGGATCGCGGACTTCGCCTATCCGCTGCCCGCCACCGTGATGATGGACCTGATCGGCGTGCCCAGGGAGGATCTGGGGCAGGTCAAGCACTGGTCCGACGATATCGCCCTCTTCATCGGGACCTCCCGCGCATCGGCCGACAAATATGCGCGTGCCGAAGCGGGGGCCAAGGCCATGGCGGATTATTTCCGCGGCATTCTCGCCGAACGCGCGGCCGATCCCCGTGACGACATCATCAGCCAGCTCGTCGCGCCGCAGGACGGCCACGACGCGCTGACCCCGGACGAGGTGATCGCGACATGTATCCTGCTGCTGTTTGCCGGCCACGAGACGACGACCAACCTGCTCGGCAACGGCCTCTACTACACCCTAGCCTTTCCCGACCAATGGGACCGGGTGAAGAACGATCCCTCGCTGATCGACCCCGCCGTCGAGGAGTGGCTGCGATATGACGGCCCGAGCGGCGCCCTGGCACGGGTCGTCACCGCCGACATCGCGTTTGGTGACAGGCGCCTGCTGCAGGGCCAGCGCCTGTTCGCCTTCGTAAACGCCGCGAACCGGGATCCCGAGCAGTTCGCCGACGCCGATCGCTTCGATATCGGCCGCACGCCCAATGCCCATCTGACCTTCGGGCACGGCATTCATTTCTGTCTCGGGGCTCCGCTCGCCCGGCTCGAGGCGCAGATCGCCCTGCGGCGCCTGATCGAGCGCTTTCCCGGCATCGAGCGGGCGAGCAAGGAGCCCTTGGCGTGGCGCGATTCGCTGATTCTGCGGGGCCTCGAATCGCTGCCTGTCCGCCTGCGCTAGCGCTTGCCGTCCGACGCACGGCCCATCGTCGCGAGCCTGCGTCGACCGCCCCGGCAAAGACCCTCATTCCATCGCAAAGGAACCAACGATGCGCGAAGCCTATGTGATCGGAACCGCCTGCACTGCATTCGGCAGGAAACCCGAGACCAGCTTCAAGGCGCTGACGCGTGAAGTCTATCTCACGGTCTTGGCGGATGCCGGCCTGGAAGACGGGCGGGACATTGCGATGGCCTGGTTCGGCAATTGCGGCATGGGCTCGTTCGGCCAGCGCAACATTCGCGGACAGGTCTGCTTTGGGCCGCTGGTGCGCGACGGCCTGTTTCCCGAGCGCGTGCCCATGATGAACGTCGAAGGCGGCTGCGCAACCGGATCACAGGCCTTTCACGGCGCCTGGAAGGACATCGTGTCGGGCGATGCCGAACTGTCGCTCGCGATCGGCGTCGAGAAGACATTCGTGCCCGGTGACCCCGCCAGCACCCAGGAGCTTTTTGCCGGCGGCATCGATTGTCTCGATGCGGACGAATGGCGCGCCTATTACGCAGAGGCCGGCGCCATTTGCGGGAAACCCTTTGCGCCGGCCGACAAAGGCGGCACGATCTTCATGGACACCTATGCCATGCAGGCGGCATATCACATGCACCGCCATGGCACGACACGGCGTCAGATCGCGACCTGTGCGTCGAAGAACCACCAGCACGGCAGTCTCAATCCGCTGGCGCAATATCGCTTCACCACCACCGTCGACGAGGTTCTTGCCGATCGCGAAGTCAGCTACCCCTTGACGCGGAGCATGTGCGCGCCGATCGGCGACGGCGCTTCGGCCGCACTCGTCTGCTCGCGCGACTATTTGGCTGCGCTGCCCACGCCGATACGGCAGCGCGCCGTCAAGATCCGCGCCTGCACCATGTCGGGAGGCAAGTATCGCTCGCTGGACGAACCGGGGCTTTCGCGCATCGCCGCCGACAAGGCCTACAGACTGGCGGGGCTCGTGCCGGCGGATATCGACATTGCCGAAGTCCATGACGCGACATCGTTCTGCGAGATCTATCAGGCCGAGATGCTGCGGTTCTGCGCGGAGGGTCAGGGAGGCGCCTATGTCGCATCCGGCGCGACCGCCCTTGGAGGCGAGCGTCCGGTCAATCTCTCCGGTGGCCTGGTCTCGAAAGGACATCCGATCGGCGCGACTGGCCTGTCGATGATCCATGAACTCGTCCTGCAATTGCGTGGCGAGGCCGGCGAACGGCAAGCCGCGAAAGCGCGGATAGGGCTCGCCGAGAATGGCGGTGGGGTCGTCGGCTTCGATGAAGCGGCTTGCGCCGTCACAATCCTCGAAGGCCCGGCTTCCGGCTGATGCGCAACGACGGGGCGCGACACGACCGGCCAGAGGGGCTCGATTGCTTCCCGCCAGGCACCCAAAGCGCGCAAGTCCCAGCCCCCAAGGCGATGGATGAAAGCCCGGCTCTCGCCAAGCCCGGCACTAAACACCTAGGCCATCGGCCTGGCGCGGCCGAACAGCAGTCCGACCGACAGGAAATAGGCGCTGGTCAGCGCCAGCACCGCTTTGACCCAGAGACCCGGCGTGAGATCGGCCAGCAATGTCAGGGCCGAAGCCAGGACCCAGGCTGCCAGCATGGCCAGCGTGACGGCCCGATACCTGACGACCCGGAAAGGGTGGATCATCACGATGGGCGCAAAGGTCGCCGCGACCAGCACGGCGACCACCAGTCCGGTTGCCCAGGGACCGGGATGGAACACGAAGATGAGGAAGACCGCCGCGTTCCAGACCGCCGGAAAGCCACGAAACCCGCCTTCCACCGTCTTCATCTCGGCATCGGCGAAATAGAAGGCCGAGGAGACCAGGATCATCGCGGCGAAACCGAGCTCATAGCCTGGCGGCAACAGGCCGCCGGCGACCAGCGCATAGGTCGGCACCACGACATAGGTCAGGAAATCCACCACGAGATCGAGAATGTCGCCGGAAAAGCGCGGCAGAACCTGCTTGACCCGGGCGGCGCGCGCCAGCGTCCCGTCGATACCGTCGATCAGCAGGGTAACCGCCAGCCATGCGAACATCACGGCCCAGCGTCGTTCGGACGCCGCCTGCAGCGCCATGAGGCCGACGACCGCGCCGGAAGCCGTGAAGGCGTGAACGGCGAAGGCCGCCAGCCACCGGCCGCCGGATGCCCCCGCATCGCTCATCCCTGGCTCCGGCCGGGCTTCGGACGATCGATCATCGGGTGCCGAACTCCTCGCGTCATGCGAGTTAGATCGCGGCGCGCGCAAACCGTCAACGCGGCGATCCACCGCTTTGACGCGATGCCTGGCGGTGCTAGGTCTCGGGCAGCTGGAAACGCATGATGAGCCCGACCGCCCAATCTCCCGAACCGACCAAGCCGATCGTCGCGCCCGGCGAGCGGACCGATGTGGTGATCGTCGGCGCCGGACCGGCCGGCCTGTTCGCGGCGCTCGCGCTCGATGCCGCCGGCCTCGCCGCGGTCATCGCCGCCGGCCCGCGCCCCACCGGCCTCGACCGGCGGACCAGCGCCCTGCTCGACGGCTCGGTCAAGGCGCTCGAGACGCTCGGCGTCTGGCAGGCGCTGGCGGCCAAGGCGGCGCCGTTGCGCGTCATGCGGCTGGTCGACGACACCGGCCGGCTGATCCGCGCGCCGCTGTTCGAGGGCCGCTCCGACGAGATCGGCCTGGAAGCCTTCGGCTACAACATCGCCAATGCCGATCTCAATGCCGGCCTCCGGGCGGCGGTCGACAAGGCCGGCATCCCGGTGATCGAGGAGGCCGCCACTGCGGTCGACATCGGTCCCGACGCGGTGGCGGTGACCCTCGGCTCCGGCCGCGTCATCACCGCCGCCCTGGTCGCCGGGGCCGACGGCAGGCAGTCCCTGGTGCGCAAGGCCACCGGTATCGAAACCGTCGAGACGCGCTACCCGCAAACCGCCGTCACCGCGAATTTCGGCCATTCCCGGCCGCATTTCGACGTCTCGACCGAATTCCACACCAAGACCGGGCCATTCACCCTGGTGCCCCTGCCCGGTGACCGCTCCAGCCTGGTCTGCGTGGTCACGCCCGACGAGGCCGGCCATATGCTGGCGCTCGACGATGTTGCCTTTTCGCGCGAGATCGAGCGGCGTTCGCAGGCGATTCTCGGCAAGGTCACGGTCGAGCCGGGCCGCGGCCGCTTCGATCTTTCGGTGGTGACGCCCAAGCGCTTCGGCGTGCTCCGGGCCGCGCTGATCGGCGAGGCCGCCCACGTCGTTCCGCCGATCGGGGCACAGGGGCTCAATCTCGGATTGCGCGACGGCGCGGCGCTGGCCGACTGCCTCGCCGACGCGCGGGCGCGCGGCGAGGATATGGGCGGCGAAACCGCGATGGCGGCCTATGATCGCGCCCGGCGCGCCGACATCGTCAGCCGCTCCCTGGCCATCCACGCCCTCAACCGCTCGCTCCTGTCGGACTTCATGCCGGTTCACGGCCTGCGCGGTTTCGGCCTGTGGCTGATGGATCAGATCGGCCCGCTCAGGCGCGCCTTCATGCGCGAGGGCCTGCAGCCGGGCCATGCCCAGCCACGCCTGATGCGCGGCGAGAGGCCTGATCAGGCCGCCTGAATCTCACGCCGGGAACAGGTTGATCGGCAACATCTCGTGCTTCACCAGATAGAGCACGCTGGTCAGCGTCACGACCGAGATGACCGTTCCGAGCAGCACCGCGTTGGACGCTTCTTCGACCCAGGTCTCATATTGCCGGGCGATGATGAAGACGTTGAGCGCCGGCGGCAGGCAGGCCATCAGCGCCGCGGTGAAGATCCAATAGGGCTCGAAATGGCCGAGCAGTGACAGAAGCAGGATTACCAGGACCGGGTGAACGATCAGCTTCAGGGTCAGGATCGGCGAGATCGAGGCCGCGACCCGGCCGAGCGCGGCGAAGCTCTCCATGCGCAGCGCCACGGTCACGCCGAGCGTGAACAGCGCGACCGGTGCCGCCGCCGACTGCAGAAACACCAAGAGCCGGTCGAGCATCTCCGGCGGCTCGAATTTCACCACCGCCGAGAGAACCCCGATGACGGTCGCCAGGATGAAGGGATGCGTGACGATCTTGGTCACGGTCTCGCGCAGCACCGAGCCGATCGAGCGCCGGCGCCCCCCCGACAGGGCCATCAGCAGCGGCGCCAGCGAGAACAGCAGGATGTTGTCGAAACAGAAGATCAGCGCGACCGGCACCGCCGCATCCGGCCCGATGGTCGAGAGCGCCAGGCCCGGCCCCATATAGCCGATATTGCCATAGGCCGCCGACAGGCCGGCAATGGTCGCGAACCGCATATTGCCGTCCGACCGCCACATGACATAGGCGAAGCCGAGCACGAAAACCGTCAGTGTCGCCAAGGTCGTGCCGACGACGAAGGGTATATTGTTGAGCTTTTCCAGCGGTGTCTGCGCCAGGATCCGGTAGAACAGCGCCGGCAGCGCCACATAGATCAGGAAGAAGTTCATCCAGGCGAGGCCGGATTCGGGGATCGGCGTGCCGCGCCACGCCTTGAACCGGGCCGTGAAGAATCCGAGCGCGATCAGCCCGAAAAACGGCATCGCGAGATTGAGAACCTGAATCATGCGGTGGAACCGCCCGCGCCTCGAACTGAGCCCGGTTGAGCGCTAGCGGCGCCGGGCGCGGCGGTCAACGCGAGAGAGCGCAGGGGCTCGATGCGGGCGCCGTTCGGTGCAGGCTGCGAGCGCCGTGCATCGGGTGCAATCGTCCTTCGAGGCTCGCGCAGAGGCGCGAGCACCTCAGAGCTTATGAGCCTTTGCCTTAGCTGGGCCGGGCCAACGCGAGCCGGAGCAAGCTCTACGTCACCCCCGGCCGAGCGAAGCGAGGGGAAGGGGGTCCAGGGGTTGCCGGGCGCCCAGATCAACGCCGTCTATCTCATTGAATTTATGCACGGAAAGCGCGGAGAAGCGGCCCCTGGATCCCCTTCCCGCGCTTCCCCAGAAGCAAGAGCTTCTGCGGAGGCTCGCCGGGGATGACGTAGCGCGCATTAAGTACCGTGCCGCCTGAAGTAACAAGGCTCACAGCCTCTCAAGCGGGAGCGCAGCGACCCTCGAAGGACGGCTGACCTGGATGCAAGGCACAGAACCCCATGCCTCATCCTGGACCAGGGCTCAATGCAGCCCCGAGTGGCGGGCG
>BFBZ01000891.1_pt1 | contig 23079 bp, 15 predicted proteins | sample 1888401 | NCBI WGS metagenome assembly BFBZ01 (sample SAMD00112614, study PRJDB3348) | symbiont metagenome | host: Chara braunii
TCCGCCTGCGTGCGGATCACGGCTTGCCCCTTGCCGTCGTAACCGAACCGGCGCGTTTTCAGCACCGCAGGCAGGCCGATATCTCTAATAGCGGTGTGGAAGTCGGCTTCGTTCTCGATGCCCGCGAACGGCGGCGTGGGGATACCGAGCGATTGGAAGAAGCGTTTCTCGGCAAGGCGTTCCTGCGAGACCTCGAGCGCCCGGGGCGGCGGATACACCGGGACGCGTTCCGCGAGCCACCGGGCCGATTCCACCGGCACGTTTTCGAACTCGAACGTCACCACGTCGGAGACTTTCGTGAGTTCGTAAAGCGCGCGGAGGTCATCGAACTCGCCCGGGACGTGCCCGCACACCTGCGCCGCCGAGGAACCGGCCGCCGGTTCCAGAACGGCGGACGAGGCACCGAGCGGGTAGGCCGCTAGCGCAATCATCCGCCCGAGTTGCCCGCCGCCGAGGATGCCGATTCGCATGGGTGGTGTGTGACTCGCAGCGGGCACGTCATCGGTGCGCCAAATTACTTCCGCCAGAATAGCAGCGCGAGCGCGCGGGAGAACGGCCGTAACGCACTTCGCCCCGCTGCTCAGGTCCGCGTCTCACGCGGATCGGGATTATTCAGCACGTCCTGCGTGCGCGCCGCGCGGAACACTTTGAGCGCCTCGCGAATCGACGGCGTCTTGAGTGCGAGGATCGAGGCGGCCATGAGCGCGGCGTTGATCGCACCGGCCTTGCCGATGGCGAGCGTGCCGACCGGCACCCCCGCGGGCATCTGCACGATGGAGAGCAGCGAATCGACCCCGCGGAGGATGGCCGATTCGACCGGCACCCCGAGCACCGGCAGCACGGTCTTCGCCGCACACATGCCCGGCAGGTGCGCCGCCCCGCCGGCCCCGGCGATGATGACCTCCAGTCCCCGCCCCTCCGCCTGCTCCGCGTAGTCGAACAGCAGGTCCGGCGTGCGGTGCGCCGACACCACCATCGGCTCGCACGGGATCTGCAACTCGTTCAGCACATCGACCGCGTGCTGCATCGTGCCCCAGTCCGACCGGGAGCCCATGATGACGCCGACGCGCGGCTTCTCGGCCGTGGCGGCAAGGGCGGTCGGGGTCGGTCGCTCGTCGGTCATAATATCGCGCCCGGGCGGAAGTGTTCGAGTGCCCAAATCGTGTTTATATCACGCGTTCCGCCGGCGGGAAGATTTCGCTTGCGTTTCCACCCAAGGGTGGTATACGACTCGCCTCCACAAATTCAGGCGGGTGACTTATGCGCGGAATCCTGCTCCGGGCGCTGCCGGTGTGCGTCGCGGCGTTCACGACCGGCTGTTTCCTCACGAACTCGTCCGTTGGCCCCGCCACGAGCCACGACACGCCGACCCATTCGTACTGGCAACAGGTCGGTGCGGTGCTGACGGAGAAAACGACCAGCAGCGGGATGAAAGACCTGCTGCCCATCATCCGGAGCCAGACCGAGCGGCTCCGCGGGCTGCCGACCGACGGCGTGGACCCCGCGCTGGTGGCGGCGGTGGCCGACCTGGTCAAGTACGAGGACGAGGTCCTGCGGCGGGCGGACATGGCCGGTGAAGACCCGAGCGTGATGCGGTCCAATAAAGAGGTCGCGATGGCGTTCGCGGACGCCAACCGACTCGCGTTCGAGTCGAAGAAGCGCCTGGTCGCGCTCCGCGACTCGCTGAACGAGCGGCTCGGCGGCGGCTTCGCTCCCATTAACATCGGCGGCACCGGTGGCGGKGAGGCCCGCCGCGGGCGCTTCTGATGGGTCTGACGGAAGGAATTTTTAAAGAAAAGCGGTCCCAGATCGCACCGACCGCGCGGATCAGAACAAGACAAGCAATCTTGTTCCGATCTGCGCGGTCGGTGCGATCTGGGACCGCTTTTTGTTCTGTAGCCGAGTGGAACCGCCCGCTCACCCGATCGGCTGCCAGCAGTCGAGCAATTTGTTCGCGCAGCTCGGACCGTCCGAGCCTACTGCATATTTCTCCGGTTGCTGGGCAGCATGGTCCGCCGCGGCGATCATCGGGTCCATGATTTCCCACGCGCGCTCGATCTCGTCCGCGCGCATGAACAGCGACGCGTCGCCCTGGATCGCGTCGAGCAGGAGCCGCTCATAGGCTTCCGGGAGCGCCTGGTCCTTGTACGCCTTCTTGTAGTCGAACACGAGATTGTGCGGCCGGAGCGACACCCCGTCCACGTCGGGCACTTTGGTCTGGAAGTTGAGCTGGATCGATTCGTTCGGCTGGATCACCATCTTCAGCCGGTTGCACTGGAGCGTCTCGCCGGGCGGCAGCGGGAACATGAGCCGGGCCGGGCACTTGAACTGGATCATCACCTCGCTGTACCGCGCCCGCAGCCCCTTGCCGCTCCGCAGGTAGAACGGCACCCCGTACCACCGCCGGTTGTCGAGTTCCAGTTTCACGGCCGCGTAGGTCGGCGTGTTCGACTTCGGGTTCACGCCCTTTACGTCCAGGTAGCCGTCGTACTGGCCCACCGCCAGCACCTTCGCGGCATCGGCCTCCGTGTTCACCCGCACGGTCGAGAGCACCTTCATCTTCTCGTTGCGCAGGTTGTCGGCGGTGTACCGGTTCGGGTCCTCCATCGCGACCAGCGTGAGCACCTGGAGGATGTGGTTCTGGATCATGTCCCGCATCACGCCGCTGCTGTCGTAGTAGTCGCCGCGGCCCTCGACCGTGACCTTCTCGGCCACCGTGATCTGCACGTGATCGATGTACTGCGCGTTCCACAGCGGCTCGAACAGCGTGTTCGCGAACCTGAACACGAGGATGTTTTGAACGGTGTCCTTACCGAGGTAGTGGTCGATGCGGTAGAGCTGGTTCTCGTCCCAGTGCTTGTGCATCTCGTCGTTCAGCGCCTTCGCGGTAGCGCGGTCGGTGCCGAACGGTTTCTCGACGATGAGCCGCCGGTAGCCCGTGTCGCTCTTGTTCAGTCCGGCTTCGGCCATTGAGGAACTGATCCCGGAATAGTACTTCGGCGACACCGAGAAGTAGTACAGCCGGCGCCCGTTCGGGCCGCCCTCGTGGGCCGCGAACCAGTCGGCCAGGGCCTTGCACCCGCCGGGCTGGGTCGCGTCGGTGCTGACGTAGTGGATGCGCTTGGCGAACTCGACCCACTTGGCCGCGTCGAACTGTTCGCCCGGCAGGATGCCCTTCACCTTGGGCTCCAGTTCCTTGCGGTAGTCGTCGTCCGAATACTTGGTGCGGGCCACGCCGACGATCCGGGCCTCGGGCGGCAGCTTGCCCTTCTGGGCCAGGTTGAACAGCGCGGGGATCAGTTTCCGCCAGGTGAGGTCGCCGGAAGCGCCGAAGATGACTACGGTGAGCGGCTGTGCCATGTGCGGCCCGTGTGCGAGTGGGTGGGCGGACGCCCCGACGTGGGGCGAAGCGGGGATTATGTTACACGGCCGATCGGGAATTGCGCGCAGAAATGGCGCGCGGATGCGACACCTGGAGGAACCGCACGTGACCAAAGTGCCGCAGATAAACGCAGACGGCGCAGATTAAAACAAAATAATTTCTCTTTGTTTTAATCTGCGCCGTCTGCGTTTATCTGCGGCACTTCTTCTGCTTTTTGTTCTAATTGGGACTGAAGTCGAACTTGGCGATGTTCTCGCGACCGAGCGGGTCGTTGACGAACTTACCGAAGCAGGCGCGGCACAGGTCGAATCGCATCTTCTTGCAGGTCGGAAGCGGGTCCGGTTCCTCGTCCGCCTCTTCCATCTCGCACAGCAGCCGGGCCATCTCTTCGACGTGGTCGGTCTCCAGATCGCCGTCGGTGAGTTCGGCCGGGACGGTGGCCGCGAACCCCTCCATCTTCAGCACGTAGCGCTCAACCCCGGCCGGGGTCATGTCCTTGCCGCAGAGGTCGCAAGAGAAGTGCATCATGACCGTCGGTTCCTCCACGCGCTTTCGGGGGCGCCACGCGGCACCGGGAGAGGTGGGCCGCAGGCGAACGGGCGACCGGACCAGTTCGCGCGCTCGGCGGCGGCGTCGAACCGTATACTCCACAACTCGCTCTTTCGCGCCGCGCTGTCAAGCGGAATCCCCGACACAATCCGCTCAACCTCCCAATTCACAGACAGTGGAAAGAATTGTCTGGCGCGGTGTAATTTTTCCCTCGAGCTTGCGCAATTCTGTGATTCCGACTTCCCGCCGCACGGCATTACGCTGCGCGGGGGCGGCCCCGCCAAATTTCTCACTGCGGCTGTACGGCCTGAAAATCACAGCGTTTCTTAATCTTTTACCCACTTCTCGCGGATCGGAGCCGGTTCGGTTGGCACGCGAGGTGCATTAGTCCCTTTCGCCATCACCAGACGACCGGCGGCGAACAAAGAACCGATCATCGGTGGTGACTTCGCATCCGACACAAAACTCCCCCGACGGCCCGGGAACGCCCCCGAGCCGGCCCTGCCCCCGCTCCCGTCAACGCGACACGTTCCCACGGCCGGCGGCTCTCAGAGCCAGCCGGCCCGTATCTTTTTGGCAGTGAGCAGGGAACAAGGAACAGTAGCAGGCGATTGGTGGAAGGCTGCTCGGACCGGTTTTTCTTCTGTTCACTCTATTGTCGTCTTATGTTCGCTCTTTTCTGCTCACTGCTCACTACTCACTACTCACTGCCCACTGCCCTCACAACCGCACCCGCCGCCACCGCCGGTACGAGCGCCGTAACAGTGCGCGTGCCGAAAGGATTCGCCTGCCGGTTGGCCCGGCCGCGTCATTCGGCGGGAACCCACCTTCCGATACACGACGCAGACGAGCTTTGAGGGGATTCAGCCGTTCGGAATGCGCTCGTCGTTACGAACGGGGGACGCGTGTTACGGGTCGGTCGGTCCGCGGCGGCGCCGAACGGGGCGCGCCCCGGCACCCGCGCAGCGGAGGCGGCGCGAACACCGGTCGGCCCGCAGGAGGCAATTTCATGTTCATCCGCAAGGGCGCCCCGTGGGTCGCGGCGTTCGCGGTCCTGAGCGCCGGTTCGGCGGTCATGGCCGGACACATCGGTGCGACCAACTACGCCACGACGGGCGGAGGTTGTTGCGACGCCCAAAGTAATTTCGCGGCCGGCCAGGGGCCGTGCGGCCAGCAGGTCGTTTACGACACGGTCGTCGAAAAGCGGTACCACACCGTGTACCAGACGACGACCGAGACGGTGATGAAGCCCGTCTGCAAGACCACCTACTCGTGCGAGCAGCAGACGCACTACAAGACGGTCAACGAGACCGCGTACAAGCAGGTCCAGGAGACCGTGTGCCGCCCCGTCACCGAGACGGTGATGAAGGAGTGCCGCACGACGGTCAACAAGCAGGTGTGCGAGACCGTCTACCGCGACTGCCCGGTCACGGTGAACAAGACGATCTGCGAGCCGCACACCCGCAAGGAGTGCTTCTTCGTCTGCAAGCCGGTGTGCGAGACGCAGTACAAGGAGTGCCCGCGCACCGTCTGCAAGCCGGTCTGCGAGACCGTCGTCAAGGACGTGTGCAAGACCGTGTGCGTCCCGGTCACCGAGACGTGCATCAAGGACGTCCAGCGCACGGTCTGTAAGGACGTGTGCGAGACGGTCATCAAGGACGTGTGCAAGACCGTGTGCGAGCCCTGCACCACCACCAAGTGCGTCACCAAGCACGTGCCCGAAACGGTCTGCGAGACCGTGTGCGTGTCCGGCAAGCTCACCTGGCAGTCGGTGCCGGTCTACAAGTGCGAGTTCGACCCCTGCACCTGCACCACCGTGCAGAAGCAGGTCGGCTGCCGGAAGCAGCTCGTTCGCGAGCCGGCCCACACCGAGCAGCGCCAGGTGACCCGCAACCGGACCGTGACCGAGCAGGTCCCGGTGACCACCTATGTCAAGAAGCAGGTGGTGGAGAAGGTGCCGACCCAGGTCACCCGCAAGGTGCAGACCGTGGTGACCGAGAAGGTGCCCGTCACCGTTACCCGCAACGTCCAGAAGCAGGTGGTGGAGAAGGTGTCGAGCCAGGTCACGAAGAACGTGACGGTGACGGAGATCGTCCGCACGCCGGTCACCGTCCGCCGCAACGCCCAGGGCGCGTACGTGGACGCTTCCGCCCTCGGCGGCGACGCCGCGGCGCTGGCCGGTAAGGGGGCGGGCGTAGTCAACGGCGGCCCGGGCGCCCTGAGCAACCCGAACGCCCCGACCTACGACGCCGACGGCCCGGGCCGCGTGTTCGTGGAGGGCCTGCGGGTGTCCCGCGACGTGACCTACAACGTCTCCCGCACCGTCCCGGTGACCGAGGTCCGCCGCGTCGCGGAGAAGGTCACCCGCACCGTCCCGGAAGAGATCGTTCGCCAGGTGCCGACCAAGGTCACCGTGATGAAGCAGGAAGTGGTGACCAAGTGCGTGCCGTACACCGTCACCAAGCAGGTGCCGTACACGGTGAACGTGCGGGTGCCGCACACCGCCACCGAGATGGTGCCGACGACCGTTACCAAGCGCGTCCCGGTCCAGGTGGCGACGGACGTGGTGGTGAAGAAGGCCCGGTACGTGCCGGCCGCGACCGGCTGCGGCAGCAGCCCGTGCAGCACCGGGTGCGGCAACGCGGCCCGGGCCGGGGCCGGCAACGGCTGCGGCTGCAGCGGCACCGGCCCTGCTTGTGGCAACACCTGCGGCACGACCGGCTGCTCGCCGATCTGCTCGAGCGGCATCGGCGGCGGGCTCCGCAACCTGCTGAACGACCCGTGCCGGCCCAAGCCGATCCGGGACTTCTTCAGCGGCCTGTGCGCCAACCGGCTGGCCTGCGACCCGTGCCCGCCGGCCACCTGCGCCAACCCGTGTGACAACCCCTGCAAGTAATCAAAAGGCACAGGGCTCCCGCCCTGTGCTACGTGAGCCGGCCCCGCCGGGGCGAAGAGAAGGCTGGGACGAGCCCCCGGTCTTCTCTTCGCCCCGGCGGAGCCGGCTCACGTAGCACAGGGCAGGAGCCCTGTGTGTTCCCGTTTTGTCGTTGAATCGATGTGCCGACGGCTGTTAGGCTGGTGACTGGAAACCCGTGAGGTCACCCCCGATGAAGATGAAGATCCTCGGCTTCGCTGCGGCGATCGCGTTCGCCGCGATACTCGTCGGTAGCCGCTCGGAACCCACCACCGCCGCGCCGCCCAAGCCCGTTCCGGCGGTCACGACCGTGATTTCGMCCGCGCTCCCAACAAAGACGGTTCACGCACCGGMCCCGCCGAAGCCCGAGGAGCTGCCCGAGTTCCCGATGCTCAACCCCAAAAATAGGCAGGTGCCACTCACGCCGGACAAGAAATCGATCATCGCCGAGGTGGCGGGCGAGGGGAAGGACGGCAAGGTGGTTCGCGTCGGGATCATGTGTGAAGTGTGTCTGCGCGAAGGGCCGCTCGAACAGTTCCTCTGCAAGAAGGGGACGAAGGAACACGAGGCGATCGTGCGCGTCGATCTGGACGCGGAACTGGTCCACCTCGCCATCACCGCCGCCGGCGGCAAACCGGGTACACCGACCGGGTTCATCGACCTCAAGACCGAACAGGCCAAGTACACGCCCGCGACCGGGAGCAAGGTGAACGTCCAGGTTCATTACAAGAAGGACGGCAAGCTGCACACGCACGCGGCCCAGGAGTGGATCTGGGACACCAAGAAGAAGGCGCCGATCGCCCACGGCTGGGTGTTCGCCGGCAGCGTGTTCATCAAAGACCCGAGCGACCCCAACGCCAAGCCGTACTACGGGGCCAACAGCGGAGACATTTTCAGCATCTCGAACTTCCCGTACTCGACGCTGGAAATGCCCGTCCAGATCAGCAAGGACGACGCACAACTCACCTACGAGGCCAAGACGGACCGCATTCCGGCGCTGACCTCGAAGGTGTGGGTGCTCATCGACGTGCCCGCCGAAAAGAAATAACGGGAGCTCCCCGCCGGACCGAACGGCCCGGGCCGACGAACACACCGCGCGAAGCGTAAATGCCGCCAACATGATCCCGATCACGACGTTAGAACGTCGTTGCGGCCGGCGGCCATAACCGCTACGCTGTCAATTATCCGAGGGACGACAATCCGCCACCGCGAGCGGGTCGTCGTTCCGTTAGTCCTCATTCCGTCCCCGGTCATTGAGGGATACATGGGCATTCCCATCACCTGCGGCGGGKGCCGCGCCGCGKTCGAGGKGCCGGACCACCTGGCCGGCAAGACGATCCGCTGCACATCGTGCAAAGCGGAGATGGCCGTTCCGGATTCTCTCGATCTGGTCGATGACGCGGCACAAGGCGCACCGCTGTCGCTCGACGACGAGCCCGCACCGGTCAAATCGTCACCGAACGCGAAGTCCGCACCGGTAAAAGCCTCTGCCGCGACAAGGCCCGAATTCAAAAACGCGCCGGCGAGGTCCGCAAGCAAACCGGCCGTCGAGGTGGACGAAGACGAGGACGACGAAGAGGACGAGAAGCCGAAGTCGAAGCCGGCCAAGACCGGCGCGAAAGCCGCAGCGGCCAAAGCCACGACGAAGAAGCGCCGTGACGATGACGACGATGATGACGACGACGAAAAGCCGACCCGAAAGAAGAAGAAAAAGAACACGAGCAGTGGCCCGTCCGGCGGCATGATCGCAATCATTGCGGTCGGCGTGCTCGGCCTCGGAGGCATCGCCGCTGGCGGGATCTATTACGCGACCTCCGACAACAAAAAGCCCGACTCGGCAAAGAAGGACGATCCCAAACCGGCCGCCCCTTCGAGCGGACCGGGAGGCTCCAGCGGCGGACCACCTTCTGGTGGCCCAGGAGGCCCCCCCGGCGGACCGGGAAAACCGGGCCGGCAGCCACCTCCCGGCCCGAATGGAGCTGTGACTCCCGGCCCCGGGGGCGCGTCTCCGTCCAACCCCAACAATCCGCAATCGAACGCGGGCGGTGCGCTGGAAGTACTCACCGCCTTCATTGAAGGGAAGTCCGTCGGCACTCCCGGCGCCTGGGCGCCGCTCGCCTCGCCGGACGGCTTCACCATCGATCTGCCTGGCGCTCCGAAGCCGTTCACGGATACCGACCCGAGGACCGGGGCGATCTCAAAGATTTATGGCATTGGTGATGCGGGAAAGTACCTTGTATTAGCCGGGTGCGACTTCCCCACACAAGCCGATTTAGCAAAGGCGGACGGCGACTCAAACAAGTTACTCGACATTTCGCTCAAAGACATGGGCAAAGATGGTGTGACGACAAAAGATGTCAAATATATAACGGTCGACGGCAACCCCGGACTCACGTGTTCGCTCTCCCTCCCCGGCATGGCCAACATACTCAGTGAGTGCGAATTGGTCGCCGTTCGGGATCGTGTCTTCACAGTCGTGTGCATGGTGAAGAACGCATCGGACCAAGACGTCGGAAAACGCGCGTTCACATCGCTCAAAATCACCTACAAGGGCGATTCGATCGCGAGCGGCGGACCGCAACAGCCCGGCCCGATTGGCGGCAAACCGCCACAGCCCGGCAGCACATTGCCACAACCGCCACAACCGGCCGGCGGCCCCCCTCCGCAACCGGGCACCGGCCCCGGTCCGATCGGCGGCCCCGCTCCGCAACCGGGCGGCAACTTCCCGCCGCAACCGGGTGGCGGCGGTCCGGGCGGCTTCCAGACGCCTGCCGTCGCCAACACCGACGGGACCTGGAAGTTCCACATCGAAGCGTTCTATGCCGGGAGTTTCGATGCGCCGAAGAACGAGTTTTACTCCAGCCAGTTCCGGGCCGTCAGCAACGGGCGGGTGACCGGCTTTCTGGAGCGGTTCGCATATCCCAACCTCGGCTCCTCTCTCGGCAAGTACAAGCTCCCGCACCTCGGGTTCCGGACGGCGCTGGACTCATCGGGCGAGTTGCTGTACGTCGCTTTCACGACCGCGCCCGTCCAGTCACTGAACGACGCCGGCATCAACTTTGACCTCGGTTCGGCCGTCGGCGACATCGCCGTTTATGACCTGAAGGCCCTGCGCGACGGGAAGAGCGGCGACGGGAAGGCGATCGAAACCGGTGGCGAACTCAAGTCCGTAGCGACCATCCCCGTCCGGCACACGATTCACGGGATCGAGCTCTCGCCCGACGGCAAGAACCTCTACGTCCTCGTCACGAGTGGCATGTCCACCAAGCGGACCTCCTACTTGCTCCAGATCGACGCCGAGACGCGCAAGGAAACGAAGAAGTACGATCTGCCCGAACACGCTCTGGCTCGTGAACTGGCCAGGTCGGCTGACGGGAAGACGCTGTTCCTCGTGGTGGCCTACAACGATCCGAAGACCACAACGTCGGGCGTGATCCGCTTTGACCCGGCGACCTGGCAAGGCACGGCCACCAAGATCCGTGACGGGCTCGCGATGAACGTCGCCGGGATGACCAACGGTAGCGTGGTTGTATCGGTGCAGCAACCGGACCAGAGCGGTGGGGCGGGAGGTGCCGGTGGTCCGGGCGGGATCGGAATACCGGGCGGCGTGCCCGGGGGCATTCCGGGTGGCGTACCCGGGGGCGTTCCGGGCGGTGTGCCCGGGGGCGTTCCGGGTATGGGCGGACCGGGCCGACCCGGTATGGGCGGCCCCGGTCGGCCCGGCATGGGCGGCCCCGGGGGCGCGCGTGAAGCGACCCATCAGTTCTTGCTCAACTTCATTGATGCCGAAAGCAGCCTGAAGGACCTCGATTTGGGCGCCGGTGGGCACGTGGCGAACGGCGGTCACGTGGCATTCGATCCCGCGAACAAGAAAATGTTTGTGTCTTCATGGCATGGCATCGGCTTAGACGTGTACGATGTGGTCGATCCCGCCATAGGTACTGTCAAACTGAAGACGGCCCTCCGGACCGCGAAGAAGAAAGACATCAAAGGCAACTTCCTCGTATCTCCGGACGGCAAGTTCCTTGTCTTCCAAAGCGGCCTCGTGATCGATACCGACAACATGGGCGGCTCGTTGGGTACCGCGGGTGGCAGCCCCGGCTTCGGTGGGGGCAAGCCGGGCGGTTTCCCGCCGGGCGGCCCACCGGGTATGCCCGCTCCTCCGGGCGGCTTCCCCGGCGGCGGTGCCGGGGTTCCTCCAGGCGGCGTTGTGCCCCCCGGCGGGCCGGGTCGCCCACCGGGCGGCGTTGTGCCCCCCGGCGGGGGGAGCGGGATTCCACCAGGCGGTGTCGCGCCTCCGGGCGGACCTGGTGGGCCGCCCGGCCCCGGTGGTGTGCCGGGCCGACCGAATCGCCCCGGAGCACCGGGCGGTCCGCCCGGAGCCCCGGGCGCACCCGGAGTTCCCGGAGCACCGGGCGCGGCTCCTGGCGCACCCGGAGTTCCTGGTGCACCGGCGGCTCCGCCCGGAGTACCCAGCGCGCCTGGTGTTCCCCCGTCACGAGATTGAAGTCTGACCGCGTGAAACGAGAACGCCCGGAGCGAAAGCTCCGGGCGTTCTCGTTTCACGGGTGCTGGGGTCAGTGCTGAATACGCCCGGCGAATCAAGTGATTGACGCGTGGCTTATGAGGCTGTCCTCTCACCTCGATTCTCGGAGGACGCCTCGTGTTCGGCGCCCCCTATATTCCCCCCGCCCGACCCGAACTGGTTCGTGACCGGGAGCTAACGGTTCTGTGACAATACGGATCGGCCCCAGTTGTTCCGCCCGAGTGCGAAGCGTTCTCTCGCTCAGGTTGTTGCCCGGCGCCAGGCAGTTTTGGCTCAAGAAGCGCGTCCGTGCGGCCCCGTTGTTCGACGCCCATCTGCTGGAAGTGACCCGCGTATCCGGTGTGGCGCTTGAATCGCCGGCCGCGAGACGCGGTCGGTGTCGTCGAGGAGCGCGGCGAACCGGGCAGTGGCCAAGTGGCCGGCCCGTGTGATGGGAGTTGTGTCGCACCGGCCTCACACCGGCCGGCCAGAGTCAGAACTCATCACGATCCCGTATCACCGGGGTAAACGGTTCACTTCGGTTCCGGCTTGTCCTCGCGGAMCCGGTMCCCGATGCTCCGAACCGTTTCGATCAGATCTCCGGACCCGCCGGCCTTCGTGAGCTTCTGGCGCAGCGTCTTGATGTGAACGTCGATCGTCCGCTCCAGCACGACCGAGCCGTCCCCGATGGCCGCTTCCATGAGCTGTTTGCGGCTGAACGCCCGACCCGGCTGGCGGACGAGGCACTCGAGCAGCCGGAACTCGGTCGGCGTCAGATCGAGCGGTTCGTCGTCGAGCGTGACGCGGTGGCGCACGCGGTCGATCTTCACGCCGGAGGTCTCGGTCACGTCMCCCGGTTCGCCCTGCCCTTGCMCCCGCCGCAGGAGCGCCTTCACCTTTGCCAGCAGCACCTTGTTCTCGAACGGCTTACCGACGTAATCGTCCGCGCCGAGCGAGTACCCGACGACCTGATCGGTCACTTCGGTCTTGGCCGTGATCATGATGATGGGGATGTCCCGGGTGCGGTCCCCCGCGCGGAGCTCGCGGCACACGTCCAGACCGTTCATACCGGGCAGCATCACGTCGAGCAGCACCACATCGGGCAGGCCGGTCTGGGCCTTCCGGAGCCCCTCCAGACCGTCATCGGCAACGGTCACGTCGTACCCCTCGCGCTTGAAATACCAAGAGAGCGCCTGCGTCAACCCGCGCTCGTCCTCGATGATCAAGATCCGCGGTTGTGCCATCGGTGGTGCCTCGGCCGAAGAGGAAAAACCGAACTGGGGCAATGCGGTCGTGGCGAGTGCCATGTCGCGTTCCGTGGGGGACGAAGCAATTGACGGGACTTATTAAGTATACCCGTAAATCGTTCGCTCATGTTGGTGCTGTTGTATCCCACACCCGTGAAGATTTGGTAAAGCGCTGGTGAAGTCCGGCGGTTGGTCACGATTTTGCATCGGCCACAACGTAAAAAAGCCCGCCCGGAACGTCCGAGCGGGCCGAGCCGACCGCGGAAACCCGTACGGCCGGTTCATCGAGGGGCCACAATCCCCATACCGACCGGGGATTTCGGGCCGCAATTCCGTTCGGCCGAGAGCGGGCGCCCGTGGCGCTGGCGAATACCTTCGAATGGGTCTTTGGGCGCTCGGTCCCTCCCATTAGAGGCCGCGGATCACGCGCAGCGACCGATATGGAATTGTGCGGATTGCGGACTGTTGCCGGCCGCGACCGACACAATTACGAATCCATACGATCTGATATCACCGCACGGGCGGGAGAAAGAACCAGGTATCGGCCAGTTCCTCCCACACCCAAGTCATCTCGAACGGGGCGCGATTGGGGGCGTGTATCGGGTTCGAAATGCGCACCCGCACGACCGACTGGCCCGGACGATCCGATCGGATGGAGACCTCGATTTTCGTCCCGTCCGGAGGCGGCAATCCGTCGGTTGGACCGCGCAGGGCCGCGGGCGGGCGGGTGCGGTTGTACCAAGCGTAAACGAGTTTGTCTTGTGTGGGCGCGGTCAACCGCTTCATGAGCCGCACGTCGTTGCACAGCCACGCCTGCGCAAACAGTTCCGCACGGTCGGCCAGTTCGAGGGGCAGTTCGCGTTCGGTGAGGACCGGTTCGGGGCGGGCCATCTTCCACCCCGCGAACGCGCCGACCGGTAGGAGGACCGCGGCCAGTACCGCGCCGACGAGCATCAGGCGCTGCTTCCGGCGCCGGCGGACCTCCTGTCGGAGCAGCGGCGCCTCGACCCACTTCCCGTCGGCGGTCCCGATCAGTTCGACCGTTGCGCCGCCCGCCTTTACCCCGAAACGGCGCTTGCACGCCCCGCACACGAGCACCTTCCCGAGCCGGTCCCAGGGCACCGCACCGGCCTCGCCGCAACCGGGGCACTTGATGGCCACCTGCGCCGATTCTGCCTTCGGTGGCCTCGGGCCGACCGGCTTCGGCCCCGTCGGCTTCGGGGCCACGGTCACCGTCGGCGCGGGGCGGGGGGCGGGAACCAATCGTATGGCCGGGGCGGTCGGCGCGGCGGGKGGKGCGGATCGAGCGGTCAGGGCGTCGAGGCGCTCGTGGGCGTGTTGGCACGTGGGGTCGAGTCGGAGCGCGGCCCGGAACTCAGCGGCCGCGCGGCCCCGGTCGCCGGTTTGAAGGCGGATCAGCCCCCGGTTCAGGTGGGCCGCGGCGTGGGTCGGGCGCTCCTCGAGCACCCGGTCGAATTCGGCTAGCGCCCGTTCCGTCGCGCCCGTCTGCCGCAGGGCCACGCCGAGGTTGAACCGGGCACGCGTGAGGTCCGGCCGGAGCGCGAGGGCGCGCTCGTAATCGGCTACCGCGTCGTCGGGCCGACCGGCGACCGCGTGAGCGTCGCCCCGCCACCACCACGCTTCGGCGGCCGCGTCGTCGAGTTCGAGGGCCGTAGTGAAATCGGCCACGGCCGCGACCAGATCGCCGCGGACCGTCCGCAGTTGCCCCCGCCGCGAGTACGCCGGACCGAACCGCGGATCGATCCGCACCACCTCGGTGTAGAGCACCTCTGCTCGCTCGGAGTCGCGCTGGCGGCGGTACGCTTCGGCGTCCGCGAACACGCGGGCGGCCTGCTCCGTTCCCCCCGACGCCGGCGGTAAGAGGAACTCGACGGTGTCGTCTGTCGGTGCCGACGGTTCCGCCGAAACAACCCGTTCTTCCAGATCCGTCGGCACCGGCGGGGCGACGGAGTCACGCGGTGAGCTAACGACCGCCGGAGCCGGCGACTGGAGCGGGGCGCCGCGAATGGCATCGAGGGCGTCCGCGACTTGAGCGGCGGCCGAACGGGCGGCGTCCAGTTCGGTGAGGAGGGCCGGCACCACCAGGGTGGGCGTCAGGTACCGACCGGGAAGGTTCCGCAACCCCTCGGCCGCGATCTCCCACGCCGCTATCTCCCGGCGCAGACCGTCGGCCACCTCGCCGACGCCGCTCCCCAGCACCCGAAGAAGGTCCTGAGACAGCGCGGGCAAGCGCTCGGCGCCGTTGGCCGAATCGAGTGCGGCCAACAGCGCCAGGCAGAACCGGCGGAGGCGGTCGGCGTCCGCGGTCGGATCGGCGGCGGKGAGAGGGKTACTCATGGCCGGCTCAGGGKGCATCGATCCAGTAGTTGGGCGAGTACTCGTCCAGCCCGCGACCGGTCCACAGGGCGTTGTTCGAGCCCGCGACCGGGGCGGCGCTGGTCTGGAGCACCGGGACCCCGTTGTTGGTGACGTACCCGAGCGCGTTGAGGGTCAGGCTCTCGACGTGCCCGTCCAGGAACACCACGTTGGCCTTTCCGTTGTGCCGGGCCTGGGCCGGAGAAAACGGGATCTGGATGTCCGGCGTCCCTTCGTCCGGCCCGTACGGGTTCACGCCGGCGAACCCGATCCCGCTGGCGATGTTGAACGGGGCCTGTTGCCAGTACGGCGAGTTCACCGAGAGGTTGTCGTTCCGAACGACCATGTGCGGCGGGTCGAGGGKCATCGAGTGGCCGCCGTGGGGGAAGTTCCCGCCGCGGCTGTCCCCGAACGCGATGGTCCGGGTCGGCTCCTTCACGGACGAGACCGGGTAGCGGAGCGTCGGCGTCGTGTTGTCCCCGTCCACCAGGGTCCGGTTGTTGCCGAGGTAGCCGAAGTTGTACCCGTAGGACCCGTTCCGGATGCTCGAGGCGTCCGGGATCACGTTCCCGGCGCTCATGAAGCTCATATCCATCGAGGGGCAGACGAAGGTCTTGTTGTCGAGCGGGACGTTGGTGTAGGTGGTGTCCGCGGTGCCGGCGGCCACAATGGCGTCCGGGTTCTGCGCCCAGCCCCCGAGCTGACTGGCCATGATCCATTGCCACCGGGGGCGCACGACCCCATAGGCGTTGGTGATCGGCGGGTACTCGGCCCGGTACTGGGGGTACGCGTTGTTCTGGTCCCGGTACTGCAAGATCGCGAGCCCGATCTGTCGCAGGTTATTCTGGCACTGAGTGGACTGAGCGGAAGCCCGGGCGGCGGCGACCGCCGGCAGGAGCAGCGCAATGAGGACGCCGATGATGGCGATCACCACTAGTAACTCGACGAGCGTAAACGCCGACCGGAGACGGGAGTCACGTCGCATTTGAGCACCTCGGTTTATTCATTCGACTTGTCGCGAAGTGCCTTGTCAGCATTTACAATGCCAGGATACAATTCATCATTTCACAGGATTTTGTTGCGACACGTCCACCCGCGCGGGGCGTTAGTGGTCACAACGTATCCGCGACCGGACCTGGGGTGACCACCGTTCGGGCCGGTTGAATCGGGGTCCGGGCACGGTAAGATGAACGCACTGCCACCACGGAGCGCGGTCATGCTGCAGCGCAAATACCTGTTCCCCGGCGTGATCGAGCTGAACCTTCAGGCGGCCCAGTCGTTCGGCGTGAACATTTACCTGATCGACGGTGGTACCGAATGGGCACTGATCGACGTCGGATTGGACGATACGCTCGACGAAGTCATTGAACTGATTCGTAAACTCGACTTTCCGCTGTCGAAGTGCAAACTGCTGATCGCCACGCACGCCGACGCGGACCACGTTCAAGCGCTCGCGTCCGCCCGCGAGCGGCTCAAGGCGAAGACCGCCGCCCACCCGAAAGCGGCGGCGGCGTTGGAGGCCGGCGATACGGTCCAGACCTATGCCAACATCGCGGCCCAGAACATTGACATGCCCATGCCGCCGTGCAAGATCGACGTGAAACTGAACGAGGGCACCGAGATCAAGGTCGGCAAGCTCACACTGAAGGTGTGGCACACGCCCGGCCACACGCCCGGCCAACTCAGCTTCCGACTCGGCAACCTGCTGTTTAGTGGCGACAACATTTACAAGGACGGCTGCGTCGGAGCGATCGACGCCCACCACGGCTCGCACCTGCCGAGCTACATTTCACCCCTGCCCCGCATCCGCGACGACGACGCGGAGTTCCTCCTCCCCAGTCACGGCCCGGTGTTCCGCAAGGACCCCGCCATTCTCCAAACCGCCATCGACCGGTTGACCAAGTACCAGCACATGGCCGACTTCGGCACCTGCACGGTCTCGTGGCCGCTCGAAGACGAGTACAAGCGAGACATCCTCGCGGGCAAGATGCCGCAACTGTAAACCGTTCGGAAAGACATAGCTCTCGGTGCTGGGGGCTCTAGGCTCCTGCTGCGCGGCGTGGCTCTCGCCGCCCCGGGTGAGAACGGGCGGCGGCCCTCGACGACATCTCCAACGAGTTCACGACGCGGCTCGCGGGGGTGAGCACATGACCGGCTGTGACGCCCTGCTCGCCGGAATCGTGTCCGATCCGCTCGAAGAAACCCGCTGGCTCGTTCTGGCCGATTGGCTGGAAGAGAACGACGACCTGCGGCGTGCCGAACTCCTCCGGCTCCACCGCAAGATGCTCGCCACGTGTTGCGAACCCGACGCGCACTCGGAGCGGGCGGTGTGGCAGGCACGGATGGTGGAGTTGCTCATCGCCGGAGTGCGGCCGTGCGTGCCGCAAGAAACGCTGATGCTCCCCGGCGGCGTGCCGATGACGTTCTCGTTCATCCCGCCAGGCGTGTTTCTGATGGGTAGCGATAAGGGCGATGACCACGAGAAGCCGGTTCACCGCGCTGAGGTGTCACAAGCCTTCTTCCTCGGCGTGTATCCCATCACCCAGGCGCAGTGGTTCGCGGTCATGGGCACCGACCCGAGCCAGTACCAAGGCGCGGAACTACCAGTGGAGTCGGTGTCGTGGGAGGACGCGGAGGAGTTCTGTGCAAGGTTATTGGAATCAGTTAGCCGCAGAATCTCGTTGCCGACCGAAACGGAGTGGGAATACGCGTGCCGGTCAGCGACAAGTACGGAATACTATTTCGGAGATGTAATTCACACCGGTCTCGTTAACTACAGCGAAAACCGCAACGAGAACCCTTTGGAGAGCTTTACACCAACGGGCGAACCGCGCACGGCCAAAGTTGGCACGTTCCCGCCCAATGCATGGGGCCTGTTCGATTGCCACGGAAACGTCTGGGAGTGGTGTGATGGGCGCGATTATTCGTACTCGACAGGCAAGGAGCGGCATCCAGAAGACCCCGACGAGGTGCGAATGATACGCGGTGGTGCTTGGGGGTTCGGGCCAGAGGAATGTCGAGCCGCGTTCCGCGGTAGATTTTCGCGAGATGAAAGCTGGTCTCAACTTGGCTTCCGCGTCTGTCTCCACCTCTCCTGAATCCCACTCCGAACCTCTCCTCCCTGTCGTCGTGTCCTTCATCCCGTAACATGGTTAGCGACGCGACGGGAGGTTCCGGCTGTAGGACCGGGTGCCACGGGCGTCGCACGAAGGACACCCTCTCATGGCGACCGAAGCGGAGTTGAAAGCGGCGGGCGACAAACACATCCCCAAAGACTACGATCCAAGTCTCTACAAGTTGCGACACTCCCTCGCGCACGTTCTCGCGCAGGCGGTGGTCGAGAAGTTCCCCGAGGCCAAACCCACCATCGGCCCGCCCATCGAATACGGCTTCTACTACGACTTCGACCTCGACGTGAACCCCACCGAGGGCGACCTCGAGTGGATCAGCAACCGGATGCGGCAAATCATCAAGGGGAAGCACCCGTTCAAGGTGCGCGAGATCAGCGCCGACGAGGGGCGCGAACTCTTCAAAGACAACCCGTACAAGCTCGAACTCATCAACGGTCTCACCCAGGGCCAGGACGAGTACGGCAACGCCTCCGCCGAGGCGCCCACCATCACCGTCTACCAGCAGGACACCTTCACCGACCTGTGCCGCGGGCCGCACGTCGGGACCACCGGCGATCTCGACCCGAAGGGCTTCAAGATCCAGCAGGTCACCGGCTCGTACTGGCGCGGCAAGAGCGACAACAAGATGCTCAAGCGGTTCCACGCGACCGCGTGGGCCTCGGGCGACGATCTGAAAGCGCACCTCGCGCGGCTCGAAGAGGCGGAGCGCCGCGACCACCGCAAGATCGGCCGTGAACTCGAACTGTTCGCCAACGAACCGGTCTTCGGTTCCGGCTTCCCGATGCTGCTGCCGAAGGGCGCGACCGTCCGCCGCATCCTCGAAACCTTCATCACCGAGTACGAGCGGAAGGCGGGCTACCTGCACGTCTTCACCCCGGACATCGCGAAGAAGGAGCTGTACAAGATCTCCGGGCACTGGGACCACTACAAGGACAGCATGTTCCCCCCGATGGACATGGGCGAGGGCGGCAGCGACGACGAGGAACTGTGCCTGCGGCCGATGTGCTGCCCGCACCACATTCAGGTGTACAAGTCCAAGGCGCGGAGCTACCGGGAGCTGCCGATCCGGATCGCGGAACTCGGCAACATGTACCGGTTCGAGCGGTCGGGCGTGGTCGGCGGCCTGTCCCGCGTGCGCTGCATGACGCTCAACGACGCGCACCTCTTCGTGCGGCCCGACCAGGTGAAGGACGAGATCGCCGGCGTGATCCGGCTGATGAAGAGGGCCTACGCGGACCTCGGGATCACCGAGTACCGCTTCCGGCTCTCGAAGCACGACCCCAACAACCCGGACCCCAAGAAGCGCGACAAGTACGTCGATAACCCGGCGATGTGGGAGAGCAGTATCACGATGCTGCGCGAAGTCCTGACCGAGTCCGGGCTGCCGTTCTTTGAGGCCGACGGCGAGGCCGCGTTCTACGGGCCTAAAGTCGACGTGCAGGTAAAAGACGTTATGGGCCGCGAGGAGACCCTCAGCACCATCCAGGCCGACCAGCACCTGCCGAACCAGTTCAAGCTGGAGTACAAGGACTCCGACGACACCCCCAAGCGACCGGTGATGATCCACCGCGGCGTCATCAGCACGATGGAGCGGATGATGTCGTACCTCATCGAGCTGTACGCGGGCGCGTTCCCGGTGTGGCTCGCACCGGTGCAGGTGGCGATCGTCCCCATCGGCGACCGGCACTTCGAGTTCGCGCAGAAGCTCGCGAACGACCTGCTCGACAAGGACTTCCGCGTCGACGCCGACCTGAGCGCCAAGCGGATGAACGCCAAGATCCGCGACGCCCAGTTGCAGAAGATCCCGTACATCCTGGTGATCGGCGACAAGGAGATGGAAGCGAATGCGGTCGCCGTGCGCCTGCGCACCGGCGAGGACCTCGGCGCGAAACCGGTCCCGGAGTTCGTCGCGCTGCTCGAACGGGCGAACCGCTCGCGCACCCTGAAACTGGTGCCCGGCGAGTGAACACCGTGTATCAGGCCGCGCCCGAAGGTCGCGCCCCCGGCCCCACGCGGCCGGGTGTCGCCGCTCTGCGTCGCTGGTGCGGGCGGTGGAGTTCCGTTCTGGTGGTCGCGCTCGCCGCGACCACTGTAACGGTGTACCCGACGTACCAGGAATGGCCCCCGATCCGCTCCGACGGGGCGGGCTATCACATCTGGACCTACGCCATCCTCAAGGGCGATTTATCGTTCTCGTGGGTGGAGGGCGTTCCGGCCGATGTGGCCCTCCACCAGTCGGACCCCGAGATCCGGCGGTACACGTGCCGGTACCCGCCCGGCCAGGCGCTGCTCCGCCTGCCGGTGATGGTGTGGGTCACCGACCCCGCCCGGAACGGGCTGCCGTATTCGCCGGGGGAACACTGGGCGTGCCTCGCGCTCGGCGCCGCGGCCCTGCTGGCGACGGTGCTCCTTGGCCTCGACACGTGCTTCCGGCTCGGCGTACCGCCGGTGTGGGCGAACGTGTCGGTTCTGGCCCTCACGTTCGGCACCGGACTGTATCACTACGGCACGTATGACGCCAGTTTCAGTCACATCAACTCGGCGCTGCTCGCGGCGGCGCTGGTGTGGCTCGCCGTGCGCGCGGCCGAGCGCCCGCGCCCGCTCCCGCTCGTTCCCGTTGCTGCGCTCGTGGCGCTGCTCTTCTTGGTGCGAACCACCAACATCGTGCTGATCGGGTTCTGGGCGTGCGCGTGTGTAGTTCGGTCCGGGCGCGCGGGCGCGTCACCGGACTTCCGACTGCGTGCGACGGCCGGTGCGGCCATCGGCGTGCTGTTCGGCCTCGCGGCCACACTCGCGGTGAACTACCAGATGTTCGGCCGGCTCACGCTCCACACGTACCCCGGCGAGGAGTTCCACTGGAACGACCCGTACATGTTTTCTGTCCTGTTCGGTGAAGACCAGGGCCTCTTCTGCTGCTACCCGGTCTTCGCGGTCGCCGTGGTCGCCCCGCTGGTGGCGCGCCGCACGCGAGGCGCCGCGCTCGGACTGATCGGGGTGCTCGCGGCGTACACCGTTCTGTACGGGCACTGGTGGTCGTGGCACCTCGGGTGCGGGTTCGGGCACCGCGGGTTCGTTGAAGCGGTGCCGTTCGCCGTTCCGGTGTTGGCCCAGGCGCTCGCCGCGCTTCCCCGGCGCGGCGCGGTCACCTTCACCGTCTTGGGAGCAGCGGCGGTGGTCTACACCCTTTTCCACATGTGCTGCTACTGGGGCGAACGCGCGTACCGGACCGCTACGTTCTGACGCGGACCACGGTCCCGTACGGTGGGTGGAACGTGCCGGCGCCGTCCACGAGCCCCCACAGCACGTGGTACGGCGGTTCGTTCTGCGGATAGGAGATGAGGCCGTCGGTGAGGACCAGCACCGCGTTCACTTCGGGGKCGTCGGCCAGTTCGTCCATTGCCGGGCTCATGTCGCTGCCGCCGAATCCGGTGACCTTGTAGCTCGCCAGCTCGGCCGGATCGATCCACTCGTCCGCGGTCACGCCTACATCGCACTGCATGATGCGGATCTGCGTGACGCCCGCCCCTTCGCAGAACGCCGCCAGGAGCCCCAGGATGCGGGGCAGTGTGTTCAGCATGGACCCGCTCGTGTCCATCACGACGTGCAGCGCCCAGCCCTCCCGCTTGCGCCCCGCGAGGATCACGCCGTCGGCGCGGTCGGCCCCGCGGCGGCTCGGCTTCGCGTAGCTGCGCGGGCCGGGGGCGACCGCATCGAGCCAGTGCTGGAGCGCGAGTTGCCACGGCGGCTGGTACGCCGTGGCGACCGCCTCCATGAGCGTGCGGGTCGCGCCGCCGTCCCCCCTCCCCTGCCCGGTCGCGCTATCCATCTGCTCGCGCAGCTCCTTCAAGCTGACCGCGCGGACGGCCTCGCGGCGCACCCGCTCCCGGTGCGCGGAGCGCTCCTTCGGGCCGAGTTCGGGCTCCAGTTCGGCCTCCTCGTCGGCGCCGATCATGTCGCCCGCGCGGTCCCCGGAATCGCGCTCTTCGTCTTCCGGCTCTTCCGGGTCGGGTGACACGAGGCCGAGCCGTTCGAGTTCCTGCTGGATCGCGGTCTTCGGGGCCCTGACGCGTTTCGGTTTCTTCTTCCGCTCGATGGTCCAGCAGGTCGCCCCCGTCCCGGTGCGGGCGAGTTCGGCCGTCAGCGCTTCGAGCGACTCCTGTCGCGCGCCGTGCCGCACCAACCCGCCGAACGGCACCTGACGGTTCAGTTCGACCGAGAGAACATCGTTGATGACGTAGTCGTGCGCCACGTTGACGAGTTTCGGGTCCGCCCGCCCGGCGCGGCCGAACGTGTCGAGCGCCAAGTGCATGAGTTCGTGCGCGACGACGAACACGAGATCCGGCAGCGCCGCCTCGGAGAACACCGTGGGGTTCACGAGCATCAGCCCGGACGCCCCGATGGCGGCGACCGGATACGCCTTCGTCACCTTCACGCGAACGGAGTGAGCCAACCCCGACAGGTGCGGGAGCATGGCCGAAACGAGCCGCAGTGCGCGGGCAGCGTTCGCCGCAGCCAGTTGCTCGGGAGCGGATTCGGGCGGCATACATCATCCAAAGCAGCAGAAAGCCAAGAAGCCACAGATCAGACAGACAACACAGATCAGAACAAGACAATGATTGATTTCTGCTTCTTATCTGTGCCCTCTGTCCGATCTGTGGCCTCTTCTGGGTCAGGACGGCTGTAACCGCATAAACTGCGGTGCCTCCCACAACTCACTTCTTCGGCAGGAGCGCTTTCATTTGCTTGACGGTCTCGGCGTATGTCGGGTCGGTGGCGCGGTTCTTCATTTCATCCGGGTCGGTCTCGTAGTCGAAGAGTTGCACGCCCCGCTTGCCGCCGTCCCATTCGGTGTAGCGGTACCGCTCGTTGCGGACCGTGTACCCCAGGAACGGGTCCTTCGCACCGCCGCGGGTGACCTGCGTGAGAGCGGGTTTGTCCCACTTCGCGGCGGGGTC
>BFBZ01000892.1_pt1 | contig 23078 bp, 26 predicted proteins | sample 1888401 | NCBI WGS metagenome assembly BFBZ01 (sample SAMD00112614, study PRJDB3348) | symbiont metagenome | host: Chara braunii
TTTTCAGGAAATCATCGGACATGCGCTCTCCCAGTCTTCTCCGCTGTCATGCCCCGCGAAGGCGGGGCATCCAGCTCTTGGCTTTCCTGGATCGCCTGCCTTCGCGGGCGATGACACCGTTGTTGTGGCCGCAGGTCACTTCGGCGGTGCAGCCACCGCTACAGCGATCGTGCAGACCTCGTTGCCGCGGTTGATGATCTCGCGGGTTTCGTTCGGCGCGATGTAGCAGCTATCGCCCTGCTTGATGACCTGCTCCTTGCCGCCGGCGATCACCGTCAGCTCGCCCGCGAGCACGTAGTAGATCTTCTCCGGCGGCGAGGCATCGGGGCCGGCGCCGCCGCCCGGCAGGAAGTGCGAGATGCCGAAGATGAGCGCCTGCGAGCCGCCCATCTCGGCGCCAAACACGCGGAACGACTTGTAGTCGCGATGATTCGGCGCTTCGTAAGGCTTCGCCTCTGAAAATTTTCTGACGATCATTTGAACTTCGTCCCCTTCTCGATGCGATACTTGCCCTTCGGATCGACGATCGCGACGAGACGGATGATGCAGCCGTCGCCGCGATCCCAGTTCCACGGGAAGAACGCGAAGGTGCAGCGGCGGCCGGTAACCTTGTCGAGATCGCCGCCGACGTTCTCGATGCCAAGAATGCCGTTGGTGAAGAGCTTGCGATGCACAGGCTCCCATTCGGGATGGTCGTCCTTCCAGTCGCGGCCGCCGGACCACTCGTAATATTCTTCCTTCAGGTGCGGATGCAGCGGACCGTTGCGGTGCGGGCCGATCGCCGTCGCGAGCGGATGGTCGTTGGCCTGGGTGTCGTGGCCGACGACCTTGACCTTCTTCTCGACAAACCAGTCGCCCGCCGACGGCACGAAGCCCGGGCATTTGCAGAAGTAGTCTTCCGAATCCTCGTACTGGTGGTGCCAGCCGGTGTTGACGATCACGACGTCGCGCGGACGCACGACCTTGCCAGCGGCCTTCTCGAGATCGTCATAGGTGATCGGCTCCCACTTCTTCTTCGGGATCGAGATCACGATACCGGTGCCGAAGAAGTGCGGCAGCGGCACCTCGTCGATGAACGGCGTGCCCTGCACGACGTGGGCGGGCGCGTCGATGTGCGTGGTGTTGTGCATCGACGTCGTGATGCGCTGGGACAGCACGCCCGACTTCGCCATGTAGTGGATGCGCTCGATCTTGACGTCTTCGAAGTACGGCCAGTTCGGCGACTGATAACCGAAGCGATGGGACAGGTTGTAGAACTCCAACCCCATATCGTTCTTCAGGTTCTCCTCGAACATCACACCGCGAATTCTCTTAGCCAAGGTTGTCCTCCTGTCTGATCCTTGTGCCGGCGCGTTGCACGCCTTGCATCGTTGTATTCAGCCAACGCGAGGCGCCGGCCGCGAATTCGTTACGCCGCGAGTGCGTTCCAGTCGGCTTCCATGGCGCTCTTGGTGGCGAGAAGCTTCTTGGTGATCAGCGCCTGCTGCTCACGGAAGCGCTGGCTCGGCACCGGCACGGAGATCGCGACCGCATTGCCGTTCGGATCCTGCAGCGCAATGCCTGCGGCGCAAATGCCGAGCGTGTGCTCCTCGCGGTCGAAGGCGACGCCGGTGCGCTTCGCGGTGCGGATGTCCTGCATCAGCGTGTTGAGCGTGGTCAGTGTGTTCGGCGTCCGCGCCTCGTAGCGCTTGCCGATCAGGCGCTCGATCTCGTCTTCTTCGAGGCCGCTCAGATAGGCCTTGCCGTTGGCCGTGCAGTACAGCGGGAACGTCTCACCCACCGCGGAGACGGTGCGCAGCCGATGCGAGCCGATGACCTGATCGATGAACACGAGATGATCGTTGCGGACCGACGCGAGATCGACAGTCTCACGCAACTCCTGCGACAGCTTCATGATGAAGGGCCGCGCCATGCCGACGAAATCGCGGCGCACCGAGCCCGCCAGGCGGTGCAGTGCCGGTCCAAGCCGCACGCGGCCCGTAGGCGACGCCGCGATCAGAAGCTTTTCGGATTCCAGCGATGCGACGATCCGCTGCACCGTCGAACGTGCAAGCCCGACACGACGCGCGATCTCGCCGAGACTGAGACCGCCGTCCTCACCCTCCAGCGCGCGCAGAATGCTCGCGGCGCGGGCGATGACCTGAACCTGGTTCTTCTCGGCCTGCTTTTCGCCTTGCGGCTTTTCGCCTTGCGGCTTTTCGCCAAGCTCACTCATGACGCAACCACCCCAAACCTGGACCGCGCGGCGGTCTCACAGCCGCCTTGCATCGTGGTACACGCTAGCCCAATATCCGGTACGGTCAAAAGCAGAAAAGATGCTGCAGCGCACACGCTGCGAAGACGGGAGGACGCCTTGGTCAAGAAGATCGCGCTGGAAGAACACTTCCTCTGCCCGGGATTCATCGAGTACTGGAATCCGACCGTGGCGGGCATGCCCGCGGCCAAGCGCGAGAACCTTTTGAATCGCAACACCGATTTCGGTGAGATGCGGCTCGCATCGATGGACAAGGCGGGCATCTCCCGCGCGGTGCTGGGCCTCGCCGGCCCCGGCGTGCAGGCGGAGCGCGACGTTGCGACCGCCGTGCGCAACGCCAAGTCCGGCAACGATTTTCTGGCCAAGGAAATCCAGAAACGGCCCGATCGTTACTCGGGCTTCGCCCATCTGCCGATGCAGGACGCGAAGGCTGCGGCGGATGAGCTCGAACGCTGCGTGAAGGATCTGAAGTTCTGCGGTGCGATGATCAACGGTCACACGCTCGGGCAATATCTCGATCACCCGTCGCTGGCGCCGTTCTGGGAGCGCGCGGACGCGCTCAACACGCTGATCTACATCCATCCGACCGATCCGGTGTCGGTCGCGCCGGTGCTGGAAGGCCATCCGGGGCTTCGCCGCGCGACGTGGGAATGGACGTTCGAGACCGGCTCGCACGCGCTGCGGCTGATCTTCGCAGGCGTGTTCGACCGCTTCCCAAAGGCACGCGTCGGACTTGGCCACATGGGCGAGACGCTGCCCTATCTTCTGTGGCGTTTCGACAGCCGCACCGGGCCGGAGTTCTACGACGTGGGTTTGAAGAAGCCGGTGTCGCACTACATCAAGAGCAATATCGAGATCACGACATCGGGCATGTGCTCGGCGGAGCCGCTGAACTGCGCGATCGCCGCTCTCGGCAAGGACCGCATCATGTTCAGCGCTGACTATCCGTTCGAGAGGGCCGAGGAAGCCGGGCACTGGCTCGACACCGAGAACATGGACGAGGCTGTGCGGGCCGATATCGCGTATAAGAACGCGGAGCGGCTTTTAGGTTTGACGGCGTAGCGGGACTGAAGGCCACGTGGGAACGGACGACCAGATCTTCACCGGCGGCAGCACCAACGCGCTGCACGATCTGTTTCAGAAACAGGTTCAGCAGGCGCTGGAGCAGTCCGACCTCGACGAGGACGCCAAGCAGACGATTCTGGTCGCGCTGAACTGCCCGTGCTGTGGCGCAGGCGGAATGAACTACACGGCAAAAATTAAGCGAAAGAAGTAGTTCACTGTTCTCTCAGCGTCATGGCCGGGCTTGTCCCGCCATCCACGTTTTTGCGACAACGAAGAAAGCAAGACGTGGATGCCCGGCACAAGGCCGGGCATGACAGCACCTCTGTTGCGCCGAACTACTTAACCGCTGTCGCCTCGACTTCGATCTTGAAGCCATAGTGGAGCTGCGGCACCGGAACGACGCAGCGCGCGGGCTTCGCGTTGCCGGTCCACTTCGCATAGAGCGCGTTGAACGCCGGCCAGTCGCCGATATCGGTCACGTACACACGCACCTGCACGAGCTTCTCGACGCCGCTTCCCGCCCCCTTCAGCGCATTGGCAACGTTGTCGAGCACGCACTGCGCCTGCTTCTCGAACGGCGCGTCGGCGAGCTTGGTGCCATCCGGCGCGATCGGAAGCTGGCCGGAGACGAACACGAAGCCGTTCGCGGTCACCGCGTGGCTGTAGTGGCCGCCCGGCTGCGCCATCGTGGCGGGATTGGTGTTGACGACATCCGACATGAAACTCTCCTGTTATCGCGCAGCGCGCAGCTTTTCCGTTGCGGCGTTATCGACCGCAAACGTCTCCGGATCAACCACCACGCCGTATTTCTCCGCGGCGGCTGCAACCGAGACATAACCCTGCCGCACATCCTCGCGCACGGACTCGATGTCGCGCTGGAGCGCCGGACCATATCCGCCGCCGCCGCCCGAACTGATCTTGAACGCATCCTCGGCGTTGAGCTGGGCGACCAGCACCTTGGCGTTCTTAAAGTCTGTCTTCCATTCGCCCTTGAGGCGGAACGCGACCTGATTGCCAGCGGCTTCGTCGCCACCCTCGAGCCCCCACGGCGGACAGGCCGAACGCTCGCTCTGCGTGTTCACGGCGAGCGGCGAGAGTGCCCGCGTGGTGCGCGCGATGCCGAGCCCGCCGCGATACTTCCCCGCGCCGCCAGAATCCGGGATCAGTTCGAAGCGCTCCACCACGATGGGGAATTTCGCCTCGGCCTGCTCGTTCGGGCCGTTGTGAGTGTCGCCGTCGTTGAGACAGACGGTTGCCGAAACGCCGTCCTCGTTGTGCTTGGCGCCCCAACCGCCGCCGAGGGGGCCGAACGTGCCAATAAAGAACTCGGAGGTGCGCGGATTGAAGCCGTGGAAACTCGGGGTGACGAGATCCGCGTGGTGGCCCGCGATGACGCGATCCGGGATCGCCTTGTGCAACGCCTTGAAGATCGTATCCACGATGGTCATCGGAAACGTCATCCACCAGCGCATCGGCGCGGGCCGCGTCGCGCTGACGATGCGGCCCGGCGGGATGATAACCTTGAGGCTGCGGAACGCGCCGTCGTTGATCGGATAGTCCGTCGGCGACGTGATGCACTTGTAGGCGACCTGCGCGCAGGCGTAGCCGGTCGTAATGCCGGAGTTGAAGAAGCCGCGCACCTGCTTCGACACCTCGGACAGGTCGATGGTCATCTCGTCGCCCTTGACGATGACCTTCACGCGCACCGGGATGCGCTTGCCGATTTCGAGGCCGTCGTCGTCGAGCCAGGACTCCGCTTCGTAGGTGCCGTCCGGGATGGTTTTCGTCCGCGCTCGCGCGGCGGACTCGGCACGGTCCATGATCTCAACGATGGCGCCCTGTACCGCGTCGGCGCCGTAACGCTCGATCAATTCCAAGAAGCGCCGCTCCCCGGTCTTCACGGCCGTCACCTGCGCGCGGAGATCGCCCATCGCGCGTGGCGGCAGGCGGACGTTCATCTTGATGATATCGAGCAGATCCTCGTTGACCTTGCCCTGGTCCTGATACTTCAGGATCGGGATCTGGATGCCCTCGGAATAGATGTCCGTGGTCATGCCGCCGAGCACACCACCGACATCGAGCCAGTGCGCCATGCAGCAGGAAAAGCCGACCAGCTTGTTCTTGTGGAAGATCGGCAGCGTGAAGGTGAAGTGGTTGAGGTGGCTGCCGGTCGTGTAGGAATCGTTGGTGACGTAGATGTCGCCCGGCTTGATGTTCTCCTTGCCGAAATGGCGGATCTTTGCCTTTACCGTCTCCGACATGCCGCGGATGAACATCGGCAGGCCGATGCCGATCGAGACAGTGTCGCCCTCCGGCGTGAACAGGCCGGTTGTGAAATCGAGCGCCTCGTAGATGATGATGTTGTAGGCCGTCCGCATCAGGTTGGTCTTCATCTCCTCCGTCACGGCGATGATGCCGTTGCGGAGAATCTCGGTGACCACCGGATCGTTCTTGCGGAGCTTGGCCTTCTTCGTGATTTTCTTCGCCATCACTTTGCTCCCGCCACCGCGATCACGAGATTGCCGTAAGCGTCGACCGTCATGTGATCACCCGGCATCAGCACCGTGGTCGAGGCGTGCTCCTCGATCAGCGCAGGCCCGGCGATGGCGTTACCCGCCAAAAGCTCGGCGCGGCGATAGGTCGGCGCATCGCGGAATTTGCCGTCGAACGACACCTTGCGCTTGCCGGTGAAGGCGGCCTTCGGCGGCGTCATCGTTCCGCGCTTGATCTTCGCCTGCGGCGGCTTCTTCATCAGGCCAGCGACCGTCGCGCGCATGGAGACGATCTCAGCACGCTCGTTCGGCGCCGAGGTGCCGTAGCGAAGCAGATGCACCTCGTCGAAGTGCTTCTTGATTGCCTTGCGGTCCTGCTTCTTGAACACCGAGAGCGGCAGATCGACTGTCACCGCGTGCTCCTGCCCGACGTAGCGCATGTCGAGCGCGCGCTTCACGGTGATCTGGTGCGGCTTAACGGATGTCGCGCCGATCGCGTCGCGGCCCTGCTGTTCCAATTCCTTGAACACGCTCTCGATGCGCTCGAACGGCGCGTCCTCGAGGCTCATCAGCGACGTACGCACGAAATCGTAGCGCAGATCGGAGAACAACATGCCGAACGCCGAGAACACGCCCGGCGCGCCGGGGATGACGACCTTGCGGATGCCGATCTCACGCGCAACGGCGACCGCATGCAGCGGGCCCGCGCCGCCGTAGGCGAACATCACGAAATCGCCGGCATCGAGGCCACGTTCGGTGGTGACGCCCTTCACCGCGTAGGACATCGCGGTTGCGGCGATGCGGATGATGCCGTCAGCCGTTTCCGTGGCGCTCATGCCGAGCGGCTTGCCGACCTTCGCCAGCGCGCGCTCCGCGGCCTTGGTGTCGAGCGTCATCTCGCCGCCGAGGAAACGGTCGGCGCCGAGGCGGCCGAGCATCAGGTTGGCGTCGGTCACCGTCGGCTCCTCGCCGCCAAGTCCGTAGCAGGCCGGGCCGGGCTCCGCGCCCGCGCTCTGCGGACCGACGCGCATCGCGCCGTCCTCGGCGCGCGCGATCGATCCGCCGCCGGTGCCGACCTCGAAGATGTCCATCATCGCAATCTGAATCGGCAGCGCCTTGTCGTAGCCGCCGATCAGCGCGGCGCCCGTTGTGAGCGCCTCGCCCTTGTGAATGACGCCGGCCTTCGCGGTCGTGCCGCCCATGTCGAAAGCGATGGCGTTCTCGATGCCGAGCGTGCGGCACAGCGCCTGTGTGCCGATGACGCCGGCAGCCGGGCCGGACTCCAGCATCCGCACGCAATGTGTCTGCGCCTGCTCGGACTCGTAGAGCCCGCCGGTCGACTGCACGATCAGGAACGAACCGTGGAAGCCGTCTTTCCGGATGTGATCGTCGATCTCGCCGATGTAGCGGCGCACCTTGGGGCCGATGTAGGCGTTCGCCGCCGCGGTCGAGACGCGCTCGAATTCGCGATACTCCTGCGACAGCTCGTGCGAGGCCGAGACGAACAGATTGGGATGACGCTTGGTGAGGATTTCCTTCGCGCGCGCCTCGTGCGACGCATTGGCATAGCAATTGATGAACATGATCGCGACGGCTTCCATGCCGAGCGCCGCGATCCTATCGCCGAGGGCGATCAGGCCTTCCTCGTCGAGCGGGATCAGCACCTCGCCGTCGGCGCGCACCCGCTCCTTCACCTCGAAGCAAAGCGCACGCTCAATCAGCGGCTGGTGCTTCTGGAAGAACAGATTGTAAGCGTCGGGCCGGTTGATGCGGCCGATCTCGTAAACGTCGCGAAAGCCGTCGGTCGTGATCAGCGCGGTCTTCGCGCCCTTGCGCTCCAGCATCGTGTTGATGGCGACGGTCGAGCCGTGGAGGAACAGGCTCGCGGAGGCGTATTCGCTGCCCGCCTTGTGAACGCCGTTGCTGATGCCATCCACCAGCCGCTGCGGCGTCGAGAGCGCTTTGCCGAATGTGAGCTGTCCAGTCTTGTCGTCGAACACCGCGATGTCGGTGAAGGTGCCGCCGATGTCGGCGGCGAGGCGGAGGTTCGTGCTATTACCGCCCGCACGCAGACCTTTACGCACTGCCATTGGACTACTTCGTTGCCGCTGCCTGCGCGACGGGGGTCCAGCGCGCGAGTTCGGACGCCATGAAGGCCGAGAGCTGATCCGGCGTCAACGGCTTCGGTTCGAACGCGTCCTGCGCGAGGCGCTGCTTAATCTCCGGCCGGCCCAGGATGCGGGACACCTCCTCATTGAGTCGCTGCGCGATTTCCTTCGGCAGTCCCTTGGGCGCTGTGAGCGTGAACCACGTGCTCGCGACAAGATCGTAGCCGAGCTCCTTGAACGTCGACACGCTCGGCGCCTCCGGCCGCCGCGCTTCCGTGGTCACGGCGAGCGCGCGCAGCGTGCCGCCCTGCAACTGGCCGAGCGCCGCGCCCCAGGTGAACGAGCCCATCGGCACGCGGCCGGCGATGATGTCGGCAAAGGCCGCGGTGTTGTACGGGATGTGCGTCAGCTTGAGGCCGTTCTGCCGGGCGACAAGCTCGACCACCAGATGGCCGACGGTGCCGACGCCCGACGAGGCGTAGCCAGAAAACTTGCCGGCCTTCGCGGCGGCGATCAGGTCCTCGACCGAATGCAACTCGCTCGACGGCGGCACGACCCAAACCAGCGGCGGACCGCCGATATAGGCGATGGGCGTGAAATCGCGCAGCGCGTCGAAGTCCGAATTCTTCGCAACCGCAGGTGCGAGAATTTGCGGCGCGAGGCCGCCCATCAGCAGCGTGGTGCCGTCGGGTTCGGCGCGGGCCACCTGCGTTGCTGCGATCATCCCGCCGCTGCCGCCGCGGTTCTCGACCACAACACTCTGCTTGAGCGCGGTCGAAAGATGCTCGGCGATGACGCGCGCCCAGACGTCAGCCGCGCCGCCCGCGGCGAAGGGCACGACGATGCGGATGGGTTTCGACGGCCAGTCGGCGGCATACGCCGGCGCGTAGAGCGTGGCGAGCGCAACAGCAACAACACAAGCGAGCCTTCGCATCATTGCGGCGCCGATCCGTCCTTGAGCTTGTCGAGGCCAACCGCATCGACGTAGCGAGTCCAGCGCGCGATATCGTCTTTGATGAAGGTGCCGACCTTGTCCGGCCCGTAGATCGGCGGCGTCTCCATGCCGACGGCGAGAAGTTTGGCTTTCACCTCGGGCTTCTGCACCGCACGCATGATCTCCTGATTGAGCTTCTCGACGATCGCCCTTGGCGTCTTCGCCGGTGCCATGAACCCGCCCCAGCCCGGCATGTCGAAATCGGGAAAGCCAGACTCGGCAATCGTCGGCACATCCGGCAGCAATTGGGAGCGTTTCGCAGAGGTGACGGCGATCCCGCGCACGGTGCCGGACTGGATCTGCACTTTCGCCGTCGTGGACACACCAACGAACATCTGCACATGGCCGCCGACGACGCCCGTCATCGCGTCGTTCACGTTGCGGAACGGCACGTGCACGATGTTGATGCCCGCTGACTTGTTCAGCACCTCGCAGGCGATGTGCGGCACCGTGCCGATACCGGCCGACGCGCAGTTGATCTGCCCCGGCTTCGCCTTTGCGAGCGCAACCAGCTCCTGCACCGACTTCACTGGAACACCGGGATGCGTTACCAGCGCATAGGAGATGATGCCGATCAGCGCGACCGGCTCGTAGTCGTTCACGAAGTCATACGACGCGGCCTTCATCGCGGTGTTAAGCGTGTAGGACGGCGTCGCGAACAGGAGTGTGTGGCCGTCTGGTTCCGCGGTCGCGACGGCAGTCGCTGCGATCTTGCCGCCCGCACCCGGGCGCGATTCCACCACGACAGGCTGGCCCCACGTCTGCTGTAGATGCTCCGCAATGATGCGCGCGAACGCGTCGGGGCTCGGACCGACGATGATACGGATCGTGCGATTGGGAAAATCCTGCGCGCGAACCGGAACCGCGAGCGCTAACAGCGCTGCAACCAGCAGCACGATTCTCGTCATGGGCATCCTCCCGGCACGCATATGCTTGCGCTGCCGTCCGGTATTACAATGCAGCCGCCTGGAAAGCGCAAAGGGTTCTTCATGTCCGACGATCCGAAACCGATCCGACGCGTCGTCACCGGCAACGACGAGCATGGCCGCTCGCGTGTTCTGTTCGACAGCGCTGCGCCCAACGTGAACCCCGGCGCGGTTGTGCGCGGAACCTGCATGACGGATCTGTGGGTGTTCAAGGAAATACCCGCGCCGATTTCCGGCACGCGGGATGACGGCAAACTGCCGTTTCATTTCGAGCCGCCGTCAGCCGGCGGACATCTGCGGATCGTGCAATCGCCGGCGAAGCCCGCGAACTATGATCCGGCGAAAGACCCTGCGGCGAAGCCGCTGACCGAACCTCGGCGGCGCCCCGACGGCGTGCTCGATCGCGGCGGACAGAATGCGTACAGCTCACCGATCCACAAATCCGAAACTGTCGATTACGGAATCCTGCTCGAAGGGGAACGTCTGCTTGTTCTCGACAGCGGAACATTGACGATGAAGCCCGGCGACGTGGTGGTGCAGCTCGGCAACTGGCACGGCTGGACCAACCCGAACCAACGAAGCCTGATGGCCTTTGTCATGATGGGTGCGAAGTTCGAGGAGCAGACGTGATGCAAGGCGCGAAACCCACCCGCCGTATCGTCACCATCGATGACAACGCAGGAAAATCGACGGCCATCCAGGATGGTCCCGCACCGGACGCACGCACCGATCCAGCGCGCGCCGGTTTCACCTCGACCCGCATCTGGCTAACGGATCGTGCGCCACCGCGGATCGGCACGTTCGTCGATCCAACGCTGGGACTGCATACGCTGGAGCCGCCGAAGAACGGCTCGGTGTGCCGTGTTGTCACCTTCCCGCCCGACGCGACGTTCAGGGGCAAGATCGGCTCGGCAGAGGTCGCGGCCTATTTCAACGCGATGGGATCGCCCGGCGCTTCGACCTATTCGGCGAAAGCGCCAAACCCGTACATGCAGAAGACGCGCACGCTCGACTTCTGCCTGGTGCTGGAGGGCGAGATCACGCTCGTTCTCGACACCGAGGAGGTGCAGCTCAAGGCCGGCGACACGGTCGTGCAGCGCGGCACCAACCACGCGTGGAGCAATCGCTCGGATCGCCCCTGCGTGATCGCGATCTCATCGCACGACGCGACGGAGTAGCGCCGGTCAGACCGGCGCTTTGACGCCGAGCTTGTCGGCGGCCTTCAGGATGCGGTCCCAAGTACCCTTCGCAACCGGGATGCCCTTGGCCTCGCGCTCGGCGCGGGTCGCGTCGCCGCGCTCGCCCGGAAGCATGATCTTCTCGACCCCCTCCGCGCGCGGGAGCTTCGCGATCTGCTGGCCGAGGCGTGCAGCTTCGGCTTCGAACATGTCGCGCGAGCCGAACGCCTCGACATTGATTGCAATCGCCGCGCCGTTGAGGAACGGGTTGTTCTCGATCGAGCCATCCTCGAGGTCCGGCGCGACGCGCGGATTGGAGAGAAGAAGGCTCGTCAGGCACTCGATCATGAACGAGAGGCCCGCGCCCTTTGCGCCGCCAAGCGGCAGCAGCGTTTCGACCGCCTTCGGATCGGTCGTGTCCTTGCCATCCTTGTCGAGGCCCCAGCCAACCGGAATCTTCTCGCCGCGGTCGGCGGCGCCCATGATCTTGCCGTTGGCGACGACACCGGTCGAGAAGTCCAGGAGATAAGGACGACCGTCCTTGCGCGGCACCGCGAAGGCGATCGGGTTCGACGACACTGCCGGCACACGCGTGCCGGGATAGGCCATCATCGGGCCCGAGGCGCTGGTCGCGATGCCGGCGAAGCCTTGCTCCGCCGCCTGCAAGGCGAAATAGCCGATCGCGCCGGTGTGCGTGATGTTACGCGCCGCGCACCAGCCGATGCCGACCTTCTTCGCCGCAGCCATCGCCTCGTTCATCGCCTGCGTCATCGCGACGGCCGCCGGCGCACGGTCGGCCTCCAGCACGATGGCCGCTCCGAGATTGCGCTCGATGCGGATGTTCGGCTTGGCGCTGATCGACTTTGCGTTGATGAGATCGATGTAGCGCGGGATGCGGATGACGCCGTGCGAGTCTGTGCCGCGCAGGTTCGCCCACACCAGCATCTTCGCCCATTCATCGGCGTGCTCGCGGGAGAGAGATGCCGCAACAAAAATATCGGACGTGAACTTCGTGAGATCAGCCTTGCTGATCCGGATCGCTTCCTGAGCCATTCGCTGCGCTTACACCTTGCTGCCGGACACGGACTTGTACCAATCGAGAATCTCCGCGCCATTCCAGAACAGCACGCCCTCGAACTTCTTCACATAGTCGTAGATCGCCTCGAGATACTTGATCCGGTGCGGCTGGCCGGACAGATACGGATGGATCGCCAGCGAGACGATTTTGGCGCGATCCGCGCTCTCCGCGTAGAGCCGGTCGAACTGATCGGTCATCCGCTTGAGCAGATAGTCGCTCTCGTGATGCTGAACGGCCATCATCGGGATGTCGTTCATCTCCATCGTGTAGGGCAGCGTGACCAGCGGGCCGTTGGTCGTCTTGATGACTGTCGGCTCGTCGTCATAGACCCAGTCGCCGATGTATTTCACGCCCGCGCCCGCGAGTAGGTCCGGCGTCTCCAGTGTCTGCGTGAGGCCCGGTCCGAGCCAGCCCACGGGACGCTTGCCGGTGAACTTCTCGCAGAGATCCATCGAGCGATGGATCATCGCCTTCTGGTCCGGCTCCTTGTGGATCGGACCCTGCTCGTAGGAATGGCCCATGAACTCCCAGCCCTGCGTCTTCGCCTCTTCGGCGACGCGGCGGTAGTCCTCGATCACCCGTGCGTTGATCGCGAGCGTCGGCTTGATGTTCAGCCGCTTGTAGAGATCGAAGAAGCGCCACACGCCGACGCGCATGCCGTATTCGTGCCAGCTCCAGTTCGACACGTCCGGCAGCAGCACCTGTCCGGTCGGCGCCGCAAGCACCTGCCGCGCCATCGGCTTGGAAATGTCCCACACCTCGAGGTTGACGATGGTCCAGAACACGATCCGCGCGTTGCCGGGCAGTTTCAGCGGCGGACGATCGACGATAGCGGAATATTCGCAGCGCTCGCGAGGCTGCATAGGATTGGACATGGACGACCTCAAACACTCGGACCCAGGGCGATGTAGCACAGTGTTGCACGACATGTCCCGGGCGCGACGCAGCACAAGCGCATAGCGCGCAGTGATGCGACGCAGACCCGGGACCCCGGTTTTCGAGAATGGAGGCTATTCCGCGGCCTCGGTCCGCAACAACGACTCACCCGGCTTCACGCGGGTGAACTCGACCGGCTCGGTCGTGACGTCAATGCGCTCGTCCTCGTTCGCCCGCGCGACCGTATAGCGCGAAGTCATCAGGTCCGAGGTCTGCGGGAAATCCTCCCGGAAGTGCGCGCCGCGGCTGTCGGTGCGCGCGTGTGCCGCGGCGCAGATCGCGCGGCTCACCAGAATGAGATTTTCCAGGTTGAGCCGGTCCATCCAGGTCAGGTTATAGCGCGGGTCCGGATCGGGCACGCCCATGCCGGAAATGCCAGACGCCAAGTTGTTCAACGCGTGGCGCGCCTTCGCGAGCCCTTCGGCGGTACGCAGGATGCCGACATCGCTCCACATGATGTCGTAGAGCCGCGTGCGGACGGATTCGAGATCAGACCGGCGTTTGCCGAGCGGCACGAAAGCGCGCTCGTGCGCCATGTCAATGGCATCCTGCGATGGGTCGGCAAACTTCTCGTCCTTGCGCACCGCCTTTGCCATGCTGTCGCCGGCGATGCCGCCATAGACGGTCGAATTCGCGACACCGTTGCCGCCGAGCCGGTTGGCACCGTGCACGCCGCCGGTGTCCTCGCCCGCCGCGTAGAGCCGCGGCATCGGCGTGGTGCAATCCGGATTGAACATCACGCCGCCCATCATGTAATGCGCGGTCGGCACCACCTCGACCTTGCCGCCAGCAAGATCGAAGCCACAGTCGGCGCAACGCTCGACCATTCCTTTGAACTCGCGCCGCACATTGTCCGGCCCGAGATGGCCCATGGAGATATAGACCCCGCCGTTCGGTGAAGCGAAACCCTTACGCACGCGGTCGGCAATGCCGCGGCAGACGATATCGCGCGTCGCGCGCTCGCCGCGCTTGTCGTATTCGAACATGAAGCGCGCGCCGGTCTCGTCGAGCAGATAGCCGCCCGAACCGCGCAGGCCCTCCTCCAGCACCGTGCCGGTCATGCGGGTGCCCGGTCCCGCCAGCAATCCGGTCGGATGGAACTGCACCATCTCCATGTCGCGCAGCGGCAGGCCCGCGCGCAGCGCCATCGCCATGCCGTCGCACGACTTGTCGCCGGAGGGCGTGTGATAGAGGTACATCGTCGGGCCGCCGCCGGTGCCGAGCAGCGTTGCCCGCGCACGAACGAGCAGCGGCTCGCCGGTGCGCATGTCGAGCATGTAGACGCCCGCGAGTCCCGAGCCATCCGCCGCAGGAATCAGATCGAGTGCGCGGTGATCCTCCAGGCGCTTCACGTCGCGCTTCCAGATCTGCTCGGCGAGGCGGTTGATGATCTCGATGCCGGTGAGGTCGCCCTTGTGTACCGTGCGATCAAAGGTCTGACCCGCGAAGGCTTTCTGGTGGACCGTGCCGTCGGGATTGCGGTCGAAGAAGCAGCCGATGTCGTTCTCGAGCTCGCGGATGCGTGTCGGCGCCGTGCTGACCAGCAGCCACGCGAGCTCCTGGTTGTTGAGCCAGGCGCCGCCCTCGATCGTATCCATGAAATGACGCTCGACCGAGTCGTTCGCGGCAAGCGCGACGTTGTAGCCGCCCTGCACCATGCGCGTGCAACCGCACTTGCCGAGCAGGCCCTTCACCGCGACGGTGACGTCGAGATCGGGACGCGTCTTCTTGGCGTGCAGCGCGGCGAACAGGCCCGCGCCGCCGGAGCCGAGGATCAGGATATCGGTGTCGAGCGTTCGCATCGTGTCGGAGTGTAGCGCGAAGCGCGGACGGACTGCACCCTCACCGCACCCGCGCGAAGGCGAGCCAGGCACCGCCACCGATCAGGCAGAGACCGCCGATCCGCGACACGGCCTGCACACGGCGGCGGGACAGGAGCTTCCCGGCGCGGCCCGCAAGAATGGCGTACCCACCGTCGGAAATGGCTGCCGACGCCATCGCCGTAAGGCCGAGAAGCACCACCTGCCCCACATAATTACCGCTGGGGTCGACGAACTGCGGGATGAACGCGCCGAACCAGAGCAGCGCCTTTGGATTGCCGAGCAGCACGAGGAAGCCCTGCAAGAAGAATCCCCCTCGCGGCGCGGGTGTGCTCCCCGGCTGCGCGAAACTGCCGGACGAACGAATGAGCTTCCAGCCGATCCACACGAGATAGGCCGCGCCCGCGAGACGCAGCCAGTCGAACCAGACGCCCATCGTCGCGATGATCGATGACAGGCCGACGACGAGCACCAGCATCATCAGGCCGAGGCCGAGCTGTGTGCCAAGGACATTGAGCAGCCCAGCACGCGTGCCATGCGTCAGCGAATTCGCGACGATCAGCGTGACGGTCGGACCGGGGATGATGGTGATGATGAAGCAGGCGGCGACGTAGGTCAGATACAGTTCGACGGACATTCGCATTCACTCCTGGTCGGGCACACTATCCTCGCCCAGCCCTCCACTGTCATCCCCGCGAAAGCGGGGATCCAGCTCTATTTCGCAAATACAAACAGCGGTGGTTATGGGTCCCCGCCTTCGCGGGGACGACAGCAGAGTCTGTGGCCAACATCGACAAATTCACTCGCTCGCCCCGATACTCGCGAGGATCGCATCGCGCTTCGCCTTCGCGCTGTCGGTAATCTCACGATGCAACGATCCGCCGTGAGAATCCATCGTCACCAGCAACGGACCGAAGTTTTTAATACGGAAGCGCCACAGGCTCTCGGGATGCAGGTCGTCCATGTCGACCTCCTCCACCGCCTCGATCCAGGTGGTTTCCAGCGCCGCCGCGCCGCCCACGATCGCGAGATAGGCGCCGCCGATGTCGCGGAAGGCGTCGAGCGTGCCCTGCCCCATGCCGCCCTTGCCGATGATGATGCGCACGCCCTCGCGCTCCATCAGCGGACGCGTGAAACGCTCCATGCGTTGCGACGTGGTGGTGCCGACGCAGACGGCTTCGTAGCCGGTCGGGCATTCGTTGGTGACCGGCACCTTGCGCACGTTCGGCGCGGTGTGGATCACCGCATGGCCCTTCATATCGAACACCGTGCGGCGGCCGCGATCGAACATCGCGATCAGGTTGGCGTCACGCACGCCGAACAGCGTCTTTTCCAGCGTGACAGTGTCGCCGACCTTCAGCGCGCGGACCTGCGCTTCGGCAACCGGTGTTTCGAGCACGTGGTGGGTCATTTGAACGCTATGCCGCCGGGCGTGATAACCGCGTTGGCGCGGCGCGCGGAGTGGCACTGAATGTTCACCGCCACCGGGTTCATCGTAATGTGCGTCGCCGCCACCTCGACGTGAACACGGAACGAGGTCGAGCGACCGCCGAGCCCTTGCGGGCCGATGCCAAGCTCGTTCACCGCCTCCGACAATTCCGCCTCGATCTTCGCGCCTTCCGGATCGCTGCACGTGGTGCCGAGCGGGCGCGTCGCCGCCACCTTGGCGATGTGCATGCAGAGGTCCGAGGTGCCGCCGATGCCGACACCGACGATGGTCGGCGGGCAGACACGGCCGCCACACTCGATCACCCTGTCGATGACGAAGCGCTTCACGGCCTTCACGCCGTCGGCGGGGATGAGCATCTGCAGGAACGAGCCGTTCTCGGAGCCCGAACCTTTCGGGATCATCTCGATCTCGACAGTCTCCTCGCGCGCATCGAAGTCCACATTGATGAGCGGGACGCCGATGCCGCACGAGGTCTGCTCATTCTTGCGCGTCACCGGATGCACGACCGACGAACGCAGCGGATGCTCCTTCGTCGCGCGCTCGCAACCCCGGCGGATCGCCTCTTTCATGGCGACGCCGTCGAACTCCACGTTCTTGCCGATGGTGATGTTGTAGATCGGGATGCCGGTGTCCTGGCACAGCAGGTTCTGCGTGCGCTCTGCGACCGCGATGTTCTCAACCATCGTGCCGAGGATCGTCTTACCGGTCACGTCGGTCTCGTTCGCCACGAGGCGATCGAACCCGCGCTTGATGTCGGGCGGCAGGAGTTTCAGCGCCCGGATGTAGAGCGTCTTGGCGAGCGCTTCGACTTCCTTGGGATCGAGCTGCATGGCCGCGAGTCTACCAGAACTCCGCCGCCCCCGTCATGACGCAATGCACGCTACTGCCCGGTCACGCCCGCGGCCTTGATCACCGGCGTAATCCGCGCGACCTCGCTCTCGACCAGCTTCTGCAAGCCCGCCGGGCCGCGTTCGGCGCCTTGCGGCGCGGAACTGCCGAGTTCCACGTAGCGCGCCTTGATCGCCGGATCGTCGAGCGCCTTGTTGAGTGCGTCGACGAGCTTGTCCACGATCTCCTTCGGCGTGTCCTTCGGCGCGACCATCGCATTCCAGGCGCTGAAGATGAAATCGTCGCCCTGCTCTTTGGTGGTCGGCACGTCCGGCAGGCTCGACAACCGCTCCGGTGCGGCGATCGCATAGACCTTGATGGTGCCGGCCTTGATCTGCGGGATGACGTTGAGGGACTGGTCGACCGTGTAGTCGATTTGTCCCGCGACGAGATCCTGCAGCACCGGACCGGTGCCACGATAGGGAACGAGATTCGGCGTGAGACCGTACTTCGCATTGAAGACAAGGCCCGCCACGTGGGAGATCGAGCCGACGCCGGCATGACCGAAGGTCAGTTCCGAGCCTTTGGCTTTCACATAAGCGATGAACTCTTTCAGGGTCTTGGTCGTCAGCGCCTTTTTCGAAACGATGGCCTGCGGAGTGTAGTTGACGACGCCGACCTGAGCGAAGCTCGTCGCCGGATCGTATTTCAGATTGGGATAAAGCGCGGGCGCCGCCGATTGCGTGCCCATGTTGCCGACAGCAATCGTGTAGCCATCTGGCGTCGCCTGCGCGGCGCGTGTCATGCCGAGGCTGCCGCCGGCGCCGCCGATATTCTCAACGACGAGAGTCTGGCCGAGTGTGCGGCCCATGTGCTCACCGACGAGACGCGTGACCACATCGGTCGGGCCGCCCGCCGCAAAGGGCACGATGACTGTGATCGCCTTGGTCGGATATTGCGCCAAAGCTGGCGCGCAAAACGCTACGAGAGCAATTCCACCCGCAATCAGAAACCGCATGCAATGCATCGTGCTTCCCCATTGACGAAGGCTGAATTCGCTTGATCATGAGCCTGCCTCGTCGCGGTGGGCAAGCACTGCTTTCGCTCAAATCGAACTTTGGTTGGGTCTTGCACTGAACCGCCTCTGGTTCAGAATGGTGTTTCAAAAGATCGCTGCGCTGCAAAAGAATATCCCGGCGAGGAAATTTGAATGAGACTCACCGACGAAGAAAAGGCAATGCGCGATGGCAAAGCCGGGCGCGCGCGGCAATGGGCGATCGAGCATCAGATCAAGGTCGGAACATATCTCGGCGCCGAAGACTTCGTGCCGGTTTCGCAGGCGCACATCATGGCCGACACCGAGTCGCTCGGCGCGGCCGGCGTCGAATGGCTCGAAACGATGGCGAGGCTGCCCGCGACCGAACGACGCGTGCGGATTCCGACCATCACCGATCCGCGCGGAACCGATTTCGCGTCGGCGCACAAGCTGAAACATCAGCCGTGGATGCTCGATCTCGAGAAGCGCGCCATCGCCGCCTTCGAGGCGCTCGGCGTGCTGATGACCGACACCTGCATCAACTATCAGACCATCATGCCGCCGGTGCGCGGTGAGCACTGCGCTTACGGCGACACCGGCGTGGTGATCTATTCCAACAGCGTGTGCGGAGCGCGATCGAACTTCGAGGGCGGGCCTTCGGCGCTGAGCGCGGGTTTGACGGGACGCACGCCGCGCTATGGTTATCATCTCGACGAGCATCGCCTCGCGACGCTCGTTGTGCAGACCAGCGCCACCCCGCGCGAGCTGAACGAATGGGGCGCGCTCGGCGGCCTCGTCGGACGGCTCGCGGGCGACTACTGGCAGGTGCCGGTCGTGGTCGGGCTCGATCGGGTGCCGGGCTCCGACGAGATGAAACATTTTGGCGCGGCCGCAGCGAGCTACGGCTCGCTCGCGCTGTTCCATATGGCCGGGATCACGCCGGAGGCGCAGCGGCTGGAAGACGTGGTGCCGTCCGGCGTGTCGCTGCGCACGCATGACGTCGGCGAGGCCGACATCCACAAGTTCCAGCAGAGCTACGTGAAGGCCGTCGACAACGTCGTCGATCTCGTCGTGTTCTCGGCACCGCAGCTCAGCCTTGTGGAGATGCAGGAGGTTGCGAGCCTGCTCGACGGACGGCGCGCGACTATCCCCTTGCTCGCAATCACCAGCCCGCAGATCAAGCCGGACGCGGACCGCATGGGCATCACGGCGCGGATCGAAGCGGCAGGCGGCACCGTGCTTGCGGGCATGTGCTTCTATCAGAGCTATGCGCGCGAGATGGCGGAGGCGAACGGCTGGAAGCGACTTGCGACCAACTCGGCGAAGCTCACCAACATCATCGGCGGCTACGGCTACAAGCCGGCGCTGCTGTCGATGGAGCAATGCGTCGATGTCGCCTGCGCGGGAGGGAAACTCGCATGAGCAGGATCTTTCACGCCACCGCCGGCATGGGCCGCAAGATGCAGGCGCAGGCGCTCGTCGCAAAGGACGGCTTCTCCGCGCGCTACGACCTGGACCGCATCAAGGGCGTGTTCTCGCGGCCCGAGCACAAACTCGCGGGCGAGAGCTACGTCGGCAAGGTGCTGGTGCTCGACGCCGCGAAGGGTGGCGTCGCGACGGCGTGGATGCTCTATGAAATGCAATCGCGCGGCGTGATGCCCGCGGCGCTTGTCCTCAACGCAGTCAATCCGATCATGGTGCAGGGCGTGGCGCTCGCCGACTTCACGATGATCTCGGGCTTTGACTGCGACATCACGCAGGCAATCCCGAACGGCGCGACGGTCGAAATCGACCCGACCGGCGAGCGGCCGTGTATCCGCTTGCTTTAGAGATTGAGCAGGAACGCGAGCCCCACCACAAAGGCTGCAGCGACGCAGGTCGTCACGACCGCCAGCGTACGCTCACGCCACGGCAGGAACTCGATGGCGAGGACGCGCAAGCCGAGCGTCATGTGAACGGCGAGCGCAACGACGATCCCCCACTCCGCGAACTTCGCGAGCGGCGTGCTGGTCGCCTTGAGAAAGGCATCGAGCGCGTCGGCGCCATTGAGCGCAGTCGCCAGCGCAAGAAAGTGCAGCGGCAGGAAGATCGCGAGCGCGATGCCCGCGAGTCGATGCAAGATCGCTGCGAGAAATCCCGGCTGTTTGTGCGATGCGCGCATCATTTCACCCCCACGGCGATGGGGAGATAGACCGCAATGGCCGCGCGAAAACCGAGAAACAGCAGAAGCAGCGCGAAGAACGCCAAAACAATATCGAGCGAACGCCCGCGCCACGGTGTCCACTCGCGCAGGATGTTGCGCAAGCCGATGGGGGCGTGAATCGCGACCGCGAGCACGAACACCAGATAGAACGCCAGGAACCAGCCGTTCTCGCGCGTGCGCCCCAGCACCTCGCCCGCCGTCAGGCCGACGCGCACCGCGTAGATGATCGTGGCCAGATGCACCGCCACTGCGAAGGCCAGCACCACCGCCGACGCACGCTGAAGCAGGAACATCAGCGCGGTCATCGCAGCCGCTTCCCAAGCGCGCGCTTCAGCATCGCGCGTTTCAACCCGGCGATGGAATAGGTCGGCGCGATGCCACGCGGGCAGAACTCCGTACAATTCATATGCGCGTGGCAAGCGTGGCAGCCGGTGCTGCCGGACACCGCTGCGATCCGCGCATCGTTGCCGCTGTCGCGCACGTCGTTGACCAGCGTCCAGGCCCGGTTGAGCGCCGCGGGGCCAAGATAGTCCTTGTCCCATGCCACAACGTCGCAGGCCGAATAGCAGACGCCGCAGCCGATGCACTCGATCCCGGCGTTCGCCGCTTGCCGCTCCGGCGTCGAGGGCGGCACAACGGCGAAGTCTGCGCGCTCTTCGCCAGGCTCGAACGACCCCCTCGCGTCGCGCCACTTGTCGAAGAACGTGGTCATCTCGACCGCGAGGTCTTTCACCACCGTGAAGTTCTTCAGCGGCTCAAGCCGCAGCGCGCTCCCCTCGCCGACCGCCTCGCTGACCCGCGTGCGGCAGGTCCAGCGCGGGCGGCCGTTTACGACCATGGCGCAGGAACCGCACATGCCGACCCGACAGGCGAAGCGGTAAGACAGCGTCGCGTCCTGCACGCGCTGGATCTCGGTCACGACATCGAGAATGGTCTGGTGTTCGCGGCGCTGCACCTGAAAGGTCTGGAAGCGGCCTTCCGCCGCGCCGCGCCAGACCTCCACCGAAAGCATCGATTCGGAACCGTCCGCCATGAGAGAATGCTAGGACATTGGAATCGTTTTGAACACCGGACCGGACATGCCCAATCACGCTGCCAACATCCGCGATGCCCTCAACCGCCGTTTCGGCGAAACCTTCGACGTCGATGAAGGACTTCCGGGCCTCGACGAACTTGCCCGCATTGCAGCAAGGCGCGTGCATCGCCGCTACACCGATAAGCCCGTTGATCCAAAGCTGCTGCGGCTACTCTGCGCCTGCGCTCTGTCGGCGCCATCAAAGAGCGACCTGCAACAGGCCGATATCGTGATCGTGTCGAAGGACCAGCAGAACGCGATTGCCGATCTCATCCCCGACCAACCGTTCATCCGCTCCGCACCCGCGTTCCTCATCTTCCTTGCGAGCGGTCGCCGTCTGCCCGAACTCGGGAAAATGCGCGGCAAGCCGTTTCCAAACGACCATCTCGATCAGTTCTTCAACGCAGCCGTCGATTCCGGCATCGTGCTGGCGACCTTCCTCGCCGCCTGCGACGCGGTCGGGCTCGGCACCTGCCCGATCAGCGTGATCCGCGATCATTCGCAGAAAATCAGCGACATGCTGGGTCTGCCGCAGCGCGTGATCCCGACCGCAGGAATGTGTGTCGGCTGGCCGTCGGAGGCGGGCCACATCAGCCCGCGCCTCGGCCTCGAATCCACGCTGCACAACGGCGGCTACGACGATAGCGATCTTGCCGGAAAGATCGACGCCTACGACAAGCGTCGCGCCGCGATCCATTCCTACAAACCGCGCGACCCCGCCCGTTGGGGCGAGGTCGCGTTCTACGGCTGGTCGGAGGACAAGGCGCGCCAATATGGCGTGCCGCAGCGGAAAGACTTCGGCGCTTTCGTGCGCCGGAAGGGCTTCAACCTCGACTGATCACTTCATCTTCGCGGCGTAGACAAGGAGCTGCTCCCACACGGTGCCCCAGCCGTGTTCGAAGCCCATGTCTTCATGCTTCTTGCGGTCTTCACCGCTCTTGTGAAGAGCGCGCGCGACGTACTTGGTGCCGTCAGGATGATCCTCGAATGTCAGAACGGCCGTCATGAACGGCTTTTCCGACGGCCGGTAGCCCGGCAGCAGCGCATCGGTCCACACCAGCTTCTCGTGCTTCACCACCTCGAGATAGCAGCCCATGTTGGGAAACTTCTCGCCCTCCGGTGACAGCATCGTGGAGCTGAAGACGCCGCCCGGCCGCAGATCGATCTCGCACTCGATCGTCTTCCACGGCACCGGGCAGAACCATGGCATCAGATGCTCCGGCTCGGTCCAGCAGCGCCACAGGAGCGCGCGTGGAAGCTTGGTGAACCGGATCAGCTCCAGATCGAGGCTGGGATCAAAGTTTGATTTTGCGTTTGCCATGGTTGTTCTCCTTTGCATGCAAACTCGCGGCGTAGGCTTCAAAACGGTCGAGGCGGCTTTCCCAGATAGAACGCTGCTTCTCGAGCCAGGTCTGGGTGGCGGCGAACGCCTCCTGTTTGATCTCGCAGGTGCGGACGCGGCCGGCCTTGTGCGTGCCGACGAGCCCTGAATCCTCCAGCACGCGGATGTGCTGGAGCAGCGTCGGCATCGCCATCTCAAACGGCTTCGACAGTTCCGTGACAGATGCCGGCCCCTCGCTCAGCCGCATCACGATGGCGCGGCGGGTCGAGTCGGACAGCGCATGGAACAGGCGG
>BFBZ01000890.1_pt1 | contig 23041 bp, 23 predicted proteins | sample 1888401 | NCBI WGS metagenome assembly BFBZ01 (sample SAMD00112614, study PRJDB3348) | symbiont metagenome | host: Chara braunii
CTTCGTCCTCGGCTAGCAGGATCCGCGCCACGATGACCTCAGCGCAGGCCGGCGACGGCGTCGCGGCGGGTGAAGAAGCGCACCACGATGTTGCGTGCGTCCGGCGGCGGGGAGGCGAGGCGGCTCCTGAACGGCAGGCGGGCGCCCGGCTCCAGCACCGGCTGCACCGGCACCGACGTCCAGGTGTAGACCTCGTGGCCCGCGGCGTTCTGCACGGCAAATCGCAGGCGCGGCACATCCACGGCCATGTTGGAGTGGCTGACGATGACGCCCTCGACCACAATCACTGGCACGTTGTCGTAGACGTCGTTGGTGATCTTGATATCGGTGAAGCTCAAGCCGCGCAGATTGATCTGCATACCGAGCGCGCCATAGAGCGACGCCATCTGTGGGGCATGCCGCACGATGTCCTTGCGCCAGGCGAACAGCGCCGCGACCGTGCAGACCAGGATCAGAAGGATCGCCGGCAGCGGGCTGAACGGACGCCGCTCCTTCTTCTTGCGCAACAGCGGCCGCCGGCGGCGGATCGATGGGCCACCGGTGTTCGTAGCCGCGACACCACCGTCGCCCGGCTCAGGCACCAGCGACGGGGCATCGCCGGCCGGAATGGTGATTTCGGACAGCGCGGCGTTGTCGCCTTCGCCAAACGGATTGGGAAAGGCCGGAATGTCGCCGCTCGGCGCCGTGAGGACCTCGCCCTCCATGGCCTTCTGTTTGTCCGCCTCGGTCATCGTGCTCGGATCGTCGATGACCGGGATTTCGGCAATCGGAACCTCGTTCGAAACTTCGGGCGCGAGCTCGGTCTTGAAGGCGGCAACTTCGCTGTGGGCGGCTTGAGCGTGGGCCTCGGCGGCGCCGTGGGCGACCATCTCCCAGTTCGGCTCTTCTTGCTCGGCGTGAGGCGATACGAACCACTTGTTCTTGCAGCGTGCGCATCGCACCGACCGGCCTGCTGCGCCGATCGACGCAACCGTGACCTCATAGGACGTCGAGCAGTTGGGGCAGGTAATCAGCATGAGCGATTCGCACACACGAACAAAATCGTTCTGCGACCGTAGCAGCCGTCCCTTAACGGAGTGGAAACCAAGAAAATACAGATGGGTCCTGGAAACAGGCGGCGCGTTCCCGGTTAATGCTCCGTTAATCCGCCACTATGGCGATGGCCCGATATGCTGTTACACAGAGATTCGGCGGCGGGCCCCAACGGGACGAAGGGGACTTAAGGCGTGGTCCGGTTCGAAAATGTAGGATTGCGCTACGGTCTCGGGCCGGAGGTCCTTCGCGACCTCAGCTTTTACATTGAGCCGCATTCCTTCCAGTTCCTGACCGGCCCGTCGGGCGCGGGCAAAACCTCGCTGCTGCGGCTGCTGTTCCTGTCGCTCAAGCCGACCCGCGGGCTAATCACCGCCTTCGGCGACGACGTTGCGACCATGACCAAGGACGAACTGTCCGCCCATCGCCGCCGCATCGGCATCGTGTTCCAGGACTTCCGCCTGCTCGACCATATGACGACCTACGAGAACGTGGCGCTGCCGTTCCGCGTCATGGGCCGGGAGGAAGATAGCTACCGCCAGGAGGTGATCGAGCTCCTGCACTGGGTCGGGCTCGGCCAGCGCATGTCCGCGCTGCCTCCAGTGCTCTCCGGCGGCGAGAAGCAGCGTGCGGCGATCGCGCGTGCGGTGATCGCGCGGCCTCAGTTGCTGCTCGCCGATGAGCCGACCGGTAACGTCGACCCCAATCTCGGCGAGCGCCTGCTGCGGCTGTTCGTCGAGCTCAACAAGTCCGGCACCACGGTCGTGATCGCCACCCACGACATCCAATTGATGGATCAATACGACGCCAAGCGGCTCGTGCTGCACGAAGGGCGTCTGCATGTCTATGAGTGAGACACGCATGTCCGATTTGCGCATGGATCATGAGATTCCGAGACCGGCGCGGATGAGCGGCCTCCTGCCGCGCGCCGAAACGCCGATCGTGCCGAAGAACTCGATCTCCGGCCGCGCACTCGTCGCGGTGGTGGCGATCATGACGTTCCTGTCGTCGCTCACGGTCGGCGCGGTGATGCTGGTGCGCTCGGCTGCGAACGAATGGCAGTCCGACGTGTCGCGCGAGGTGACGATTCAAATTCGCCCGGCCTCGGGCCGCGACATGGACGCGGCGATCCGCCAAGCCACCGACATCGCACGCGGCTTCCCCGGCATCAGCGAGGTGCGTCCCTACTCGAAGGAGGAATCGGCTCGGCTACTCGAGCCGTGGCTCGGCGCCGGCCTCTCGCTCGACGATCTGCCGGTGCCGCGCATGATCGTCGTGCGGCTTGCCGCCGACGCCAATCCCGATCTCCCGCAATTGCGCCGCACGCTCGCCGAGCGCGTGCCCGGCGCGAGCCTCGACGATCACCGCGCCTGGATCGACCGCATGCGCACGATGGCGCGCACGTCGGAAATCGGCGGCACCGGCATTCTTCTTCTGATGCTGGCGGCAACGATCTTGTCGGTCACCTTCGCCACGCGTGGTGCGATGGCAACCAACCGTCCCATCGTCGAGGTGCTGCATTTCATCGGCGCCCAGGACAGCTACATCGCCGGCCAATTTCAACGCCATTTTCTCATGCTCGGCCTGCAAGGCGGCGCCATCGGCGGTGGCGCTGCGATTCTGTTGTTTCTGATCGCAAGCTTTGTGGCCGACTGGGGGCGCGGCACAGCCAGCGCCGATCAGATTACGGCCTTGTTCGGAACCTTTTCCATCGGATTTACCGGATATGCGGTGATGGCCGTACAAATCCTGCTGATTGCCGTGGTGACGGCGTTGACCTCACGGCAGACCGTTAACCGGACGCTGAAGAGCGTCGAGTAGGGTCGCGCCATCGAGACGCCGGATTTTGTTGTATGATCCGGTTCGGGGTCGGACCGATGCTGTCTTCAGAATCAGGGACAACGGTGGAAGCTCCACGCGCGCCCAACCAGGTTGCGTCCAATCCGGTTGCGCCCAAGAGCGCAACAAAGCGTCACGGCCTGCGCAACATCGCGCTTGTCTGCGCCGCGGCTGTGGCGCTGCTCGCCGGCGGTTTCGTCTGGTTTGTTCGCAGCCTGCCGATGCAGGAGGAGGCGCCCTCGGCGTCTGCCGATGGCATCGTGGTGCTGACTGGAGCCGCATTCCGGATCAATGACGGACTCGATCTCCTGGCCTCCGGCCGTGGGCGGCGGCTGCTGATCACCGGCGTTTACCCGGCCACGCGTTCGGTTGAAATCTCGCGGCTGGTGCCGGAGCACAAGCGCTGGTTCGATTGCTGTGTCGACCTCGATCACTCCGCGCTCAACACCATCGGCAATGCCGTCGAGACGCGGCGCTGGGCGACCACGCGCGGCTTCAAATCGCTGATCGTCGTGACCTCCGACTTCCACATGCCGCGCACCATGACCGAGCTGTCGCACCAGCTTCCGGGCGTCGCGCTGGTGCCGTTCCCGGTGAATTCCGAGCGGGTGCGGGTCGAGTCCTGGTGGTCGAACCCGGCTGTCGCGAGGCTCCTCTTTTCCGAATATCTCAAGTATATCGTTGCGGTGGTCCGGACGCGGCTCGACTTCGCGTCGGCTTAAATTCAGGCGCAGCGATCGGATTTTTCGGTGATTGTTCTCCGCTCCATTCTCTACAACATCCTTTTCTACCTGAATCTGTTTGTGCTGCTGCTCGTGGCCTTCGTCGCGATGCTGCTGCCGAAGATCGCGGTGATCCGGATGTCGCAGCTTTGGGGCCGCATCTCGGTGTGGCTGCTTCGCGTCGTCTGCGGCACCAGAGTCGAATTTCGCGGACTTGAGAAACTCCCCACAGGCCCGCTGATCGTCGCGGCCAAGCATCAATCGACCTGGGAAACCTTTGCGCTTCTTCGCCTGTTCGATGACTTCACCTTTGTCGTGAAGCGCGAGCTGATGTGGATTCCGATCTTCGGCTGGTGCATGTGGCGCGCCCGCATGATTCCGGTCGATCGCAGCGCGGGCACCCAGGCGCTGAACAACATGCTCGCGCGTGCGAAAGAGGAAGTTCAGACCGGGCGTCAGCTCGTGATCTTCCCGGAAGGCACACGCCGAGCACCGGGCGCCGAGCCGCGTTACAGGTTCGGTGTCGCGCATCTTTATGCGGAGATCGGCGTGCCCTGCGTGCCGGTGGCGTTGAATTCCGGCCTGTTCTGGCCGCGCCGGGCCTTCACGCGCCTGCCGGGAACGATCGTGGTGGAGATTCTCGATCCGATTCCGCCAGGCATGGACAAGACCGCGTTCATGGCGCGCTTGCAGGAGGTCACCGAGACAGCGACCGCGCGGCTGATTGAGGAGGGCCGCCGTGAACTGGCGGCGCAAGGCATCACGGTGCCGGTGGAGAGGCCCGCTTAAGACGCCGAGTGGTCAGGTGCAACGTGATCGCTCGCGCCTTTGAGGCGCTCCGCGAGCAGATGCAATTCCCTGTCGCGCATACCGAGCGCTTCTAGCGCGCTCACTGTTTCCAGCACGTATTCGCGATTGTTTCCGGACCCGCCGTGGCCCTGCCGCACGATATGCGCCTGCTCGGCGATGGTCAGCCGTCCGGCGTATTGTTGATGGCTCCGGTCGACGAGGTAGCAGACCGCATTCACCGGCTTCTCCGGATTGCCCGCGAGCCACGCTGTTCGCGCTCGCTCGAGATAAACGGATGTCGCCTGCTCGCGGGCTCTCAAATACGCGAGGGTCGTTGCGCGCTGCTTTGCGGCCACGCGATAGGCAATGCCGCGGCAGGCACCACCGCGGTCGAGGCCAAGCACGAGACCGGGCTTCTCCGGCGTGCCGCGATGCACGAAGGAATAGACGCAGAGCGACCGGTGTACTCCGACCATGCGCGCCGGCACGCGCTCGACATGTGGGAAGCCCGGATTCCAGATCAGCGAGCCGTAGCCGAAGACCCAGAGGTCTTCGGGCGCATTGTCGAATTCGGCGTCGGGATGGGGGCTCATCGAAGGCCGCAGCGTTTCGCGAAGCGGTTCGGGTAACAGGCCGGGAGAGTCGCCGCAACCGTCTGGACAGGAGGCCTATTCACCGGAAAACTGGGGCATCCTTTGAAACGCCGCATTCGGCCGCTTCTACAGACCCGATGAGCCAATACGATTATTCCCCGCGCCGGCGGCGTTGGCCGCTCGTTCTCACCATCCTGATGGCGCTGCTCGCCGGTCTGTGGATCGGCGGCTGGTACGTCGCGGCGGGGAAGGTGGAGGAGCTTGCGAACGCGTGGAAGGAGCGCGAGGCGAAGGCCGGACGGGTCTATACCTGTGCGTCGCAGACCGTCGGCGGCTTCCCCTTTAGCATCCAGGTGCGCTGCGCGGATGCAGGCGCCGACATCAAATCGATCCAGACGCCGCTCGCGTTCAAAGCCAAGGACATCGTGCTGATGGCCCAGGTCTGGCAGCCGACGACGCTGACGGCTGACTTCACCGGACCGATGACGATCGCCGATCTTGGCAAGGCTCCGACGGTCACCGCGACATGGAAGTCCGCGCGCACGCAAGTGCACGGAATCCCGGCCGAGCCGGAGCACGCGACCATTGCGCTTGAAGAGCCGTCGATCAGCGGCAGCAGCGGCAATCCGCAGCTCTTCAAGGCGAAAAGCGTGGACATCGACGGCAAGATGCTGTCTGGCAGCGCAGCTAACAATCCGGTCATTCAGGTGGTGGTCAAAGCGGTGGCTGCATCGTCGAACACAGTGCATCCGGTCGCCGCGACTCCGTTCGATGCGGACGTCACCGCAGTGCTGCGGGGACTTAAAGATTTCGCGCCGAAGCCGCTGCCCGTGCGCTTCCGTGAGTTGCAGGCCAACAGCGGCCGCATCGAGATCGTCAATGCCCGGGTGCAACAGGGCGACACCATCGGCGTCGCCAACGGTGCACTGAGCCTTTCGCCGAGCGGCCGGCTTGATGGGCAGCTTCGGCTCACCGTCGCGAACCTCGAGAAAATTCTTCCCGCGCTTGGTCTCGACAAGATGTTGCAGCAGCCGCAAGCGCGGGGCGGTCAATTCGACAACGCCATCGGCGCGCTCGACCGGCTGGCGCCGGGCCTCGGCGGTATCGCGCGGCAGAACGCCGCCCCAATGCTTGCGATGGGCCTCGCCTTCATCGGCCAGCCGACCGAGCTTGAAGGCAAGCGCGCCTACGCGATTCCGCTCCGATTCCAGGATGGAATGGTGTTTCTGGGCCCGCTTCAGGTCGGACAAACGCCGCCCCTGTTCTGACCGGTTCCCCCTGGAACTGCTGGGCTTTCCGCGCGTTGATTTGACCATCCAACGGTAACGCGGAGGCAGCCATGTCTATGGAAATGCACACGGAAGCGGCCGCCCGGAAGAAACACACCCTCGTTCCCAGCGACCGGGTGGAAGGAACGCCGGTTTGCCGCCCGAACGGCGAGCGGATCGGCACCATCCAGCGCGTCATGATCGACAAGGTGAGCGGTAATGTCGCGTACGCGGTGCTCAGCTTCGGCGGCTTCCTCGGAATCGGACAGAAGCACTTGCCAATTCCGTGGTCGCGGCTGAACTACAATATCGACAACGAGGCATATCAGGTCGATCTCAGCGATGACGAGCTGAAGAAAGCGCCCGCCTATGAAGCCGACAAGGACTTCGATTGGGGCGACCGCAGCAGCGAGATCGTCGTGCACCGCTATTACGGGGCGCGGCCCTATTGGGGCGCGTTCTAAGGCTTGAAGCCCGGCCTCTGGCTTTTACTCGGTGTCGGCGGCGTAAGGCCGGGGCAGCGGCTCGGCTGGCAGGCTCGGATGCGTGCGGCCGAAGTCCGGTACCGCGGAGTCCTGGCCGATCTCGACGATGCCGCGGCGGATCGCCCGCGTGCGGGCGAAGTGGTCGTAGAGCGCCTGGCCGTCACCGCTGCGCATCGCGCGGGTGAGTGACGAGAGATCCTCGTTGAAGCGGCCGAGCATCTCCAGCACCGCGTCCTTGTTGGCGAGGAACACGTCGCGCCACATCGTCGGGTCGGAGGCGGCGATGCGCGTGAAGTCGCGGAAGCCGCCGGCGGAGAATTTCAGAACTTCAGAGCGCGTAACGTTGCTCAGCTCCTCGGCGGTGCCGACGATCGTGTAGGCGATCAGGTGCGGCAAATGGCTGGTGATGCCGAGCACCAGATCGTGATGCTCCGCGGACATCGTCTCGACGTTGGCGCCAATCGCGGTCCAGAACGCGCGAAGCTTGTCGACCGCGGCCTGATCCGCATTCGGCGGCGGGGTCAGGATGCACCAGCGGTTCACGAACAATTCGGCGAAGCCTGAGTCCGGTCCCGAGTTCTCGGTGCCCGCGACGGGATGCGCGGGAATGAAATGCACATGGTCCGGCAGGTGAGGGGCCATGTCCTTCAGCACGGAGCCCTTCACCGAGCCGACGTCGGAGACAATTGCGCCCTTCATCAGATGCGGGCCGATTTCCTCCGCGACCGGTCCGCACGCGCCGACCGGGATGCAGACGATGACGATGTCCGCGCCTTCGACCGCTGCGGCGTTGCTTTCGAGCACTTGATCAGCGAAGCCGAGTTCGGCGATGCGCTTGCGCGACGCCGCCGAACGCGCCGTCGCGACGATCGAGGCCGCCGCACCCTGTGCACGCGCTGCGCGGGCGATGGAGCCGCCGATCAGGCCGGCACCGATTAGCGCAAGGCGGTTGAAGACGGGCTTGTCGAGCTTGGTCACTTCGCCAGCCCCAAGAACTCGGCGAGTGCCTTCACGACAAGGCGATTGGCCTCTTCGGTGCCAATCGACATGCGGAGCGCATTCGGCAGCTTGTAGCCGCCGACCTGACGCAGGATCAGGCCACGCTTCATCAGGAACGCGTTGGCCTCGCCTGCGGTCCTGCCCTTGGTCTCCGGGAAGTGGATCAGCACGAAGTTCGCAACGCTCGGCGTCACTTTCAGGCCAAGTTTTCCGATCTCTTCGGTGACCCACTCAAGCCACACTGTGTTGTGCTCGCGCGAACGGTCTTGATGCTCGTGGTCCTCGATGGCCGCGATGCCGGCGGCAATCGCCGCCGAGTTCACGTTGAACGGCCCGCGGATGCGGTTGATCGCATCGACGATGTGCGCAGGTCCGACCATCCAGCCGAGCCGCAGCGCCGCGAGCCCGTGGATCTTCGAGAAGGTGCGGCACATCACGACATTCTCGCTGGTCGCGACAAGCTCCAGCCCGGCTTCGTAGTCGTTGCGGCGGACGTATTCCGCATAGGCTGCATCGAGCACCAGCAGCACATGCGGAGGCAGGCCGTTGTGTAAGCGCTTCACCTCGTCGAACGGGATGTAGGTGCCGGTCGGATTGTTCGGATTCGCCAGGAACACGACCTTCGTCTTCGGCGTGACGCATTTCAGGATCGCGTCGACGTTCGCGGTGTAGTCAGTTTCCGTCGCGACGACCGGCTTCGCGCCGGTGCCGAGCGTTGCAATCGGATAGACGAGGAAGCCGTGCGTGGTGTGGATCGCCTCGTCGCCATCGGAGAGATAGGCGCGTGCGATCAGGTTGAGCAGATCGTCGGAGCCCGCGCCGCAGACGATGCGCGCCGGATCGAGCCCGAATGCGCGGCCGATGGCCTCGCGCAGCTCGGTCGCAGCGCCGTCCGGGTAGTCCTCAAGATGCTTGCCGACCTTATTGTAGGCGGCGATCGCCTTCGGGCTCGGCCCGAGCGGCGTCTCGTTGGACGACAGCTTGTAAACCTTCGCCACGCCCGGGGCCGAGCTCTTGCCTGGCACATAGGCTTCGATGGCGAGCACACCGGGACGCGGTTCCGGGCGCGATGGGGTACGCGTGGAGGACATTTCCAACTCCGAACGGCTGATCAGCGCTTGGCCGAATGGGCCCGAGCGTTGCCGGCGGGCACCGTATAGCGGGTCGCGTGGCTTCCGACGAGGGCCGATGAGCGGACCTTGGCGCCAGCCTTAGCGAGGGCTTTGCTGAAGTCATCGAGCTTGCGGCCGGCGGGCAGCGACACCAGCACCACCGCGCCGTCATCCTCTTCAGGATCAGGCACCGCGATGATCTCGCCGATGGAGGATGCCTCGCGAGCTGCGCTGGCGCTCCAGTCCGAAAGATGCAGGCTCCAGACCTCAACCTCGGTGACCATCGCGTCGGCGCTTGCGCGCGACACCACAAACACCGGCAGCGCGGCCGGATGGTCGGCGCGGTCGATGAAGGGCAGGCGGGCGATGATCTTCGGCGCGCTGTCGAATTCGAGCGCGGTCCACCACGCCCCGGCGTTCGGCGCAGCGAAGGCGGGCACCAGCCCCAGATCGCCCTTGGATTGCGAGACCGCGGCCACGACGCCGGCCGCGCCCATGTGTGGGACGAACGGCACCGTGAAGCCGAAATGGAAGCGCGCGCTGTCGCGCATCAGCGCATCGCCCGACGAAAGGTCCGCATGCACGCCGAAGGGCGCCTGCACGTGGGTGAAGGTCGAGATGATCACCCGCCAGATGCTCTCGGCGGTGTCGAGCGGCAGGATGCCCTTATGGCGCTGGACCAGGCGGCGCATCATGTCGGCCTCGCGGGCTGGCCGGAACGCGGAGCCGGACTCCTGCGTCCCCTTGCTGGCGATCAACTGGTCGATGATCTGACCGCGTTCCATCAAGAGGCCGTGCATGGCCTCGTCGATCCGGTCGATCTCCTTCCGGAGATCGGCCAGTGCGGGGGCGGCTTTGGTGGGCTCCTTTGCCATGGGGGCCATTGATAGGTGGGAGAGGGCCTCAAATCAAAGAAAACATTGACAGGAAAGCCCCCCGATCCCTACCTAAACTATGGTAATATCGAGCCAATTGGCTTCCGGGAGCACAATGGTCGGCTTAAGCGCCGCGCGGGATGTGTCGGGTCGTTCGAGCGAGGCGGAAAATCCGCGTGACTCGCTCGTTGCGCATTTCGGCCCTGACCGTCCGCTGAAGCTCGACGCCGGCGTCGAGCTGTCGCCGTTCCAGATCGCCTACAAGACCTACGGCACGCTGAACGCCGACCGCAGCAACGCGATCCTCGTCTGCCACGCGCTCACAGGCGATCATCACGTCGCCAGCCGCAATCCGGTCACCGGCAAGAACGGCTGGTGGGAGACGCTCATCGGTCCCGGCAAGCCGATCGACACCGAGCGCTATTTCATCATCTGCTCGAACGTGGTCGGTGCCTGTCTCGGTACGACTGGCCCGGCTTCGACCAATCCCGCGACGGGCAAGCCGTGGGGTCTCGATTTCCCCGTCATCACCATCCGCGACATGGTGCGCGCGCAGGCGATGCTGCTCGACGAGCTGAAGATCGACACGTTGTTCTCGGTGGTCGGCGGCTCGATGGGGGGCATGCAGGTGCTGCAATGGGCGGCGAGCTTTCCCAAGCGTGTGTTCACCGCGCTGCCGATCGCTTGCGCCACGCGTCATTCAGCGCAGAACATCGCCTTCCACGAGGTCGGCCGGCAGGCCGTGATGGCCGATCCCGAGTGGAAGCAGGGCCGCTATCTGATCGAGGGCACCAACCCGCGGCGCGGCTTGGCGGTTGCGCGCATGGGCGCGCACATCACTTATCTTTCGGACGCCGCCTTGCACCGCAAATTCGGTCGCAAGTTCCAGGACCGCGAAAATCCGACGTTTTCGTTCGATGCGGATTTCGAAGTTGAATCGTATCTGCGCTACCAGGGTTCGTCGTTCGTCGAGCGTTTCGACGCCAATTCGTACCTCTATCTGACGCGCGCGATGGACTATTTCGATCTTGCCGCCGACTACGGCGGCTCGGTCGCCAACGCATTCCGCGGCGCGGAGACGCGGTTCTGCGTGATTTCGTTCACATCGGACTGGCTGTTCCCGACCCCGGAATCGCGCGCGATCGTGCACGCGCTCAACGCCTCCGGCGCGCGCGTGTCCTTCGCCGAGATCGTTACCGACAAGGGCCACGACGCCTTCCTTCTCGAAGAGCCTGAGATGTTCGGCATCGTGCGCGGCTTCCTCGACGGCGCGGCAAACGCGCGCGGCCTCAGCCCGGCGAAATCATGATGCTGTCCCGGATCAAACGCGATCTCACGATGGCTGACGTCGCCCGCGAGCCGGGCGGCGAACGTCTCGACCTGTTGTTGGTCGCCGACATGGTGACCCGCGGCGCCAAGGTGCTGGACGTCGGCTGTGGCGATGGCGAGCTGCTCAAGCTTCTCAGCGAGCGGCGCGGCGTCGATGGCCGCGGCATCGAGCTGTCGCGGGAGGGCGTGAACGAATGCGTCGCCAAGGGCCTCGCGGTGATCCAGGGCGACGCCGACACCGACCTTGCCGATTATCCGGACGATGCGTTCGACTACGTCATCCTCTCGCAGACGCTTCAGGCGACGCGCCGTCCGCGTGTCGTGCTCGAGCACATGATGCGGATCGGCCGCCATGCGGTGGTGTCGTTCCCGAACTTCGGTCACTGGAAGATCCGGCTTCAGGTCGCGCTCGGCGGTCACATGCCGCGGACCGACAACCTGCCGTATTCGTGGTGGGACAGCCCGAACATCCACTTCTGCACCATCAAGGACTTCCGCGAGCTGTGCGACGTTTCCGGCGCGCGGATGGAACGCGCCGTGGCGCTGAACGCCTGGGGCACGCCGCTGCGCTTCAATGCGCCTTGGTGGTTCTGGAATTTGTTCGGCGAGCAGGCGGTCTTCTTGCTGAGCCGCCGCGTATAGTTTGTTGCCTGACAGTATTTCGGGCTTCGAAATCAGAAGAAACAAGGTGAATTTAACCCGCTATGCGCATAGCGGGACGGTTCCATGCGTCAAATAACGAATTTTAAAGTGCTTTGAACTCAGTCGCTTAGCGGATCGACCATTCCAATTTACCGAAATACGCGCTTTTCTGGGCAATTTGCCCTGGATTTATCATCCAATTGCCATGCATGTCCGGCCTCTCGCCGCTCGATGCTGCGTTGCAGTGTCGGGGTTCAACAACGAGGGACACATACGGGATGGTTTTGAAGAAGAAGACGCAGGTTCTACTGCTCTGTACAGTCGCACTGACTTTCAGCACCGCGGTGAATGCTAAGCCGATACGGCAGGACAAGGCCTTCACCTCTTCCTACTCCATATCGGATGCTACGGAATTCTCGTCGCGCAAGCGCACGAAGGCCCAGCACGCGTCCTACCGGAGCCGCCGGGCCTCTCACTCGCGCCGCTACGCGCGCGTCCGCTCGGAGCAGCCGGCCTACCACTCCAGCTTCGGTGAGCTGCCGGACCGCCACGCGTTCGGTGATTCGCAGTACGTCGCGTCGGAGAACACCAGCACCGTTGGCTCCATGACGCGCTCCGGCAAGCGCCGCGCCCGCGCGGTCAGCAACGCGAGCGTTCCCAGCACCGCCAGCTTCGGCGGCGGTTCGGGCATCATCGCAGAAGCGCGCCGTTATCTCGGCGGCAACCCGACCGGCCGGTCGAGCCTCTGGTGCGCGGACTTCATGAACCTAGTGCTGCAACGCACGGGGCATCGCGGGACGGGAACGCGCATGGCGCGCGATTTCGCCAGCTACGGCACCCGCATCGGCGGTCCGCAGGTCGGCGCGATCGCGGTGATGTCGCGCGGCAAGCGCGGCGGTCACGTCGGCGTCGTCAGCGGCATCGACTCGAACGGCAACCCGATCATCATCTCGGGCAACCACGGCCGCCGCGTTGCGGAAGCCACCTATTCGCGCGGGCGCATCTACGCCTACGTGATGCCGTAAGACTCAAGCTTCATTGGGGGAAGGGGGATCGGCGGTGGGCGCAAGTCCGCCGCCGATTTCATTTCAGGAGCCTGCGCGGATCGCATCGCCCGGCGCGATCGCGCCGCCTTCGATCACCTCGGCATAGATGCCGCAGTCGGCGTGGCCGTAGGTGTCCAAGATCGTCTTAGGGATCGGCAGATCGCGGATGCCGGTGTCGGGATCGACCTCGGTCGCGGCGCAGCGCACGATTCGCTTGACCACTTTCAACTTCACCTGCGGGCCAATGGCGATGGTCTCGTTCAGCAGGTTGAACTCGTGCCACGCCGGCCAGTCCTTCACATAGAGGTTGCCGCGGAAGCGCAACGGATGAACCGGACTGCCTGCGGCGTTCTCAAGCTCGGCGACCGACGCGAGATTGATGATCGACACGACCTTCTTGGCGACGTCGGAGAAGCTATGGCCCGGCGCCACCAGCACCTTCGGCGGCCCGCGCAACTCGTCCGCTGAAAATTCCGAAAAGAACGCTTCGATGGCGGCACGGCCTTCCGGTGTACGCAGATCGCCACGGGCGGCCTCGCGGCGCTCCCAGTTGACGCTCAGTTCGTGGGTCTGGTCGTCGAACTTCGTCCGCAACTCAGCCAGCCGTGCGTTCCGCATCAGCATCAGGAAGCGGATCTTCGGCATGTAGGCTGGGGCTGCCGGGTCGAAGCCGGAGGGGCCGTTCTCGATTGCGTACATCCGGTCGAACGGAACGGTAAGACCGGGCTGGAGTTCAGTCCGAGGAAGCGGCTCAGGCGTTAGCCCCTTCACGGGATAGCGATAAATCGACTGAATGGTGGCAGGGTTCGGGGAAGGCACTGTTTACCCTCACAAAGGGTCGGGATGATGCAAGACGACGATCTCTTGAATATGGGCCAGGAAGAACTGGTTGCCGAGGTGAAGCGCCTCCGGGCCGGAATCCGGGCGCACCGGGATAGTAGTGGGCATGACCTGTGTTGGCACCACCCGCAGCTTTGGGGATTGCTGCCCGAGCGGATCGATCCGAAGATTGCCGTGCCGCCTTGGCCGAAATTCATCCGCGGCTGCCTCAAGTACCGGGAATCCCTGGAGGCCCAGGCGCCGAACGCCGCGGTTCACGACCGGGAGTACGGACAGGAGTAATGCCATGCGGGCGCTCGAAAATGGCCGCCGGGCTCTTCCTCAGGCGGTTCCCGTACCCTACATCCGGGAAGGCGGATGCCACCAAGGGTCCGCTGACGGGTGCCGCAATGGGCCCAGGGAGTGACATATGAATATCGACAAATACACCGACCGTTCGCGCGGATTCGTCCAGTCTGCGCAATCCCTCGCGCTTCGTGAGGGCCACCAGCAATTTACCCCCGAACATCTTCTGAAGGTTCTGCTCGACGACCCCGAGGGGCTCGCCGCGGGCCTCATCGACCGCGCCGGCGGCAATTCCCGCCAGGTGCTAAGCGGCGTCGAAGCCGCGCTCGACAAGCTTCCGAAGGTGTCCGGTTCGGGCTCCGGCCAGGTCTATCTCGCGCCTGGTACGGCGCGCCTGTTCGATCAGGCCGAGAAGATCGCCGAGAAGGCGGGTGACAGCTACGTCACCGTCGAGCGGCTTCTGCTCGCGCTGGCGATGGACAAGGACAGCGAGGCCGGCAAGCTGATCGCCAAGTCCGGCGCCTCGCCGCAGACCATCAACGCCGCCATCGAAAATTTGCGCAAGGGCCGCACCGCCGACTCGCAGACGGCGGAGAACGCTTATGACGCGCTGAAGAAATACGCCCGCGACCTGACCCAGGCTGCGCGCGACGGCAAGATCGATCCGGTCATCGGCCGCGACGAGGAGATCCGCCGCACCATCCAGGTCCTGTCCCGCCGCACCAAGAACAACCCGGTGCTGATCGGCGAGCCGGGCGTCGGCAAGACGGCCATCGTCGAGGGGCTTGCGCAGCGCATCGTTGACGGCGACGTGCCGGAGAGCCTCGAGGACAAGAAGCTGCTTTCTCTGGATCTCGGTGCGCTCATCGCTGGCGCGAAATACCGCGGTGAGTTCGAGGAGCGGCTGAAGGCCGTGCTTCAGGAGGTCACGTCGTCGGACGGCGGCATCATCCTGTTCATCGACGAGATGCACACGCTGGTCGGCGCCGGCAAGGCTGACGGCGCGATGGATGCGTCGAATCTGCTCAAGCCCGCTCTTGCGCGCGGCGAGCTGCACTGCATCGGCGCGACCACGCTCGACGAGTACAAGAAGCACGTCGAGAAGGATCCCGCGCTGGCGCGGCGCTTCCAGCCCGTCTACGTCAACGAGCCCACCGTGGAGGACACGGTGTCGATCCTGCGCGGCCTGAAGGACAAGTACGAGCAGCATCACGGCGTCCGCATCACCGACTCGGCGCTCGTCTCGGCGGCGACGCTGTCGAACCGCTACATCACCGACCGCTTCCTGCCGGACAAGGCCATCGACCTCGTCGACGAGGCGGCGGCACGGCTGAAGATGCAGGTCGATTCCAAGCCGGAAGAGCTGGATTCGATCGACCGCGAGATCGTACGGCTGAAGATCGAGCAGGAGGCGCTCAAGAAGGAAACCGACGCGGGCTCCAAGGATCGTTTGAAGCGGCTCGAAACCGAACTGAAGACGCTTGAGAAACAGTCCGCCGATTGGACAGCGCGCTGGAAGTCCGAGAAAGACAAGCTGTCCAGCGCCCAGAAGCTCAAGACCGAACTCGACACGCTTCGCGTGGAGCTCGCCAATGCGCAGCGCAAGGGCGAGTACCAGAAGGCGGGCGAGCTGGCCTATGACCGCATCCCCAAGCTTGAAAAGAAGCTCAAGGACAACGAGGACAAGGCCGCCGGTGCGGTGGTCGAGGAGGCCGTGACGGCCGATCACATCGCGCAGGTGGTGTCGCGCTGGACCGGCGTGCCGGTCGACCGCATGCTCGAAGGCGAGAAGGAAAAGCTGCTCCAGATGGAGAGCAAGCTCGGCAACCGCGTCGTCGGTCAGGCCGAAGCGGTGAAGGCGGTTTCGACCGCGGTGCGCCGTGCGCGTGCGGGCTTGCAGGACCCGAACCGGCCGATCGGCTCGTTCATGTTCCTGGGCCCCACCGGCGTCGGCAAGACCGAGCTGACCAAGGCTTTGGCTGGCTACCTGTTCGACGACGATCAGGCGCTCATTCGCATCGACATGTCCGAGTACATGGAGAAGCACTCCGTTGCGCGTCTGATCGGCGCGCCTCCCGGCTACGTCGGCTACGACGAAGGCGGCGCGCTGACCGAAGCGGTGCGGCGCAGGCCCTATCAGGTGATCCTGTTCGACGAGATCGAGAAGGCGCACCCCGACGTGTTCAACGTGCTGCTTCAGGTGCTCGACGACGGGCGGCTGACGGACGGGCAGGGCCACACGGTCGATTTCCGCAACACGCTGATCGTGATGACGTCGAACCTCGGCGCCGAATATCTGGTCAACCAGCCGGAAGGCCAGGACACCGACGCCGTGCGCGAGCAGGTGATGGGCGAGGTGCGTGCGCGCTTCCGCCCGGAGTTCCTGAACCGCATCGACGAGATCATCCTGTTCCACCGGCTGCGCCGCGAGGACATGGGCCGCATCGTCGATATCCAGATGGTGCGTCTCGCGAAGCTGCTGGAGGACCGCAAGATCACGCTCGACCTCGACGCGAAGGCGCGCGAGTGGCTCGCCGACAAGGGCTACGATCCGGCCTACGGCGCGCGTCCGCTCAAGCGCGTGATCCAGAAGTCGGTGCAGGATCCGCTGGCTGAATTGATCTTGTCCGGGCGCGTGAAGGATGGAGAGACCGTGAAGGTCTCGGCCAACCGGCAAGGCGTCACCTTCAACGGCAAGGTCGCGGAAGCCGCGTAAATCAACGAAAACCGGCGCGTCCGAGAGGGCGCGCCGGTTGCCGTTTCACGTGAAATAATTCCTATTATAAATGTGAAATGTAGCCCGAACAGCCGCTATATGACCCATTCGTCGGACGCGAGCATGCCGTTGATCAGATGATCTGACGATTCCTCGAACCTGAGCGGCAACGAGAACTGGAGCGGGCCGCCCGCGAGGTGGAATCCGCGCTACAATCCTCGCGAGGAACGAGTTCTTCCGCGAGGTTCGCCAGAGGTTCGTCATGAGCTACACGCAATCCGTCCTCCAGCCGGGCGAGACCATCGTGGCGCAGGGGCGCCTGCACTGGGTCATCTACTCGGGCGCGATCGGCGCGCTCGTCGCGGGCGTGATCGTGGTGGGGCTCGAGCGCAAATACATTCCCGACTACACCATCATCATCGCCGCGACCGCGCTTCTGTTTGGCGCGCTGTTCGCCGGCACGTTCATGCACGCCTGGTTCAAGCGCTTCATCACCGAATTCGCCATTACCAACCGCCGCGTGATCTACAAGCGCGGCCTGATCTGGCGGAAGACCGTCGAGATGAACATGGACAAGGTCGCGACCGTGGACGTCGATCAGTCGGTGCTCGGGCGCATGCTCGATTACGGCAAGGTGCAGGTGTTCTCCGCCGGTGGCGGGCAGGGGATCGACGTGCGCGAGAGCATCGCCTCGCCGATCGCGCTGCGGAATGCGATCACCGCGAAGTAGCGAACGTGACCGACCATCCGCCCGGTTTCTTTGTAGGCACCGGAATGCCCGATCCGGGCTGGTGGGAGGCGCTATGGCCCGATCCCGCCAAGGTGCTGCGCGACGTCGGCGTCGCGCCCGGCATGGAGGTGGTGGACCTCTGCTGCGGTGACGGCTGGTTCACATTCCCGCTTTCGAAGATCGCGCGCACCGTCGTTGCCATCGACATCGATGCGGCGCTCTTGAAAGCGGCGAAGGTGCGGATCGCCGAACGCGGCGGTGCGATGAACTGCGTGTTCGTGGAGGCCGACGCCTATGACCTCGCGACGATCATGCGCCGTCCAATCGACCACGTGCTCCTCGCCAACGTCTTTCACGGCGTGCCCGACAGGCCACGCCTCGCGCGCGCGGTGTACGACGTGCTCAAGCCCGGCGGGCTGTTTTCCATCGTGAGCTGGCACGCGCGGCCGCGCGAGGACACGCCGGTGCTCGGCGAGCCGCGCGGGCCCGCGACGGAGCTGCGCATGACGCCGGAGCAGACCATCGCGGCCGTCGAGCCGGGCGGCCTCAAGTTCCGCAATCAGGTTGAAGTGTCGCCGTATCACTACGGCCTCGTGTTCGAACGGACGCGCTGAGCATGTCTCCAATTCTCGACAACAAGAATCCGTCCGCGCCTTCCGTGTTCGTTCCGGCCGCGCTCATTCGCGAAGCGCGGCGGCAGAAAGGTTTGCCGGCTGTCGACGTGCCGCCGCTCTGCATCCTCGATCCCGACGGCGACATGGTGCGAAGGCTGCGCAAGGACGGCCGTTCGAAACCGTTCGAAGCCTGGCCCTGCTATCACACGCAGCTCGACACGTTCGAGCTCGCGGGACAGACCGTGGGCATCGTCGGCTGCGCGGTCGGCGCGCCGTTCGCGGTGCTCGTCGCCGAAGAGCTGTTCGAATGCGGCTGCCGTCTGCTCATCAGCGTAACCTCGGCAGGTCAGATCGTTTCGGCCGGGCCGACGCCCTACTTCGTCATCATTGAGCGCGCCTTGCGCGACGAGGGCACGAGCTATCACTACGCGGAGCCTTCCGAATACGGCGAAGCCGATCCCGCAGTTGTGGCGATGGCCGTGAGCGCGCTCAAGTCCGCGGGCCTCCGCGCCATCGTCGGCGCGACGTGGACGACCGATGCACCGTTTCGCGAAACCGCGGAGGCCATCGAAGCCGCCAAGCAGCGCGGCATCCTCGCCGTCGAAATGGAAGCCGCGGCGCTCTACACGTTCGCGAAGGCGCGGCAGGCGAAGGTGTTGTGCATCGCCCATGTCACCAACACGATGGGGCAGGCCGGAGCGGATTTCGAGAAGGGCGAGGCCGATGGAACGGCGGATGCGCTCGCCGTTCTCGCGGCGATCGCTTCAGCGGTGATGAAGGATTAGCGCGCGGCCGATCGCGCCGGTACGCAAAATATCCGGCAATCGTTGCGTGGTATTGCGCTGTCATTCGCGAGCATTTGCCGACACTTGCTTAAGCATCGAGATGGGTCCGCGGGCGTTGTCCTTGCTTTTTTGCACAACAACAACTATGTTTTTTCATCGAGTTACGGCCGAACGACTTGGCCTCGCCGCGAACAGCGCGCCTGACTAACGACATTCATCCTTGATCTCGACTAACCGGCCGCGTTTGCGCGCGGCTATATCGACTCATGCCTACTCAAAGAAAGGGCTCCCATGTCCACGGGAACCGTGAAGTGGTTTAACGGCCAAAAAGGTTTTGGCTTCATTCAGCCGGATGACGGCGGCAAGGACGTGTTCGTGCACATCAGTGCGGTCGAGCGCGCCGGAATGAGCAATCTCAACGAAGGCCAGAAGATCAGCTACGAAATCGTCGCCGATCGCCGGACCGGCAAGTCTTCGGCTGACAATCTGCAGGCCGTCTAATCGACGGCTTCGGCCTTGACCACGGATGTAATGGCAAGGCCGGCGTTTTCGCCCCGCGTTTGGTTCGCCAGACGCGGGGCTTTTTACAACCAACAAGGCGACGCCCATGGACACCAAGACGAAGGACAACGGAAACTTCGCAGCGATCGAGAGCGTCAAGGAATTGCGCGCGCGCGACGCGGCCCTGGCCATGCGCGAGTACCAGGACGAAAAACTGGCCGTGCAGGCGAGAATGGAACAGTTGCGAGCGCTGCGCCTGTCGCAGACAAATTCGGTTCGCAGCGAGAGCGAGCCGCAGCCGGATGCAATTCAGAAAAAGACGGCAACGAAGAAGCCACCGCGAGAGGGCTGACGGGCCGTTGCTATCAGTGTCAATTTAAGTCCGCGCGTTAGCGCGCGGCCTGCTGCGCAAGCGTAGCCCGGATGGAGCGCAGCGCAATCCGGGTGTGTCGCGCGAGCAACGGAACGGCCCCGGATTTCGCTGCGCTCCATCCGGGCTACTTGCTGAGAGCCGAAACGCTCCGGCGTCATTCCGGGGCGCGCGTCAGCGCGAACCCGGAATCCAGAAACACAAGCGGTGCCTGCTCGTCTGGATTCCGGGTTCGCTCGCTTCGCGAGCGCCCCGGAATTACGCCGGTGTGTAAGTCGCTAGCAGTTGTTAAAAATCAGCGCGACGTTTGCTGCTGAGCGGCGCCGGCCACGCGCGAGTTCGACGCGCGGTTGACCATGGCGTCGATCTTCTCGCGCTCGGCGTCGAAGCCCGCGAGCACTTGGCCGTCGAGCACGCGGCCGCGCGGCAGTTTCAGGCGAAGCGGATCGACGAAGCGGCCGTTGACGAGGATCTCGTAGTGGACGTGCGGGCCGGTCGAGAGGCCGGTCGAGCCGACGTAGCCGATCACCTGGCCCTGGCGGACGCGCGCGCCAGCGACCGTCGAGCGCGCGAACGCGGTCATATGGCCGTAGGCGGTCTCGTAGCCGTTCGAATGGCGCAAGCGGACATACTTGCCGTAGCCGGATTCCCAGCCGACCTTTTCGACGACGCCGTTGCCCGAAGCATAGATCGGCGTGCCGAGCGGCGCGGCCCAGTCCACGCCGGTGTGCATCTTGGTGTAGCCGAGGAGGGGATGGTTTCGCGCGCCGAAGCCGGAACGCATGATGCCGGCGGAGACGGGCTTGCGGACCAGGAACTTCTTCGCGCTCTTGCCGGTCTCGTCGTAGTAGTCGACCACGCCGTCGTCGGGGGTTTGGAAGCGGTAGAATTTCTTGGTCTCGCCGCCGGTGGTCAGCGCCGCGAACACCACGTCGGATTTCGTATCGCCGCCGGCGTCGTCTTCGCCGCCGAACAGCACGTCGAAGCTGTCGCCCGCCGTGGCTTTGTGCTGGAAATCCACGTCGTACGAATAGATGCGGATCAGGTTCTCGATGACCGGGCGCGGGATGTTGTTGCGCAGCGCGGTCTCGTAGAGGCTCTGGTAGAGGCGAACGCCGCTGCCGTCATCGTCGTCATCGTCGTCGCTGCTGCTCGCCTCGGGCACCTCGGCGTTCATGCTGGCGACGTCGACGGCGGTGTAGCGGCCGCGGTCGGAGATCGCGACGGCGGCTTCAATCGATGAGTCGCCCGCGACGATCACGCGGATCGGCTGCATGCGCGGGGTGATGTCGGTGGTCTGCGCGATCAGGATGCGCAGGCGCTGGCCTTCCTTCAGGCCGTTGTCGCGGCCGCGCGAACCGAGTGTCGAGGCGACCGCTTTGATGTCGTCGGGCGTGCAGCCCAGATCGCGAAGGATCGAGCTGATGTTCTCGCCCTTCTTCACGACGTGAACGCGCTCGTTCCAGGTGTTGCCGCCGGTGATCTGGCTGCCGGTCTTGGGAAGGAGCGTGATGTTCTCGGGGACGATGCGGGTCTCGAAGCCCGCGTAGGGGTCGGAGGTGGGCTCGGCGGCATAGGCGAGCGGTGCGCCGCCAGCCGGCGGAATGCTTGCCACCTGATAGCGGCCGGCCGTCATCTGCGGTGCAGGCGCGCTGCCGGTCCAGTTCGCGGTATCGCGCACGCGCTGGAGAATGTCGTCGATCGCAAGGTTGCTGGCGTTGGCGACCTTCATGCGGGGCAGGAGGCCCCCGAGATCTCGCGTGACGAAGGAGACTTCGGCGTCCGGCTCGGCGCCGGGCTGATCGTCCGCCGGCTGGCCGTCGTTGCCGGACTGCGCGAGAAGTTTCTGCGCGTTGAACGGCGGAATGCTCGCGGTGATTTCCGACGTGGTCATCGTCAGGTTGGCGCTGACGCGCACGAAGGTGCGCACGCGCATGATCTCGCGGTCGCCGACGCGCATCGGGCGTGTGTCGCGGATGACGTTGCGCGCGGCGGAGGATTCACTCGGCGGCGGAAGACGATCGCTCTTGCGCGAGGAGAGCCGCTCGCCGACGCCGCTCAAGGCGCCGCGCAGCGCGGTTTCCAGGCGCTCGGGAACGCTCGCGAAATTCGTTTCACCATCGAGAGAAGCGAAAACGGCGCCGCCCATAAGGGCCGCGCCGCACACGCCGGTGAGAATCGTGCCGGAAAACCACTGCGCCGAAACACGGCGGCGATCGACCATGCCGCCAGTGCCGCCATCCACCGAAAGCGGCGGCTCGTTGCCGAGGTCGATCGCCTCGGACTCAAGCCGCGAACGGTGTGGGCGCGGTTGCCTACCGTGATCCAATCGTCGTCCCCTGCACTCGCGGTGCCCCCGCCAAAGCGTCTGCGTTTGTTAGCCGAATTTCAGCAGGTCCGGCCGCGACTCGTGCCGGAGCACGATGCCGGTTTGCCCCAGACTCCGTCAATGACCGGAGGCATGACGGGACTTGGGCAATGGCTTGGACTTGCTGCGACGCTTAACGGGGCTCCCCACTGATCCGAAAGAGGTTTCGGTCGCTGGAAGAACGCGGGAGGAATGTGGCTCAAGTGCGGCCAGAGGGGGCGCCCCCGGGACGTGCCCGGGAGGGGGCCATTCCGTTAAAGCCCGCCTAATCGCTGGATTCGCGCGGAATCACAGGCTGAAAAAACTTCGAAGTTTTTGGTGTTGACACGCGAACGTCATGAGCCATATAACCCCCCTCACAAACGGCGCGCCGGGCCGACATCGGCGCGACAGCGCGCCTCTTGAAGCTCCCATTGACTAAGGGAACAGGCCACCGATAAGTCTCGGCGGCTTTTGCTTCGTCGGCTCCTTGGGTGACCTTGGAGATTGGGGAACCGGTAGGTTTCCTGGGCTGTTTGACAGGTGAATCGGAAGAAAGAGAAACGTGGACGGCGGAGTCCTTGCGGACCGCATCCTCGAACGGAAAAGCTTCGGTTTTTCCCGGAAGAGAGCGGTCATGGAAGAGACTTCGGCGGTCTAACGTTTCAAGGTACATCGCACCGGTCGCGCAAGCGAACGGAGTGGTGGACCTCGTCAAACGTGTGATCAGCCGAGATCAAAATCTCATCCAACTTGAGAGTTTGATCCTGGCTCAGAGCGAACGCTGGCGGCAGGCTTAACACATGCAAGTCGAGCGCCCCGCAAGGGGAGCGGCAGACGGGAGAGTAACACGTGGGAACGTACCCTTCAGTACGGAACAACCAAGGGAAACTTTGGCTAATACCGTATACGTCCGTAAGGAGAAAGATTTATCGCTGAAGGATCGGCCCGCGTCTGATTAGCTAGTTGGTGGGGTAATGGCCCACCAAGGCGACGATCAGTAGCTGGTCTGAGAGGATGATCAGCCTCACTGGGACTGAGACACGGCCCAGACTCCTACGGGAGGCAGCAGTGGGGAATATTGGACAATGGGCGCAAGCCTGATCCAGCCATGCCGCGTGG